>Ga0307992_1000140_pt1 | contig 47043 bp, 41 predicted proteins | sample EllFjometagen133_FD_203162 | JGI IMG/M metagenome (GOLD analysis project Ga0307992, IMG submission 203162) | Marine microbial communities from Ellis Fjord, Antarctic Ocean - #133 | ecosystem: Environmental > Aquatic > Marine > Unclassified | place: Southern Ocean | collected 2014-10-08
CAGTGATTATGTGAAAGTAATAGAAAAAATCAAAGAAGAAGATGCTCTAATCGTAAAAATCGTAGATATATTCGATTTTTCCGGTTCTTTTGTACCGGCAATTAAAACCCTAACTGGAAACGAAGATGTTATTCTGGTTGGTAATAAAATGGATTTGCTTCCTAAAAATGTTAAACCTAAAAAGATTCTTAATTGGTTAAAAGTTATGCTAGCTGCCCAAGGATTTTCAGTTTTAACTTCAATCTTGGTATCAGCTAAGTACGGTGACAATTTTGACCAGTTAATGGAACTTATTCATAAATATAAAGGTAAAAGAAACGTATATATAGTTGGTTGTTCCAACGTTGGAAAATCAAAAATTGTTAATCAAATATTAAAAAGATATCTAGGCGAAGCAGCTGATGTTTTGACTGTATCAATATCTCCAAGAACTACTATTGGATTAATTGGTTTTCCATTAACTGATGGATCGATTATTTATGATACTCCTGGGGTAATAAACAAACATCAATATATGCACTATTTAACTAGACCATCATATAAATTAACAGTTCCTAAAAAAGAGATAAAACCGTTAATTTTTCAATTATATGAAGGCCAAAGTTTATTCTTTGGTGGACTAGCTAGACTCGATATTATCAGCGGTGAAACCGGCGATAAAATCTCAGTAATTACCTATTTTGCTAATACTTTAAATATACATAGAACTAAGTCAAAAAATGCAGACGATCTTTACAAATCTAAACTATATACATTATTAAGCCCACCATTTTCACCAGATGAAGATGTACCAAAATGGGTTTATCATGAATTTAGAGTCAGAGATAACCAAAAATACGATATTGTATTCTCTGGGTTAGGTTTTGTAACACTTAGAGCTCCGTTTTGTATTAGAGCCTATGCTCCATTCGTTGTAGGAGTATATACTAGGTTAGCTATTATATGATCGACAAAGCATTAATTAAAAGTATTGAAATTTATTTAGAGGAAAAGTTTGTAAGTAATAAATCAAGACTTAAACATATTTATAACGTAAAAAAGGTCGCAATTACATTGGGTAACATCTATAGTGTTGATATTCCAAGTGTAATTGTGGCTTCTTATTTACATGATGCTACAAAAATCAATTCCGAGGAAGAAAATAGAGCTTTAGCTAGTAACCTGTTATATGAGGGAATACCTAATGCCTGTATTCATGCATTCTCCGCAGCTGTTTTAGCGAATGAGGAGTTTGGGATAGATGATATTGATATTTTGAATTCAATTAAATATCACTGCTCTGGACGTAAAAACATGTCATTGCTAGAAAAAGTAATCTATGTTAGTGATTTCATCGAAGATGGCCGTAAATTTGTAAGCGATGAGTTAAGAGTGATAGCTAGAACCAACATTGATAAAGCTGTATATTTGATTATGATTCAAACAAGAAATTATTTATTAAAAAACAAAAAAATGTTTTCTTCTGAAACTGAAGAAGCGATTTTATATTATCAAGAAAAATTGGAGGAATTTAATGACTGATATTTTAAATACAGTTTATCAAGCCCTAAGTGATTTAAAACTAAAAGATATTATTGTTTATGATTTTAGAAATCATTCACCATATTACGACTATCAAATAATAGCGAGTGCTACAAATGAAAGACAGGCAAATGCAGCGATTGATCACGTAAAAAAAGCATTACCAAACGGCTATGATTTTCACGTAGAAGGACAAGGAAATAATCACTGGGTATTAATTGATTTAAAATCAATTATTATCCATGTAATGCATAAAGACGATAGGGAATTCTATCAAATCGAAAAAATATTTTATGAAAGAGAAAAAATCTCTTTTGAGGTGAATAATGGATTATGATTTACTAGCAACATTCTATGATTCTTTTATTGATCCAGATGTGTATGATGAATATATTAGATTGATTAATCAATACACTACAGCTGGTTCAGTTTTAGATATTGGTTGTGGTACAGGTACCCTTTCAATAGAAATGGCGAAAGCTGGTTATCAAGTCGTCGCTACAGATTTATCAGAAGAAATGTTACAAGTTGTAAGTTACAGAGCTAAAGAGGAAGAGGTTGAACTAGAAATTGGTATGTATGATTTACTAGATCCAATCGATTTCTTGTTTGAAAATATCATTGCTTCAATGGATGTAATCAACCATTTAACAGATTTAGAGGATGTAGAGTTTGGTTTCACAAATATCTATAATTCTTTGAAGTCAAATGGTTTTTTTATCTTTGACGTATTAAGTGCTGAATATATTGATGCACTTGATGGTTATAAAGAAGAAGACGAAGAATATAATTTTCGCTGGAAATCAGAAAAAGGCGATAAAGATCATAGTATAATTCATACAATTAATGTCGAAATAGATGGTAAAGATGAAAAATCTATTATCTATGAAGTAACTCATGATTTTAAAGAATATGAAAAAATATTTAAAAAAGTTGGATTTACTCAAATTGATAGCGTGGTTCTTCCTGAAAGAACTATCTATGTTTTGCATAAAGAAGAAATGAAACCGTAATCATTTAAGATTGCGGTTTTTTAAATGCATAATGTTTTAGAATAGCCAATAATTTTGGTAGAATAATAAAGGAAGGAAGTGAAAGTTATGCAATCAAGTAAAGTAGTAATCATTGGAACAGGTTTAGTTGGAATGAGTTATGCATACTCACTAGTCAATCAAGGATCAGTTGAGGAATTAGTATTAATAGACATAAATAAAGATAAAGCAATCGGCGAGTCAATGGATTTAAACCATGGATTGGCATTTTCACCAAGAAAAATGAAAATACATGCAGGAGAATACAGTGACTGTAAAGGAGCTAACTTAGTAGTTATTACAGCTGGGGTTAACCAAAAAGATGGAGAAACTAGAATTTCTCTATTAAAAAGAAATGCTTCAATCATGAAATCAGTTGTAAATGGAGTTATGAAATCAGGGTTTGATGGAATCTTTTTGGTAGCGACTAATCCAGTAGATATTCTAACCTATGTAGTTTGGAAAGAATCAGGGTTGGATTCAAGTAGAGTCATCGGTTCTGGTACATCGTTAGACACAGCTAGATTGAGATATGAAATATCATCTATGCTAAATATATCTGTAGCAAATATTCATGCCTATATATTAGGAGAACACGGTGATTCAGAATTTGTATGTTGGTCAAATGCATATATTGGTGCTAAACCAATATTGGATGTAATTGAAGACATGGAAGAAATTGAATTTGAAGATCTAGACAAGATTTATCTAAGAGTTAAAAATGCAGCCTATGAAATAATTAAAAAGAAAAAAGCGACTTACTATGCAATTGGATTAGCTTTAGTTAAAATTACTTCAGCTATTCTAAATAATGAAAATCGAATTTTACCAGTATCAGTTTATAACAATGGAGTATACGCAATTGAAAAAGATGTATATATTGGATTACCTGCAGTTATCAATAAAGCAGGAATTCATCATCCGGTAAAACTTAAACTAAGTGCAGATGAACTAGTTAAATTAAAAGATTCAGCGGATATGTTAAGAAATCATCTAAACGATATGGGAATATAAAAATCAGGGAAACCTGATTTTTTTATTTAAAGAAATATTTAGTTTTTAAAGTATCATTTTTTATGAGGTGATTATTTTGGAAACTATAAAGAAGAATAAAGGTATTATTATCTTATTGATTGGAATAATTGGTATTGTCATAGTGAATTGGGATAAAATTATGCCATCGAAACAATCGTCACCAACAGAGTATTCTGAATCAATGCTATTTAGAACCACAGAAGAGTTAAACAATCTAGATACGATATTAGTAGATGTAAAAGGTGAAGTAAATTCGCCAGGACTTTATGAGGTAGGATTTGATCTTAGAGTTGGAGATATTATTGGTGTTGCTGGAGGAATAACTAATGAAGCTGATCTTAGTGAGATAAATCTGGCTGAGAAATTGACTGATGAAATGATAATCTATGTGCCTAAAAAATCAGAAATATCAACAGTATTTATTCCCAATGATATAGTAAAAATTATAGTAGAAATCAAAGGCGAAGTTGCTAAACCAGGGATATATTACCTTAACAAAAATTCAAGGTTGAATGATCTAATCTTAATTGCTGGTAGTGAGACATTGGAAGCCGATATGACTTCCGTTGAATTAGCTAGAGTTTTGTCAGATGGGGAGAGTATAACGATACCAAAAAAAGTAGAAACCAAATCGGAAGTAGTTGTCGAGGAAAGCCCAAGAGAAATTTATGTTGAAATCATTGGTGAAGTAATTAATCCTGGCGTGTATTTGATTTTAGAAGACTACACAATTAGCGATTTAATCTATGAAGCTGGAGGGGTAACAGTTAACTGTGACCTTAGTAAAATTGATTGGAATCTTACCCTTTGCCTTGGAGCTACAATCTATATTCCTTCTTATGAAGATGTGATAGATGAAACAGAAATTAGCAATCTGATTAATATCAATACCGCCAACCTAGAATCCCTAATGACTCTTCCTGGTGTGGGTAATATAATAGGCCAAAGGATAATTGATTATAGGTCTGAGTATGGCGATTTTCTATCAATAGAACAAATTGTAAGAGTATCTGGAATCAAAGACAGTATTTATGAAAACATTAAAGAACTTATTACAGTCTGATGCATCTAAGTTTATTCATATTGGATTAATAACGCTATTATATATACTCTCTTACACATCCTATATAGCTATAATTTTATTAGTAGTTGAAATAATCTATATTTTTAAGAAATCCAAGAACATAATTATCTATTCATTAGTTTTAGTAGTTATTATTACAATCAGAATCTCGTTGATAAATAATGTCGACATAGTAGAAAGTCTGCCAATCACCGGAGAAATAAATGAGGTGTTTGATAATTCTTTTTACCTAAAGGGTGAAGAAAAATATCTATGTTATTACGACGAAGTTGCAGACTTAGAACCCGGAATGATAGTTGATATTGATGGTTATTTTAGCAATGTGAAAACTTATAATATGATGCATACATTTGATTATGAAACATACCTAAAAAGTGAAAATATTTCTAAGGTTATTTCAATCGATAAATTGAGTGTGAAGGGTAACAACTTTAATATATATATAGTTAAGCATAAAATAATTGATTATATAGATAAAACCTATAATATAAAAACAGCTTCTTATTTGAAGCTGTTTGTTTTAGGTGAAAAAGTTTCTAATGAATCAATTGATAGAGAAGCAATAAACAATTTGGGTATATCACATCTTTTTGCTATCTCAGGTATGCATCTAGGATTATTAGTTGGGTGCATAGCTTTCTTGTTAAAAAAATTATATATTAGCAAAGAAAAGAATCAAGTTATCATTGTGATATTCTTAGTTTTATACAACATAATCACCGGGTTCAAGATATCCATTATTCGCGCCTCGCTATTAGTGTCTTGTATCTATCTGAAGGATTACTTAAATATTCTTTTAACCAAAACGGATTTATTAACTTTCTCTTTTGTCGTTCTGTTGATGATTAATCCTTATTCCTTATATTCTTTGGGGTTTCAATTATCTTACTTAATAGCTTTTTCAATTGTCTTAGGGGAATACATACTCAAAAAATCTGACAAAATTACTAGATTGGTAAAAACTACAATCTTTGCTAGTCTAGTTAGTTTGCCAATAACCCTAGAAATAAATAACACATTTGGGTTAATATTTATAGTGGCAAATCTATTTTTTATCCTCTATGTTAGTTATTTGTTTTTACCATTGTCAATAATGGTTTTAATACTACCATTTATAAGGCCGATATATGAAATGACAATTAGAGTTTTTGAGCTGGGACTCGATACTTTCACAAAATTTAATCCGATTATAAACTTCAACTTCCCTAACAATTTATACAAATGTCTATTTTGGGTGTTATTATTCTTGATAATAACAAATATAAAAAATATCAAAAGACAAATAATTTTGGTAGCTTCTATGATAATTATAGTTTTAGGGTCACTTTTTGTAAGTTTTAAAAGCCCTAGATTTGTTCGATTCCTCGATGTGTTTCAGGGTGATTCAATTCACATCCATGATGGAAACTGTGATATGTTGATTGATACAGGTAGTGAGGACAAATACAATAATTTAGAATCATACTTTAAGGGTTACAACATAAAGGAAATTGATATTATCCTTATAACACATTTTCATGAAGATCACTATGGAGAATTAAACGATATAGTCGATAATATCGACGTTGGTGTGGTTTATCTCAACAATGAGGTTAATGATGTACATTTTGATTATCAAGTGTTAGAAACGGGTTTTTGCTTTGTCTGTGGTGAATCTAAGTTTCAAGTTATAAGTGCAAATACCAATTCTAAGAACGAAAACAACAATTCATTAGTTTTGTATGCGGAAATAGGCAAAGATAGATATCTTTTCACAGGAGATATTGAATCAGAAATTGAGTCGCAAATAATCAATACCTACGATTTTGAAGTTGATATATTAAAAGTTCCTCACCATGGATCTAGAACATCATCAACCTATGATTTCTTGAATATGATGAATTCGAAAATTGCGATTATATCAGTTGGCGAAAGAAATTATTATTCCCTACCTAATGATGATGTCTTAAAAAGGCTAAAACAATTAGATAATCAAATCTATCGTACCGACGTTGATGGCACAATTACTATTTATTACTATGATTTTCTTAATATTAGGCTAATTGAAAACTATCAAAAGCATAAGCGGCTAAGATATATCTTTAGTAATATATAAAAAAATTAAATTTATGTTATAATAATATTGGTGATAAGATGAATTCAAACTGTGTATTACTATATGGAGATGACTCATATTCAATCAAGAAGAATATGGATATTCTCTTTAAAACAAATGAGATTATTGATGAAGACATAGAAGTCTATGATTATGAAGAAGATGGTTTAGATATGGCGATAACCAAAGCTATGACTTTACCTTTTTTGTCTGACAAAAAAGGAGTTGTGCTTAGAAATTGTGTGTTCTTAAGCGATAAAAAAAATGCTGCAACTGATGAAGTTGAAGCACTCAAGAATTATTGTAGTTATATAAACCCTACTACTTTATTTGTATTATTAGCTCCCTATGAGAAACTTGATCTACGTAAAAACATTGTTAAGTATTTAACAAAAAATATAGAAACTAAAAAATATATAGTGAATAAAAAATCTGATTCTATATATGATTATATAAAAGAAGAAGTCGAAAGAAATAACATGACAATTGATTCCTTAGCATTAACTCAGTTTGTTAACCGTATTGGTAGAGATCATTCAATGTTAGAAAATGAACTTAATAAACTGATAACCTATGCATATGATAAAAAAAGAATCACTTCTGATATGGTCTATGAAGTTGTATCTAGAAACATTGATGATAACATCTATGAATTAGTTAACGCCTTCTTAGAAAACAATATAAACAAAACCATGGAAATCTATTATGACTTAAAATCTATAAAGATAGATCCAATCTGGATGTTGACTGTCATAACTAGCAAATTCCAAGAAATTCTATATACAAAAGAACTTATAAAACAAAAATATAAGAACGCAGATATAATGAAATACTTTAATGCATCAAAAGGGAGAGTTTATTATATGATGCAAAATGCAAGAAATGTTGAAGATCAGCACTTAATGAAGATTCTTGAACAAATCGAAGACTTAGATTACCGTATAAAAAGCGGTCAAATTGACAAGGCTTTAGGAATGGAATTATTCCTCTTGTCAATAGAATAAAAAAAAAGCCCTCTGGCTTTTTTCTTATAAACTGTTTACTTTATGCGATAAACGTGCTTTTTGTCTGTTAGCGTAATTTTTATGATGTATACCCTTAGAAACAGCTTTATCTAATTTTTTGTAAGCAAAACTTAAAGACTCAATTGCTTGATCTTTTTCGTTGTTTGCTACTGATAATTCAACGTTTTTAATTGCTGTCTTTAATGATGATTTAAAAGATGCATTTGCCTTACGTCTTTTCTCGTTTTGTAGATTACGTTTCATTTGTTGTTTGTTATTAGCCATGTTTTCACCTCCACTTGTATTTGCGTAAATATTTTAACAAATAAAGGCTAAAATTGCAACAAATAAAATTTTTTATTTTTACATAAAATTAATAATTTAAAATGTTTTAATTAAAGAGGTTGACCTTTTAGTTAAAAACGTAGATAATAATTATAGGAATATATAAAAAATATTGATGAAGGAGGCTATTTATGGGGTTATTAGAACACAAAGGATATAAAAGAGAAGAACAACTAGCTCTAGGTTCAAAATTTTTAATTAGTAATGGATATTTTGGATATAGAGGAACCCTTGACGAAGCCGATTCGTCAGATTTTGTTGCGCTTAATTTAAATGGCTTGTTTGATGGTGAAACTATTAAGGAAAGTGTCAACACGTATAATCCTTTATATACAATGATTAAAGCGGATGGAATTAACTTAAATCCTAAATCATTTAGACCTAAACATCATGAGATATCTTTAGAAACTGAAAACGGTGTTTTTAGAAGACATACTGACTTCAAATACAACAAGAGTACCATATCAATTAAAAGTGAAAGATTTGTGGACCAAAGGAATAAAAACTTAATCTACTCAAAATATATGTTTAAAGCAAGTAGTACAATTGAAATTGAATTATTCAGTGGTTTGGATATTTTTGTTTGGAATATAGGCGAGAATCACTTAAACAAACCAAGAATAAAAACATCTGAAAATATCTCTATTGCAAGCGGTAGAACTAAGCATCATAATGACAAAGTAGTAGTAGGGTTACTAGAAGATAAATCTTTTGACGATGAAGAAGTTAATAATACTGACGGTATTAAAGAATACAATATGATACTTAAAGCAGATAAAGTATACACAATCTACAAGTACGCTGGCGTAATTCATTCAAAAGATAACGGAGCGGAGAAAATTGAGAAAAAACTACTAACTGCTAAAAACATTGGCTATAAGAAACTATTTGCCGAAAACTCAGATTTTTGGGAAAAGGCATATGAAATATCTCGTGTTGAAATATTTAACAACGACAAAGTTAAAGAACAAATCGATTATGCAGTATACCAACTAATAGCTAATAGACCTTATTCTGAAAAGGGATCTATAAGTAAATCAGGACAATCAGGACAGTTTCACATGGGATCTGTTTCTTGGAGAACTGAGATATTATTATTGCCGTTCTTTATTAACACTGACCCCTATAGTGCTAGACTTATGGTGCAGTATCGAATCAATGGGTTAGCCGAAGCAAAGCGCAAAGCTAAAAAATTCGGCTATGAAGGTGCATTTTATCCAAACGAATCGGGAATAGATGGCTATGAGTTGAATCAACTTAACATGAAAAATAATATCCATATCAGTGCTTCAATTGTCTATGGAGTATATCAATATATTGAAAGAACTGCAGATTACTCAATTCTTTTCCAAGGCGGATTAGAGATGTTGATGGAATGTGCAAGATTCTATTTGTCCTATGCTAAACTTAGCAGTAACAAAAAACACTATGATTTTCTTAATGTTAGAGGACTAGATGATAGTCATGACCAAGTTGATAATGAAGCTTATACTAACGCTATGATTAAAAACAGTTTGGATGCTTTAATCAAATGTGTTGCCTTCGCAAAAACTACCGATAAATCCGAAGTAAACTTAATGTTCGCTGAACACAACTACGGGTCTTTAGTTTCTGACATTAGAGAGTTAAGAAGAAAACTATATACCAAAAAAGAGAATATCGAAAACCTAATTGAGAGCTTTGATGATTATTTTAATTTAGAAGACGCAAATGTGTCTAAACATAAAAAAATCCATTTCTTAGAAAAATCAAGAATTAAAGATTTACAGAATACTAATTATGTTAAAAACTCTAATGTATTAATTCTTCAAGCATTATTCTTGGAAGAATACTCATCATTAGTTAGTAAATCTAATTATGACTTTTATATGAGAAGATCGATTAATCCAGAGTATCTAGCTAGAATCATGTATATAATCTGTGCATGTGAAAATGAAAGACCAGAAGATGCATATAAAATGTTTCAAAATATAGCGAGTCTAGACCTAAAAAATGAATATCTGTTTAAAGACGGATTAAACCTAGGGCTATTAGGCGGAATATATTTAGCAATAATCTATGGATTTGCCGGATTGAAGCATGATACGTATTTAGTTTCAGCTGATTACAATTCTTCACAGAAAATCAGAAGAATTGAATTCAGAGTAAAAGTAGTTGATAACATTGCAAATGTGAAAATTAAAAGAAATTCTGTAAGTGTTAGTTGGGGGAATGCTGATGAAAGCAGTGATATTTGATTTAGATGGAGTAATAGTTACTACAGATGAATTCCATTATCAGGCATGGAAACAATTGTCTGATAGAGAAGGTATTGAATTTGATAGAACTATAAACAATCATTTAAGGGGAGTTTCAAGAAGTGATTCACTTGATATTATTCTAAAGAAAGCCAAAAGAGAGTATTCAGAAAACGAAAAAGTTGAAATGTTGAATTTTAAAAATAACATTTATAAGAAGTCTCTTGTGGAACTTACAAAATCAGACATTTTAGACAATTTTAATGAATTATATGAGATTTTAAAGAAAAATAACGTAAAAATGGCGATTGGTTCGTCAAGCAAAAATACTAAAACCATACTGAAACAGATAGGTTTGATAGACGTTTTTGATGCAATAGCTGATGGAACGGATATTACAAAGTCAAAACCAGATCCTGAGGTTTTCTTATTAGCAGCTGAAAGGTTAAATATTGATCCTAAAGCTTGTGTAGTAATTGAAGACGCAATAGCTGGTATTGAAGCAGCTAAAGCAGGTAATATGGTAGCGGTAGCAATCAATGATGCAAAAAAATCACCACTGGCTGATTATCGAATTGATAATTTGCTTGAAATTAAATCTATAATTTTAGGAGAGAACATATGAAAAATAGAAACATAATGGGATTAGTTTTAGTTGCTATAGGGATTATACTGATATTACAAGTCTTTGATGTAATAAAAGGAACAATATTCTTTAACGGTTGGTGGACATTATTTTTGATAATTCCAGCAATCATGTCAATGTCTAGAACAGGCTTTACAATCGGAAACGGTATTCTACTAGTTCTTGGTGTAGGATTCTTACTTCGAGAACAGGGATGGAATTTCACACAGTATTTTGTACCTGCGATTTTTATAGTGGTAGGTATTGGAGTTCTATTTAGAAAATAGTATGTGTATATTTTGCAATAAATTTAAGGATAATAAAGATATAATTTATCAAAATGATTCTATCTTTGTAATCTATGATGGATTTCCTGTTAGTGAAGGGCACTGTTTAATAATAACTAAAAGACATATAGACAACTATTTTCAAACAAATCCCCAAGAAGTTAAGGATATAGATATAGCGATAAGACATATGAAAATCGTTCTAGATGAACTTTATCATCCAGACGGTTATAATATTGGGATTAATCATGGAGTTGCTGCTGGTCAAAGTATAATGCACCTTCACATTCATTTAATTCCTAGATATGAATTTGATTGTCTTAATCCAAAAGGTGGAGTTAGGGGTGTTAAACCTGGGAAGCGCTTTTATTAGCTTTCCGGGTTTTTTTTAAAGTGTAATTTTTCTCAAAATAATGTATAATAATAATGTTATTTCAAAGGAGGAACCAATGAAAAGAAAAACAAAAATCATTTGTACTGTTGGTCCAGCAATCGACACATATGAAATGATCGGTAAAATGATTGATGCTGGTATGAACGTAGGTAGATTAAACTTCTCACATGGAAATAAGAAAGAACATACAAACAGAATTAAAATGATTCGTGAAATTGCGGCGAAAAAAAATCGCTATATTGGAATCATGGCTGATACAAAAGGACCTGAAATAAGAACTGGTATGTTTGAAAATAATAAAGCCACTTTTAAAAAAGATGATTTAGTTGAAATTGTCAAAGAAGAAGTGTTAGGTAATCATGAAAGATTTCATGTTACTGCATTAGAATTATTTGCGGATATTGAAATAGGGGATTTCCTTTTAATAGATGACGGTAAAATGCGACTTGACGTTGTAGAGAAAAAGGCTAATAGTTTCATTTGTAAAATATTTAACCCTGGGGTTATAAAGTCTAGAAAAGGTGTAAATGTACCAAATGTTAAACTATCAATGCCATTCATCTCAAAGAAGGATGATGAAGACATTCGTTTTGCAGCTGAACAAAGAGTTGATATGATTGCATTATCTTTTGTTAGAAGAAAAGAAGATGTATTAGCAGTTAGAGAAATATTAAAATCTACAGGAAATACATCAATTGAATTAATCGCTAAGATTGAAAATCAAGAAGGTGTAGATAATCTAGATGAAATTCTTAAGGTTGTAGATGGAATAATGGTTGCCAGAGGGGATCTAGGAGTTGAAGTCTCAACTCAATTAGTTCCAATCTATCAAAAGAAAATAATCCATAGAGCAAACGAAGTTGGGAAACCGGTTATCACAGCTACTCATATGTTGGAATCTATGATTCTATCACCTAGACCAACAAGAGCTGAAGCTAGCGATGTAGCGAACGCTATATTGGATGGTTCAGATGCAATTATGTTGTCGGGAGAATCTGCTGCAGGGAACTACCCAATTGAAGCAGTATTGACAATGGACACCATTGCTAAAGCTATAGAAGATACTATTTCTTACGAAGATCGTTTAAATAAATCGAGAAGAACATCTCAACAAACTGTAAATGATGCTATTGGGATTGCGGTTAGCCAAACTACACTTACTTTACCAAACGCAAAAGTGATAATTGCCTTTACAGAAACTGGTGGTACTGCTAAGAGAATATGTAAGTTTAGACCGAGTGTTCCAATTATTGCGATTACAGATAATATTGAGACTTGCCAAAAACTTTCATATTACTGTGGTGTATTTGCAACTTTAGTTGATGATATTGCTGATTTGCAAAGACAGGATAAAATTTCAATGGATGTTGCCGAAAGCTTTGGTTTTGAAAAAGGTGATACTCTAGTAATTACATCTGGATGGGGTCAAAAACATGGTAAAACAAATACATTAAGAATTATTGACATAGAGTAAAAAAAATAGTGTTGCAAATTTAATTTGCAACACTTTTTATTTGATTTGTTCATCCCAATTGAGATTGAGTTTTTGATTAAAAGTTGAAAATATTTTACGTAACCAAGTTGAAAATTTAGTATCTCTAAAAATCCAATATGCAACTTCAGCTAAACCTATTGAAACAATTGCATCAATAATGTAATGTTGTTTAGTGGTTTGAGTTGAAATAATAATTGCTAAGTTAAACACCAATATCCAAATAATATGGTATTTAGGGATTTTTTTATCCATCCTGATTCCTAGGATACATATCCAGCTAATTAAGGTATGCATTGATGGTAAAGCGTTCCTAGGTCCTGCAGATTGGTAAATCCACATTACAATTGACTCTGTGAAATTAAGATCTGTTTTAGGAGTTAAATAATTTCCATCTAAGAATAATCCTGAGCTAAGTCGCCATGTTTCCACATCACTTTGAAATAATAACCACCAAACCCCACAAATAATGAAAGTAACTGTAACTACTGCCATAATATTGTATAGGTTTCTTTTTGAGTAGTACCCAATAACAAATATTGATAATACCCAAACTGGATATGCCATTATATAAGGATATATCGACCAGTCAATGAAAGGAACTATCTGATTAAATTTTAAAAAAACATAACTGTAATCTTTTCCTATAATTCCAGCTGCTTCTGCATAAAACTGATTACCAAAATATGTAATAAATTGCAGAAACAACATGAATAAGAATGGAATTAACACATAAGAAACACGTTTCCAATTCATATCTACACCTCATTATGAAAATTATATCATATGTTATTTGAATATCGATTGCTTTTTTTTTCTTTGTGCCTAAAATAATTGCTATTGTGAAATAATTGTGATAAAATCTATATAAATTATACAAGGGGGATTTCCAATGTTTGGATTAAGAAATGACGGTAAGAAAGTTAAAAATATAGATCCTTTAATGAAACTAGTTCCACATATTATGTTTTATAGAAACGATGCTATGGTTATGCAATTACAAGAATATGATTGTCAAGGTATAGACGAGTTTATTCTAGAAAAAAGAAAATCCGAGAAAATTCGTTTTAATTATTTAGATATTCTAGTAACTTCTATGGTTAGAGTTTTCGCCAAAAGACCTAAGCTTAACCGATTTATTGTTAATGGACGTATTTTTAAAAGAAATAATATTCAAATTTCTTTTGCAGTAAAAAAGAAATTGGTTGATTCAGCAGAAGAAACTACAGTTAAACTAACGTTTGATGGTACCGAAAGCATCTATGAGGTTAAAGAAAGATTAGACGCTATTATCAAGGAAAACAAACACGTTGATGGAAAGAATAAATCTGACAAATTGGCTAAAATATTTACAGGCGGGCCTAACTTCATGAACAAAGCTATGGTTAGATTTGCGATGTTTCTAGATAAACATGGTATGTTACCTAAATTTGTAATTGATGGATCACCATTTCATTCATCTGCGTTTTTAGTTCATTCAAAATCTATTAAGATGGATCCAGTGTTACATCACATCTATAATTTCGGAACTACTGGACTTTTTGTATCAATGGGGCAAGAAAAATATGAACCAAAGATTAAAAATCGTGAAACAAAAGAAATAGAAGTTAAAAAAATGATGAAAGCTGGAGTAGTAGTAGATGAAAGAATCTGCGATGGATTATACAACAGTTTATCATTAAGACTATTTAAGAAGTTAATGGAAAACCCAAGTTTGCTTGCTCAAAAAAATGATGAAGTAGTTCAAGACGAAGGATAAGGAGTATTATGGACCCATTTATGAAAATCCTAGGGACACTAATTAGTGTGGCAATGATACTATTTGGTTTAAGATTTGTTATCAAACCAAGCAGTGCTATCCAATCCCTACAAAGAATTAAATATAAACAAACAGGAGTGCCAAGAAAAAATGAAATAATTCTTTCAATTATCTTTGGATCAGTTTTTACTTTAATTGGAATTTATTATTTAATAATTGTTATTTTATCAATAGTATATCCTGCATAAGAAGCAAATTTTTTGCTTCTTTTTTTATGAAAAGAATATTTTGCGAAAAAATTATGTTGTCATATCGATTATTATTTGTTAAAATAGTAATGATAGCGAGTTTTATTGCTAAATTTAGAGTTTTAGGTGGTGACTATATGAATTTACTAAAAATTAATAACCTAAAAAAAACATTTGGCGGTAATGTGCTTTTTGACAATTTATCTTTAGAAATCAATACCAAGGACAAAGTTGCGCTCATAGGGCGAAACGGTGTCGGGAAGTCCACATTGATAAAACTGATATTGAACGAAATTACCCCAGATTCTGGGGATATTTTTATTTTTAGGCAGGCAAAAATCGGGTATTTATCACAAGATATCATCAAATCTTTAGAAAATACCATGTATGAAGAATGTCTATCTGTCTTCCAAGATTTAGTTGATTTAGAAGTTAAATTAAATGAAGTCACAGATAAGTTAAAAACCAATCATTCTGAAACTATGCTTAAAAGATACACAAACGCAGAAAATGAGTTTCAAATCAAAGGTGGCTATGAATACCAAACTATGATTGACATGTTACTAACAAGATTTGGTTTCTCAAGAATAGACTATGATAGAAAGATAAAAACTTTTTCAGGTGGTGAAAGAACTAGAATTGCTTTCGCTAAGCTATTAATGACAAAACCTGATTTACTATTATTAGATGAACCCACAAACCATATGGATATTGAAATTATTGAATGGTTAGAAGAATACTTAAAAAGATATGATGGAGCGGTTTTAATCATTACCCATGATAAATACTTTATTAATCGAGTTGTTAATAAAATCTATGAAATAGATCAAAACAGGCTTGAATTGTATCATGGAAACTATGATGAGTACGAAATAGAGAAAGTTAAACGCTATGAGATTCTAATGAAAGCTCATCTAAAACAAAAGAAGAAAATTGCACACTTGCAGAGTTTTGTGGATCGATTTAGATTTAATGCTAAAAGAGCTTCAATAGCCCAAGATAGAGTAAAAAAAATTAACCGCATTAAAAAAATAGATAAACCGACTTTATCTCAGAGTCATGTAAACATTAAATTCAAAACTAAAAGACCAACTGATGTGTATATACTAGAGGTAGAAAATTTAAGTATTGGATATGACTTCCCATTAATAGAAAACATTAACTTTAAAGTAAGAGGATACGATAAAGTAGGTATTATCGGAAGTAATGGAACAGGGAAAACTACTTTAGTTAGAACCATACTAGGACAGATAGAAGCGCTGAAGGGTGAATACAAATTCTATAAAGAAATGAAGATTGGATATTTTGACCAAAATCAAAATACATTAAATGGCAAATTAACAGTAATGCAAACTATCCATACTATTTACCCATATAAAACTCTCTATGAAGTAAGAAGTGATCTAGCTAAAGTCCTATTTACGGGTGAAGATGCATATAAATTAGTATCAGTACTATCAGGAGGAGAAAAGGTAAGACTATCGATTTTGTTGCTTATGTTAGAACAACCGGATTTGCTAATCCTTGATGAACCAACAAATCATTTAGATATTGATACAAAGAATATAGTGGAAGATGTTTTCCAAGATTATAGCGGACCGGTAATATTCATTTCACATGATAGGTATTTCATAAATAAGGTAGCCACTAAGATTATTAGCATAAGAACTAACCTAAAAGTCTTTGAAGGTAACTACACAGAATATGTAGATGCTATGGCACTCATTGAACAAAAAATCGTTAAAAAACCAACCTCAAAGCCAAAGAAAAGTAGTTTTGAAAATAAAGAGAAACAAATAAAAAAATTAGTTAAACAAATCGATGATTTTGATATGAAACTTACACTATTGAAACAAGAATTGTTCTTGGAAGATGTTTATATGGATAGAAAAATATTCGCAGAAAAATCGGAAGAAATTAAATCCAAAGAAAACAAAATTGAAGAAATATATTTACAAATCGAGAGTTTATCGAATTCATAACTTTTGACACAAAAACAGATGTTTTTGTGCTAAAATATAAGGTACGAATATATTAAAAGGGGGAGAAAATTGTGATTAACATAATGAAGAAAAGAATAAAAGAAGAACTAGAGGGTAAGTTGTTCGAACTGTTCAACCAAGAAGTTATGGTTGTTGTCGAAGAGCCTAAGAAACCTGATTTAGGCGATTTATCAATTCCAGTATTTTCGATTGTTAAGATATTAAGAAAACCTCTTCCTATGATTGTTGATATAGTAAAAGAAGCGCTAAAAAAGATTTCTGATTATGAAAATTTCAGTGAAATCAATAGTGTTTCAGGATTTATAAATATTTCACTAGATAAGGTGAAATACGCTAAACTTGTAATAGAAGATTATGATAACCAAGAAGATTATGGAAAAAGTAATATAGGAGATAATAAAACTGTCTGTATAGACTACTCATCACCTAACATCGCTAAACCATTCTCGATTGGCCATCTACGTTCAACCATTATCGGACACAGTATTGGTAATATCTTAGAAAAATGTGGCTATAAAGTGGTTAGAATTAATCACCTAGGCGACTTTGGAACTCAATTCGGAAAGATAATCTATGCCTACTTAAACTGGGGAGATAAAGAACTTGTAGCTAAAAACCCAGTAGAGGAATTAGTTAAACTTTATGTTGAGTTTAACGAAAGAGCAAAAACTGATAAAACAATTGATGAAGAAGCTAGAAAAATCTTTAGAGAGCTAGAATTAGGAAATGAAAAATATAACAAGCTTTGGGAATCTATTAGAGCGGAATCATTAGAAGAATATATGAAAGTTTATAAATTATTAGATGTATCATTTGATTCATACGCTGGCGAAGCGTTTTATAATGATAAAATGCAAGCTGTAGTGGATGAGCTAAAAGCAAAAGATCTATTGAAAAAGGATCAAGGCGCAATGATAGTAGACCTCGGCGAAAAAATACCACCAGCACTAATTCAAAAAACCGATGGATCTACTTTGTATATAACTAGAGACCTAGCTGCTTTATTCTATCGTAAAAACACCTATAATTTTGATGAGGCGTTATATGTGGTAGGAAATGAGCAAAAACTCCATTTTAATCAACTACAAAAAGTTGTAAATTTAATGGGCTATGATTACTCAAAAGATATACACCATATTAATTTTGGTTTAGTATTACAAGATGGCAAAAAAATGTCAACCAGAAAAGGAAAGATTGTTAAACTTGAAGATGTTTTAATCGAAGCATCTAGACTAAGTTTGAAATATATCAACGAAAAAAATCCTGAATTAGAAGCGAAAGAAGACAAAGCGAAAAAAATTGGTGTTAGTGCAGTAATATTTAATGATTTAAAGAATTTTCGCACTAATGATTTTGAATTTAACCTAGAAGAAATGGTTAATTTCGTTGGTCAAACTGGACCTTACTTACAATATACTTCTGTTAGGATTAAATCGATTCTAGATTCAGTGTCCGAAACAGGTACTGAATTAAATTACAGTTTATTTGATAATGATCATTATTTTGATATTATCAAAAACATTAGTCAGTATGAAGATATCATTCTAAAAGCAAGGGATGACTATGCACCTTCAGTATTAGCTAAATACCTATTAAACTTAGCTACCCTATTCAATAGCTTCTACGGAAAAGAAAAAGTTATTGTGGATAATCTAGTTGAAAGAAATACCAAACTCCATTTACTAAGAATGGTAAGAAACATTCTTAATGATGGTATGAGATTACTTGGAATGCAAGTAATCATGAAAATGTAACAAACACTTATATCCATATCGAGCAAGGGGGTGATTTGGTATGGAAACAAAAACAAAAGATGTTAAACAAAAAACAAATATCCCAAAAGTTATAGGGACAATGTTTAAGTGGATGGGTAAATATTGGCCATTACTTATACTAGCCTTTGTTTTCTTGTTTTTTGTATCATATGCAAGAACATTATTACCATTAATTGGACAACACATATTTGATGTCACTCTGGAATTTTCAGATGGTGGAACTAAGCTTCCAGCATTTTTGGCTAAGTTTTTAGTCGCTGATACACAAGGAAAAGAATTATTATTAGCTGCAGGTTTGATATTAGTACTAGCAGTATTTAGAGCTATGTTTATCTTCATGAGAAGATGGACGTCAGGTTATTTTGGAGAAACAGTAGCCTATAGATTAAGAAATAAACTATATCGTAAATTACAAAATGCGGATTATTATTTCCACACTCATTCAGAAACAGGAGATTTAATTCAAAGGTGTACTACCGATGTAGAAGCTTATAAAAGATTTATAGCAGAAAGAATAGTTGAAGTTGCTAGATTAATATTACTAGTTGGTTTATCAATTTGGCAAATGTCAAAACTTAATAAAGATCTAATGTGGATTTCCCTAATTATTGCACCAGTAATACTTACTATTGCGGTATTCTATTTTGGAAAAATTGAAAAGCAATTCCAAATCATTGAAAATAATGAAGCTAAGATGACAACACATGTTCAAGAAAACGTATCAGGATCAAGAGTTGTTAAGGCTTTTGCGAATGAAGCCTATGAAGTTAAAAAATTCAACGGGTTAAACCGCGAATTCACTGACTCTGACTTTAGGTTAATACGAAAAATGGCATTTTTCTGGTCAATCACAGATTTTATCTGTTTTATGCAATTCTGCCTAATCGCAGTATTTGGAATCATCTATACTTCTAAAGGAATTATCTCTTTAGGTGTATATATTGCATTCTTAGCCTATGCAGGAAACATTATCTGGCCAATGCGTCAACTAGGTAGATTAGTAGGAGATTTCTCAAAATCTACAGTTGCTGTATCAAGGTTGTTAAAAATTATTGAAAATGAAGATGAATATGATGAATCGGAACCTAACCAAACACCAGATATTAAAGGTCATATTAGGTTCAAACATGTATCATTTAAATTCTCTGATTCAATTGAAGACCAAATAATCGATGTTGATTTTGAAGCGAAAGCTGGAGAAACAGTCGCGATAGTTGGTAAAACTGGGTCTGGTAAGTCGACACTAATGAATTTATTAGTAAGACTCTTAGATTACCAAAAAGGTGATATTCTAGTTGATGGAACCAAAGTTACTGATATAGAAAAACATTATTTAAGAGAAAATGTTGGTATCATTTTACAAGAACCATTCCTATTTTCAAAAACAGTCGAAGAGAACATTGCTATTGCAGACCAAAACATGTTAGGTGAGAGGGTTGAAGCCGTAGCGAAAATCGCTCAAGTTCATGATGATATCAAGAACTTTGAAAAAGGATATGAAACAGTTGTAGGTGAAAGAGGAGTAACATTATCAGGTGGTCAAAAACAACGTGTTGCGATTGCAAGAATGTTATTAAAACCTAAACCTATATTGATCTTTGATGATAGCTTAAGTGCAGTTGATACTGAAACTGATATTCAAATCAGAAAAGCTTTAAATAAGGAGTGGAAATCATCTACTGTATTTATTATCACACACAGAATTACAACTGCTAAAGAAGCAGATAGAATTATTGTACTAGAAGATGGTGCAATTAAAGAATCTGGAACGCATAGTCAATTAATTAAGCGCAAAGGATTATACAATAACATATGGGAAATTCAATCCAAGATTGATTTCCAACTAGAAGGCGGTGAGGAAGATGAATGATTATTTACATGATGAAGAGTCCTTCACGTCTCGTAAGATAGATTGGATAGTATGGAAGAAGATATTTTCTTTCATGAAACCGCTTAAAAAATATGTAATTTTAGCGGTTATATGTATGGCGATATTGGCTTTAACAGATGTTGTGTATCCATATATATCAAAATTCGCAATTGATGATATCATCAATCCGAACATTGCTAGTGGAAATGCAGATTTGTCTAAATTATCAATATTTATAGGGTTATATATTGTGTTTATGGTTATTCAAGCAACAATGGTTTTTCTATTTATTATATTTGCTGGTAAAATTCAAACTGAACTAGCTTATAATATTCGCGAAAACGCATTTTTCCATTTACAAGAATTACCATTTTCCTATTATGATAGAACTAGAGTAGGCTGGATCATGGCAAGGATGACTTCTGACTCAAGGAACCTAAGTGAAATACTCTCTTGGGGATTAATTGATTTAGCTTGGGGAGGATTTTTAATGATTCTCTTGATTGTCGTTATGTTCGTGATTAACTGGGTACTGGCTTTAGTAACATTAGCAGTTGTACCATTTATGGCTGTAGCATCAATTTTCTTCAGAAAGTTTATTCTAAAAGCCTATAGGTCAATTCGAAAAGTCAACTCAAAAATCACCGGATCCTATAATGAAGGTATTACTGGAGCCATAACAACTAAGACATTAGTTTTAGAAGATTCAAACTATGATGACTTTAATGACTTAACATCAGATATGAGGAGTCAATCAATTAGAGCAGCAATGATTCAAGGTTTATATTTTCCTACTATGTTATTCCTAATTTCATTGGGTGTAGCTTTGGTATATGTAGTTGGTGGTAATTTAGTTATTCAACTCAGTATATCAATAGGAACACTTTACCTATTTACTAACTATGTATGGCAGTTCTTTGAGCCAGTTAACAATATAGCGATGGTTTATGCAAACTTCCAACAAGCACAGGCATCAGCCGAAAGAATTGTTTCCCTAATGGAAACGAAAGCTGATATTTTTGATACTCCAGAAGTTATCGCCAAATACGGTACTTTATTCGATTACAAACTAGAAAATTTTGATTCGATCAAAGGTGACCTAGAATTTAATAATGTATCATTTAAATATAACATTGGTGAACAAGTATTAACTGATTTTAATCTCAAGGTTAAAGCTGGTCAATCCATAGCTTTAGTTGGTCATACAGGTGCGGGTAAAACTACAATCGTTAACCTAATTTGTAGGTTCTATGAACCAACAAAAGGGAACATAATGATAGACGGCACTGACTACAAAGAAAGATCAATGGCTTGGTTACATTCAAATCTTGGATATGTGTTACAGGATCCGCATTTATTTAGTGGGTCAGTAATGGAGAACATTAGATATGGTGATTTAAAAGCAACTGATGAAGAAGTAATAGCAGCTGCTAAAGCCGTTGAAGCCGATGCATTTATTATTAAGTTTGAAAAAGGATATGACACTGAATGTGGTGAAGGTGGCTCAAGATTATCAGTTGGTCAAAAACAACTTGTTAGTTTTGCAAGAGCTATCCTGTCTAATCCAAGGATTTTAATCCTAGATGAAGCAACTAGTTCAGTTGATACAGAAACAGAACAGGTTATCCAAACAGCGATAAATAAATTGTTGGAAGGTAGAACAAGTTTCATTGTAGCCCATCGTCTTTCAACTATCGTACACAGTGATAGAATTTTAGTATTAGATGCTGGTAAAGTAATTGAAGAGGGAACACATAGAGAATTAATTAAAAAAGAAGGGGCTTACCATAAGCTATATACTAACCAATATTCTGAAGAAATGTTAGAACTCTCATTAAGATAAAAGAAGAAGCGTTGTCTACAGACAGCGCTTTTTAAATGGTTTTTATCAGTAAATATATATATAGATATTGATTATCAAATTAGTAAATGATATACTATTTCCAATGTTAAAAGATTAAATTTAAATTAATAATAATATATTTCAATATTATCAATTTATTGTTTTATTACAATATGGTATAATAAAGTGACAAAGACTACGAATAAGAAGGTGTTTACCCATGAAGAAAATTATAGCTATTATCGTTGTATTAGCAGCTGCAGGAATAGTTGCATTTATTCTCTATTTGCCAAAAAGCCGTGATAGAAACGAAATATTCTATAGATCATTAGTTACCTATGAGAATGTTGTATATAAAACCGTTAATAGTGAAAACCTTACATTAGATATTTTAATGCCAACAGTTGACGTATACGATTCTGTTCCAGTTGTCATATATATACATGGTGGAAGTTTCACTAGCGGAGATAAATTGGATTTAGCTAAGGATACAAGAGAAGATACTGTACCAAAAATATTAGCAGCTGGCTTCGCTATTATCTCAGTTAATTATCGATTACTTAATGATGAAAATAATTTTCCATCATGTGTAATTGATGTTAAAGATTCTATAAGATATATTGACTCAGTAGTTAGCACCTATAATTTTGATCCTGAAAATATTGGGATAATGGGAAGTGGCTCTGGAGCATATTTAGCATTGACTGCCGCATATAGCCCTAGTGGACTGTATCTTGGTGAATATGACCTGAGAAGTTTTTCAGCTGATGTAAACTATGTAATTGATTTGTTTGGACCAACTAAATTAAGCGAAACAAAAGCCACCGAATCAATGAGTAGTACTGAATTAGTAGAGGCGCAAAATCAATTAGATGTTCTTTATGGTGATGGTGTTTTTGATATCTACAATCTTACCGCTACTGATTATGAAGCGATGAGTACCTATGACCCAATGTCATATGTTTCACATGATACAGTTCCTACTCTGATTATTCATGGAACTGCGGATACTACGGTTAATTTAAGTCAATCGATATTATTAGAAACAAAACTTCTAGAGTATAGTATATCCTATGAATTTTATCAAATATTAGGTGGGGAACAAGGGTTAGCTAATATTAGCGAATCTCAGATTACCCAAGTAAGTAGTTATATACTTGATTATCTGCTCAATCATTATGCAACCTAATAAAAGTAATTAAAACACTGGCAAATTGCTAGTGTTTTTTGTATAATTATAACAGAGGTGAATTATGAAATTACCCGGATTTATAGATAGCCATATGCACGTTCTAGGACTAGGGTACATTACCTATAATCTAGATTTAACCAAAGTGAACTTTATCAGAGACATTATTAAGATTGTCAAACAATCAAATAACAAAAACATCATAATCGGTAGAGGTTGGAATCAGGAAGACTTCATGGAAAAACGTATGCCTACAAAATTAGATTTAAACCTTGCATCTAGCGATATACCAGTTTTAATAGTAAGGGTTTGTGGACATGTAATAGTTGTAAATGATAGAATGTTGGAACTTGCTGGAATAGATAGTGAAACTAAACAAATCCTAGGCGGGAATTTTTCCTATGAAACCGGAATTTTTTCTGAAAAAGCAATTAACCTAATCTATGATAAGATACCTAAACCAAACAAACAAGACCTGAGAAAATATTTGATTAAAGCCAATCAAATTCTTTTAAGCAATGGTGTTACTTCAGTTGCTAGTGATGACTTCTCAATCTTACCGGTTAGTTATGAATATATAATAGAAATAATTAATGAACTATACGATGAAAATCTAATACAGGTAAGGATAACTGAACAAGTAAACCTTAGCTACAGTAATCTAAAAGACTTTATTAATAAAGGCTATGCCAATAAAAAATACGAAAAATTTAGAATGGGTCCACTTAAGATTCTAGCTGATGGAAGCCTAGGTGCTAAAACTGCGTACCTTAATAAACCATATGAGAATGATCCTAACAACTATGGAATTAAAACCTTTAGTGATGAACAACTATTTAAATTAGTTCATCTAGCTAATGTCAATGCAATGGATGTTGTAATCCATGCAATTGGTGATGGGGCAGTTGATCAAGTATTAAAAACTTTAATCAAGTCGACTAGAATCACGAAAAGATATAATCATAATCATGCTATAATACATGCTCAATTAGCGACCAATAAACAAATTGCTTTAATGAAACAATGGGGAATTGGTGCGATTGTTCAACCAGTATTCTTAAATAGTGATATCCCAATTATAAAGTCTCGAATAGGTGAAAGGTATAAAGAATCATATCTATTCAAAACAATGTATGACCAGGACATCAATGTGGGATTTAGTACAGATTGTCCAATTGAACCCGTAAATCCATTCTTAAATATTTACACAGCTATAACTAGGAAAAGCATTAAATCACCAAACCTAGAACCGTTTTTAGTAGAAGAAGGATTTGATTTACAGTCAGCCCTTAAGTGTTATACAACAAACAATCTAAAATATACCTACCAACAATCAAATGATGACTATATTATTATTGATAAAAATATCAATTCATGCAGTACAAAAGGTATTCAAGCTCTTCAAGTAATCAAAACATATATAGATGGAAAACTGGTATACAAGATAAAACAATAGTGGTTCTGTAGATTGTGCGTAAAGATCTTTCTTTTAAAACATCAAATTTGAGAAATTAAAAAGAGATAAAAATCTCTTTTGTGATATAATATATATAATTTTATTTAGAAGAATTAAATTAGGAGAAGCCTATGAATGTATTTTTATGGTTGATTTTTATAATCGTTGCGGTTATTTCTATATTACCGCTAGCGAGATTAAAAATATTTAATGTAAGTAAAAAATACCAGCGATTCAAATATTTAAGTATGTTGTTAGCACTTTGGAGTGCGATTACATTACTAAGATTTGTTGTTATAGAACCCTATGTTCTTTACTATCTATCTTTAGCAATATATCCGCTACTATTTATAATAACTTCAGTGTTGTTTTTGGCATTACTAAGATATTTAGAAAAACCGATATTGAAAATCTACAAGTGGTTTATCGGGATATTTTTCCTAGCAGAAGTTGGAATTTCTTTTACTAATGTTAAACATCAATTAATGGTAGAAGTACTGCCAAATGCCAACCTAGTAATTTCTGATTATATAGATATGCCACATGGTCCATTATTCTTTGTTCACACTGTGGTTTGTTATTTAATGCTTTTATTTGTGTTTGTGCTAATCATATCTAAATTATATGAAAACCTTAAACTAGATCAAGATGTAATGCCATTCTTGACAATGGTATTTGGAATTGTTATTGGAGTATCTTTAAATCTTGTTCATATTTTCATCTATTCATTTACTCTCGATCCTACATACCTTGCATTTGTTATAATAATTTCACTGTTATACTTCGTATTCTATATTCGAGATATTCGCTTAATATTAGAATTGAATCGTAATGTTTTTATAATAGACAATTTAAGAGAGATGTATTTAATAGTTAATCAACGTGATGAAGTTGTTGGTGCTTCAGAAGAATTCTTAAACTCTTTTGCAATTGATATATCTAATAAGTTGACATTTAATCAGCTAATTGAGATTCTAGAAAAGAAAGCCGTAATCTACGAGAATTCAGAAGATATTGTAGGAGGATTTAACAATAGTAAAAGGTACCTTCATATGCAAGTAAAAACAATAGATTTACCGCTGTTTAAATACAGTGGGAAATTTTATTTATTTTATGATGAAACAAAAAATCAAGTATCTATAAATGATATAAACTATGTTTTATCCCATGATTCAATGACGGGATTATATAATCGTAATTATTTTGAGGACAAAAAAGTAGAAATTGATAGTACTAATGATTCGTATGTCTTAAGCATACTCGATTTAGATGGGTTAAAACTATATAACGATTATCTAGGTCATTACGCAGGAGACCAATTATTAATTGATTTTGCTAGCAGACTTACGGAGATTGTTCAAAAATACGAATATACTGCTATTAGGATGGGTGGAGATGAGTTTTTAGTGATTTCCCTTCATGATGATATAGATAAAGTTGAGAGTGTATTTAAAGAGTTAAGGGAAAACTATCATGTTGGTTCTGAACGGATTTTGTTTTCCTATGGAATTTCATCAAAAACATCAGCTCTAGATAATTTAGAAGAAGTATTTAAAAGAGCAGATAAATCTATGTATTTGATGAAAGAAACCAACAAACCAGAAAAAGTTAAATTAAAAATAAAACTAAAAAAGAAACAAATATAGGGGGAAATTATGAAAGGTTTTTTTAAAGAATTTAAAGATTTTATTTCAAAAGGAAACGCAATCGATTTAGCAGTTGCTTTGGTTATAGGTACTGCATTTAATGCAATTATTAAAAGTTTAGTAAATGATATACTCATGCCGCTATTAGGGCTAGTTGTAAACTCAGATATCTCAAAGTTATATGCGGTATTAAGGGGAACGGCCATCTATGATTCTGTCAGTGGAGCTGTAGTGCTAAGTGAAAATGCAGTATTATTATATTATGGTAGTTTCTTGCAAACTATACTTAATTTTGTAATAATTGCATTCTCGATTTTTATAGCTATTAAATTTGTTAACAAAATGGAAACTAAATTAGATCAAGCTAAAGATTTTATGCTTGGTGATGACGAAGAAGAAAAACCAGAAGAAGCACCAAAAACAAAATAGGGATTAAAACAATAAAAAGAAAAACTTATTAGATACGAGGTCGTATTTAATAAGTTTTTTAATTTGTTATAAATTTTGTAAGTACATAAAAATCTATATTTCATTTACAACTTGAGCCAAGAATATGTCAACCAGATTTGGATCAAACTGTGTGCCTTTACATCTAATAAGTTCTTCTAAAGCTGCTTCCTTGGTTAATGACTTACGATATGTTCTATATTCAGTCATTGCATCATAGGCGTCTGCAATACAAATTATTCTAGATGCTAAAGGAATATTATGACCCTGTAGTTTAGTAGGATAACCGGTTCCATCAAAGTGTTCATGATGATATAAAACGATATTGGCTATATTCATGTATTCTCGTACTGAACTCAGAATTTTAAAACCTGATTCTGGATGTCTTTTTATTTTTATCCATTCAGCGTTAGTTAGTTTTCCTGGCTTATCAAGAATTTCTTCATCAATATTTATTTTTCCGATATCATGAAGTTTACCTGCTAATAGGGTTTCATTATAGAATGCGGTGCCTAAATTCATTTCTTTAGCGATTTTACCAGCAATCTCTCCGACTCTTTCAGAATGCCTCATTTCTCTTTTACTCTTTTCGAATAAAGTAGTCATGATTATATCAATAGTTTTTTTAGAAATACTTGAACCGTCATAAATTTTGTTGTTATGTAAATTTGAAGAGGCATCATTATAAATAGCATAAGCGTCTTTATCAGAACAAGAAGATGTGGCGATTCCGAAACTTAGATTTAAGTTTAGTTTATTAAGTTGGTAATTTTGTATCTCTTCTTTGATAGCGATACAAACTGACTCACCTTCGTCAAAATCAATTTTTTCCATAGTTATCGCAAATTCATCTCCACCGATTCGGTAACTCTTCATTTTGGCTGAACAATGCTTTTTTATAGTTTTTGCGATATATGTTAAGAATTTGTCTCCTATATCATAACCAAAACTTTCATTAAAAACTTGGAAAGTATTAATATCAAAAACTGCAATTGATAATGGAAAGATTGGTTTCTTTTTGCGGGTTTCCAAATATTTTGAAAAGGTGCTGCTATTGTATAATTTAGTAAGAATGTCATGTTTTAATAATTCATCAATTTTTTCTTGACTTGCAAAAGATTCAGATAAATCTTCAATAATACCAATGCCTCCGATAACTATTCCTTCAGAGGTTAATGGTGAAAATTGAACTCTTGTGGGAAACTCATGACCTGAGAATACTGACTTATAAAATCCATTGTAAATAGAAGTTTCACCATTTAAAGCTTGACGTAGATTCTTTATCAATTCTTTATTACTAAGGGTATGCATGTCGAGTCCAACTAGGTTTTTCATTTCTGTTTGCAATATGCTTGAGAATTTTTCATTCGCTATTTGAATAACACCTTTTGCGTCAAATTGAATCATTCCAAGTGGATTCTCATTAAATAAAGTCTCATATTTTTTTTCGCTGTAGTGTTTATCAAAAAATGATAATATTCGTTTCTCTCTGTTAACTATAAACAATGCGGTTGCTAGTGTTCCAAGTGGGTATATAACAATCACTATTAAACTAATATTTTGTAGTATTTCAAAGTTTTTAGGATAGGGAAAAGCAAACTGGGATAATAGCATAAATATATGAACTAGTAATCCAAATAAATATAACTCAAGAGTTAGGTTTAATTTTGTTTTTTTATAAACGAACTTCTTCCATAAAATACCAATGGTTACAGAACAAATAATGGTTAACACACCTGCATATATACCAATACCACCAAGAATAATTCGGTAAGTGATAGCGAAAGCAGCTGTTATCAGAGCAGTTGTAGTTGAAAACATTAGTCCAATAACACTTATGAGAATAGAACGCGTGTCATAGACTGCACCTTGTTCCAATGTGAAAGGTGTTAGCATAATTAAAACAGTTATAGTACCAAAAATGACACCTTTTAATATTTTAGATTTTATATTAGGTTCTTTATTTGAGAAGTTGGGTAAATTTAACAAAAACAAGAAAGCAAATAAAAAAGCTACGTTTATAGATATTCCTTTTAGTATGTCCATTTTATCCCCCAAATCTCTATTTACTTAAGTATTATAACATTTCATATACCTGTTTTCAACAAGCGATGGTAATATAAAATATATATATTATTGGTTCATTAGATTAATTTTAAATGCAATTAATATGTTTAATATATTATGGTTTACTCAATCTTTTTGTTTTGTAATCTACACTCAATAACATCAAAAGCCAAGATATATTTTCAAAATTTTTGTATTATTTTGGACTAGTCTATAGTATTAGAATATAAAATATGGTATAAATAACTATGAAGGGATGTTTAGATCATTTTCAAGATTTATAGGAAGTTTTGTTTTAGCTTTATTTTTTTAGATTTGGCATTAGCATTTTTAAATTTTATCTTTAGGATTTAGTTTTTAGATTTAGCATTTGCTTTTTAGAATTGGAGTTACTAAAAACCCACGATCTCTTGTTTTAATGGGTTCATCCCTTCCTATTAAAAAAATAAAACATCTTTTCTGTGGAATAAGGTGTTTTTTTATAGAGTCTATAGATATTAAAAGGTATAAATATGAGAATAAAGATAAAACAAAGAATTAACTTGATTAAGATTAAGGCAGCCCAGTTATATTTAGCACTTAAGCACCCAGACACAACATGGTATGCAAAAGCATTAGGCGGTATTACCATTGGCTATGCGTTATCACCAATAGATTTAATACCTGATTTTATCCCAATCATTGGCTATATAGATGATTTAATCATCTTGCCATTGCTGATTGGGTTATGTATTAAACTAATACCAAAAACAATATGGGAATCATCCGAAGCAGAAGCTTTAGAATTGTGGAAAAATGGTAAACCAAAAAAGTGGTATTATGCTATACCAATTATAATTATATGGGGTGTTGCAATCTATTATTTAGTAATACTTCTTATAAACATATTTAACTAAATTTAGGAGATTTTATGGATATAAATGTTATGGAAAATAAAATAAAACTTCTAGTTAATGATCTAGATAAAGCCACTGTAATTGAGTGGTCTTATAAGTGTGCAAAAAAAGCTTTAAATGATGGTGGATTGAATAGCAAAGAATTTCTAGAATTGTTGGAAATACTAAATATTATCAAGTTATACCTAAAAGGGTTAATAGGTGTAGCGGAGGCAAGAAAATCAGCTTTAAAAGCTCATTCTATAGCTATAAAACAAACTGATTTAAGCAAACAATATCTAATTAGAGCAGTTGGTCACGCAGTGGCTAGCATTCATGTCAAAACTCATTCATTAGGTACAGTTCATTACATTAAAAAAATGAATTTAATTCAAGATAATGAAATAGCTAAACAAGAATTACTTTGGCAATTAACAATTTTGAGAAGAATGAGCAAAGCTATCGATACCAAATAACTTAAACAAACAAAAAAACTTATTATCAATACAGTAAATTGTATTTTTAATAAGTTTTTATTTTTTATGTGCTATTCGTTTAGCTTACTGTATCATAGGGCCAATCAATTATACCACCCATATCATAGATGTTTTCATATCCTAAATCAACAAGTATTTCACTCGCTTGATTGCTTCTGTTACCTGATCTACAATAAACTATATATGTAGCTGTTTTATTTGAAATAACTTTGCTAGCTGTAGCTTCAATATCGTCAAGCGGTAGAAGTGATGCACCTTCAATATGTTCTTCATTATATTCAGATGCAGTTCTTACATCTAGAAGAATAATTGAAGAGTCGGCATCCATCATAGTTTTTGCTTCAGCTGCAGAGATTGTTTCAAATCCATTGCCACCTGAGCAAGAAACCATAAAGATAGTAATAAACGCAATTAATAATAGCAGTCCTTTTTTCATTATAACACCTCGTTTTTAATATTATATCATATCAATTTGCGAGTAACTAGGGATTTGCAATCTAATGCATTTTTTGGATGATTTGACTTAATGAGTTTTTTGAAATAGTTTCTCAATATTATCTGCTTTAGAGTACGGAATTACTAGAACAACAGCTAATAATAAAGCTAATATATCTGCGAATGGTTGAGATAATATAACTCCATTAACACCCATATAATTAGGAATTATTAAAATAAGTGGGATAAAGAACAATCCTTGTCTAGCAATACTCATCAGCATAGCTTTAATGCCTTTACCTAAGGCTTGGAAGAATATTGTGATAGTATTAATAGCTCCTAGGAATATTAACCCTATGGATTGATATCTTAGGATCAAAATTGCATATTCTCTCATTACTTCTGTTGTCTGGAATAATTTTAGGATAATGAATCCGAATAAACTAAGGAAAACACCTGTGACCAACATTATTATTGTTGTTACTTTAACCGTGTATTTAAATGAATCCATAACCCTTTTTGGTTTGTCAGCTCCATAGTTATATCCAGCAACTGGTTGGAAGCCCTGGCCAAAGCCAAAAATTATATAGGATGGTATTGTGATAATCCTAATAACAATACCTAAAGTAGCTAACAGGTCAACACCGCCATATTCATTGGCAGCGCCGTTTAGTAATTTCATTGAGAAACTAAATAGTAGTTGTTTAAAGAATGTTGGTAATCCTACCTTTAATATTTCTTTATATACAGATAAATCAAAACTAACATTTTTCAATTTTAATCTTAATAAAGTTTTTTTGTTTAAATATATTGATAATATGATAATGAATGAAACAATATTAGATAATGTAGTAGCAATAGCAGCTCCTGATATTCCCCAACCGAAACTGAAGATGAATATTGGGTCTAGAATAATATTTAGAATTGATCCAACTGCCATACCAATCATTGAGTATTTAGCACTACCTTCAGATCGCAAGGTGTTGTTTAAAATCATATTTAGAATCATAAAAGTATAACCTAATAAGATGTATTTGCCATAGGCTACAGTTAATGCCATTATCTCTGAAGTAGCTCCAAAGAATTTAAAGATATCTTCCATAAAGAGATAGTTAAATACTGTAGCTAAAACTCCTAGTATAAGTCCAGCAATTAAAGCCAGCATCACAACCTTTTCAGCACGTTTTTTCTGACCCATTCCCAGAAGTCTTGAGATATAACTAGCTCCCCCAACACCAAAAGATAATCCAATAGAAGAAGCAATAAGCATCACAGGTAAAACTACCTGTGTAGCACTTGTAGCTATAGGATTAGTCCATGATACAAAGATAGTATCGACGAAGTTATATATTGCCATAACCAGCATTCCTACGATTGCTGGAGCAGCCATTTTATTAATTGCTTTATTTACTGGTGCATCTCTTAGTATAATAATTCTTTTGTCATCCATGTAATGGCTCCTTAAATATATCGATATCTATTATATATCAATTAAAATTATATTACTAGTTATAAGTTCTTAGGTTTGATTTAAATTAAAATAATGGTATTATTGGAGTGTATAAGGAGGTGGTTTTTTGGGCGAAAAAGGTGGTGTATCTTCAAACAGCCATTCTCAAGCTCAAAGAGATGATTATGCAAATCAAAACAACTCAAATAACGATGCATATCAAGATGATTTAGATAATCATGCAGACCAGATGAATCCTAACAACGATGAGTATAAAGGTGATGAAGACCCAGAATAATGCTTTTTGGCTAGAAGAATGATAAAGAACCTAGATTTTTCTAGGTTTTTTTCATATCAAACAAGTCTAGAATAAGACAAGTAATCTGATCTTGCTGACAATATATTTTTTATAAGAAATTATCTTGGCGTATGTTTACAAGTTTAGCCTTTAAGTGTATAATTACAGTTAAAGATTTAACAAAATATGTATATAAAATATTGATGTAGCTAACTTTAGAAAATAAAGCTATATAAAATCAATAACAAGAATATATAACTCATCAAAAAGAGGAGTAGTATTTATGGAATACACAAAAATCTGTCCTAAATGTAAATGTGAAAATTCAGAATTAGCAAGCACATGCCAGAATTGTGGACATGTTTTTTATATAACAAAAGACCAATTCTATGAAGAAGATAAATTTTTGTCAAGCCATTATAGAATTGAGAAATCAAATTTATTTGGTTTCATAGTAGATGAATCTATAAAGTCTTATTGGAAGTGTTTTAAAAATTTGATTAGCAGAATCTTTGATTTTAGAAGAATCAAAGATCGAAGACAGAGAAACAATGAACTCAAGAATCAATTATTTGAGCCAAAACTATCCAGAGTTAAATACCCATATTTTTATATTAAAACTTTACTAATTTTGATTTTTGTTTTTGCTTTGTCAGTTTTATTAGAGAATGTACCAATTACATATCTAACTTTAAGTCTGATTATACCTTTTGTGTTGATGTGGTTTCTATTTGAATTAACTAAGCACCTAACTCAAATATCTGGGATCGATCTGCTTAAGGCATTTACTTTAGGGGGATTCGCATCAGTAGGCTTCGCTGTATTGATATATAGTTATATTGATATTGAAGAATATAATTTTTGGGTTTATTTGCTCTTTGCTTTTATAGAAGAATCATCAAAATTAATTTTATGTATATACTTCATAAGAAAAATCAGAGGTATAAACATTATATCAGCTATATTAATAGGTTTAGCGATTGGAGCCGGATTTAACTTTTTAGAAACATCTAGATATGCATTATTTGAATATTCAAATACAGTAATAACTATTGATACAATAATGGAAGTATTCTTAAGAACAGTATATGGTCTCTTTGGAATAGGTCACCATTATTGGTCTGGAATACTTTCAGGAGCGTTAGTGTTCTTTGCCTATGATAATGTAGCAATTCAAAAGAAGGTTAACCTATTAGATATATTTAGGAAGAAATTTTTATTTTGGCTAATTATATTTGTAACTATTCATGCTGTATTTAATTACTATGAATCAATATATCTAAGAGTTTCTTTAGGAATAATAACCTTGTTTGTATTCTATAGAATGTATATAACTGCTTTATGTTCTAGAAAGATTTGTTGTGCTCCACTTGTTGGAGTTGAGAATATTTAAATGAATAAACTTGGTAAACTAACAAAAGAAGAATAAATGCCAGACTTTAGTACATATACTGAATTTGGAATTACTGAAACAATACTAAATTAGATTTTTAAGATTAAAGATATTGAATTGACAGAAAACACATATAAAGGCACTTTTATTGCTGTAGAAGATGATTTACTCATAGGGTATTATAAATGGATAATATAAACAGTAATTGATAACAAAATATATATTTAGACTATAAAAACTTATGCCATCCGAATTGGAAAGGCATAAGTTTTTTTTGTTTAAATAAAAAATTATATTTCCGAATCGTCATCAGGAGCAATAAAAGGATAAGCTTAACTTATTATCTTGACATCCAAAACGTCTATGTTAAAATTATATAGGGAGTTGATAAACATGAAAAAAGGCATCTTTGGAGTAGTTATAGGAATTTTCTTTTTTATAGGTGCTGTCAATTTCATATTTTTCAGCAGATCTGGAATTGAAATTGCATTTGTAGTTGGTCCAATTATTAGTATGGCAATGTTCTTTGTGTTTATAGTATTTATTATAAAAGCTGTTAAAAAACATGCAGAAAATCCGAATAGTAGAATCAACACATATCAAAAACAAAAATCAACGAAATGTGTCAAGTGTCATGCAATCATTGAGGGTGATGATCGTTATTGTCCTGAATGTGGTGCTTCACAAGTTGATACGATAATATGTGAGTATTGTGGACATGAAAATCCAAAAACAAATGATTTATGTGAAAAATGTAATGGATTTTTATAAATATAAAATTTGAAGGTAACATACCAAAAACGGTTTTGTTACTTTTTTAATTATTCGCTAAAAATAGCACTTTTTAATGGTAATTTCATTAAATACACGGAATTCCTTATACAGAATTGAAAATTTACTCTAATAATAGTATAATATACAAATTATAGACAAAATATTAATCAAACATAATTTACACAGTCAAAAATTGTATAAATTACTTGGGTGTTGAGATATAAGAAAGAAGAGAGACTTTTATATGAAGCGAATTTTTGAAAAACCAATAACATTAGTTTTAGTTCTAATCACTTCATTTTTGATAGTGCTTGGGACTTTGTCTGTGTTAGGAGCAAGAAATATTTCTGAAAACCAACTAGAAATACTTGCTCTAAATAGAGATGTAGCTGCAAGTGAATTAGAAAAAGAGTTCATTGATATAGAATCAAAAATTCTGGCTGTTAATAGCTATATTTTATCTCAATCTGATTTAACTGGATTATTAAGTTACCTAGAATCAATTGATGATGAATCCTCAGTGATAGCTTCAATATATTTGGGCTTACCTGATAAAACCATGGTAAATTCTAGTGGATTTGTTCCACCACCAACTTTTGATTTAACAACTAGAACTTGGTATCAAATGGCTTTAGCAAGCAATGATATTATTTTTACAGCTGCTTTTGTAAATGCAACCAATGATAGGATAATCATAACCGGGGCACAATCTGTGTATGATGGTGATACATTTATCGGTGTTATAGGAGTAGATATTGATATAACTAATGTAACATCATTTATAAATAGCATAACCGATAATGCAGGCGGGTATGCATTTTTGGTTGATATTAACAATAATTTAATCGCACATCCAGATCAAGTCGCTGGAAGCGTTGTGCTTGATAGTGCTTTAACTTATAAAATTCCAGTTAGTAGTTTTAGTGAATTACAAGCAGTTACCGATGAAATCGATGTTAACGATATGAAAGGTGTCATTGCGTATAAAAAAGTACTTAATGGTAATTATACATTTGGTGTATTTATGTCGAATGCAGAATTACATCAAAATCAAAGGTTTTTATTGTTCTTAATTATTGGTGTACTAGCTCTATTTCTTGCTGTTGGATCAGCTATAATGTTTGTCTATAGATTTCTAATTCATAAACCATTAAACCACTTAATCTTAGATATTAAAAAGATTGATCCTATAAACAATTTTGAATATCGCTTTCCAGTAAACAAAAAAGAAGGTTTCAAAGATGCGAGGCAAGCTCTAAATGAATTACTAGACATAACTGTAGAATACCAAAAGCAAGCTGAATTTAATCTTAAGGAGTTCGCCCTAAGTAATCAAAAATTTAATTTGTTACTAGGCTCAGCATCAGATATAGTTTTCCAAACAGATGTGTCATTTAGATATACAGAAGTCTTTGGAGCAGCATTAAAGTTGATTAACAAAACCGAAACAGATTTTATCGGTAAATCATTCAAAGAAGTATTCGGTGAAGAAATTTCAGAAGAAAGAATCGAGAAATATGAGTCAGCATTAAAAGGCAAAAAAGAAATCTACTCTTGGGAATATAAAACCAATAAATTAACGGTAAGTTTTGAAACAGTTATATCTCCGCTATTTGACATCAATAGAAATATTGTGGGTGTTGTAGGCGTTACTCGTGATATTACAGAACAACAATCAAGATATGAAAGAGTTGTATACATCAGTACCCATGATTATTTAACAGATCTTTACAACAGAAGGTATTATATTAATCAACTTGAGAGACTTGATTCAGAAAAACAATACCCATTTAGTGTAATGAATCTAGATCTTAACGGGTTAAAAATTATTAATGATGCCTATGGTCATGCTACTGGAGACTTAGCGCTGATAAAAACAGCTGAAGTTCTTATGAAAAATTGTAGTGAAACAGCAATTGTGGCTAGGGTAAGCGGTGATGAATTCACTGTTATCCTACCTAATAAAAGCAAAAAAGAGACAAAGGAACTCAGAGAAAAACTCATGAAGTGCTTTTCTAAAATTAAAATCAGTAATATCAATCTTTCAGTAGCGATTGGATACTTCGTTAAAGAAGATGATACTTTAGATATTGATGAAGTAAGAAAACTTGCAGAAAACGATATGTTCAGACATAAAATTTCAGAAAGAAAAAGCGTTAAAAATAAAGCGATTTCAGCTATCCTTAAAACTTTAACAGATAAATATGAAGCAGAGAAGGTGCATTCTAATCGCGTTTCAGAAATAGCGCTAAGTATAGGAAAAGCACTTAAATTAAACGATGAAGAACTAAATGATTTAAGTACAGCAGCTATGTTCCATGATATTGGTAAAATTTCAATTCCAGATGCTATTATAAATAAACCTGGGAAATTAACAAAAGAAGAATATGAAATTATGAAAACCCATACTGACATTGGCTATGAAATACTACGCGCAGCTGATGAATATTCAGAATTAGCTATCTATGCATCAAGTCATCATGAACGTTGGGATGGCTTAGGCTATCCAAAAGGTTTAAAAGGAGAGGAAATTCCATTATTCTCAAGAATTATATCAATAGCTGATTCATTTGAAGCCATGACTGCAGATAGACCATACCGTAAAAAACAAACCCATGCTTACGCAATAAGTGAATTAAAGAAATTTGCTGGTACGCAATTTGATTATAAACTTACTAAATTGTATGTCGAAGCAGTGTTAAAGGAAAAATGGGACGTTTAGAGGTTCATATAATATTTAATTAAATAATTTATATATAATGATGTTGGACTCGTAAGAGACCAACATTTTTGTTATAATTGTATTGTATTTATAACTATCATATGGAAGTTTAAAAAAATGGAGGTAATCTAGTGATAATAGAACACAAAATTGTTTTAAGTAAAAAGATGAATACATTTATGAAATCGTTAATTATGTTAAATAGGTTAACTAAAAAAACTTTAATTGGTTTAGCTCTTAAAAGGAAACAAAAATTTGCTAATCCTGGTAGAGTTAAAAATATTGATATAAAAAAAATAAATGACATTAATGTTGTTGAATTTAGACAGACTGATACTAAGTCTAAAAAACATATTATATTTCTACCAGGTGGTGGATTTATAATTAAAGGTAACAAAGGTCATTATAGTTTAATTGATGAACTAAGAAACCAAGCTAACCTATCCGCTACCTTTATTGATTATCCAATTGCTCCTGAGTATTGTGCAAATGAAATAATATCGCAAACAAAAGCAGTTATTAAACAAATAATGATTGATAACTCCCACAAAGAAGTATCGATTGTTGCTGTTAGTGCGGGAGGAAACCTAGCTTTGACTGTAACAAAACAACTACAGGAAGAAAATAGAGTTGTTCCTAATAATCTGTTTCTAATATCGCCTTGGGTTGATCTTACAATTAGCAATGATAGTTTTAACCATCAAACTCATCATGAATTCATGTATAGCAAAGCAGAACTACTAAATGCTGCTAGATTATATGCTAGAGATCTTGAATTAACAGATAAACAGATATCACCTATATATAATGATTTTAATGGTTTAAATATAAGAATCTACGCAGGTACAAAGGATATTTTATATCCCGATATCGAATTGTTCGCAAATAAAGTTCCATCTATAATTTTTAATAAGTATTACAATTTACCCCATGCATTTCCAGTGTTTGGAAAAACACCCGAAAGACAAATTGTAATTGATGATATATGTAAGAATATTTAGAATCAATTTAATAAATAATTATTAAATAAATAGTAGTATAATCTCTTCTTCCAATTAATGGAACAATAGGTTATAATCTCAAGGGGAGTTGATTCATATGAGAAAAGGTAATAGCAGCGTATACATCGGAATAATGACTCTATTTTTTGCATTTGGTTTCATATTTTCGACGGATGAATTTAATATAGGGGATATCTCACAGATATTGGTATTTATTGTAATTTTAGTGCTTGGGGTAACTCTCAGGAAAAAATCATTTTATCGGAAAAATAAAACTAAAAATGACCAAACTAGTAAAACTCAATCAATAGAAGACCATAAAGGAACTGTTATTAATAAGTTTTCAGTTCACTGTATTAAGTGTAATGCATTAATTAGTAGTGAAGATAAACATTGTAGTGAATGCGGAGCTATTCAAAAAGACACAATTAAGTGTGAATACTGTGGTCACGAAAATCCTAGATCAAATGCATTATGCGAAAAATGTAACGGATTTTTATAGAACAAATTTATATAAAAATATCGAACTTTTAATAGTGTGATATTTTTAACATAATTACAACGGTAATAGCTGAAGGAGATTTACAATGCTTCCTATAGAGAAAAAACAATATAAACGTAATGTAATCCTAGATTACTTACATATGTTTTTTAGAAGTTCAAACTTCACTCATGGAATCTGGGCGGCATTTTTACTTGTTAAAGGATTCACATTAATCGATGTGGGGATATTTGAAATGGTATTTCATATATCTGGTTTGATAATGGAAGTTCCTACCGGAGTAATTGGCGATTTGCTGGGAAGAAAAACTAGCAGATTATTAGGGATATTAACCTATTTTATCTATATAGCTATTATGTTATTCTCAATGAATTATCTACTAATTTTAATTGGATTCATATTCTGTGGTATATCCTATACTTTTGAGTCAGGTAGTGGTGATGCACTTGTCTATGATAGTCTAAAAGAAATTGGTGAAGAACATAACTTTATGAAAGTCAATGGTATTAGAGAAGTTGTATATCAAGTAGCTACAGTATTGGTTTTATTCATAACTGGATTGTTTCTTGCGGGAAAACATAATACAGACTTCTATTTAACTGCAGGAATGTTTGTGATTGCTTTTATTATGATTTTTATGATGAAAGAGACTCATATACCTCACGAAACAAAAGGCAAATCATTTAAGCAAAGAATAAATGATCACTTCATTAAAACTTGGAAAGTAGTTACCTCAAGTAAAAGACTAACTTTATTGATTGTTATAGGTGCGCTTTTATTTGCACCAGTTACAAGCTTATTCATCTGGGCACAAGCCTATTTTCAGTACCAAGGTTTTACTGAAAATTGGATGTTATACTTTCTAGCATTACATTCCCTAACTGCTGCCATTGGTGGATTAATGGCGCAAAGGGTTGAAAAGAAGTTTGGTGAGAAATCATTGATGGTTGTATTGCCAATTGTTTTAGTAATTTGTTTTTGGGCTACACTTATACCAAAGTATGGTTTTATTGGCTTTGTTATTGTAGGGTTTATAGATAGTTTATTCTATGTTGTGTTATTTGATTACATAAATAGATTGATTCCCTCAGAAACAAGAGCCAGTGTACTTAGCTTCTTCGGAATGTGTTTTAGTTTAGTGATGATATTTACTTTCCCAATTATGGGATGGATTGGTGAAATGAGTTCAATATGGTATGCATACCTATTTATTGCGATAATAATAACGATAGTTGTGATTATATTAATGTTAATCATAAAGAATAATCATCTAGATACAAATAAAGAAGTATTAGAAGTGAAAACATAGTAATTTTGGCTATTAATTTTTAGAATAAGTAAGTAGGTAAGTTAATTCTTATCTGCTTTTTTTGTTCTACAATTATTCAATTTTACTAAAACATACTAGTAAAAATAAATAAGTATTAAAATATTAGGTATAAAATGGTAAAATATACCTAGTATTTGTTAACAAAAATATTTAGACTCAACAGGTGAACTATGAAAAAAGAAAACATATATATTATTGGTGGTGGAGCTAGCGGTATGTTGGCGGCTGTAGTAGCTGCTAGAAACGGTGCTTTAGTTACTATCCTTGAAAGAAATACAAGAATCGGCAAAAAAATTCTAGCTACGGGAAATGGTCGCTGTAATTTTACTAATTCACTAACAACAGTTGCTGATTATAATAATCCAGTATTTGTTGAATATGGACTTAATGTATTCAATCCATATAAAACGATGGATTTTTTTAGTCAACTGGGGATTGTACCTAAAATTGAAAACGAAGGAAAAACTTACCCGCTATCAGAGCAAGCTTCAAGTATTATTGATGTTTTTCTCTATGAACTTAAACACCTAAAGGTTAATATAGTAACGGAAGCTTTAGTTTATAATATAATCAAGAAACAAAATTTCTTCACGATATTTTTAGGCGATGGAAGAACTTTTAGCGCTGACAAAGTTATAATCGCAACAGGTGGTAGAGCAATGCCTAAAACTGGTAGTGATGGTTCAGGCTATACTTTGGCTGAAAAACTAGGGCACAAGGTAACCGAAGTTTTTCCAGCATTAGTTAAATTAAAACTGGAAAGCCCTCATCTAAGACACCTAGAAGGCATTAAAATGCCGGCTAAGGTGGAATTGCTACATAACGGTGAAGTAATTCAAACAGAAGTAGGCGATGTCTTATTCGGCAATTATGGCATTAGTGGTCCAACTATCTTACAACTTAGCAGAAAGGCTATGGACTTATTTAATAATAATCAAAAAGTATATATTAAATTAATCCTAGTAACTTCACTTACTAAGGCTGATATCTTCCAAAGATTTTATAACTCAAAACAAAAACCAGTAGACTTTAGTCTAGTTGGTTTGGTTAATAAAAGATATATTTCAACTTTGATCAAAGAAGCCAATATTCAAAAACAAAATACTTTAGTATCTGACTTAACAGATAAACAACTAAAAAAATTAGTTAATCTATTATTTGATTGGCGTTTCCTAATAAAAGGAAGTAAAAGTTTTAATGACGCCCAAGTAACCGCAGGTGGGGTAACAACTAAAGAAATAAATCCCAAGACAATGGAATCATTAAAAGTGCCGGGATTATACTTTACAGGTGAGTTAATTGATATTGATGGTCGTTGTGGTGGATATAATTTACAATGGGCATGGACCAGCGGATATTTAGCTGGGATGCATGCAAGTGGGAGTGTTATAGATGATTAGAGTTAATAACCTAAAACTTAATCTTGATCAAGCAGTTGATTATGCTTCAGAATTAGCCAATTTAAGAAAATTGGTTATTTTGCGTTACAGAATTAAACAAAATGAATTACTAAGCCTAAAGATTGTTAAAAAAGCTACCGATGCTAGAAAAAAGGCAAATATTCATCTTATGTACAATATCGATATTGAAGTTTCCAATGAAAAATATTTAATAAAAAAGCATCAAAGAGATATAAAAGAAACTCCTAACTTGAAATACCAAGATATTCCCAGTGGCAAGAAAGAACTTGATTACCAACCAGTTATTATCGGATTTGGACCATCAGGTATATTCGCAGCTTTAATTCTATCTAGAAGAGGATACGAACCGATAGTATTGGAACGAGGTTACGACGTTTCTAGAAGAACAAAAGAGTGGAATCAATTTTTAGAAACTAGAGAGTTTACTGATAAAAGCTCAATTCTATTTGGTGAAGGTGGAGCCGGTACATTTTCCGACGGAAAACTAACAACTTTAATCAAAGATTTAAGATGTAGAGTTGTACTAGAATCACTTGTAAATGCAGGAGCTGGTCCTGAGATTTTATATGTTAGCAAACCGCATATAGGAACTGATGTTTTGAAAAAGGTAATTAAAAACATTAGAGAAGAGATTATAAAAAATGGTGGAGTAATTAAATTTAATGCTAAGGTTACTGATTTTTTAATTGAGAACAATCAATTAACCGGAGTAATGGTTAATAATGAAGAAACAATAAAAACAAACGTTTGTTTGTTAGGAATAGGACATAGCGCTAGAGATACTTTTCAAGTATTATATGAAAAATCTATCAATATCCAACAAAAACCATTTTCTATTGGAGTTAGAATAGAACACCCACAAGATCTAATAAATCTAGCTCAATATGGTAAATCAAAAGACCATCCAAGTCTGGGGGCAGCTGATTACAAACTGAGTTATCATTCCCAAAGTGGAAGAAGTGCGTACACATTTTGTATGTGCCCAGGTGGGTTCGTAGTTAATGCTAGTTCTGAAGCTGGTGGAATAGTAACTAATGGAATGAGTTTAAATAAACGCGATAATGTAAATGCAAATTCAGCTTTGTTAGTAAATGTAACTCCAAAAGACTTTAACTCAGATCATCCACTTGCAGGGGTTGAATTTCAAAGAAAATTTGAACAGTTAGCATTTGAATTGACAGGGAAAAACTATAACGCGCCTATCCAGTTAATGGAAGATTTCCTAAACGATAAACAAAGCAACCAATTAGGACGGGTAATACCTAGTTATAGGCCGGGACATACTTTTATAAAAATGACCGATTTATTTCCTAAATATGTAACTGATACAATGAAAGAAGCAATTGTTAGCTTTGATCATAAGCTAACAGGTTTTGCTTTAGGAGACGCAGTTATTACTGGACCAGAGACTAGATCTTCATCACCAATTAGAATTGTTAGAGACGCTAGTTTTCAATCAAATATTTTAGGGATTTATCCAATGGGTGAGGGTGCTGGCTATGCTGGAGGAATAATGTCTTCTGCCGTTGATGGTATAAAAATAGCCGAAAGAATTATAGGTGAATATAAAAAAATGTCTGACATGTAGTTTTCTACAATCAGACATTTTATTTTTTAAAGTTTATCTTCCACCGTTGCCGCCAGAGCCACCGTTACCGTTGCCGCCAGAACCACCGTTACCACCTTGGCCACCGTTGTTTCCATTATTTCCATTTCCTTGTGAATCATTGTTTTGGTTTTGAACACTATTGCCTTGATCATCACACAAGGCTTTATCTTCACCAAAATTTTTCTTGAATTGATTTTTGATTTGGTTAACAAAATCATTATCTATATATGAATAACGATCTTGAGAAAATGCTGCTAAGTGACTTCTCGAAGCACTAACTAGTTGTTCAAATACTAGTCTTACATCATCTGGCAAGTCAGCTTGAGCTAAGAAGACATTATACATTGCGATATTTGCTTCTTCAGCTGTAATGCCTGTAGCTAATGCGCTAGTAATAGATTCTGGAAGTACTGTGTCCAATGCAGCTGTATTTTCAGGAACTACAATACCATAAGCTTCAAATAATGGTAATAATAGTTCAATATGATATGCTTCAGCTTGAACAATATTTACAAATGGTCTAATTTCACCAAACTCTTCAATGATTGCTAAATATTCAGCTTGAGCCATATATTCATCTAATATTGCATAGGTTAACATTTCTTCTAAGGTAAATGGTAGTTCTTCATCTAATTCTAAATTAACAGTTTCATTTGAGTATTCATCATATACGCTTCTTGCGCTTACACTTGTAATTGAAACAGTTAATACTGCAGTAATTGCTAGAAAAGCAATCACAAATCCTTTAATTAATTTTTTCTTCATTTTTGTTTCCTCCGTTTCTTACAGTTAATATACGCATGACTTTGCTGGTTTATTGGTAAATCTTGTTAATTATATTTTCAAAACGTATAAATGTTATTTTACCGGAAAAAAAGGGTAATCTTAAATTAAAAGATTTTTAATATGATATAATCGTACTATATAATATAAATATAAAGAGGTGATATTTTGGATAAAGTATATGATTTAATAATTATTGGAGCGGGCCCAGCTGGATTAACCGCTTCAATCTACGCAAAAAGAGCAATGCTTGATTTCTTATTCTTGGAAAAATGGTTACCTGGTGGCGAAATAGCTAACACATATGAAGTGGAAAACTATCCTGGGATAAACTATGTATCTGGAGCTGAATTAGCAGACAAGATGATTGATCATACCCAACAATTAGGAATTAAGATATTATTGGAGTCAGTGGAAAAAGTAGATTTTTCAAAAGATACTAAGAAGATTGTTACAGATAGAAAAACCTATTTTGCAAAAACTGTGCTTATAGCTACAGGAGCTTCATCAAAAAAACTTGGGTTGCCTAATGAAGAAAACCTCGCAGGAAGAGGAATATCTTACTGCGCTATCTGTGATGGTGCTTTGTTCAAAAATAAAGTAGTCGCAGTTGTTGGTGGTGGTGATGTAGCTGTTGAAAATGTAATTTATCTTTCGAGAGTTGTAAAGAAAGTTTATCTTATTCACCGCAGGGACAATCTAAGAGCAGTTAAAAGATATCAAGAAAAGATGTATAATCTAGATAATGTTGAGATTATTTGGGATTCTGTAGTAACTGAATTTAATGGCGAAGAATACCTAGAATCAATTGATATACTAAATGTAATGAATAAAGAGAAGAGAAATATTGAAGTTAGTGGTGTATTTGTAGCTATAGGAATGAGACCAAACGTTGACTATCTAGGAGATTCGGTAGAATTAACCGAAGCTAACTGGATAAAAACTGATGATTTTTTAGAAACATCAGTAAAAGGAGTTTTCGCTGCTGGTGATATTAGAGATAAATCATTGAGACAAATAGTAACTTCAGTAAGTGATGGAGCTATGGCAGTTAGTGTTTTACAAAAATATTTATAATAAAAATAGAAGAAATACCAATAAAAACAATGAATCCTCCGTATATTATGTGAAAACAAAAAAAAATAGGAGGATTTTTATTATGAAAAAATTATTAATTGGTTTGTTTATATTAGGTTTAGGATTTACCATGATTGCATGCAATACAGTAACTGAAGAAGAAGTAACGTTTGAATCAAATGACCAAGTGTTCACACTTGAAGCATTATCAGCTGCGAGTTTGCTAGATTATTCAAATGTAGTGACTATGTCTTTTGTGCCTTTAGCAGAAGTAACGACTGAAATAACTACTGACGAGGAAGAAATCTTAGTTGACGAAGAAATTGATGAAATTGATAAATACTTAGAAATGATTGAGAATTTCTTAGGCGATAATGAAGGGTTAGGCGTAGTAGTATTAGAGTCTGATCGTGCAGAATGGGATTATAAAGTTTCATTTACTACTGTAGATATTTTAGGAAATGAAATAGAATACGTAATGTACTATACAGAAACTCTATGGGTTAGCGAAACAGATGAAACTGTAACTACCACTGAAGTTATAACTACTGAAGAAGTTACAACCGAAGCAATAACTACAGAAGAAGCTACAACTGAAGCAGTAACTACAGAAGAACCTACAACAGTTCCAGATACAACGGAACCAGAAACCACTGAAGCAACTACTAATTTAGCGTATAAACTTGCTGATAAGGAACAAGAAAAGAACTTCTACTTCGAAGACGAAGATGATAATGAAGTGGCTTATTCTATATCAGGATTAATAATCAGTAACGGTTTAGAGTATATGGTAGAAGGAAAAAAAGTAGTTGAAGAAAACGGAGATGAATGCTTAAGATTAAGATCATTCATTGATCATGATAACTACGTAAAAGTAGCTTACAAAATTGATGGCGAAGATGATACTCGTAAATTCTTCTTTGAAGTAGTTGAAGCAGGAGAAGTTATCTCTAAGTCAAAAATTAAAGTAATGGAAGAAGAAGGAAAACTAAAAGTATTTCTTGATATGGCTCAAAATGGTGATGAAGCAAAATATGTATTTAAAATAATTGAAGAAGAAGACGAAACCATTATTCATATTAAATATGATATTAAATATGCAGATGGTTCTAAAGAATCAGGTAATATCCATATAGTAGCTACTGTAGATCCAATTACAGAAGAAATAGTTTATACTTATAAAATTTTAGGTAAAGAAGCAAACGGAAATCAAAACACATACAAAAAAGAGATTGAAAAGAAACATGAAAACCGTGGAAGTGAAAAAACTAAAGATAATGATGGAAATAACGGAAACGGAAAAGTATAATTAAAGAATCTAAATCCTGAAAAAGCACTCGTTTGAGTGCTTTTTTTTAGGAATTATGTTATTATATTTTTATCGAGAAGAAAAGGTGTACTGTATGAATGACAAAAATATAAT
>Ga0307992_1000143_pt1 | contig 46006 bp, 51 predicted proteins | sample EllFjometagen133_FD_203162 | JGI IMG/M metagenome (GOLD analysis project Ga0307992, IMG submission 203162) | Marine microbial communities from Ellis Fjord, Antarctic Ocean - #133 | ecosystem: Environmental > Aquatic > Marine > Unclassified | place: Southern Ocean | collected 2014-10-08
ATACTACAATCAAGAAAGGTATCAATGGGATTTAAAAAAGATGACTCCCGTTGGATACAGAAATCATCTTTTAGAATTTGCTAGGTAGTTTTTTTATTCCGTGTCTACTTTAAAGGGTACACTTCACGAAGGACAGTCTTTTTATATATAAAAGAAAATATATTCTTTATTTTTTCACACTTTCCATGAATCTTTTGAAAACATCTGGATTTTCCATTGCAAGTTCTGAAAGAACTTTTCGATCAAGATCAATTTTTTTGGTTTTTAAAACTTTGATGAAAGCTGAATATTTTATTCCATATTCTCGAACAGCATTGTTAAGTCGAGTAATCCAAAGTCTTCTCATGACTCTCTTTTTGGTTCTTCGATCTCGGAATGCATATTTTCCAGCTTTAATAACTGCTTCTTTAGCAGCTCGGTAATTGCTTTTTCTTCGCCACTTATAACCCTTAGCGGTTTTAATGACTTTCTTTCGTCTCTTCGATGCTGTAACTCCTCGTTTTACTCGTGACATATACTTTAATTTAAATCAGTTATTACGCTTGAGCTATATCAGTTAAAATATTCTTTGCAGATTTTCCTGTAACTTCTTCTTCATTCTTTTTGTTTCTCCTTTGATCAGAGCTTTGTCGAGCATTGAAATGGTTTTGCTTTGATTTTCGTCGAAGAACCTTCTTTTTTGAAGTTACTTTAAATCGCTTTACAACAGATTTTCTAGTTTTTTGCTTTGGCATATAAATAAATCTTAAATTGAATAAAAAACAATTACTCTTCTGGAGCAACTAAAACATTGAATCCATTAAATTGCTTTGCAACCCTTTGTTCTATTTTAATGGGATAATCTATTTTGTCAATAAAATCACTTAAAGTTTTCTTTGCAAGATCGCCAAAAGCTTTCTCTCTTCCTTTCAAAACTATTTGAATTTTCACCTTACATCCTTTTTTAAGAAACTTTTCTGCTTGGTTTCTTTTGAAATTCAGGTCGTTTTCACCAGTTGAAGGTCGAATTCTGACACCTTTAATCTCAGTCTTTTTCTGAGTTTTCTTACTATCATTATCCTTTTTTGCTTTTAAATATTGAAATTTACCCCAATCAATAATTTTACAAACAGGAGGCTCGGCTTTCGGTGAAATCTCAACTAAGTCTAATTCAAGATCTCTTGCCATCTTAAGAGCTTCTGAAGTTTCAATAACTCCGAGCTGTTCTCCTTTTTCTCCAATCACCCTGATAGGTGAAACTCTGATTGTCTCGTTAGTTCTATTTTTTGGAGCTTTCTTTCCAAAATTTTTGTTTCTTTGCATTAAAAAACTTAGTGATTATTAATTAAAACTTAGCAATTAATTGATTGGTTAGTTTTATAAAGTTAATCTTAAACTAAAAATTAAAAACTATCAACTAAAATACGCATGTATGTCCCGCCAGCAATTTGCTCTTTATGAAAAGTTCAAGTCGCTTCGCCCTTAAGGGTTGTGCCTATTCGGCACGCGCAACTTGATTGCCTTCTATAAATCAAAATGTTTTTCAAGATAAAAATTTTCTAAACGGCAAATTGCCAGCGGGACACTAAATTTTTTAGCTAAAAATCTGCAACTTTCAGTTTTGATTTTTAGAAAAAATTTGTGGAGGTGATGGGAATTGAACCCATGTCCAATGAAAGACGCTAAAAACCTTCTACAAGCTTAGTCTAATTTGTTTGTTTAGAATGAGTTGCTATAAATTAGACAAAAAACAGTCATTCGATCTTTTGAGGTGCTTTTAGGTTGAATACCAAAAGAAAAATATTCGCCCCGTTCTTGATGATGACGTCAGATCTGATCTATCAAGAATCAATCAGTTGACGGGCTATAGACTATTTAAGCTATAGCGGCTGCATAAGAGGGAGCAAAAGCAGAAGCGATTGCGCTCTTTGCATTTTCAATTAAATTTGCACTTAAAATTTTTGCCACAGTTTTACAAGTTGCGACAGCTTGGCTTGCGAGTTTTTAATGTACTGACTTGTCGAAGCCTAGCACCCCCGGGCGCCTCAGAAGGCGAATTTTCAATTCACAATTTTTAATTTTCAATAAATAATACAAGAATCAAAAATTTTAAATTCAAAATGTAATTTATAAACTTTTTGGAAGACGGAAGGGAAACTTTGTTTCATCTTCCGTTTAAATCTAGCTAATTTAAATTATTATTTAAATAAAGTTTTTTTAAAAACATCTCCAAACTCTTTAGAATATACAATATAAAAAATTCCAGAATTTAGCATAATTAATAAAAACAAAAAAATTATAATTATAGTAATCTCTGAAAAATATTGAATTTTCAATCCAAGTCCTACTAAAAAACTTAAAACAGGAATAATAATAACTACTAAAAGAAAAATATTTTTTTTGTTTACTATTCTTTCACTTCCGCATTTTTTAAGAAGTTTAAGTAAATAAAAAAAATTCAGATTACAAAGATAAATCATTCCAATGATTGAAATAATAAAGAAGCTATCATTTATTGTCCCTACTAAAAAACTGAGAAATGGAATGCCTGCACTAATCATTAAATTGATAATCAAGTTAACTTTTTGAATTCTCATTTAGCATTCCTCCTTTGAAAAAAATTATTTTATTTTTCTTCCAAAAAATTTACAAGGTACTACTAGTTTATATAATACGTTAAATTTTGTAATTTATAAACTTTTTGGAAGACGGAAGAGAAGGAGTTGTTACCCCATCTTCCGTCAAAATTAATCCCTTCTTGAAATAAGCTCTACTCTGGTGTTTGAATTTAACTCATAAAAAGCCTTATTTTTGTCTCTTGCGATTACTCTTGGTTCATTGAAACAAGGACTTAGCATTGCGTTAAACCACAATACTAATAAGTCACTTTCCCATCCGACCATCCTAAAAGCTTCACCTGCTTTTAATTCTGATGCTTCTAAAAGATTTACTCCCTTCATGATCAAGCAGAAAAAAATAATAAACCTTTTCTTCCAGAAGACCTACGAGACACTATCGATTTATCACTAAAACATTTCATTGTCCAAAGTAAAAATCCATTTAACGAACTTAATGTTAATAAAACAAAAAAGGATATTACCGAAAACTGAGATAACCAAAGCCTTGCTCCTACAGAATATGCAATAGTCGGCAACAAAAAACTTAAGAATACAACGATCAATCTTCCTGTTTTTAAATTGTTGAAGTCTGGGACTAATTTATCCCAAAGATCAGTCATTGAAAATAAATTAAAAGAAGCGACCACTGTTAATCCAGCAATGGAGATAAAAAAAGTTTCCTCTTTATATATAAGTCCCAACAGGAAACTAAAAATTATCAAGAATCCGCCTACTAAAAAATGAAATTTCTTTGATATTTTCTGTTTTAAAAATAATTTCATCTTTAAATCCTCCTTATTCAAAAATTACCCAGTAAGTAAAACGTGATCCAAAAAAAAGTATTGCAATCGCACCAATAAGGTAAATATCTGTTGCCATCAAGAAAAGTAGATGACCTTTTTCTAAAATTTCATTCCTCAGACACAACAAAGATTCACTAATCCTTTTTTAAAGTTTCATAATATCCCCCATTCTTGTTAAATAGTTGTTGTTTTCTTCCAAAAAATTTACAAGGTACTACTAGTTTATATAATACGCTAATTTCTGTAATTTATAAACTTTTTGGAAGACGGAAGGGAGGGATTCATTGTCCCGGCTTCCGTTAATTAAATAGGTTTGGGCATTAAAAATCAATCAAAACTGCATTGTCGTTATCTTTGAAAAATCTTAATGTCCCCAATACAAATCCATTAATAACTCCAAGGGACATCAAAATAAAAAAAGATATTCCTGAAAATTGAATCGGCCAAATTCCTGTCCCGGAAAAGAAAGTAATTCCTGGCGATAAAACACTCAAAAAAATAATGGCCAGTCTTTCACTGTCTATTTCTTTCCAGTTTTCAGTTGCTCCTCTGGTAACGTTATACCAAAGGTAAGACATGACCACCATATTTGAAAAAACAAGAGATGTCATCCCAGCAATTGAAATAAAAAAGAATCCTTCATTATACACAGCTCCTAATATAAAACTTGAGATTATAATAATCCCTCCTGCCAAAAAATAATTTCTCGCTGATAAGCTTGAATCTTTAATAATAGCCTTGATTTCCATTAAAGTCTCCTTGAATTAAGGTTTTAAGTTAATGTTTTTTCCTACAAAAAAATACTACAACTACAAAATAAATTCATTCTTCCAAAAAATTTACAAAATTAAATTTTCAACGAACTAATATTAAAACAAATCAATTTACTAATTACAAATTCACCAATTTACTAACATCTATCTCCTCGATTTCATAACTCGCTCCACTCGACGATCATCTTCTCGTTTTTTAATAGAATCACGTTTATCAATAGTTCTTCTTCCTTTTGCTAGAGCGAATTTAACCTTTATTAGGCCTTTGTTAATATAAACAGAAAATGGCACTAATGTCAAGCCATCTGCCTGCTTTTTCCCTATTAAGCGCTTGATTTGATTTTTTTTCAAAAGTAGTTTTCTTGAACGAGTTGGTTCATAGTCTTTTATATTCCCAGCATATTTATATAAAGAAATCGTTGCATTAGTTAAATACAATTCTTCTCCCATACTTGTTACAAAAGCACCCTTAAGTGAAATGTGACCAGTTTTGACAGATTTCACTTCATGCCCAAGCAAAACAATCCCTGCTTCGAATTCTTCGAGGGGTTCATAATCAAATCTTGCTCTTTTGTTAACTGCTAATGTTTTCATGGGTCAATTTCTAATTTCCAATTCACAACCTGCCTGCCGGTAAGCAGGTTTCCAGTGAATTTTCAATTGATTAATTTTCAATTAGGCTATTTATGGGGAGCTGAAATATAGGCAACATATTTTCTCGAAAAATTCCATCAGAATGTCATGCTCTCGAAAATACGTTGCCTACATTTCAGTGGATTTTAAATTATAAATATATTAAAACCATTTTCTTACTTTGTTATTCCTGCAAATGCAGGGATTTATTAAGAAAAATGCCATAAATTGACTGGATTCCCGCCTGCGCGGGAATGACATTGATTATAGATTAAAATTAATTAATACTAATCTCCATTTCCCAGCTAGATCTTTTTTAGTAGAAATTTCCATATTATCTCCAAATTCTTCCTCGGCTAATTTTTCAATTCCATCTTTTTGTTCTGGGGAAATTTCTAGTAAAATATTAATTGAACTCGATATATTTAATATATCTTTTTCTATAATCTGTTTAAACAATTTCCGATAGTGATCCAGTCCATTAATTCCTGAAATCAAAGCTTCTTTTGGCTCAAAGTCCTGAACTGAAGAAGGGGAATCCTCATAAATTTCTTTTGAAAGATAAGGAAGATTAGCTGTGATTAAAACATTTTTTTGATCAAAAATGCTTACATTCACATCCTTTAATAAATCACTTTTCTCTAGTTTTATTATGTTCTTCAATTTATGAAACTCAACATTGCTTTTTGTTACTTTTAAGGCCTTTTCAGAAAGATCTGTTGCCAAAAATTCAACGTTTTCTTTGATGTTTTTTGCAATAGCAATAGGAATACACCCACTTCCTGTTCCAATGTCCAAAACTAACAATTTTTCATCTTTTTCGAAACTTTCAGCCCAATCAATCGCCGTTTCAATCATCATCTCCGTTTCAGGGCGGGGGATAAGCACATTCGAATCAACTTTGAATTCTAGTCCAAAAAACTCTTTTTTTCCTAAAACATAGGCCATTGGCATTCCATTTGTTCTTTTTTCAGCCATTTTCAATAATTTTCCAAGGTTTTCTGATGAAAATTCATCATCAAAATGAGTATAAATATATTCAATTGATTTATCCAAAACTTCCGATAAAATCATTGCAGATTCACGTCCAGATCCCTTAATATCGGCATTTTTCAAATGTTCGCAAACTTTTAAAAGTGCATTTTTGATGGATATTTTATCTTTCATCATCTTTTGATCTTTTCTTAAACTCTTCATCTTTGAGGGTTTCGATTATTGCATCAATTCCGCCATCCAGGATTGCGTCCATGTTGCTCCATGATTGTTTGATTCGGTGGTCAGTGATTCGGTCTTGGGGAAAATTGTAGGTTCTGATTTTTTCACTTCGGTCTCCATTTCCAATTTGACCTTTTCTGGCATCGGAATCTTTTTGACGTTGCTCTTCTTCTTCTTTTGCAAGAAGACGAGAACGAAGCATGTCCATCGCTTTATCTTTATTTTGATGTTGAGATTTTTGATCCTGACAAGAAGATATTACGCCAGTTGGAATATGAGTAATTCGTACTGCAGAATTTGTAGTATTCACACTTTGTCCTCCTGGACCAGAAGCAGCGAAAGTATCAATCCTTAAGTCTTCATTTTTAATAATAAAATCTTTTTCTTCAGCTTTTGGCAGAACTGCTACCGTCGCAGTGGAAGTATGAGTCCTTCCTTGTTTTTCAGTTTCAGGAACTCTTTGAACTCGATGTACTCCCGATTCATGTTTCATTTTTGAATAAACATCACTTCCAGTAATTTCAAAAACAACTTCCTTGAATCCACCTAGGTCACCTTGACTAGAATTATTGATCCCAACTTTCCATCCATTCTTTTCTGCATAACGAGAATACATTCGAAATAAATCTCCAGCAAAAAGACCAGCTTCGTCTCCGCCAGCTCCTGCTCGAATTTCAACTAAAACATCCTTTTCGTCTTTAGGGTCTTTCGGCATCAATATTTCATTCAATTCCTCTTCAGATTTTTTAATCTTTTTAATTAAGCCTTGATTTTCCTCTCTTGCCATTTCAGCTATTGCTTCATCTTCTCCTGTCGTTGCTAATTTTTCATTTTCAATAAACTGATTTTGGTATGTAAAAAACTCTTCGTGTTTTTCAATAATCTTCTGCAATTCATTTCTTTTCTTAGTCAAGGTCTTCATTTTTTCAACATCAGAAAAAACATCAGGGGAATTTAACTCCTTTTCAATTTCTGCCAATTCTGTCTTAAATTTTTCGATCTTATATTTCATTGTTGAAAATTAATTATTCCTTCCTCTATTATAGGATAATAAAAAAAATCCCGCCAGTAAAAAAGATGGACGGGAATTTTTATATATAAAGAAGCTATTTCTTTGCTTTTTCCTTGTCAGTCTTTTCAGTGACAGGAGCTTTCTTTTCAGTCTTCTTTTTATTAGTAGCTTTTTGTTCTTTTGCTTTCTTTTCCATTGCTGCAAATTTTTCCATCTTCTTCTTAAATCGATCAACTTGACCAGCTGAGTCAACAAGTTTTTCTTTTCCAGTATAAAATGGATGACAAGCACTACATATTTCAATATGCATTTCTTTAATTGTTGCACCAGTTTTAATGGTATTCCCACAGGCGCAAATAATCTTAGCATCCTCGTGATATTCTGGGTGTATCTCCTTTTTCATAAATTTTACTTAATACAAAATAATAGATAGGACAAAATGAAGATTAGCATGGTTTTCTCAAATTGGCAAGAGTACTTATTTATGTTAAACTTATGAAAGATAAAAAATTTTCTTATGTCAAAATTTAATCGAAAAATTATTATTATAACTTCAATAGCAATATTGATATTTTTTGTTTTAAGCTTTCTTTTTAAAAATTCATCAGATCCATCAAGTGTGTCAGAAAAAGTAAAGAGAAATGAAATAATGCGAAATGAAATAGAAGAGCGAGCAGAAGATGGAACCCGAGAATTTCAAGGAACGGAAAATGATTTTATTAATTTAATCAATAATTCTCGTTACGAACATGGACTTCCTTCGATTGTTTTAAACGAAAAACTTTCTCAGTCCGCAATGGCAAAAGCTCGAGAAATGGAAGAACAGCAATATTTTGAACATGTTTCTCCTAATGGAGTACAACCTTGGTTTTTTGCTGAGGAAGTTGACTATCGGTATAAAAATTTTGGTGAAAATCTGGCTGAAGGATTTTTTAGTGCAGATTCAACTCATGAATCCTGGATGAAAAGTAGTGGTCATAGAGATAATATTCTTTCTGAAGAATTTGAAGAAGTCGGGGTTGCTATTTTTGGCTTTGAACAAAATGGATTGCAAAGTTTTTTGATTGTTCAACATTTTGGTACTCAATTTGAGTCAGAGGAGTCTTTGGTGATAACTTGTTCTCTGAAAATCAAAGATCATTGTCATGATGCAGAGATAAAAAAATCTGAAGTAAAAGATTCAATAGAAGAACAAGAGGAAATTATTAAAAAACTAAGAAAAGACAATGCTAATATTGAATCCATTAATGAAATAGAAGATAATATTAAAAAACTTAATGAAATAAAAGAAGATATGAAAGATTATATTGATCAGTGTGAAAATTATATTGATAAGTGTGAAGAGTGGAAGTAATTATTTTTTAATTGATAGTGCTTAGGGAATAGCTTGTAATCTAAGAATTTTTTAACTATCAATCAGGTTTCTATTAGCTATTAACTATTAACTACTAATTACAAACTAAATAATTGACATTCAATGTCTTGCTGTATAGAATAAATCAGAATTTAAAATTCATTTTGGTCTCATCGTCTATCGGCTAGGATGCTAGATTCCCCGCCTGCTTATATATGTCGCTATCGTCTAATGGTTAGGACGTCAGGTTCTCATCCTGGAAATCGGGGTTCGATTCCCCGTAGCGGTACAAGCATTGTGGGCAGGTCATCCTGGTAAGAGGGGTTCGATTCCCCTTGGGACTACATTCAGGGAGTCGAAGGGAGCGAGAAAAAGCGAGGAGGACTCCCCTGGGACTACATTTGTGCAAAAATACGATAACAAATTAATGAAAATTTGTGGAAGCTATTGAATTGCTTAAAAAATATAAAAAAAGAGTTGATAAAAAACTTGATAAATATTTAAAGGAAAATATTAAAAAAGCGAATTTAGTTGACCCGCTTGGAGGGAAAGCTATTAATTTTATTCACGATTTCACTCTTTCTGGAGGAAAACGTCTTCGTCCTGCTTTGATGTATTATGGTTTTCTTGGAGCGGGCAAAGAAGATTGTGAGGAAATTGTCGAGGCTTCAATGTCCATTGAAATGGCTCATTCATTTTTATTGATTCATGATGATATTATTGATCGTGATACAAAAAGACATGGCGTTGATACTTTGCATGAAAAATATAAAAAATTCGGAAAGTTTTTCATAAAAGACAAAAAAGAACTTGAACATTTTGGAAACTCAATGGCAATAATTGCTGGTGATAGGGCAATGTTCATGGCTAACGAAATTCTTTTTAATGCTAAATTTCCTCCTAAAAAAATTCTTGCTTCGCTTAATAGATTGCAACACATTGTTAGTCAAACAATTCCTGGCGAAATGCTTGATGTTGTAATGGAATTTAAAGGAAAGGCAACTGAAAAAGAAGTTTTAAAAATGCATGAAAGCAAAACTGCTCGCTACACTTTTGAAGGGCCAATTCAATTAGGGTATGCTCTCGCAAAAAAAGATGGAATAATTTCAAAAGAAGAACTTCAAAAAATAACAAACTATGCACTACCTCTTGGGAAAGCTTTTCAAATTAGAGATGATATTCTTGGAGTTTTTGGAGATGAGAAAAAACTTGGAAAACCAGTAGGATCAGATATAATAGAAGGAAAGCAAACACTTCTTTTAATTAAGGCAATGCAAAATGCTGATAAGAATCAATTAAAAGAATTGAAAAATGCCATTGGTAACAAATCAGTCACAAAAAAACAAATTGAAAATTTTAGAGAGATTATCAAAGAAACGGGATCTTTAGATTATTCCGTAAAATTTTCTCGTAATTTAGTTTTAGAAGCTAAAACTGCATTTAAAAAAGCGAATCTCAAAAATTCAGAAGCAATTAATTTTTTTGAAGGCATTGCTGATTACATTATTCATCGTCAGCAATAAAAGTAATTTAATAAAAATTCTATTAAATATGTCTAAGATAGAAAATAAAAAATCTTTTCATGTTGCAATTATTCCCGATGGGAATCGAAGATGGGCCAAAGGCAAAGGAATGAAGCCCTGGGAAGGACATAAGGCTGGAGCAGATATCATAGAGGAGATTACAAAGGAAGCTTTGGATCTTGGAATTAAGTGTTTGTCTTTTTGGGGATCATCAGCTGATAATCTTAAAAAAAGACCTCTTGAGGAAAAAAAGGCTCTACTTGAAATATATGAAACATATTTTGAAAGATTGATTTCTAATGAAGAAATTTATAAAAAAGAAACTCGTATAAATATTTTCGGTCTTTGGGAAGAACAGTTTCCAGAGCGATTAAAGAAGATATTAAAGGAGGGGGTTAATAAGACAAAAAACCATACAAAGCATTTTCTTAATTTTCTTCTTGCTTATAATGGAGATGATGATATTCTTCACGCAGTGAAAAGAATTTCTCAAAAAGTGCGTAACAGTCAAGAGGGAGTTGAGATCACCAAGGAAATGATTAAAGAAAATCTGATTACCAATGAAATTCCTGATGTAGATTTAATAATTAGAACTGGGGTGAATGGCGATCCACATAATAGTGCGGGATTTTTGATGTGGCAAACTCAAAATTCTCAATATCATTTTTCTGAAAAGCTTTTCCCTGATTTCAAGGTCGAAGAATTTAGGAAGGCAATTCAGCAATATGTATTAAGAAAAAAAAGATTAGGTAAATAACATTATTATTTCTGCTCAACTAAAAAATCTTTTTGCTATTAGGTGGGGAATTTATTAGGGGAATAATAATATCTTTAGAGTATTAATAAAAAAAGAGGTAATTAATTAACAAAAAAAACAAATGGTAAGAGAATTTAGAGATGAGAGTTTTGAAGATGAAGTTTTGAAAAATGAAGAACCAGTCTTAATAGATTTTTGGGCTCCCTGGTGTGGTCCTTGTCAAATGGTTGGTCCTATTGTAGAAGAGATTTCTAATGAAATTGGTGACAAGATAAAAGTTGGGAAAGTTAATGTTGATGAAAATCCTGAAATATCAGAAAAATATGGAATTATGTCAATACCAACATTGATCATCTTTAAAAAAGGAGAAATTTTTCAACAATTAGTTGGTGTTCAACCCAAAGAAGTATTGTTAGCAGAAATTAATAAAGCTCTTCAATAATAAGTAAAAACAAAATTACATGAAAAAATTGGCAATTCTGGGGGCTGGACCAGCAGGATTAACAGCTTCCATTTATGCTTCTAGGTATAATATTGATCACATTCTCATTGGATCAGAAGTTGGTGGGTATCTTAATGAAATTCATAAAATTGAAAATTATCCTGGGTTTCCAAGTATTTCTGGACTTGATCTTTCTCAGAAATTCAAAGAGCATTCTGAGAAATTGGGAAGTAATATAATTCAGGAATCAGCTACTGGCCTTAAAAAAATTGAAGGAGGATTTGAAATTGAAACTGATAAAGAAAAATATCAAACTGAAAATATTATATTTTCAATCGGAACAGTTTTCAGAATAATTAATATTCCTGGAGAAAAAGAATTAACAGGGAAAGGCGTGTCCTATTGTGCAACTTGTGATGGACCATTCTTCAGAAATAAAAAAGTTGTTGTCGTTGGAGGAGGAAATTCTGCTGCTGTAGCTGTCATGATTCTTTCTGAATTTACTGATCATGTTGATATGATTTATCGAGGGGATACTTTGAGATGTGCGCCGACTTTTAAAGATCAAATGGAAAATTCAGAAAAGATTAATATTATTTACAATACCAATATCACTGAGATTAAAGGTGAAACGAAAGTTGAAAAAATTATTCTGGATAATGAAATAAATGGGGCTAATGAGATGAAGGTCGATGGAGTTTTTATCGAAATTGGATCTGACCCAAATATTAGTCTGGTAAATTCAGTCGGAGTTGAGCTAGATGAAAAAAACTATATTAAAACAAACCAAGACCAGTCAACAAATGTTGAAGGATTTTTTGCAGCCGGAGACATCACTACCAATTCAAATGGTTTCCGACAAATCATTACTGCTTCTTCAGAGGGGGCAATAGCAACACTTGCGGTGTATGAAAAGATTAAATCTAAGAATAAGTAGGGAGTTTCTATCTTCCAATTTTCAATTAAGACGTCTATGGAAATCTGAAATGTAGGCAACATATTTTCTCGAAAAATTCCATTAGAATGTCATGCTCTCGAAAATAAATTGTCTACATTTCAGTAGATCATAAGAATTACTTATTTAATTACTTACATATTTACTTATATTGAGATTTTGAACAACATACTTTCTCCCAAAATCTCATCGGAATGGCTTGACTCTCGAAAAGATATTATTCAAAATCTTTTATTAAGAGCACGGTAATATTAATAAATAAATATAAACAATCTATATGAAAAAAAAGACCCCGTTTGATTTTAGCAAAGAAGGGAAGATTGAAATCAGATCAAAATACTCGCTCACTCTTGAAAATGCTCATTTAATCTACACTCCAGGAATAGCAGAAGTAGTCAAGAAAACTGCTAATAATCCAGAACAAACAAAGAAGCTAACCTGGAGAAATAAGACAGTTGCGATTGTAACTGACGGAACAGCTGTTTTGGGTCTTGGTAATCAAGGACCACTTGGTGCCTTGCCAGTTATGGAAGGGAAGTCTGTTATTTTCAAAGAACTTGGAGATATTAATGCAATTCCAATTCTGCTTTCAACACAAGATCCAAAAGAAATTATTCAGGCCATCAAAGCAATTGCGCCAAGTTTTGGAGGAATTAATATTGAAGACATTGCTGCTCCGGATTGTTTTGAAATTTCTGAAACGCTTCAAAAAGAGTTGGATATTCCAGTTTTTCATGATGATCAATTCGGAACTGCGATTGTAATTCTTGCTGGACTAATCAATGCCACGAAAGTCACTGGAAAGAACTTGAAAAAAACAAAAGTTGTTTTATCAGGAGCTGGAGCAGCTGGGAGTGCTACAACAAAATTATTATTGAAATATGGAGTTAAAAATATTATTGTTTTCGATTCAAAAGGAGCGGTTTCAATAAAAAGAAAAAATCTTTATGCTGTGAAAAAACAAATGGCTAGAGAAACAAATCCAGAAAATTTCAATGGATCAATCCATGAAGCTCTCAAGGGTGCTGATATTTTTATTGGACTTTCTAAAGGAGGACTTCTCAAGAAAAAAGATATTGAAAATATGGCAGAAAATGCTATTGTTTTTGCTATGGCAAATCCTGTTCCAGAAATCATGCCAGACAAAGCAAAAGAGGCTGGCGCAAAAGTCGTCGCCACGGGAAGAAGTGATTTTCCGAATCAAATAAACAATGCCCTTGTTTTCCCTGGAATCTTCAAGGGAGCTCTTGAAAACAATAAGCGTTCAATTACCATTCCAATGATGCTTCGAGCTGCTAAAGCTCTCGCCGAAATAATTAAAAAACCAACCACAACAAAACTTTTACCAAAAATAACCGATCGAAGAGCTGTTAAGGCCATTGTTGGTTCGATAAAGTAAAAATTAACAATACAAAAAATGATGAAAGAGACAGACATTCTAATTATTGGAGGTGGGCCGGCAGGAATTGTTGCGGGAACTACTGCAAGAAAAAATTATCCAACTAAAAAAATTACATTAGTTCGAGAGAAAGAAGAATGTGTAATCCCTTGTGGTATTCCATATATTTTTAATCGATTAGATTCAGTTGAACAAGATCTAATGTTAGATACTTCTTTAGAAGCAAATAAAATTGATTTATTAATTAGTAAAGCAATAGAAGTTGATTCGAATAAAAAAGAAGTTCTTTTGGAAAATAATGATAAAATTATTTATGAAAAACTTATTTTATCAACAGGTTCAAGTTCAAGTTTGATTCCTATTAAAAACATAGAAAAAGAAGGGGTTTGGTATATTAAAAAAGATTTTGAATATTTAAAAAAACTTAGAGAAGCGGTTTTAAAATCAGAAAACATTGTAATTATTGGTGGTGGATTTATCGGTGTTGAATTAGCAGAGGAGTTAAGTAGTATTAAAAACTTGAAAATTAGTATCGTAGAAAGAATGGAAAGCTGTTTATCAACAACTTTCGATAATGAGTTTACTAAAATAATCGAAGATAGTCTTAAAGAAAAAAACATTCAACTTTATATAAATTCAAATGTGGAAGAAATTGGAGGCAATAATAGGGTAGAATACGTAAAGTTGGAAAAAGAAGATATTCCTGCTGATCTTGTTATCGTTTCTGTTGGAGCAAAGCCAAATGTTAATTTGGCAGAAAAAATGAATATTGAAATTGGTGAATATGGAGGGATTAAAGTTGATGATTATATGAAAACAAACATAGATAATGTTTTTGCGATTGGAGATTGTGCTGAAACTAAATGTTTGCTTACAAATAAGATTGTTCCTGTGATGCTTGCTTCAACTGCTTGTCATGAAGCAAGAATTGCTGCTGCTAATTTATATGAAAAAAATGAACTATTAAAAAGTGATGGAACTTTATCAGTTTTTTCAACTTCAATATATGGAATGGCAATAGGAATTGTAGGGTTAAGCGAGAAGATGTGTGAAAAAGAAAAAATTGATATAGTTGTTGGAGAAAGCGAAGCGCCAAATCATCATCCAGGAACATTACCAAATACTAAGAAAATAAAAATTAAGCTTATCTTTTCTAAAGATTCAAGCAGGTTACTAGGCGGACAAATTATCGGCCCAGAGAGCGTTGGGGAAATGATTAATGTGGTTGCATTGGCTATTCAAAAAAAATCAACGATTTATAATCTTGATACGCTGCAAATTGCTTCTCATCCGCTTTTAACTTCTGCGCCAACTGTTTATCCAATAATTGCTGCTGCTCAATCTGCATTGACAAAAATTCAAACATAATCTTTTTCGTAAGAAATAGTAACTTTAATCTAAAAAATCCAGTAAAAAACGATAATATTTTTTGTCATTTTTCTGATGTATGTTATAATTACAAATAATTAAATCAAGTTAACAATTAATTAAAAAGGATATGAAAGAGTTTATGGAAAGTAACATCGATAATCCGGAAGATCAAGAGAAGAACAATCCAGAACAAGAAAGCTCGGAACAAGAAAAAGTAAATATTGACGAAGAAGATGCTGAAATAGAAGAGCTTTTAGAAAATAATAAAGAACAAATTAAACAGGCAGCAGAAGATTGGTTGGCTTCTGAAGAACAATCTTTAAAAAATGATGACAAGAAAAGACTTAAAGTTCTTGCTGCTATTGGAGCCCTTGCAGCCATTTCTTTGACTACAATAATTAATCCAGGAAATACTCCACAAGAAATAATATTGCATATGGCAATTGCATATGGCATATCGGGTTCTATAGGAGCAACCGCTGGCGCAATTTCTGGTAAGGTTTATAACTTTTTTAACAGAAAATTTAAAAAAGACAATAAGATCAAACAAACTAAAAGAACAACTGAGTATGGAGACCCTAAGGGAGGCATAGGATCACAAGACTCTTTAGTGAGAGATGAAAGGCCTTTTGAATAATTTAAATAATAAATAAAAAAGATGGAAAATAAAAAAGCAGAGGAAAATTTAAAAAAATTAAATTTACTATTTGAAACTTTAGGATTTGACGAAGAAACAAAAAAAGATCATATGGAAAGAATTATGAGTCTTGTTTTTGTTTCCGTATCTAAAAAACTTGATCAAATGATTGTAGAAGAAAGAGATTCAGAGCTTCCAGAAATGGAATCTTTTAAGGACTTCTATGATTATTACGAGCAATATGTTGATCAGGACATAATTAATAGCGTAATAGAAGAAACAGCTGGAAAAAAATTCAAAGAATATTTTACTGCAATAGCAAAGTCATTACCAGAAGAGTAATTCGTTATTTTATTAGAAAATAAAATTCCAGCAAAAAACGGTAGCGAGATTTTCTCGTTACTGTTTTTTAGAAGAATTCCTAATAACTCAATAAGCATAAAAACGTCATCTTGTCAAGTGGTAGGGATTGACAAAATTGGTAAAAAGTAGTATAATAGAGCTTCGTTATCAGAATGGCTGATGATGAATGTACATTGAAATACTGGCACATTGACTGTGTTAGTTTATTTACCAAACTTTACGGAGGTAAAAAATGAAAAAGAGTAATGAAGTAAAAATGGGTGAAAGTGTTTCCCTGGCAATTCACTTCTGTCATTCATTATTGGACGGCAAAGAATGTTGGGGTATTTACCTTGATAAAAATCGAGTCACTTGTCATTATGCGTTGTCGAGATATAGTATTCCATGGGATTATAAAGAAATGATTATCTTTAAGTGCAAGCTACTAAAATCCTGGGAAGATGAAAGTCTTTGTGAAAAAAGATGGGTACATGTTTTCTTAAGAAATAGGGAAAATGGAGAAACTTTTCTTATTATGATTCTCATGAAAAAACTCATTCTTTTTCAGCCTAGTCACTGGGAAGTCAGCATTGTTGATTTTCCTTTAGACAAAAAAGAAAATGGAAAGAGACGAGCTCTTTTCATTCAATAAACCTCTTACTCCTAAGAAGACCATGGTCAAATTTGATCATGGTCTTTTCAATTTTTATAGTAATAACAAAACTACTAACTAAAAACTAATGACTAATAACTAGTAAAAATTTGACCATTTCTATTCATTAGTTTAGAATAATACAAAAGAAGTAGGGGGTTAATGGCTAACAATTCTTAAAGACTGAACTATGAAAATTGTACTACAAAAAGAGGTAAAAGGACTTGGGAAGCCTGGAGATATCAAGGAAGTTGCAAATGGATTTTCACAGAATTTTTTAATTCCAAATGGATTAGCTGTTCCTGCAACAGAAGATGCAATTAAAAACGCTGAGAAAATTGCTGAAAAGCAAGAAGAAGCTAGTCAACAAGAACTTGAAGTTACTCAGAAAATTGCTGGGGAACTTGATGGCAAAGAAATTACTATCAAGGAAAAAGCGGAAGATGGAAAATTATTTGGTTCAATAAACACTGAAACTATTGTAAAAAAACTTGCTGAAGAGAATGTTAAAATAAATAAAAACAATGTTGAGTTGAGTGATCCAATCAAGGAGGTCGGGGAGCATAAAGTGAAGATTAAACTTGATCATGGACTTGAAGCGGAAATAAAAATCGTTATTGAAGAAGCTTAGTTTAAAAAATACAACTATAAGTAAAGCCACAAGGGGGTGGCTTGGTTTAATTTGATAAAATTTCAAAAAAATGGCGCTAAAAAATCCAAAGTATATATTCGTATTTGGGGGAGTAATGTCTGGAATTGGAAAGGGCATCGCAACTTCATCTATCGCTAAGATTATTCAATCAAGAGGATTTAATGTCAGTGCTATTAAAATTGATCCATATATTAATGTTGATGCTGGAACAATGAACCCGACCGAACATGGTGAAGTTTTTGTTTTAGAAAGTGGACTTGAAACTGATCAGGACATGGGGAACTATGAAAGATTTCTTGATATTACTTTGCCAGCCACAAATTATATGACAACAGGAAGTGTTTATCAGAAAGTGATTGAGCGAGAAAGAAATTTAGAATACAAAGGAAAATGTGTTCAAATTATTCCTCATGTAACTGGAGAGATTATGAAGACAATAGAGGATGCATCTAAGATTAATGATGCTGATTTTGTTATTATTGAAGTTGGAGGAACAATAGGGGATTATGAAAATGACCTATTTACTGAGGCGGCTCGTCAGATGCGCTTAAAGCATCCTGATGACGTCTTATATGTTATGTTAAGCTTTGTCCCTTATCCATCCAAAGTAGGTGAAATGAAGACAAAACCAACCCAACAAGCTGCAAGATCTTTGAACTCAGCAGGAATTCAGCCAGATATTATTATTGCAAGAAGTGAGCAACCTATTGATGAAAAGAGAAAAGAGAAAATTGCTTTGTTTTGTAATATTAATAAAGAAGAGGTAATTTCTGCTCCAGATGCTGAATCCATTTATGAGATACCTTTAAATTTTGAAAATGATCATCTAAGTGAAATTATTCTTAAAAAATTGAAAGTAAAGCCTAAGAAAACTAACTTAGATGATTGGCGAGCACTTACCAAAAGAATTAGAAATTCAAAAAAGGAAGTTAAAATTGGAATTGTTGGAAAATATTTTGGGACAGGAGAGTGCGTTCTTTCTGATGCATATATTTCTGTTATTGAAGCAATTAAGCATGCTTCATTTGCCAATAATCGAAAACCATTAATTGACTGGATTAATTCTGAAAAATTTGAAAAAGATCCTAAATCAATTAAAGAATTAAAAGAATATGATGGAATAATTGTTCCTGGTGGATTTGGAAGTCGAGGAGTGGAAGGTAAAATTAAAACTATTCAATACGCGAGGGGAAATAAGATTCCATATTTAGGACTTTGTTACGGAATGCAATTAATGATTCTCGAGTATGCTCAAAATGTTCTTGGAATCAAAGAAGCTAATACTACTGAAATTAAAATCGGGTCAAAAGCACCTGTCATTGACATTATGCCAGATCAAAAAAGCAAGCTGGAAAATCATGATTATGGAGCAACTATGAGACTTGGTGGTTATCCTTGTGTGATTAGCAAAAATACTCATGCATTTTCTGCTTACAAAAAAACAAATATTACTGAGCGACATCGACATCGATATGAAGTTAATCCTGAATACATTGAACAGCTAGAGGATTCTGGGTTAATATTTTCCGGAAAGTCTCCCGATAAGATTTTAATGGAGATTGTGGAGCTTCCAAAAAAAGCTCATCCATTTATGGTGGGGAGTCAGTTCCATCCAGAATTTACATCCAGTCCATTAAATCCAAATCCACTATTTTTGTCGTTTATAAAAGCAGCAAAAAAATAGTTACAAAAAAGCTTCCTTAGTAAGGGAAGCTTTTTTTATATATATAATAAAAAAACAAAAAATTTTACTAAACTACATTAGCAAACTTAGCCTTTTCTAATTTTCCGGTGAATTTAACTACTTTCTTGGTAGTATATTTAACCATTCCGTTTTTAAGAGCAATTAGAGTATCATCCCCAGTTCTCTTGACATTTTCTCCTGGTCGCCATTTTGTTCCTCTTTGTCGAATAATAATTTCACCTTTACCTACTGGTTGGTCTCCATAGACTTTTACTCCGAGTCGTTTTGAGTTGGAATCTCTTCCATTTCTAGTGGATCCACCTGCTTTTTTCTGTGACATTTCTTTATTTCAAAGTTTAATGATATATTAATATAACAATACCAATAGTAAATCAATATGAAAAAATTGTCAATAAAACTAATAAACAGTTCCAAGGAAATTTGGCACAAGCAAGGTGAAAGAATTCTAGTACTTTTAGCTTTAATATTAGTGGCTTTGGTTAGTTTCAATGCCGGTCAAACTCACGAAAAATCGATTAAATCAGCTGAGATAAGTATGACAATTAATGAAAGTAGTAGTAAAATAGTGCAAAAAGAACAAGAAGTGAAGGCTCTTGGCGAAGCCTTGGAAAGAAAGGGGTTAGAAATTCCACAAGAAAGTGCTGTAGATGAAAAAATAGCAGATACAGCAGAAAATGAGTGCGCTTTTGTTGGATCAAAGAATTCTGATAAATATCACTTGCCAACTTGCCAATGGGCGAGTAGGATAAAGCAAGAAAATCGTGTTTGTTTTTCGTCCGTTGAAGATGCTCAGAATCAAGGATACGAACCCGCAAAATGTTGTAATAAATAGTGTTACGAATTACGAATTATTACAAATATACGAATATACAAATAACTTAAAAAATAATTGTTATGAAAATCAATCCGACTGTCATTTCCTTAGGTGGATCATTAATTGTTCCTGACAAAATCAATTGGAAATTCTTAAAAGAATTCCGAAAATTAATAATTTCAAGAATTAAAAAAGGAGAAAAATTCATTATTGTTACTGGAGGTGGTGGAACTGCCAGGGAATACCAAAACGCTGCTAGTAAAATTACTAATTTAACAAATGACGACCGTGATTGGATTGGCATTCACACCACCAGACTTAATGCTCATTTAATCAAAACTATTTTTCGAAACTATGCTCATCCAAGAATAAATAAAAATCCTCGAACTAAAGAAAATCTTGATGTTCATTTCAAAAAAGGAGAGGGGATCATGGTAGCGGCTGGATGGAGACCAGGATGGTCAACTGATTACGTTGCCACCATTCTTGCTGAAAGATTAAAAGCAAAAAGACTTCTTAATCTTTCTAATGTAAAATATGTTTGCGATAAAGATCCTAATAAATTTAAGGATGCCAAGAAATTTGAAAATATGACTTGGAAAAAATTTCGTAAATTAGTTGGAAACAAATGGGAGCCTGGTGCAAATACTCCATTTGATCCAGTTGCATCAAAACATGCTCAAGAAATTGGACTTGAAATTGTAATTGCAGAAGGAAGAAATATTAAAAATCTTGCTAATATTCTTGATGGGAAGAAAAGCATTGGGACAATAATTCGATAGGTTTTGAATTATCGCTAGTTGAATTTATATCCGCAAGACTAATAATTTTTTTATTAAGTAACTTGTTACTTAATAAAAATTGATACTTATAAGTTTAAATTATGAGAATAATAACTTTTGTCGCATTTATATTGTTAATTCTGGGAATAGCCTTTGGTTTTTTGTGGGCTCTTGATGTTGAAATAGAAGGAGTGGTTATAAATCCAGAATTAAAACCTTCTATACAAAAAATCACCACAAAGGTGAAAGATTTAATCTACGACGAAGCCACGAAACACAATCCAGATGGAGATATGATCCCGGATATGATTGATGATAAAATTAAAGAAGAGATTAAAGAAAGAGTGAATTAAAAATTTTATCAAAAATTAAGGATTGCTTTACTGAGAATTTAACGCTTAACTTTAATCACGATTCCTGGATCCCCGCTTCCGCGGGGATGACAAAAAAGAATATCTCGCATTAAATACTATTTCCCAGAATCTTTTTTAACATTTATTGAAGTGGATTCTTTTTCGATGTATTTTGTGTCTCCTACTGATTTTTTGACTTGGGGTGGGAGAGTGGCAGACACTTGTCGCAATTTCACAGCATCAACTTTTAAAACTTTTTCCCAAACACCAACTTCTTCAAGAATGTTTTTTAATTTTTCTTCGTCGTATTTCCAGGTCTTTCTTGAAGTTTTTGCAATAATTTTTCCTTCTGCAAAAAATCGTTCCACATTTTCAGTTTCCATAATTTCAAGAATCTTTTCTTGAAGTTCAACAATTCTTCTTTTTTCACCTTTGATTTTATCCTGAAGGACTAAAAACTCTTCAATCATCTGAGTCTTTTCTGTGTCACTTGGAATGTTTTTTTCTTCCTTGAATTTATGTTTCCACATTGGACAAATTTTTTGATGTCCGCACCAATCACAAAGTGGAGTTACTTGAGCGGGGAAGTCAGATTTTTCAATTTCATGAATGATTTCAAGAATGCTTTCTTTTTCTTCTTCTATTTGTTGAAGAGTTTTTGAGGTGGTTAATTTTGTTCCATGTTTAAGAAAATATAAAGAAAGATCAATTTGCTGAGTATTCTTTTCTAAATCAGGATGACGTTTTAGAAAAGAAAGAAGATAAATTAAAAGTTGCATGCTGGTTTCGACAGTTTCTTGAGGAGGGAGTTTTCGAGAAGTTTTGTAGTCAATGATCTCAAATCCTTTATCCGTCTTGTCGATTCGGTCAATAAAACCAGAGATAATATGGCTTTCTTTTCCATCTTTAATTTCAACAGAAAAACGTGACTCTAGGGCTACAATTTGTGCTTCATTTGGATCATTTTTCTTGTAGTAATCTTGAATAATTCTGACTCCTTGAGCAAAAGCTGTTCGTTCCTGAAGTTCATCATTGAAAACATCGGGATTCCATTTAGAAGAAAAATGATTCAATGCATCTTTTTCTGTTGGAAGAAGAAAATTTCCATCATGAATAAACTTCATAGTGTTATGAATTAGAGTTCCAAAAATTGCCTCTGGTCCCTTGGGAGTTCTTAGCTTATCAATCTGTTGAAACTTATATTTCAACGGACAAGTTTTAAATGTATTTAAAGCGGAAAAAGAAGTATTCATTTTGCTAGTTGATAGTTTTCGTTTATTGTTTATTAATATTTTAACATTTCTATAATAATTGTCAGTAAAACTACTAATAATTATTCTTTAACCAAGAAATCAATAATTTTAGCACCAATGAAAGAAAAGATGATTATTAAGACAGAAATAACTATGGTATATATTAATCCAAAATAAAAAATCATTACTGGGATGAAAGGGATTTTGACGTTGCGGTTATAAAGAAAAATTGCAAGTGATCGATTACTCATGCCATGTTTTTTTAAATCACCAAGCATAGGAAAAAGAACATAGGGAGGACCAGAAACAAGCATTCCGGTGACTGCGGAATAAATATCAGCCTTAAACCCAGCTTGCTTGCCAAAATATTTTTCTATTTTTTGGGGCTTAATAAAATAATTAACTAAAAACATTATCGGAAAAATCAAAATCAAAAGTAGAATTACTTTATATAAAATTTGCAAAAAATTATTCCAGGAATTAATAAATAATTCATAGTCAACGAAAAAAATCACTGCATAGAGAACAATTGAAATAATTAAAAACTTTATTGAACCAGAAATTTTCATTTAAATAAGTTAACAATAAGAATGGTTAGTATAGCTATTATGATTGAGAAGAAGAAGTTGATAATATTTCTTACAATTGCAAATTTTTTACCTAAATATTTAGCTTCAAGAGGTACCATGGCAACACCTACGGTAGTCCAGGTCATTATAAAAGCGGTGACAGCAAGCAAGCTAACGCCACTCTCAAGAAGTTCGCCACCAATAATATAGCTAGTTAGAGGTATACTGAAGGAAATGCTACCAAGAATTGAACCGATCAGAGGGTCAATTAAAAAATTGCCACTAAAAAACTTTGCATAGTTTTCTTGAAAAAGAGAATTGAGCAATCCGATTAAAAGCAATACACCAATCATTATTGGCAGGGAGGATGTGAGAGTCTTTAGAGTTTTTACAAAAGTTTTTTGCATAGAATGAGTGGGGAGCACTATTAAAAATGACTATGTGTTGTTTCTATTTTATTAAGATATACTACGTCGCACAATGTATATTTCACGACGTTTTGTATATTTTAAACCAAATATAGTGAGATAGTAACTTTTTGTTAAAACTAATCAAATTTGGTATTATATTGCCTTCTAAGAAGAAAAAGTTTCGTTTTTGAGTCAACATTAAGGTATCCCTATACCACCCCAATGCTCTCAATCTTGAAACTTTTTTGAGTAAATGATCATGTCTGCCTTAAGTAAGAATTCTTGCTAGATTTCTTAGTAAAATAAAAAAAGTTAATGCTATACTCCCAATAGATTCCTGCTGGAGTTAAAGTTTTTTATAAAAGTTAAAACACTCACTTAATCATTGTAATTTAAAACTTTTATTATTTTTTACCTAGATTAATTTAATGAAATATTTTTAACTTGAAAATCAAAAAACCAAATATCCTCTCCCCTATCTCCTGTAAATCATTCTAATTCCAGTAGAAGTTTTATGTCTTTTTTGACTACTCACTAAAAACTACCAATTACCAACTAAAACACACTACCTCCCTGTTTTAAAGAAAAAAAGAGGGAATTAGGTGTCGTTTTTTTAATCCTTATAAATAATCATTTGATTAATTGTTGTAGAACTTCCATAAATTGAACCAACAAGTTTTTTAGTGGTTCCTAGATAAATATTTGATCCGAACAATGGATCATGTACTATGTAATCATTGCTATCCTTTCCATGAATTACTACATAATGACCCGCTCCACCACTAGTAGCTCTCACGAACACAATAACTGGATTATTTTTTTTAATTTCCTTATCGATTGTACTCCAATTAACATTTCCATGATACTTACTACTACTTAAGGAAACATTGCCCCATGAAAGTGGCCATTCAATTAAATCTCTATAAAAAATTGGTTTCTTTGCGAGACTTCCTGGTGTAATATCTTCGTCATGATAAGTAAAAACCATTGCTACTGCAGAAATTGCACAACCGTAATCTTTCATCAAAGAAGATGAAATACCAATCCTAGTTTGAGCCCACCTATTATCGTCTTGAGCATAATACCATTTTGTTGAAGCTCGATATTTTTCTTTAGGTTTTTTAGCATTTGCTTTAATACTAGATAGTTCACCTTTAATTTCAGACGAGAAACTATCCACTCCACCGATTAACTCCTTTTTCTGTTGTTCCACTCTTACAAGTAATTCTTGATATTTTGATTCCTCCCCTTTTGTTTTACCTAAAAGAAAACTCTTGCTTTTTTGTTCATTTGCAAGGTTGAGAAGTTCGTCTTCCAGTTCTTTTTCATTATCTTCTAATCCTGCTTTCTTATCTTCTACTTCGGCTTGTTCTTGGCCAAGTTCTTCTTTTTTAACCTTAATGTTTCCTAGTACTTTTTCTACTTCCTGTGAGGCTTGATTGAGATATTCTGAATGATTAAAAATATCAGACAAACTTCCCTTGCTTGAAAGAATTGATAAAGAAACCTCTTTTTCAAGTTTATAATAAGTTCTTAACATTTCTGCCATTCCTTCCTTAGTTTTTTCGATTTCTTTTTCTGTTTCACTAATATTATTTTTTAACTCATTAACTTCATTCTCTTTATTTCTAATTTCATTTTTAGTAGATTTAACATTCTTTTCAATTTTTATTTCATTAAGTTCCATTATTTCAAGTTGATTCTTGAGCGTATTTTGTTGTTTTTGTTTTAATTCAATCATTTTTCGATAATCATCTGCCTTGTCCTCAAGATTTTCAATTTCTTCAACAACCTCTTCGTCGGCTGAATTAACTATAGAATTTGTCAAAGTAAAAATAAAGAAACAAATAAATACTCCTAAAATTAAACCTAAAATTTTATTTAACTTTTTATTTTTTATTTTCTTTTGCATATTATTTTAATTTCTCAATAGCCCTTTCAATTCTTTTTAGTGATTTCTCCTTATTAATCACCCATGCAATTTCAAAAGGACTTGGGCTTTGTTTTTCCCCAGTGAGGGCCACTCTTAACGGCCAAAGATGATCACCAACTTTTCCGTCAGCCTCTTGGAAGAGCATTTCTTTTATATCTTTCATTTTAGCAAAATTTTCAATTTTTTCAATAGCTTTTTTCATCTTTTCTAAAGCATTAACAGTTTCACTGTCAGTATTTTCTTTCCATCTTAAAAGTTCTTTGTCGTATTCTGGTTCGGAAAAATAGAAATCGATATTTTCTGTAACATTAGAAAGTTTTTTCATTCGTTCTTGATCAATTGAAACTATTTTTTCGGCTACTTCCCTTCCAATGTTTATATTTTTTTCTTGAGAATATTTTTCTAGATACGGTAAGCAAAGAGTTGTTAATTCCTCAATAGATTTTTGTTTAATGTAATATGCATTTGTCCAATCAAGCTTTTTCATATCAAAAACTGCTCCAGCCTTATGAAGACCTTTTTCGTCAAAAAGTTCTTCGAGTTTTTTCATAGAAAAAAATTCTTCTTCACTTTTTGGATTCCAGCCAAGTAATGCTAGAAAATTAATTAGTCCTTCTGGAAGATATCCATTTTCTTGAAAATCTGCCACACTTACATCACCTTGTCGCTTGGATAATTTCTTACGATTTTCATTAACAATACTTGGCAAATGAATAAATTCGGGTGCATCCCAGCCAAAGTATTTATACAAAATAATATGTTTTGGTGTACTTGGGATCCATTCTTCTCCTCTTAAAACATGAGTAATTTCCATTAAATGATCATCAACTACAACGGCTAAGTGATAAGTTGGAAAGCCATCTGATTTCATTAAAACTTGATCATCAATCGTATTTGAAGAAACAATAATTTCTCCAAAAACTCCATCATCAAATTTTATTTCTTCGTCTTTCGGAATTTTTAATCTGACAACATATTTTTCTCCAGCTTCAATTCTTTTTTGTGCATCTTCTTTTGGAAAATCTCGACAATGACCATCATACATTGGAGCTTGTTTGTTTTTTTGTTGTTCCTTTCTTACTTCGTCAATTCTTTCTGAAGTACAAAAACAATAATATGCCTTGTCTTCATCGATTAATTGCTGTACATATTTTTTGTAAATATCAAGTCTTTTTGATTGAGTATATGGTCCTTTTTCACCTGATTCTTGAATTTTATTATTTTTTCCCAGCATTACACCCTCGTCAATTTTCATTCCAGACCACGCAAGAACATCCAAAATTCTTAAGGTTGCATCATCGACAAGTCTTTTTTGATCAGTGTCTTCAACTCTTAGAATAAATTCTCCGTTGTGTTTTTTTGCGTACAAATACGCATAGAGAGCAGTTCTTAAATTTCCAATATGAACATAGCCGGTTGGTGATGGCGCGAATCGTGTTCTTACTTTTTTCGTTATTTCTGTCATTTTTTTAATTTCAATATCTTATTAAGCTTTTATACATAAAAACAATTGTTGATTTCCAAATTTTCCAAAATCTATTAGGTCTAGCAAGAAATCTCCAAAGCCATTCTAGCCCAATCTTTCTCATAAATTTTGGAGCTCGTCTTTGTCTCCCTGTCCAAAAATCAAAAGTTCCACCAATTCCAATCGCTAACTTTAAATTTGGCCAATTTTTCTTATTTTCAGAAATAAATTTCTCTTGATATGGAGCACCGATTCCTACTAAAATGACTTCCCGGTCTTGTAATTGTGAATTAATTTCTTCACTAATTCCCTCTTTTTTAAGATTATATTCAATACACTTGATATCTGCTTGAAAGTTGTTTGAAAATTTCTCAATATCTTTCAAATTACTTAGTCCATCTTTTCGAAAAACAAAAGCTGTTTTTAGATTATTTTTTATGGAACTTTTTAAGACATGTCTTGCTAAATCGACTCCGGCAATTCTTTCTGAAACGTTTCTTTTTTTAAACCATCCCATCAATTTAATTCCAAATCCATCAATGTTTTTCAAATCTGCTTTATTTAAAATATTTTTATACGCATTGTCTTTTTCTGCGAAAAGTAAAAGTTCTGGGTTTAGAGTTACAATAATCAATGATTTTCTTGAATTATCTCCAATTAAATAGTCATTAATAATTTTTAATGTCTCTTTCTTGGAATGGTTTTGAAAATCTACTCCCCAAAATTCAGTCATTTCATTAATTTTTAGTTAAACTCGATTGAATCTATTGTGTAATATTGCTGTTTTCTTTTCTCAATTTTACTTTCAAATATTTTAACTCCCGTTACTGGAATTAATAAATCCACATCTTTTTCAATTTCATCTGCTTTTTCCAGCGCTTCTTCTTTTATTTTAGATCCTTTGAGTTTTCCAAGATTGATATGTGGTCGAAATTCTTTTTTGTCAATTTCGAGATCATTTACCACTTGCTCTGTTTTATAACGAAAATCAATTAATTTCTGATTTTTATCTCCAATCAACCAGACCATTTTAGGATTATCTTTACTAGGGGCTAATACTATTTTATTCAAATGAATATCAAATATCTCGGTATTTTTTAATGCCTCAAAAATTTTTGCTTCTAGCTTAACCATTTCATCATCTTCTAAATATCCCAAAAAAGAAAGTGTGATATGATAATTATCTTTGTCGATCCATCGAGCAGATAACTTATCTCTCATTTTATCTACTTTCTTATTTATGAATTTTTTTGCTTTTTCGTCAATATCAATAGCGATAAAAATTTTTCTTTGCATAAGATTGACTAAGCGTTTTTAATTTTATCTAACCCCTCTCCCTTCTTTTTGTCTTCTAATAAATCATTCATAAAAACACTAATTGCTGTTGCGAATGGAACTGCAATAAGAACTCCAAGAAACCCAGCCAAAATTCCACCAATCAAAAGAGAGAGAATAATTACCACAGGATCAAGACCTACTGCTTTTTTCATAATAAGTGGAGTCAGGACATAATTTTCTAATTGTTGAATTACGATATAGAAAATAATTACAAGTAATGCGGTTAGAGGAGAGATCGTAAGAGCGACCAATGCAGCAGGAATTAAAGCCATTACGGGACCAATGTATGGAATTATCTCAAATAAACCACCCAGTAATGCTAAAAGTAAAGCATATGGAACTCCCAGTGAAGACAAAACGAGATAATCAAGAGCAAAAATTATTATAATTAATGTGAATTGGCCAATTAACCAGCGACCCATTTTGTATTGTATTCTTGAAGTTAAATCAAAGGCGTATTCTTGATGTTTTTTCGGAGTAATAGCTCTAAGAAACCCCTTAATTCCTTCTTTTCTGACGAGCATATAGAAAGATAAAGAAAGTACTAATAATATTTTAAAAATACTACCAAGAAAAGTGAATGCGTTCGAAAAAATCTGAGAAAATAATTCTGTCATTCTCGAAGAGGAATTTTCAATAAGTCGTTGAAGATTATTTTCAAAATTATAATCAGCCGCTAATGCGGTCAAATTATTAATAAACGCTCCTATTCCTTCAAAATATTGAGGGATATTTTTCCCCAATTGCTGAAATTCTTCGACAATAATAGGAATGATTAAATATATTCCTCCGCCAAGAAAGGTTAGGCCGATTATATACAAAATAACTGTCGTGACAGCTCTTGGAATCTTTTTTTTCTCAAGTTTTTCAACTATTGGTTGAGCAGCACTAACGATTACTAATGCTATAAAAAGTAAAATTAAGACCTCCCTAATCAAATAAATAAACCATATCGCTAAAATAATTAGCGCTATTCTCCAAACAATTCCGCTAGAAATGTTTATTTCTGGTGTTTTAAGCATAAAATTTTAAATCTTTAAAAACTTTTTTAGCTCACTTTCATTCTTATGTGGTCCAACGACAGCTAAGTTTAAATTCTTGTTAACTAGGTATTTTCTAGATGCTTTTATTATATCATCCGCGGTTACTTTGTCTATTTCAATAAACAGTTCTTCTGGTTGTTTTATTTTTCTTCTAAATAACTCTTGATCACCTAAAAATGAAGCAACTGCACTGGAAGATTCAAGTGTCATCATAGTTTTTCCTTTCAAAAATTCCTTAGCATTTTTCAATTCCTTATTGGTCACTTTCTTTGTTTTAAGTTTTTTCATTTCTTCAAGAATCAAACCAATTACTTTTTTAAGATTAACATGTTCAACACCAGCTCTCGCAAAAAAGTACCCAGTGTCAGTCATTTGTTCTGATGCAGAATCAACGTAATAAGTTAACCCGTGCTTTTCACGTAATAAATTAAATAATCGACTACTCATGCCACCACCAAGAATTGTTCCAGCAAGCACTGCAGAAAATCGATCTTTGGCAAACATATCACATGAACGAAATCCCAATAACAGATGAGTTTGATCAGTTTCTTTAAAATGAAATTTTAACTGAGGTGCAGATTGTTTTTCTATTACTTTTTTCTTCGCATTTTTATTACCAGTATTTTTCTTGAGTTTAAATATTTTTTCAATTTCTTCTAATGCTTTTTCTTCATTAAAATTTCCAGCTAAAACTAAAACTGCTGAACTCAAAGAGTAATATTTCTTAAAGTAATCAATCAGCTCTTTCCTGGAAATTGATTGAATGGTTTTTTTGGTACCAACAATATTCCAGCCAGCTGGTTGATCTCCATACAAAAGGTCTTCGAAAACATCCCAAACATAACGTACTGGTGTATCTCGATACATTGATTCTTCTTGTAAGATAACACCTCTTTCTTTTTCAATTTCTTTTGCAGGAATTAATGGATTAAGAAAAATATCACTAACAACGTCCAAGGCTAGCTTCCAATGTTTGCTTGGAGTTTTTATCCAATAACCAGTTTGTTCTTTTCCAGTAAAAGCGTTTGACATTCCTCCAACACTTTCAATTTCCTCCATTGCCATTTTTGAAACTGGTCTTTTTTTTGTTCCTTTAAAAACCATGTGTTCAAGAAAATGAGAAATCCCACTCACTTTTTTAGTTTCGTATTTTGATCCAGTTCCTACAACAATTTGAGCGGTTACTGTTTGTGTTTCAGTCATTGGCACTAAAATTACTCGAAGTCCATTTTTTAATTTAACTTTTTTAAAATTCATTATTTTTTGTTACTTAACAAGTTACTTAACTCTCGAAACTCTAATTAATCCTGAGAAAGGAATAATTTTAATCCCCTTCTTTTCTAATTCATCAAGATAGATATTCATTCCAATTGAATCAGAAGAAATGTGTCCAGCAATAATAACATTTAAATTAGCTTTTTCAGCTGCTTTTCGATGATCTTCGCTTTGATGCATACCAATAATTGTTCCAATTCCTGCATTAGCCAAAGCCTGATAGATTTCTTTTGATCCTTCTGTTCCACCAGTCATTTCACCGATTGCAATTTTGCCACAACGATTTTTTTCACTCCCTGCAAAAAGCATTAGTCCAGCTCCTTTCTTTTTTGCTTCTCTATATTCCTCAATCTCAAGTAATGTTTTCATAATATCATCGACGATACGAGGTTTTGACTTTTTAATTTTTTCTTCAACAAATTTTGAAACACAATTATCAGCTGGGGTATGAATATTAATTAAATTAATATTTAATAATTTAGCCGCATCGACTGTCACATAATGATTAGCAGGACTTATTCCTCTGGTTACCTCGGAAATTCTTTTATGAATCATTTTTTCTGCCATTGCTACTGGAACACCATATTTTTCCATGATATCTACTTGATAATCCATTACGTCATCAAGTCCAGTTAAAGCAAGTCCAACTGGATGATGGTTGATTACTAAATCAATCCCAAGTTCTTTTGCAAGAAGCAAACCTCCCGTCGTAATATCAATACCCACTAAAACTTTTTTGATATTCTTTCTTCCTCCATCAAAATGAATTTTTGTATCAGGATAAGGATTTACAAATCTCTCTTTATCAAAAAATTCCTGCTCTTCCTTTGGAAGTTTTTTATACTCTTCTTTATTTCTTTCTAAAAGTTCTCCTATTTCTTTTTTTGTTCGAAAGTCATTTTCAATTCCGATTTTGATTCCTATATTAAATATTTCTTTTACGTTCATTTTTGTTAGTTTTTAGTTGTTAATTAGTGGTTTTTAGTTAAAACTCAAAGTTTTTGCCCAATTAAGATGTAGATAACATATTTTCTCGCAACGCCATCAGAATGGCGAGATCCTCGAAAATACATTATCTACATCTTAATCTTACTTGATGATTTCATGAGGTTTCATAAAATAAAGAATGCGTTTTCAAGCCTCTTAAAACTCCTTTTATTTTGGAGTATAGCTGATGTATTTTCGAGTGTCAGGTCATTCCTATAGGATTGGGAGAAAATATATTAGCTGTATTCCAAAATGCATATCCTCCTGATAATCGCAATACCTTTATCAGCTCTTTATCAAGTCATTTTAACTCATTTAGTCCCTTTTATCAAGCCAATCCTTGATTGCGTTTTCATAACGCCTTAATTTTGGGAACTTAGTGTTAATTAGTATAGTTGAATCAGCACGTTTTGCTGGTCTTGGAAATTCATCTGAGTTAACTGGGACAACTTTTACGCCCTCAACTCCAGCAATTTCAAAGAGTTTTAATACTCCTTCATACCAAGTCACCGCTCCTTCGTTGACGAGATGATAAATGCCAAAATCATATTCTTTTTCAATAAGCTTTTTTGTTGCAGTTGTTAAATCTGGAACATAGGTAAAATAAGCTTTTTCGCTATCAATCACCTTCAATTCATTTTTTTCTTTTGCCAAATTTAACATTACGTCAAAAAAACTTTTTTTAGCACTTTCACTTTTTCCGGGCAATCCAAAAAGTTTCGAAGTTCTTATTAAATAATATTTCCCACCAACTTCTTTTACGTTATTTTCGCCTTTCGCTTTGGATTCTCCATATTTTGAAATTGGATTTTTTTTGTCATCTTCATTGTATTCACCTTTTTCTCCATCAAAAATATAATCGGAAACATATTGAACAAAAACCGCATCAAGTTCTTTCGCAATTTCTGCAAGAGTTTCCGGTGCTTCTGTATTAAGTTTCAAAGCTTTTTGAAACCCTTCTTTGCTTTCCGCTTCATCCACATTGTTATATGCAGCACAATTGATAATCACGTTAGGCTTTTCTTGTCTGATTTTTTCTTTTGCAGATTTAGAATCTGTAATATCAATCTCACTAAAATCCCAAGCCAGTACTTTATAATTATCATCTTGAGAAAACTGCCTGACAATCTCTCCTCCGAGCATTCCTTTGGCGCCAATAACTAAAACTTTTTTCATTTTAAAAATGATTTATTTTTTATTCCCTGTTTTCATAATTTTTCTTGTAATATTTCATATATTCTCCTGATTTTATTGTCTTCCACCAATCTTGATTTTTTTGATACCAATCAATCATTATTTTCATTCCCTCTTTAAAGTTAACCTGTGGCTCCCAGCCTAACTCATTTTTAAGTTTTGAAAAATTAATTGCATATCTCTTGTCGTGTCCTTTCCTATCTGCAACAAATTCAATCATTTCCTCACCTTTCCCCATAAGTTCAAGAATTTTATAAGTAATTTCTTTATTGTTTTTTTCAGTATCTCCACCAACGCAATAAGTTTCTCCAATTTTTCCTTTTTGTAAAATTAGATCAATTGCTTGACAATGATCTTCTACCCAAAGCCAGTCACGAATATTCAATCCGTCTCCATAAAGAGGAATCTTTTTTTCTTCTATTAAATTAGTAATAAAAAGTGGCATTAATTTTTCCGGAAACATGTACGGTCCATAATTATTGGAACAATTTGAAATTGTTATTGGTAAACCAAAGGTGTGAAAATATGATCGCACTAGATGATCCGAGGACGCTTTTGAGGCACTATAAGGACTTCTTGGATCATATGGGGTCTCTTCATCGAACGCATCATCATCTGGACCAAGAGAACCAAAAACCTCATCTGTAGAAACATGATGAAAGCGAATATTGCTATTTTGTCGAGCTGATTCAAGTAGATTGAAGGTTCCAATCACATTTGTTTGAATGAATTGCTCTGGACCAAGGATTGATCGATCCACATGAGATTCTGCTGCAAAGTGAACAATCGCGTCTGGTTTTTCAGAAGAAATAACCTCTTCAACTTCTTGTTTTTGGCTAATATTAACTTTAATAAATTTGTAATTCTCTTGGCTCTCAAGATCCTTAAGATTCGCCAAATTTCCTGCATAGGTCAATGCGTCGATGTTAACAATTTCATCATCTTTATGATTTTTGATCCAATAATGAATAAAGTTCGAACCAATAAATCCTGCTCCACCTGTAATTAGTATTTTCATGGATAATTTTTAGTTTTTAAATTTTGTAATTTTTAAATAAATCTTAATTCTTAAATTTTTAAACATCAATAATTAAAACGGATTGTTTAAATCTTTTAGATTGGGCCATTCTTTGTCTCGTTCAGAGAGAATTGGGGCATCAACTGGCCAGTTAATTTTCAAATCTGGATCATTCCATGCCAAGCCTCCTTCTGAAGATGGATCATAGAAATCATCTGCTTTATACAAAACTTCTGTGTCATCTTCAAGCGTACAAAATCCATGAGCAAAACCTCGTGGAACATAAAGCATTAAAAAATTCTCAGCGCTCAATTCAAATCCTTCCCATTTTTCAAAAGTTTCTGAATCTTTTCTGAGGTCAACAATTACATCATAGACTGAGCCTTTAGTAACTCGAACTAATTTTGCTTGTGTGTGAGGAGCTGTTTGAAAATGAAGTCCTCGAAGAACACCTTTCTTTTCTGATTTTGAATGATTGTCTTGTATGAAATCATTTTTAATTCCAACTTCTTCAAATTTTTTCTTGGAATATGATTCCATGAAAAATCCTCGGTTATCACCAAACACTTCTGGTTTTATTAAAAAAACGTCTTTTAATGAAGTTTTTTGAAATTCCATTTCTGTTTTAATTAATTTTTACACCTTTTAATACATTCTAGCACAAAAAAACCAAAGAAAAAAGGACGCACTGTTTTACAGATACGTCCTTTTTCTAATAAAATATTTTTACAAGAACCTCTTCTTTAAAAAAATCCAATCTCATAATAAGAAATGTGTCTTAGTGCTCAAGATGTAAGACTTCAATCAGTTGATCAACAGATTTCATCGTCTTATTGAGCTCCACTAAAAATTCCTTGTGGGTTTTAACAATTTCAATTTTTTCTACCTGCTCGAAAACAAGATTTATCGCAAGTCTAATTTTAATTAAAAACCTTTCTTCTAAATTAAAATTATCCTCACAAGCAATTGCATGATATGAATTCAAATAGTTATAGAAGTTTTCTCCATGCAATCCTGGATGATCAATTTCATCAGAGTAGTCCGCCCTAGAAAGATCCATAAAGCGATTAAAAGGAAGCTCTAGTCTTTCTACTATCAGGATTTTAGTAGATTGAGCCAATTCCAGCATTCCTTCACTTATTGCCTTTCCTCTTAACATAAAAATAAAGACCACGTAAACACCATAAAACAAAATCGTAAACAGAATAGTTCCCCAATAAGCATTCATGATCAATCCTTTCTTATTCAATTTTAAAATTACTGTTATTTTTATCTATAAAAAAATCCTAAACACAAAATTATTCACTCAACTCAGATAATTTCCACCTACTTCCAATTTCAATCTCATATGATCGTTCTATTCCGTTTTGATCAATTATGGTTACTTTTCCGGGAAGCTTGTCGAGACCAGATTGTTTTTGGATGAGTAGGTCATAATTTTCAATATCAAAATCTTTTAGTAAGTCATAACTCAATTCAATAATTTCAGAACTGTTGATAGGAACAAAAACTTTCATACCAAAATATTTCTTTCCAAGTTCATCGCCAAATTTTTCAACTTCAATATTTTCTGTATCATAAAGCCAACTTCCTTCTGGAACATAAACTCTTAAATAACTTTGATAATTATCAGTCATCCAGTCTCTGGCTCTGGCAGTATGATTATAGGTAATTTTTAAATTCGCCCAAGGCTTTTCTTTTGAAAGGTCAATTCTGTATTCAAAAGATCTTTCAATCACCGCATCGGTTTTCAAGGCTCCGAGATTTGCATCAACCATCATTAAATAATCACTATCAACGTCATCAACTCGTCCTGCCCAACCAAGTTCCTCAAATTTTTCTTGAACCTGCTTGTCGCTAAAATAGACCATCACATCCTTATTATTCATGTGGTCTTCAAGTGCAAATAAAAGCTTTTTCTTTTCTCCCCAACTCAAATCTTGAGCACGATCAATGATTTCCTGTGCTAATTCTTTGATAACATATTTTCGTTTCCCTTTTTCAATATTTTGTTCTCGATAACCTCTTTCGACTTGATATTCAAGTTTTGTGACAGCATTTTCACTGTTATATTCACCTGGATAATTATCAAGTCTCACTGGTCCGGTTATTTCCAAGAAAGAAGAAAGTAGTTCAGTTGAAATTGCAACAACGCCATCAAATTGCTCTTCTCCTTGTTCAAGATGATAGAGATAGTCAGCCATTTCAGCATTTTCTTTGAAATCAGGAGACCAGTTGCTGTCACGTAATTCCCAATGCTCCACATTAAGCATTTCTCCCATTGGATAAGGCATTGGAATGTTGCTAGAGATTCGATCATCCACAATGTTTGTGTCATGAGTTTCAACGCTAAGAACTTTTTCTCCTTTAGTTTTTACGATTCCAAAACTTCCTATAAAACCTCCTCCTGGACGTAGCTCCATGTTATTTTGAAAAAGAATCAAAAAAGTTTTTTCCTCATTATCTCCTGTTACCATCGGAATAACCTCTAGCAAAGTATTCAATTCTTCTTTTTGTTGTTTTTCAACGGGCAGGATGTTCACTGCCGGCTTAACCATTCCAATCAATCCAACATATCCATTGTTTTTGTATTCCCAAAAGATTGCCCAGGCAGTTAAAAAAACTATTGCGCAAATCCAAAAAATTACCCAGAATTTCCAGCTATGTTTTTTCTTATTCTTGTTATTATTTATGTTTAAATTCATGATGAAAATTATTAATTACCTTTAATCAGAAATCTTAGCTTCAGTTAAACCAAATTCAATGTTCTTATGTCTTAAGTTAATTACTACACCATACAATAACCAAAAGATTACCGCAGTTGGCCCAATTAATAAAATATTACTCGTAACAGCTTCTAAAGCAATTGCAATAAAAATTGCAAAGATTACAATATACCAAATTCTAGCTGCTTTTTCAGTTCGTTGAAAATTTCGATATATATCTAAAAAATATCTTGCCATTATATAAATTAAAATAATGAAACCAAAAATTCCATAATAATTCCAAATATAAATATACGAATTTGAAATTTGTGTTTCATTTCTTAATATGTCTTGTGATTTTTCTAAAAGTTCCACCCCATTTCCAAAAAACCAATTATTTCCAATCTCTTTTATTCCACTAAACCATTGTCCTGTATATAAACCTGACCCAACAGATGAGTCCATAAATCCTGGAAAAATAATAGTAAAAGCAATTATCAAGATTGCCGAAATAGCAATTACATGCTTATTTTTTAATAAAATTCCCATAACAAAAATCGCAATTGCAAAAAATAAAAATGTGCTATATGAAAATGTTAAGAACAAAGCCAGTATTTGAATTAATGCTAAGCCAATAAAAATAAATCTTTGTTTTCGATAATCTTTTTGAAGATATTCACCAAAAACTTGATTTTCCCATTCATTTTCTCGATCTTCAAGAGTACTGTCATCTCCATTATCTTCGATTTTTTCTAGCAAATCTTTTTCTTGCTGAATATTAACTAAGATAAATCCAATGGTAATCATAATAGTAATCAACAAAAATCCTGCAAGAGGATTCACCCCAATCTGATCTTGAAGTCCAATACCAAATAGTCCTGTTATTTGAGTTGTTACTTCATTGAAAAGAAGGTGTTGAGTTTTTCCAGTAGAAATACCAAGACCTGAAGAAGTTGGGCTACCAAAAACAAAAGCTAAAAGTCCAAAAATAGAATGAATTACTCCAACTAGGACCAGCACCGTAAAAAATCTTTTTATTCTTCTTCTTGTTTGAAAGAAATATTGAAAAGCAGAAAACAGAAACCAAAAGGTTACAACGCTAAGAAGAATTCTCCAAACATTGTCACTTATTTTAGTATCAAAAATCAAACCAAAGCCAATCATAGCTACTCCGATTAAGATTAAAAGAAAAAATGGAAAAGCTAATGAATTAGTGGTTAATTTTTTATTTTTCAAAGCCAATTGAACTAAACTAACAATGATCAAGATCATCAAAAACAAATCAAACAAGAAGACTTCCCCGTTTCCTATTCGAGTCGCTGGAAATAACAAAGCGATGCTCAAAAGCAACAACCAGCCTCTTGAGAAACTTTTATAAAAAAACATCATTACTGCCACAAGAGCACCGACTACTAAAGAAGCAATAAAATCAAGTGTTAAAACAAGATTGACCGCCACGGCAATAAGACCCATTAACGCAGGTAAAACCATTTTTTGATCAATTTTTGTAAATCTTTCCCAGTTAATAGACATAAAAATCCTTTAAATTAGGGCTTTTTGATTATTCTTACGATATGTTAATATAGCATACTTTGTCAAATTTGGCAAGCTTTTGACTTGACAATATTACTATTGATTTTTGAAAAAATAAAACCCGATACGTAAAATACGTATCGGGTTTTTTCATTCTTTATTATAAAAACTCCTAATTAATTCCGCGTTGTGAAATGGGTTAATCAAATTCAAGACGAAATGAATGTTAAGAAATTTCAAATTTTGTTTATTCCTATAAATTAAATTTTTTGGAATTTTAATGAATGAGGCTTAGAATTTATTGACACATGAGCCTGCGGAGAGTTTTTTGTAACTTTTTTGCGGAAAAAAGTTAGTTAGAAAAATATCTTTTTATGTAAGTAATAGATTACTTACATATTAATCTAACGACTGGAGCCCCGCCTACGCGGGAATGACAATGGTACTACTCCTCTATTTTTGGTTTTTCGATTTCAACTTCTTCGAACTTCCCTCCTGAAACGCCATCAGTAATTTTAACAATATCTTTGTCAACTTTCTTGAATTCTTTAGTGGACTTATTGTAGTGATTCACTGTTGTTGAAAGACTACCTCCCATTTTTTCATGAAAGTTTTCGTATACTCGCAAATGCTTATCCAATTTTTCAACATTCTTTTGAATTATCTTTACAGACTCTTCAATTTTCAAAGCATTTAGTCCATGAAGCACTGTTTGAAGATATGCCAGAAAAGAAGTAGGTGAAACAATTACTACGTGTTTTTCTTTGAAAGCATATTCAATCAAATCTCTTGATGATATTTGAGCCGAACCAACTTTATTCACTAGTAAATCATAATAGATAGATTCTGATGGAATGAACATGAAAGCAAAATCAACTGTTTTTTCTCCAGGTTTAATATATTTAGAAGTTTCATCAATTCGATTTTTCAGGTCTTGTTTAAAATTTTTCTCAAGAGCTGGTCGTTGATCTTCGTCTTTGCAGTTCAAAAGTTGTTCATACCCTTCCAGTGAAAATTTTGAATCAATCGGGATTATCTTGTCTTTTACAAAAACCACAGCATCAACGGTGTCATCATTTTTAAACTTATATTGCATTTGATAGGAATTTGGTGGTAAAACATTTTTCAATGTTTCTTCAAGGTAATATTCTCCTAGGACACCACGTTGCTTTGGATTTTTTAGAATATCTTGCAAATCTTTCAATTGAGATGAAAAATCAACCACTCGCCGATTGGTTTCATCAAGCTTAGTAAGTTTTTCTGTTACTTCCTGAATTGTTTTTTGTGATTGTTCAGTAACTTTATGAAGGATGTCTTGATTATCTTTTGAAATTCCATGAAGAAATTCCGAACTATCTTTTAGTTGGTCTTGAGTAAGCCTATTTGTCTCTGAGAGCTTCCGATCAAGAGTTTTTGTCATCTGATCCATCTGTTGTTGAAGCATCAAATTCGCATCTTTACTTTCTGGATTTTTAAGTTCTTCAATTTTTTTTGTAATCATAAAAAACGCTCCTACAAGCGCTAAGAAAAAAACTCCAAAAATTATAAATATCGCGATTGACATAAGTTTTTATAAATTAAAACTGTAAAAACATTTAGAAGTAGCGATTAATCACTTTTTCTATTTTTGAGTTTGAAATAATATCTTTTCTCCCAAAATCCTATAGGAATGACCTGACACTCGAAAATATATTATTTCAAATCCAAATGCATTCTATCTCTGGTCGAAATAACAAAGATTTATATTTTATAATTTAATATTTCAATAAATTATAAACTAGAAAGTTTTTCTAATCTTTCTTGTCTTGCATCAATGTCTCGTTGAATTGCATGCATGATGTCGTCTGAATCTTTTCTTTTAAAAAGATGCTTAAATCTTCCTTGGGTTTTGTAAAACTCTTCAATTCCAAGCTTCTTTTTTGAGACATGATTGATTTGATATTGACCATTTTCAATCTCATAGAGAGGCCAAAAACCTGTTTCAGTTGCAAGCTTTGCGATTTTAATTGTTTGACTAGTTTTGAATTTCCAAAGACTTGGACAAGGAGAAAAAACAAGCACAAATTTTGGCCCGTCATGTTTCATAGCTTTTTTCACTTTGTTTTTTAAATCCTGTAAATATCCAACATTAGCAGTAGCTGTATATGGAATTTTATGGGCTGCTACAATCGACATAATATCCTTTTTCCAATTATTTTTTCCGAAAGATTCTTTTCCATAGGGGGTTGTTTCTGTGTCAGCACCAAAAGGAGTTGCTCCACTTCTTTGATTTCCAGTGTTCATATATGCTCCATTATCATAGCAAACATAAAGAAAATCATGTCCTCGCTCTAAAGCACCAGAAAGAGCCTGTAATCCAATATCGTAGGTTCCTCCATCTCCTCCGAAGGCCACAAATTTAACCGGTTTTTTCGTTTTCACTTTCCCTTTTTTCTTAAGAGCTCGATAAGCAGTTTCCATTCCAGAAACTGTTGCCCCGGTATTTCCAAAAACACTGTGAATATATGGAACTTTCCATGAAGTATTAGGATAGATTGTTGTGGTCACTTCCATACATCCAGTTGCATTTGTCACTGCAGTTGGATAATCAATTGCACCAAGCACTGTTCGAATAATAATTGGAATTGGACAACCCGCACAAGTAGTATGTCCTGGAGATAAATTTTCAGTTAATTTTTTGTTCATATTATTTTAATCACTTTATTTCAAGAAATATTGTTTGCTTTTTATATTCAAAACTTTTTCAATATCTTTTTCAAAAACATCTCTTCCTCCAAGACCAAAAACAACACTTCTGATTTTTTTATTTTCACCTAAGGCTTCACTAATTTCACCAGCTAAAACTTGATGACTACCAAAAACAAGATTTCTATCAAAAACGATAACGTCCTTAGCGGTTTTCAGTGCCTTTGCAACTTCCTTATATGGAAATGGTCTGAAAAGTCTTATTTTTACAAGCCCAACTTTTTGACCTTTTTTCTCTAACTCATCAATTGCAGACTTAATTGTTCCACAAACAGATCCCATTGCCACAATTATTTTGCTTGCACCTTTTGTTTTGTATTTTTCGATAACGTCATATTTTTCCTGGCCACCAGCAATTTTAGAGAATTCATTCGCAATTTTTTTAAAGTCTTCGATGGAATTTTCCATTGCATCAAAAACTTGCTTTCTAAATTCGAAATAACTATTTTGCAACGCCACTGGTCCAAAAGTTTTTGGCTTTTTAAAATTCAACAAGGAATTTTCTGCTTTATATTTTCCAACAAACTTCTTTACTAAATTATCATCAATCAATTCAACATTTTCAACACTGTGAGAAAGAATAAATCCATCAAGATTGACTGAAACTGGCAACATTACTTTCTCGGCTAGCTTAACGGCGATTATCGTATTATCATAAGACTCTTTAGCATTTTCAGAAAACAGTTGAATCCAACCATGTTCTCGCATTGCCATTGCATCAGATTGATCACCATGAATATTGATTGGTCCTGAAATTGCTCTATTTGCCACCGCCATAACAATTGGCAATCTCATGGCTGAAGCAACGGGCAAAACTTCCATCATATACATAATCCCTTGGGAACTTGAAGCTGTCATAGTTCGTGCACCAGAGGCTGAAGCACCAATACATGCACTCATTGCACTATGCTCTGATTCAACAGTGATAATTTCAGTATCAGCATTTCCGTTAGCAACTTCTTTAGCAAAATGTTCAACAATAGGTGTTTGAGGAGTTATCGGATAAACTGCCATTACATCTGGATTAATTTGCTTAATCGCTTCACCAACAGCAAATCCACCAGACAATGCCACTATTCTTTTTTGATTTTTTTTCTGAACCATTAGGTTTTATTTAAAATTCTTTTTTGAACAAGTGCTATCTCGACATAAATTACAAGAAAATAATTATTTTTTTACTGAAGAAAACTTCGGTTACTTATATTTTTGTTAGTGAGTTTTCTTAACGTGCAAAAATAATCATTTTCTTGTAAACTATACTTTATTAATATAAAAATTCTATTTTTGATTTTTCATTTGAATTGCCTTAATTGGACACACTTCACCACAAATTCCACAGCCTTTGCAATATTCATAATCAATCACTGCTCTTTTTTTTCCTTTAATTATTTTAATTTCAATTGCTCCTTCTGGACAAAATTCAACACAATTTCCACATCCAATACACTTTTCACTCACAAAAGGAATCTGATCTCGCCACTCACCTGTCTTACTATATACGTTAGGATCATTTTTAATAATTGCACCAAACTCACAACCCATTTCACGTTGAACTGGCTTCTTTTTTGCTTGCTTTATTTTGTTTTTGAACGTTTGTTTAATTTCTGTCATTTTTAATAATGATAATCATAAGCTTTTTCGATAGCTTTGATATTTTTTTTAGTTTTTTCTGAACCAATTTTTTCTAAATATTTATCTTTAAAAAACTCTGCAATTGTTTCTATTTTTATTTTTTCAGATACAAAAGCAAACTTTCCAAGGATTACTGTATTAGGTCGATTTTCTCCAATAATATCCCTTGAAATTCCTGTAGCATCAATTGGAATAATATTACCCTTAAATCCAATTTTCTGAATAAGTTGTTGTTTTGATTTTTTGCTATTAATGATAAGAGGTTCTTTATTGTCAAGATTTTTCGTTACATTAATTGAATCAAGAAGTGTTTCATCAAGAACTAAAACACAATCCGGATCAACAATTGGTTCTCTGGTTTTTATTTGATTGTCAGAAATACGAACAAATGTTTTCACAGGAGCTCCTTTTCTTTCTGGCCCAAATTCTGGAAAAGATTGAATGTTACGACCCTCTGCAAGCGAAGCTTGTGCAATAATTTCTGCAGTCGTTTTTGCTCCTTGCCCTCCCCGACCATAAATAATAATTTCGTATTTATCTTTATTTTTCATTTTATTTAAATCACTGAAAACTAATCGTAGCTAACAATGAAGTTACGTTTCTATTTTTTACTTTTACTATTATACATCAAGTTATTGATTTTTGGAAATTTGTTCATCAATCAATTCTCTTAACTGCTCATCTTGAACAACCCCGCCAATAAATTCATCACCAACAAAGCCGGAAGGTGTCCCTGAAATTCCAAAATTTCCTGCAAGTGCTTCATCGTTTTTAATTTTAGTAAGATGTGTTTTTTCTTCCATACAGTTATTAAATTCAGAAATATTTAAACCAATCTTACTAGCATAAGTTGAAAAAACTTTGATTCCCTCTTGATTATCCCAAGTTGAACTTTTTCCTTCTATCCCCTGGTCAGCGTATAAAACTTCTGACATTTCCCAAAACTTATCTTGGTCCTGCGCACAACGAGAAGCCATCGCAGCATTTTGCGCTTGAGGATGAAAACTTAAGGGTAAATCTTTATAAACAAATGCCACATTATCTTTATAGTCTTTCATGACTTCCATGGCAGTATCAAAAAACATTTTCGAATAAGGACATTGAAAATCAGAAAAAACAATCATTTTTGTTTTGGCATCGGGATTTCCAAGAACTGTATCCTCCTCATCTATTTCTGGCATTTCAAGATATTTTCCAACTGGAATTCCAAGCGCAACAGAATTTAAAACAAATTTTCCATCTTGTTCATTAAAAATAGCCTGAACTTGAGGGTTTTCATAAAATTCAGTCTCTACTACATTTTCATCAAAAACAAAAGAAGGAATAGTTTTGAGTTCATATTTTGCAATTATTGCATCACCCTCTTGAGTTCCAACTACAGTTTTTTTTGCAATTAATGTTGGAAAATTTTGTTTCAACCACTTTATAACTTCAGTTGGATCACAATCAGGACAATCTTCTAATCCTTCTTCATCGGGAACTAAAACTGTAACTTCAACAGGAGCTCCTTTATGAGCTACCCAAGTTCTTTCTCCAGATTGAAAAAGCTCAACTCCCTGTAATGCTCTTTCAGAATAACCGCCCTTATTAACAAACTGAGAAATATCAACAAAAAGACTTCCTACAAATAAACCACAGACAATAACAAGGGCTGCCCAAAGATTTTGTATTTTCTTATTTTTTGATTCTTCGTTCCCCCATTCTTTTATTGTTTTCTTATCTTCCAATGTTGATGGTTGATGAGAATCTTCTAACTTTCCTTCAAAATCTTCCGAAAAATTTTGCCCCTCCTCATTTTTTTGTTCTTCGGTCATTTTTTTAATTATTTACAATTTAATTTTTTATTTCCCTATTCTTATTTCTCATGATCTGAAACAGAATCTCCTGTCTCAGTTAAAGGAATAGCTTCTTCTCCCTGAACTTGTTGTTGATCCTGATCAGGAATAACTGATTCTTTACTTAAATCAAAGTCACCCTGAAAATTATCAACTCGATAGTCGTCGAATCCCATTGTTATTGTTTTTACTGCTTGAGTCTTCACTACAACCCCCACCAACACGGCAACAATAAAAAGGGTTACTAATTTTAATTTAGTATTCCCTTCTTCTTGATGGAAATCTTCGTTGCTATTTTCAAATGCTTCTTTTTTTCCCTCCGTCAAAACAACTTCCTCTTTAATGTTTTGATTCTCTCCGTTTGTATTTTCTTCCTGCATTATCTTTTGTTTATAAAGATTATTAATTAATAATATCATAACTTAAAATCCACTGCAACCTTGACAAAAACTCTCAAGAAAGCTTTTATGTATTATTAACCATTCGATATTAATTCAACTTGCTAAATATGTCCTAGCAACATATAATTATATCTACTTACTATTAAAAATTTTCATGACAATTTATCAAAGAAGATTTTTTATGTTTTTCTTCATATTTCTCTTTATTATCATTGCTCCAATAATGGTTTTTTTTGCTAAAGGATATCGATTTGACATAAAAACTAAAATATTTGTTTACAGTGGATCAATTACAATAAAAAGTGTTCCCAAGGATATTGAAGTCTTTCTTAATGATAAACAGCAAAATGAAAAAAGGTTAAATTATATAAACAACGCTTACACTATAAACGGAGTTCGTCCTGGAAAGTATTCACTTCGACTTGAAAAAGATAATCATACATCATGGGAAAAAGATATTGAAGTTCACTCTGGAATATCGACAGAATTTTGGAATATTCTGCTTTTCCCTAACAAAGAAGTACAAGAAATTTTATCTCACACTAATAAAAATATTGAACAATTTTTTCTTTCTCCCCGAGACGAACAAGAAATTATTTTCTTTTCAGAAGAAGATAATAAAAAAGCTGTTTACCTTTTAGATGCTAAAAATAATAATGCTGATAAAATTTTTGAAACTGATGAATTCTATTTCTTAGATCCCTCAGAAGAAGAAAATGTTGAATGGAGCAGTGACAATAAACATATTTTCATCCCATTTCAAGACGAGCAAGGCATAAAGATTTACATTATTGCAAAAATAAAAGGCGAGGAAATTGAAAACCCTGTAAATCTTAATGAAATATTCAATAATGAAAAAGATGACAGTGAAGTAGCTGTTTCAAGTAAATTGGCAAAAAAACAAATAAAAGATGGTAATGAAGAGAAAATTACCACATTTAAAAAAGTTCGTTGGATGTTTGATAAAACTGATGAACTAGTAATTCTAACCAATAATCATGAATTATATTATCTAGATTTCAATAAACCAGAAGAACGAATTCTTATAGATGATCAAGTTAGTGGTTTTGATTTTGCCGGTAACCGAATTTACTATACTCAACTTCCCAACAATCTTGTCTGGGAAATCAAAAATGATAATACTGAAACTAAACGTCAAATAACCAACCAGTCCTTTGTCCCTTCTGAGAATGGATTCATTGAACTCACAGTTTATGATGAATACCGACTTACAATTAAAGATGAATTCAGCGGGAATCTTTTAATCTTCAATGAAGAAAAAGAGGAAAATGAAATTCTTACTAAAATTATAGAAAATAATATCAAGGGAGTGCAATTCTCAAATGATGGAAAAAAGCTTCTTTATTGGAGTGATTCAGAAATCTGGTTCCTAATTTTAAGAGATTGGGATGTCCAGCCTGTTCGTAAAAAAGGAGACAATGAACTTATTACAAGGTTTTCTACTCCAATTAAAAATGTTCAATGGTTAGATAATTATGAGAACATTCTATTTTCTAGTGGGAATAAAATTAAATCAGCCGAAATTGATGTACGTAATCATGTTAACATTGTTGACATCGTTAAATCATCACAAGATTTTGACAATCGAGATTTTTTCTATAACAAGAAAAATCAAATGCTCTTTTTTAAGATTCCAGAGAAAATTAACGACAAAGAGTTGAGCACACTCAAGTCCATTATACTATTAAAATCTTCAGGAATCTTTGGATTTGGAGGATAAAAATTTTATGAAAATAGAAACAGCCCTATTGAAACTGAAGTGTACCCTTTAAAGTAGACACGGAATAAAAAAACTACCTAGCAAATTCTAAAAGATGATTTCTGTATCCAACGGGAGTCATCTTTTTTAAATCCCATTGATACCTTTCTTGATTGTAG
>Ga0307992_1000144_pt1 | contig 45864 bp, 51 predicted proteins | sample EllFjometagen133_FD_203162 | JGI IMG/M metagenome (GOLD analysis project Ga0307992, IMG submission 203162) | Marine microbial communities from Ellis Fjord, Antarctic Ocean - #133 | ecosystem: Environmental > Aquatic > Marine > Unclassified | place: Southern Ocean | collected 2014-10-08
TGTTTTCGTGTAATTGTACTACAGCAATAAAAGCATTTTTTTTATTCATAACATTTGATTTGCTGTAAAACTATAAATATAAAGGATTGTAGAGCATCTGAGCAACCAATTTGTCTATTAAGCCTATTATACCAATTATTTCAAAAACTTAAAATCTTTTCCAAGATATTTAGCTGAATCACCAAGGATTTCTTCTATTCTCAGCAATTGATTATATTTTGCAATTCTGTCGGATCTGCTTGCAGAACCCGTTTTGATTAAACCTGTATTTAATGCAACTGCAAGATCTGCAATTGTAATATCTTCGGTTTCACCTGAACGATGACTAATAACAGCAGTATATCCATTTCTATGAGCTAAATTTACTGCATCAATAGTTTCTGTTAAGGTTCCAATCTGATTAACTTTAATTAAGATTGAATTTGCAATTCCGAGATCAATACCTTTTTGTAAACGCTCTGTATTTGTTACGAAATTATCATCACCAACGAGTTGAATTTTATCACCTAATTTTTCAGTCATTAATTTCCAACCATCCCAATCATCCTCTGCCATACCATCTTCAATTGAAATTATTGGATATTTATTTACCCAATTTTCCCAAAATGCAACCATTTTTTCAATTGAAAGTTTTTCACCTGTTGACCATTTAAGATGATAAACATTTTCTTCAGGAATAAAATACTCTGATGCAGCGGGGTCAAGCGCAATATAAACATCTTCACCTGGCTTATAACCAGCTTTTTTTATTGCCTGAATTATTAATTGAACTGCTTCTTCATTAGATTTAAGGTTTGGAGCAAATCCACCTTCATCACCAACATTAGTAGAATATCCTTTTTCTTTTAAAACAGATTTTAGATTATGAAATACCTCAGCACCCATTCTAATAGCTTCAGAGAAAGAAGTAGCACCAACAGGCATAATCATAAATTCCTGAAAGTCTATACTATTATCAGCATGTGAACCACCATTTAAAATATTCATCATTGGAATTGGGAGCATATTTGCATTCACACCACCAATATATCTATATAAATGTTGTCCGGTTTCCTGAGCTGCTGCACTAGCTACAGCAAGCGAAACACCAAGAATGGCATTTGCACCAAGCTTAGCTTTATTAGGTGTACCATCAATTTCAATCATTCGTTTATCAATCTCATTCTGTTCGCTAACATAATACCCTTGAAGTTCTTCATTAAGTATACTATTAACATTATGAACAGCTTTAAGCACACCTTTTCCAAGATAAGTACTTTTATCATTGTCTCGCAGTTCAACTGCTTCATGTATTCCTGTTGAGGCTCCGGATGGAACTGAAGCTCTTCCGATTACTCCCTCATCTGTATAAACATCAACTTCAACTGTAGGATTTCCTCTTGAATCAAGGATTTGTCTTGCGTGTATATTAACTATTTGGCTCATAGTAAAATAATTTTAGTAAATTAATAATTTGCAAAATTAAAATAAAAAAAGGATAAAGTATATATTTACCTTATCCTTTTTTAATGAGTAGGATAATTCAGAACTCAAAAATATTTTATTTATTTTTTTTATTCTTTTGGATCTTCTTTCTTTTCTTCTTTAGGAACTTCTTTCACTTCTTCTACTGTAGCTTCTTTCACTTCCTCTTTAGGAGCTTCTGTTGTTTCTTCAGCAGCAGGAGATTCAGCAACAGTTTCTTCAACTGTCTTTGGTTTTATTCCACCTGTCCTTCTAGTACGTTTTTTCTTTGGTTTTTTATCAGCTTTTTCAGCTAACATAGTTTCATTATAATCAACCAATTCCATTACACACATTTCAGCATTATCACCAAGGCGATTACCTGTTTTTAGAATTCTGGTATATCCACCTGGTCTGTCAATTACTTTGGCTGAAATTTCTCTAAACAACTCAGTAATTGCCTCTTTATTCTGAAGATAACTAAAAACTATTCTTCGTGAGTGAGTTGAATCATCTTTTGATTTAGTTATTAATGGTTCAACAAAACCCCTTAATGCTTTTGCTTTAGCAACAGTAGTCTTAATTCTCTTATTTAGAATTAATGATGAAGCCATATTGGCCAACATTGCTTTTCTGTGAGAATGAGTTCTGCTTAAATGGTTGAATTTTTTTCCGTGTCTCATTTCAATTATTCCTTATCTAATTTATATTTTGCTACATTCATTCCAAATTCAAGGTTTTTTGTCTTAACAAGATCCTCTAATTCGGTAAGTGATTTTTTACCAAAGTTTCTGAACTTTAATAAATCATTTTTATTATAAGTAACCAATTCACCAAGAGTTTCAACATCAGCTGCTTTCAAACAATTCAATGCTCTAACTGACAGATCAAGATCAACTAATTTGGTTTTTAACAACTGGCGAGTATGTAATGAACTTTCATCAAATTCATCAGCAATAGTTTTCTCTTCAGTTTCCAAAGTAATTTTTTCATCAGAAAATAACATAAAATGATGAATTAATATTGTAGCTGCTTCTTTAAGAGCTTCCTTTGGGTGAATAGAGCCATCAGTTTCAATATTAAAAATTAATTTTTCGTAATCCGTTTTTTGTTCTACTCTGAAATTTTCAACAGAATATTTTACATTTTTGATAGGAGTATGAATTGAGTCGATAGCAATTGTATCAACAGTAGAGTTCAGAGATTTATTTTCCTCAGCAGGAACATAACCTCTACCCTTGTCAATAGTTATTTCCATAGAAAACTTCACAAAAGTTTCCATATTACAAATAACTAAATCTGGATTTAATACTTGAAAAACTGATAAAAATTTATTGATATCACCTGCAGTAAATGTTTCCTGATCACTAATAACAATATTAATTTTTTCACTTTCTTCAGTTTCAATCTGTTGCTTAAATCTAATTTGTTTAAGATTAAGAATAATTTCGGCAACATCTTCTACAATTCCTTCTATTGTAAAAAACTCGTGAACAACACCTTCAATTCTAATTGAAGTAATTGCATACCCTTCGAGAGATGATAAAAGAATACGTCTTAAGGCATTACCAATAGTTATTCCGAATCCGGGTTCAAGAGGACGAAATTCAAATGTTCCATTGAATTCGTCTGATTCGTTCATATAAACTTTATCAGGTTTTTGAAATGCTAAAATTGCCATATATGTATCTGTTTAGTTATTGATCAAAAATAATTACCAAATATTATTATTACTATTTAGAATACAACTCTACAATAAGTTGTTCGTTGATATTTTCCGGAATTTCAGATCTTTGCGGGTAATTTAAAAATTTCCCGGAAGCTTTTTCTTCGTCCCACTCGAACCATGAAAACTGATCGCTTCTATTAGCAAGAGATTCAGTAACAACTTCTAAAGATTTTGATTTTTCTCTTACAGAAACGACATCACCTTCTTTTAATAAGTATGAAGGAATGTTTAAAATACCACCATTAACTGTAATATGTCTGTGAGATACTAGTTGTCTGGCTGCACTTCTTGTTGGTGCAATTCCTAATCTATACACAACATTATCTAATCTGGATTCTATAAGTTGAAGTAAAATTTCACCAGTAATACCTTTTTTCTGATTAGCTTTCTTAAAAGTATTTCTAAACTGACGTTCCAAAATACCATAAGTGTATTTAGCTTTTTGTTTTTCCTGAAGCTGAATACCGTATTCAGATTGTTTTCCTCTTCTTCTGGAATTTCCATGTTGTCCAGGAGGATAATTTTTTCTTTCAAATGCTTTATCAGGGCCAAAGATTGGTTCTCTGAATTTTCTTGCTATCTTTGATTTTGGACCTTTATATCTTGCCATGCTATTAAATTTTTTCTGCTTTGAATTAAATTATTTTTTTAAAAATATTCAAGATTAAACTCTCCTTCTTTTTGGAGGCCTACAACCATTATGTGGTAATGGTGTAACATCTTTAATTTCTGTTACTTCTATTCCTGAGGAATGGATAGTTCTGATTGCTGATTCTCTACCAGAACCAGGACCTTTAACATAAACCTTAACCTTACGTAAACCAAGATCGTATGCAACTTTTGCACAATCCTGAGCAGCCATCTGAGCAGCATAAGGTGTATTTTTCTTTGATCCTCTGAATCCCATTTTTCCGGAAGACGACCATGAAATAACCTGTCCGTTATGGTTGGTTAAAGTAACAATGATATTATTAAAAGATGCTCTGATATAGGCTCTTCCTAAGGGCTCTATTTTAACAATTCTTTTCTTTGAACTTCTAGTTCTTGTACTTTTCTTTGCCATGATTATTATTTAATTAAAAATCATCATTAAATTAGTAAGGAGAATCCACTAATTTAAATATCTTATTTTACTGCTTTTTTCTTATTTGCAATTGTTTTCTTCTTTCCTTTACGAGTTCTTGCATTATTTTTTGTTTTTTGTCCTCTTAAAGGTAAACCTAAACGATGACGAATTCCACGGTATGATCCTATATCCATTAATCGTTTAATGTTCATTTGTGTTTCAGAACGTAAAGAGCCTTCAACTTTAAATTTTTCCTCAATAATAGTACGAATTTTGTTCTGCTCATCGTCAGTCCATTCCTGAACTTTTTTACTCCAATCTAAACCGGCTTCGGTTAAAATTGTCTGAGCATTGCTTCGTCCAATTCCGTATATATAGGTTAAACCTATTTCTCCGCGTTTATTATTTGGTATGTCTACACCTGCTATTCTGGCCATATCTTTTTAATTATTGTTTTTCAATTGTTAATAAACTCTATCCTTGACGTTGTTTAAATCTAGGATTCTTTTTGTTAATAACATACAAAACCCCTTTCCTTCTGACTATCTTACACTCGGGAGATCTTTTTTTAATGGATGCTCTTACTTTCATTTCAGTTATTTTATAAGATTATTTATATCTAAATGTTATTCTTCCTTTTGTTAAATCGTATGGTGACATTTCAAGTTTTACTCTATCTCCCGGTAAAATTTTAATGTAATGCATTCTCATTTTACCAGAAATGTGTGCTGTGATAACGTGACCATTTTCAAGTTCAACACGAAACATTGCATTTCCTAACGATTCTGTTACAGTACCATCTTGCTCAATTGATGTTTGTTTTGCCATTTTTAATGATTAATATTAATATTATTCTTTATAGCTTCCTCAACAAATTCGTAAGTTGATAACATCTCCGCTTTATTATGGCGAATCGCAACATTATGCTCGAAATGAGCAGATGGCATATTATCAGCTGTTCGAATTGTCCAGCCGTCTCTTCCCTGGACTACATCCTTTACACCAAGGTTAATCATCGGCTCTATTGCCAATGTCATTCTTTCTTTAAACTTTATACCGTTTCCTCTTCTTCCATAATTTGGTACTTCAGGTTTCTCATGTAAATTTCTTCCTAATCCGTGTCCAACAAGATCACGAACTACAGAGTAACCAAATCCTTCTACATAATTTTGTACTGCAAAACCAATATCTCCAATTCTTTTTCCGGTAATTGCTACTTCAATTGCTTTATAAAGTGATTCTTTTGTCCGTTTTATTAATTGAAGTACATTTTCCTCAACTTCTCCTACAGCAAATGTATATGCATAATCGCCATAAAAACCATTCATTAGTGTTCCACAATCAATAGAAACAACATCACCATCTTTCAACTCTCTTGAGTCAGGTATTCCATGAACAACCTGTTCGTTTATTGAGATACATAAAGTATTTGGAAATCCATTATAACCTTTGAATCCAGGAACTGCACCATTATCTCTAATGTATTCCTCCGCAAGTTTATCAAGTGTTATTGTTTTTACACCGGACTTCATAATTTTAGCAACCTCAGCTAAAGTTTTTCCAACAAGTAAAGAACTTTCTTTTAATAATAATATTTCGTTTTCTGACTTAATAGGTATCATTAGTTATCCCATATTCATTGATGAGCGACCTTTTATTCTGCCAGATTTTGTTAAACCATCGTAATGACGCATTAGCAAATGACTTTCTATTTGTTGTAAGGTATCAAGAACAACACCCACAAGAATCAATAATGAAGTTCCTCCATAAAACTGAGCAAACTGAGTTGTTACACCAATCTGACCAACTAAAGCAGGCATAATTGCCACTAATCCTAAAAACAAAGAACCTGGTAAAGTAATTCTTGACATTACATTATCAATAAATTCTGCTGTTTTTCTTCCTGGTTTTACACCGGGAATAAATCCACCATTTTTCTTCATATCTTCAGCCATCTGATTTGGATTAACCGTGATTGCAGTATAGAAATAAGTAAATAATACAATCATAATGAAGAAAGTGAAATTATACCAAAATCCTTGAATATTTGTAAATGCTGATGCAAATCCTGTTAACATATCTGACTCTGCAAAACCAGCCAAAGTTAATGGAAGAAACATAATTGCCTGTGCAAAAATGATAGGCATAACACCTGCTGCATTTACTTTTAAAGGAATATATTGTCTAACACCACCATATTGTTTATTTCCAACAATTCTTTTTGCGTACTGAACAGGTATTCGCCGTGTACCCTGAACAAGCAAGATTGTTAATAATACTACAAATATTAGTATTGCTATTTCAATTACAAAATAAACTAATCCACCTCCTTTATCTTCCATTTTTGATGCAAACTCACCAAATAATGCGAAAGGCAATCTGGCAATAATTCCAATCATAATTATCAATGATATACCGTTTCCAATACCTTTATCTGTAATTTTTTCACCGAGCCACATAACAAATAAAGTTCCGGATACCAATATAATTATTGATGAAACCCAGAAAAATGTTGTTGGTGTAGTAATTCCCGGATCAAATGGAGAAATAGCTTCCGGAGGTAACTGAGATATCATATTTGTGATATAAGCCGGAGCTTGAAATCCGGTAATTACCACTGTAAGATATCTTGTAATCTGGTTGATTTTTCTTCTTCCACTTTCGCCTTCACGTTGTAATCTTTGAAAATAAGGAATTGCCATTCCTAATAACTGAATAACAATTGAAGCCGAAATATATGGCATAATTCCCAATGCAAAAATTGATGCATTAGAGAAAGCTCCTCCTGAAAACATATTTAGTAATCCAAGTAAACCATCAGTAGCCTGGCTCTGAAGAGCTGTAAGCATATGAGGATCAACACCCGGTAAAACCACTTTTGATCCTAATCTATAAATAAGAAGAATACCCAGAGTGTAAAGAATTCTTTTTCTCAGATCTTCAATCTTATTTATATTTCGTATTGTTTGAATTAGTTTTCTCATACAATATTAAATTTTTGTTGCCGTTCCGCCTTTAGCTTCAATAGCACTGAGTGCTGTTGCTGAAAAAGCATGTGCTTTTACTTCCAATTTAGCTGTTAACTCACCTCGACCTAAAATTTTAATTAAGTCTTTTTTTGATGCAAGACCATTTGCGATTAATGCATCAATATCAATGGTGGTTAATTTTTTGTCATCAGCCAGTTTTTGAAGAACGTCAATGTTTATTCCTCTGAATTCTTTTCTAAAAGGGTTTCTAAAACCACCTTTTGGAACTCTTCTAAACAATGGCATTTGTCCGCCTTCAAAACCAATTTTGCGGCTGTATCCAGATCTTGATTGTGCACCTTTGTGTCCTCTGGTTGCAGTATCACCGTGTCCTGAACCTTCACCTCTTGCAATACGCTTGCGTTTGCTGATCGAACCTTTTGCCGGTTTAAGATTACTTAAATCCATCTTATATATATTTTCTAAAAATTAAACTTCTTCTACTTTAAGTAAATGTATTACTTTTTTAATCATTCCTTCAACTTGTGGAGTTGCTTCAACTTCCAAAGTATGATGAATTTTTCTTAAACCTAAGGCCTGAAGTGTTCTTTTCTGACGCTCCGGTTTATTGATACCACTATTAATCTGTGTTATTCTAAGCTTTTTCATTCTATAATACTTTTTCTTAATTTTAACTCATCCCCTTTAATTATGAAATCCATTTTGGGGATTTTCCACTTTTAAAAGAATTAACCATTAAATACTTCATTAAGACTAATTCCTCTTAATTCTGCAATTGAATGAGGATCTCTCATTTTGGTTAATGCATCTATTGTTGCTTTAACAACACTATGAGGATTTGAAGATCCTTTTGACTTAGCCAAAACATCTCTTACACCAACACTTTCAAGGACAGCACGCATAGCACCACCGGCAATTACACCAGTTCCTGGAGCAGCGGGTTTAATAAAGACTCTTGCACCACTGTATGTTCCAATTTGTTCATGTGGCAAAGTTCCTTTAAGTACGGGTACTTTAATGAGGTGCTTTTTCGCATCGTCAATACCTTTGGCAATTGCAGCAGTAACCTCTTTTGCTTTTCCAAGTCCATGACCAACAACACCATTTTCATTACCTACAACAACAATTGCTGAAAAACTAAATGTTCTACCACCTTTAGTAACTTTTGTAACCCTTTGAATTCCAACTAATCTATCTTTAAATTCGATGTCGCTGGATTTAACTTTTCTAACGTTTACGTTTGACATAATTTTTTAAAATTTAAGTCCTCCTTTTCTGGCGGCTTCACCAAGAGATTTTATTCTACCATGATATAAATAACCACTTCTGTCAAAAACAACTGTCTCAACACCTTGCTCTTTTGCTTTTTCAGCTATAAGCGTACCAACTAATTTGGCTTGTTCTATTTTATTAACTTTTTGTTCTGTAATTCCTTTATCATTTGAGGATGCTGAAGCTAATGTTTTGCCATTAACATCGTCAATAACTTGAACATAAATTTGTTTATTACTTCTAAAAACAGATAGTCTTGGTTTTTCAGATGTACCAAAAATATTTTTTCTGATTCTCTGTTTAATCCTAAATCTTCTATATGTTTTTTTATTTTTTATTGCCATTTTTTTAGGAATTTTAAGCCTTCTCAGGCTAATTATTAATTTTATTCAGCAGCAGCTTTTCCAGCTTTCTTCCTTAGAACTTCACCTTGGTATTTAATTCCTTTTCCTTTATAAGGTTCTGGTTTTCTAAAAGAACGAATTTTTGCAGCAACTTGACCAATTAATTGTTTATTGTTAGAAGTAAGAGTAATCGTTGGATTTTTTCCTCTTTCTGTAACAGTTTCAATCTTAACTTCGTCTGGTAAAACCAAAAAGATAGAGTGAGAATATCCAAGTAATATCTCAAGCACTTGACCTTTTGCAGTTGCTTTATAGCCAACTCCAACAAGTTCTTGAACAATTTTATAACCTTCTGATACTCCAATTACCATATTCTGGATCAAAGCTCTCATAAGTCCGTGAAGTGCACGATTGTCTTTTTGTTCAGTTTTTCTTTCAACAATAATTTTATTGTCTTCTACTTTTGCGCTAATTGAAGGAACAATTACTTGCTGAAGTTCTCCCAATTTCCCTTTTACCGAAATTATATTCTTGTCAGAGATGTTAATCTCAACTCCTTCTGGAATAATTATCGGTGATTTTCCTATTCTTGACATATTACAATTCTTTTCTATTAATGAACGTAACAAATTACTTCTCCGCCAATATTAAGTTTTCTGGCTTCCTTATCAGTCATAACACCATTTGATGTTGACATAACAGCTATTCCAAGGCCATTTAATACACGTGGAAGTTCGTCACCTCCAACGTATAATCTTAATCCAGGTTTACTAGCTCTGTCAATTTTAGTAATTGCAGATAATTTGGTTACAGGATGATATTTTAAAGCAATTTTAATAATTCCTTGTTTAGAATCATCTTCAAATTTATAATTTAAGATATAGCCTTTTTGAAAAAGTATCTTAGTAATTTCTTTTTTTAGATTGGAAGCTGGTACCTCAACCACTCTGTGGTTAGCCATTATTCCATTTCTTATTCTTGTTAAATAATCTGAAATCGGATCAGTAAGCATTTTTTTATCTGTTTAAATTATTTCTACTACCAACTAGCTTTTCTTATACCGGGAATTAATCCATTTAAAGCCATTTCTCTAAAGTTAATACGTGATACACCAAATTGGCGCATATATCCTTTTGGTCTTCCGGTTAATCTACACCTGTTGTGTAATCTCACCGGTGAAGCATTTTTTGGTAACTTTTGTAATGCTTCATAATCGCCTTCAGCTAATAATCTAGCTCTTTTATCAGCATATTTTGCAACGAGTTTTACTCTTTTAACTTCTCTCGCTTTCATTGATTCTTTAGCCATATTGTTTATTTTTTCTGATTTTTAAATGGTAATCCAAACTCTTTTAACAACTCTAAACATTCTTTGTCTGTTTTTGCTGTTGTAACAAACGTGATATTCATACCATTAATTTTTAGTATTTTATCAAGAACCAGTTCTGGAAATATAATTTGTTCAGTAATTCCAAAAGTATAATTACCGCGGCCATCAAAACCTTTATCACTAATTCCCTGGAAGTCACGAATACGTGGAATCGAAACAGAAATTAATCTTTCAAGAAATTCGAACATCTTTTCACCTCTAAGTGTAACTTTCACGCCAATTGGCATTCCTTTACGTAATTTAAAGTTTGAGATATCTTTCTTTGATTTTGTAACAACAGGTTTTTGTCCTGTAATTAATGCCATTTCCTCAACACTTTTGTCAAGAAGTTTTTTGTCAATAATAGCATCACCCATTCCTTGGTTAATTGCAATTTTTAACAATTTAGGCACTTCCATTGAATTTTTATATTCAAATTGCTTTGATAAAGCCGGAACTACTTCTTCGTAGTATTTTTTCTGTAAACTTGGTGTATAATCCATTACTTAATTACCTCCCCAGATTTTTTTGAATATCGTACTGAGTTATTATTTTTTTCATCATTTTTTCTTCCAACCCTGGTAGATTTACCTGTAGAATCAAGAATCATAAGATTTGAAATATGAATTGAAGCTTCTTTTTTAAGAATTCCACCTTTTGGGTTATCTGCATTTGGCTTTGTATGTTTAGATATTATATTAACACCTTCAACAATAGCTCTTTTTTTATCGACATCTACAAAAAGCACTCTACCTTGCTGACCTTTCGATTCGCCGGTAATCACTAAAACAGTGTCGCTTTTTTTTATATTTAACTTCTTTTGCATAATATTCTGTTTATTATATGCTATTATAAAACTTCAGGTGCTAACGAAACAATTTTCATAAAATCATGGTCACGTAATTCTCTGGCAACTGGTCCAAAGATACGGGTTCCAACCATATCACCACCTTCGTTTAAAATTACAACTGCATTATCATCGAAACGAATGTATGAACCATCGTTTCTTCTAATTTCTTTTCTTGTTCTAACAACTACTGCTTTCGAAACTGAACCTTTTTTTATGTTCCCAGAAGGCAAAGCTTTTTTAACAGTAACAATAATCTGATCTCCTATTGAAGCATATCTTTTTTTTGTACCACCTAATACTCTAATACAAAGTACTTCTTTTGCTCCACTGTTATCAGCTACGGCTAATCTTGATTCTTGTTGTACCATAATTATTTAGCTCTTTCAATTATTTCAATTAATCTCCAGCATTTATTTTTACTTAGAGGTCTGGTTTCCATGATACGAACCATGTCCCCAATATTACATTCATTTTTCTCGTCGTGGGCAGAAAATCTAGATGTTTTTTTTACAAATTTTCCATAGATAGGATGTTTCACTTTCCTTTCTATTTCAACAACAATGGATTTTTCCATTTTGTTACTGATAACCAGGCCTGTTCTTTCTTTTCTTAAATTTCTTTCCATTTTTTTACTTTTTGTTTTCCTTTTCAGAAAGATTATTTTCCAACTCTCTTTTTCTAAGCTCAGTTTTAACTCTGGCAACAGTTTTTCTGTATTCTTTTATAACATTCGGATTTTCTAAAGGAGAAACAGCATGATTAAGTTTAAGCTTTACCAGTTGTTTTACTTCCTCTTCTAATCTTTCTTTCAACTCAATTGTTGAGAGCTCTTTTATAACTACTTGTTCCATCATTAATATTTTGATTATTCAGTATAATCTCTACGTACAATAAATTTTGTTTTTACCGGAAGTTTTTGAGCAGCAAGTCTCATAGCTTCTTTTGCAATATCCAAAGGGACTCCGTCAGCTTCAAAAAGAATTCTTCCGGGAGATACTCTGGCTACAAAATATTCAGGAGAACCTTTACCTTTACCCATACGAACTTCGGCAGGTTTCTTTGAAACAGGTTTGTCAGGAAAAATTCGAATCCAAATTTGTCCTTCACGTTTCATATAACGTGTAACCGCCTGACGTGCAGCTTCTATTTGTCTACCTGTAAGCCAGTGTTCTTCTAATGTTTTTATGCCAAAAGAACCAAATGCAAGTTGATGCCCGCGTTGGGAATTTCCTTTCATCTTGCCCTTTTGCATTTTTCTAAATTTCGTCTTTCTTGGCTGTAACATTACTCTATATATATGATGTTAATGCAAAATATTTATTATCTTCTTCTACGTTGTTGACCACCTTTTCTCTGACCACCACCGTGTTTTGATTTCTCACTTGAAACAACTGGTGCCAAATCTGGTTTACCAAATATTTCTCCTTTACAAATCCAAACTTTAATTCCAATTCTACCGTAAGTAGTATGAGCTTCAACTAATGCATAATCAATATCAGCACGTAATGTGTGTAATGGTGTTCTTCCTTCTTTATACTGCTCTGTACGAGCCATCTCAGCACCACCTACTCTACCGGAAATCAAAACTTTAATACCTTCTGCTCCAACTCTCATTGTTGAGGAAATAGCTGTTTTGATTGCTCTACGAAATGAAATTCTTCCTTCTATCTGTCTCGCAATTGTGTTTGCTACAATTACTGCGTCAAGTTCAGGTCTTTTAATTTCGGAAATATTAATCTGAATTCCTTTTTGAGTAAGTTTTTTTAATTCCTCTTTCAATTTATCAACTTCAGATCCACCTTTTCCAATAATAATTCCCGGTCTTGCAGTAAAAATAGTAACAGTTACAAGCTTAAGAGTTCTTTCGATAAGTATCTTAGAAATACCTGCTTTTGCTAATCTGGCATGCAAATATTTACGGATTTTATCATCTTCAACAAGCTTATCTGCAAAATTGGATCCACCGTACCAATGGGAATCCCATCCTTTGATGATTCCTAATCTAAGACCTATTGGATTTGTTTTTTGTCCCATTAAATTTTATATTAATGTAATTTAATTAATTTTCTATTTCAGTTCTGCTGTCAATTACCATTGTAACATGGTTTGAACGTTTTCTAATTCTATGAGCTCTACCTTGAGGTGCAGGACGAATTCTTTTTAACTGTCTTGCACTATCAACCATAACTTCTTTAATATATAAGTTACTTTCTTCAATTCTCAAGCCTTCATTTTTAGCTTGCCAGTTTGCTATGGCAGATAATAAAAGTATATGTAGCCTGCCAGCAGCTTCCTGAGGAGAATGTTTTAGAATATGTATTGCTTTTTCAGCATCAACGCCTCTAATTAATCCTGCAACTAATCTCATTTTACGTGGAGAAGTAGGACAATTATTAAGTCTTGCAAAACACTTATTCTTTTTTGCTTCCTTATTTTTTTCTGCGCTATTATGTTTTCTTGCTCCCATTGTATGAATTATTTTTTACCTTTTTTACCTGCATGTCCTCTGAAAATTCTAGTAGGTGCAAATTCACCTAATTTGTGTCCTACCATATTTTCAGTAATATATACAGGAACAAATTTATTTCCGTTATGAACCGCAATTGTTTGCCCAACAAAATCTGGAGATATCATAGAACTTCTTGACCATGTTTTGATAACTGTTTTCTTTTTTAAATTAATAAGTTCCAAAACTTTTTTTTCCAGTTTGTAATGAATATATGGACCTTTTTTTAGCGAACGACTCATTTTATTTATTTTTATTTAAGTGATCTACTTTTTCTTTCTTTCAATTATATACTTATTGGTAGATTTTTTCTTAGCTCGGGTTTTATAACCTTTAGCAGGTAATCCTTTTCTAGATCTTGGATGACCACCAGATGCACGACCTTCACCACCACCCATTGGATGATCTACAGGATTCATTGCAACTCCTCTGGTTCTAGGTCTTCTTCCAAGCCATCTGCTTCTACCAGCTTTTCCAGAAACTTCTTGTCCATGATCTATATTAGAAACTGTACCAATTGTAGCTTTACATGTTTGTAATACCATTCTTGTTTCGCCTGAAGGTAATTTTAAGATGGCAAATTTACCTTCTCTCGACATTAACTGTGCAAAAGATCCGGCACTTCTTGCCATTTTACCACCTTGACCAGGTCGTAACTCGATATTATGAATAACTGTACCAAAAGGTATTTCTCCAAGGTAAAGTGAATTTCCTATTTCTGGAGCAACTCCTTTTCCGGAAGCTACATTTTGACCTACCTGAATACCATTTGGAGCGATAATATATCGTTTTTCACCATCAGCATAAAAAAGCAAGGCTATACGAGCTGATCTGTTTGGATCATACTCAACAGATTTAACTGTAGCCGGAATTCCTTCTTTATCCCTTTTGAAGTCAATTATTCTATACTGTTTTTTATGACCACCACCAATGTATCTCATGGTCATTTTCCCTTCGTTGTTTCTACCACCGGATCTTTTGATTGGAGTTAAAAGACTCTTTTCTGGTTTAGATGCGGTAATGTCATCAAATGCGCTTATTAATTTAAAGCGCTGACTAGGTGTTGTCGGTTTATATTTTTTTAAAGCCATTTTATATTAAATATTGCTGTAAAAATCTATTGTTTCTCCTTCTGCTAACGTTACAATAGCCTTCTTAAATGAATTGGTTTTACCAATGATAAATCCTGCTTTTGTATTTCTAGATTTGGTTTTACCTGAAAAATTCATTGTATTTACAGATTCAACCTCTACGCCGTATATTTCGTTAACAGCCTGTTTAATTTGAATTTTATTCGCGTTTTTATCCACAATAAAACCATATTGATTCAGTTTTTCACTGATGGCTGTCATTTTTTCTGTTATTATCGGCTTAAGTATGATACTCATTTTTTTTCTATTTAAAAATTATGCAAATAACTTTTCTATCTCTTTTAATGAGTTAACTGGAATTAACAAATTATGAGCATGTAAAATTTCGTAAGTATTCAATCCTGATACTTTCGTTACACTTGCTTTTTGCAGATTCCTTGATGATAAAGAAATATTATCATCTTTATCAACTAAAACTAAAAGTGTTCTTTTACCATTTAGTTTTAAATTACTAATCATTTCAGAATAATTTTTAGTTTTCGAATTTTCGAATTTAAAATCCTCAATAATAATAATTCCTTCATTTTTAGCTTTAAATGATAAAGCAGATCTACGTGCTAATTCTCTAAATTTCTTATTCAGTTTGAAAGAATAGCTTCGTGGTCTTGGACCAAAAGCTCTTCCACCACCTCTGAAAAGTGGAGACTTAATATCACCTGCTCTTGCAGTACCAGTGCCTTTTTGACGTTTTATCTTTCTACGACTACCGGTAATTGCATTTCTTTCTTTAGTACTATGAGTACCCTGACGTTGGTTAGCCATATATAGCCTAGTATCAAGATATATAGCCTGATTGTTGGGTTCAACTCCAAAGATTGAGTCATCCAATTTAACTTTTTTACTAGTCTTTTCTCCGCTTATTTTATGTACTACTAACTCCATCGTTCAATTATTATGTATGAATTTTTTGGACCAGGAACTGCACCTTTAACTACTAATAGATTTTTTTCCGGAATAATTTTCATTACCTTAAGGTTAATCATTTTTACACGATCACCACCCATTCTACCAGCCATTCTCATTCCTTTAAATACTCTTGAAGGATATGAAGAAGCACCTATAGAACCAGGAGCTCTTAATCTGTTATGCTGCCCGTGAGTTGCATCATTAACACCTTTGAAATTATATCTTTTCACAACTCCCTGAAATCCTTTACCTTTAGATATTCCAACAATGTCTAAAAATTCACCTTCAACAAAAATACCTACATTCAGCTCTTCACCGGTTTTTTTTGTATGTCCTTTTTCAAATCTTGAAAATTCTCTTACAATTCTTTTTGGTGTAACACCCGCTTTTGCGAAATGTCCTTTTGCAGCATTTGTAGTATGTTTTTCTTTTTTGTCTTCATAGGCAATTTGAATTGCATCGTACCCGTCTTTGTCTTTAGTTTTGACTTGAGTCACAACACAAGGTCCAGCTTCAAGAACTGTGCAAGGTATATTCTTGCCATTCTCATCGAATATGCTGGTCATTCCTACTTTTTTTCCTATTAATCCTGACATTTTTATCTTAATTTTAAGCCTTTATTCAATCTTTTAACTTATCTTATCAGACTTTTATTTCAACTTCAACTCCACTTGGTAACTCCAACTTCATCAATGCATCAATTGTTTTGCTTGTAGTGCTGTAAATATCCAAGAGCCTTTTATAAGAACTTAATTGAAATTGTTCTCTGGATTTTTTATTAACAAAAGTCGCTTTGTTTACTGTGAATATTCTTTTGTGCGTAGGTAATGGTATTGGTCCATTTACTACTGCACCGGTCGATTTTACAGTTTTTACGATCTTCTCAGCTGATTTGTCAACCAAATTATGATCGAATGATTTTAATTTTATTCTAATCCTCTGACTCACGTTTTTGTTTTTTTATTTATTTTAATAATTTGTAACGTATCCTTTAATCTTAAAAAGCACTTCATCAATAATATTCTTAGGTGCTTCTGCATAATGCGAAAACTCAAGATTTGAATTTGCTCTGCCCGACGACAATGTTCTCAAACTTGTAACATATCCAAACATTTCGGACAATGGCACTTTACCTTTTATAATTTGTCCGTTTAGGCTGGTAGAAACATTTTCTAAGTGTCCACGTCTTTTATTAAGATCGCCACTTACATCTCCAACATAAACATCAGGGGTATTAATTTCAATTTTCATTATTGGCTCCAATAAAACTGAATTTGCTTTTCTACAAGCATTTTTAAAGCCTATTTTTGCTGCTACCTCAAATGCCATTGCATCTGAATCAACATTATGAAAAGAACCATCAATAAGAGTAACTTTAAGACTTACAAGTGGAAATCCAGCTAATACTCCATTCATCATTGATTCTCTAAATCCTTTTTCAATAGATGGAATATATTCTCTTGGAATATTTCCTCCTTTAACAAGATTAACGAATTCTAATCCTTCTTCTTTTCCATCACCTGGTTCAATATCAAAAGTGATATCAGCAAATCTACCTCTGCCACCTGTTTGTTTTTTATATATCTCGCGATATCTAACAGAATCTGTTATAGCTTCTTTATAGGCAACCTGTGGTGTACCTTGAATAATTTCAATACCAAACTCTCTTTTCATTCGATCAACTAAAACTTCGAGATGAAGTTCACCCATTCCACTAATAATTGTCTGACCGGTTTCTCCATCAATTCTCACTGTGAAAGTTGGATCTTCTTCTGCAAGCTTATGTAAGGCTAAAGCAAGTTTTTCAACTTCGTCTTGTGTTTTTGGTTCAACTGCAATACTAATAACAGGTTCAGGAAAAACAATGTTTTCAAGAATAATTGGATGTTTAATATCACAAAGAGTATCTCCAGTGCTTATCTTTTTAAATCCAACGGCTACACCAATATCACCTGCAGATATTTTTGTTAATGGAATTCTTTTATTAGCGTGCATTTGAAGAATTCTTGAAATTCTTTCTTTTTTTCCGGTATTTGCATTTAGAACAACTTTTCCGGCTTCAAGTTCACCAGAATAAACACGGAAGAAAGCTATTCTTCCAACAAAAGGATCAGTAGTTATTTTAAAAGCAAGTGCACTAAATGGTTCATCATTTTGTGCTTTTCTTGTTTCTTCTTTTTCTGTATATGAGTTAATCCCGATAACTGGTGGTACATCGAGTGGTGAGGGTAAAAATGCAGCAACAGCATCAACTAATTTTTGAACTCCTGTATTTTTGAATGATGAGCCACATAAAACAGGGGTAATTACATTATTAAGAGTTGCGTTGCGAACTGCAATAAGAATATCATCTTCATTTATTGAATCAGGATTTTCAAGAAATTTTTCAAGTAGGTCTTCACTTTCTTCAGCAACACCTTCAATTAAATTTGTTCTATATTCCTTAACAGTTTCAATAACATCTTCTGGAATTTCTACTTCAAACATTTTTGAACCGTGCGATTCGTTATCCCATCCGTAGGCTTTGTTTTGAATCAGGTCAACTATTCCGCGAAATTCATCTTCAGCTCCAATTGGAATTTGAACCGGAATAGGGTTTGCGCTAAGTTTTTCTTTTATCTCGTCAAGAACTTTATAGAAATCGGCACCCGTTCTATCCATTTTATTAATATAACTAATACGCGGTACTTTGTAACGATTTGCTTGATTCCAAACTGTTTCTGTTTGAGGTTCAACACCACCAACAGCACAAAAAATTGCAATAGCTCCATCAAGCACTCTTAAAGATCTTTCAACTTCAACAGTGAAATCAACATGACCGGGAGTATCAATTATATTAATTTTATAGACTTGGTTTTGGTAGTTCCATTTAACAGTAGTAGCTGCAGAGGTAATAGTAATTCCTCTTTCTTGCTCCAGTTCCATCCAGTCCATAGTAGCGGTACCATCGTGAACTTCACCAATTTTATAATTTATACCGGTATAAAACAAAATACGCTCTGTCGTCGTAGTTTTACCTGCGTCGATATGAGCCATAATGCCGATGTTTCTTGTATGTTGTAAGTTATCTAACATCTGTTTGTTTATACCAAGTATTACTTATTTATTTTTTTTATTATTAGAATCTAAAATGAGAGAATGCTTTATTAGCATCGGCCATTCTATGAGTTTCTTCTTTTCTTTTAAAAGCTGAACCTTCTTCTTTATAAGCAGATAAAACTTCACCTGCTAATTTTTCAGCCATTGTTTTTTCGTGACGTTTACGAGCAAATTTTATAAGAGCTTTCATACCAATAGACATTTTTCTATCTAGTCTGATTTCTGATGGAATCTGGAATGTTGCGCCACCAATTCTTCTACTCTTAACCTCAACTTTTGGAGTTACATTTTCTAATGCTTTCTTCCAAACTTCGATTGGATTTTCCTTTGTTTTTTCAGAAACAATATCCATTGCATTATAAAAAGCAGTAAAAGCAATGCTTTTCTTGCCTGCAAGCATCATGTTGTTTACAAACTTTGTGACCAAAATATCATCATATTTTGGGTCAGGAAGAATAATTCGCTTTTTTGGTTTTGATTTCCTCATTTTACTATAATTGAGTTATATCTTAAATCTTTACTATTTTTTAGGTCTTTTTGTACCGTATTTTGATCTTCTTTGCAATCTGCCTTCAACACCAGAAGTATCAAGAGCTCCACGTATAATATGATATCTTACACCAGGAAGATCTTTTACCCTACCTCCTCTTATTAAAACAATAGAGTGCTCTTGTAAATTATGACCTTCACCAGGAATGTATGCGTTAACCTCTTTACCATTAGTTAATCTCACCCTTGCTACTTTTCTCATTGCTGAGTTAGGTTTTTTAGGCGTTGTGGTATATACCCTAACACAAACTCCCCTTCTTTGTGGACATGAATCCAAAGCACGGGATTTGCTTTTGTCTGTTAACTTTTTACGTCCTTTACGAACTAACTGCTGTATTGTAGGCATACTAAGACTTTTAATTAATTTTATTTACCTCAATTTTTTGAGTTTGCAAAAGTAATCATTAATTATTAAATTAATACTACTTAAAACAAATATATTATTATGTAATTAAAGATTTTTTAGAAAAATATACGGGAAGGCTAATGAAATTATTTGGAGATAATGTTACAACTACTTTTTTTCTTTATGTAACCGGATCCTTTATTTATCTCACTTTTTCAGGCTTCCTTTCAATGTTTCAATACTTTAGAACACATTCCCCCTTTTTGGGGCTGCAAAGGTAATAATTTATTTTTTATTACCAAGTTAATCTTTAATTATTTTAAAAAAGTTTGTTAGTAAAAGTGTTGTAGTATTGGCATCTCAAAACCACAAACCCGAACATCAGGATAGTTTTTATTTTATCTTTGCAAAAAAAAATATTAGGATAAATACTTTAATAGATGAAAGAACAATATTTTACAAAGGATAATATTTTCGAAAAATCTTTGGAAATAAAAAATACTGTTTTGAAATACTCCAGAAAGAGTAAGCTTTTATTAAAAAATGAAAACACAGCTTTGATAGTTACTGATATGCAGGATTTCTTTCTTAATTCAGAATCTCATGCATTTATTCCTTCTGCCGAAGCTATCATTAATAACATTAATATTTTAATAAAAACCTGTGAAGAATTTAACATACCAGTTATATTAACTCAGCACATCAACAATAAAGAAAATGCAGCTATGATGGATGTTAGATGGTCGGACTTAATTACTAAGGAAAATTATCTTAGTGAGGTTAGTGAAAAAATTATCTGCCAAAATCCTCTTCTTGTTAAAAAAACACAATACGATGCTTTTTATAAAACCAATCTGGAAAAACTTCTGCGAAAGCATAATAAATCACAAATAATTATTTGCGGACTAATGACAAACCTTTGTTGTGAAACAACTGCACGTTCAGCTTTTGTGAGAGGATTTGAAATTTTTATGCCGATTGATACAACCGCTGCATACAATTTTGACTTTCATCTTAGCACAATAAAAAATCTATCTTATGGTTTTTGTCAGCCAATTTTGTCGAACGAAATAATAAATGAGATTTCTAAATGAAAAATGATATTATTATTATAGGTGGTGGACCAGCCGGACTTGCTTGCTCTCTTCAATTAAAAAGATATAATGTTGGTTCTTTGATAATTGAAAAAGACCATCTTGGAGGTTTAATGAGAAATGCAAATAAAATTGAAAACTATCTTGGTTTCCCCAAAAGCATTTCCGGAGTTGAATTGCAAGAAAAATTCGTTCAGCAAATCAAACAAAATAATATAAAAACTGAGTTTGATGAAGTACTAAAAATCTCTCACAAGAAAGATGAATTTACTGTAACAACAATTAAAAATTCATTTAAAAGCAAATTGCTTGTCATAGCGTCCGGAACAAAACCAAAAAAAATTCCCGAAGTTGATATTAAAAAAAATGCATTAAAAAGTGTTTTTTATGAAGTTTTTGAATTACTAAATATTAAAAACAAAAAAATAGCAATTATCGGAGCCGGTGATGCAGCCTTTGACTACGCCCTCAGTCTTTGCAAAAATAATCAGGTTGATATTTTTAATCGAGGCGACAAGGAAAAATGTTTACCCCTATTATATAACAAGGTGTCATCCGAAAAAAATATTCATTACCACAAACACAAAATTCTTAAATCTATTAATAAAAAGCAAGGTCGATTATCTTTAATATTTAATGAACAAAATAAAATTTGTGAACACATTTCAAATTATATTATTTTTGCCGTCGGAAGAAAACCGGAGCTAAGTTTTTTATCGGAAATAAACGAAAACAAAATTGATAGTCTTGTAAAAAACAAAACATTGTTTTTTATTGGTGATGTAAAAAACGGGATAACTCGACAGCTTGCAATTGCGACTGGAGATGGGATAAAAACTGCTATGGAAATAATGCTTGTTGCTTAATGCCGGATACTTTACAGAATGCTGTTCTTTTGTAATTTAGTGAGCATTTTTGTTAAATTATAGAAACTGAAACTTGAATATAATAAATTAATGAAAGTAATAAAAAGAATAGAAGAAAACGATTTGGCTCATGTATTTATAGCTGAAAATTCAGAGGGTAAGCAAGTCGAGTTTGTCGAATCTATACAACCTCCATTAACAATAAAAGATAAGTGGGTGCTTATTCTTTCCACTTTATTCGGATGTCCGGTAAATTGCAAATTTTGTGATGCAGGTGGACAGTATAATGGCAAACTTTCGTTTGATGAATTAATGTTTCAAATCGATTATTTGGTTTGCAGTAAATTTCCCGACAGAATAGTTGACACAAATAAATTTAAAATTCAATTTGCCAGGATGGGTGAGCCCGCATTTAATCATGCTGTTTTGGATGCGCTTGAAGCCATCCCGAAAATTTACACTTATAAAAACTTTATCCCCTCGCTTTCAACTATTGCTCCTGTTAGCACTGATGATTTTTTTGCAAAACTTCTTTCACTAAAAAAACGATTATATAAACAGAGTTTTCAACTTCAGTTCTCGCTTCATTCTACTGATTATGCACAAAGAGACAATCTTGTGCCAATTAAAAAATGGAGTTTTGAGAAGATCAGTAATTATGGAAATAATTTTTTTGATGAAGGAGGAAGAAAAATAACTTTGAATTTTGCTCTCGGAAAAGATAGTATTTTGGAAACCAAAACGCTTCTTAAATATTTCGATACTGCAATATTTTTGATAAAAATAACTCCCGTAAATCCAACATTCAAAGCACAGAAAAATAATATAACTTCTCTTATTGATTCTAAAAATAAAAATTATTCAATTGTCGATGAACTGAGAAACGCCGGATACGAAGTTATTCTTAGCATCGGCGAATTCGAAGAAAACGAAATTGGAAGTAACTGCGGACAATATTTAAATACTTTTCGTGAAGAAAATAAAAAACTTGAAAATAGTTATTCATATAAACTAAAAAATGTGTAGAATTTGCAATGAACTACCCCGCCGCAGAGCAGCGGGGTATCGCTAAGGAATAAGTTTATGAATTCGCCGCAGAGCGGCGGGGAACTAACCCCGTAGCGATTAGAGAATTGATTACCATATTTTGTTTATCCAAGAAAATAAAATTAATTTATAAATTTCGATGACAAAAATTTAATCTTCCAACAAAAAAATTTCCCCACTAAAAAACTTACTTTTGCAAATCGAAACACAAAACATTAATGAATAATTTCCTAAAAGATTTAAACAAAGAACAGCGTCAAGCAGTTGAGCAAATAGATGGACCTGTTTTGGTTATTGCCGGAGCGGGATCAGGTAAAACAAGAGTTTTGACATATAGAGTAGCACATTTGTATAATAGTGGTGTTGACCCTTTTAATATTCTTGCATTAACTTTTACAAATAAGGCTGCACGTGAAATGAAAGAACGTATCATCAAACTTGTGGGTGATAGCGATGCAAGAAATATCTGGATGGGAACTTTTCATTCAATATTTGCAAAAATTTTACGAATCGAAGGTCATCGGTTAGGCTATGCTTCTAATTATACAATTTATGATGCCGAAGATTCTAAGCGTTTAATAAAAACAATTATCAAAGAACAAAATCTTGATGATAAAGTTTATCAGCCAAATTATGTGATGAACAGAATTTCTTCAGCAAAATCCAACCTGATTTCAGCCTCTGATTACAAAAATAATTCTGAGATAATGGATGCCGATAAAATGGCAAGCAAACCAAAAACCGGTGATATTTATTCTATCTATAATAACAGGCTTAAAAAAGCTGACGCAATGGATTTTGATGATTTGCTTTTTAATACAAATGTATTATTGAGGGATTTTCCCGATACACTATACAAATATCAAAATAAATTTAAGCATATTCTTGTTGATGAGTACCAGGACACAAATCACGCGCAATATTTAATAGTGAAAAAGCTTGCTGCAAATAATGAAAATATTTGTGTTGTTGGAGATGATGCACAAAGTATTTATTCATTTAGAGGTGCGAATATTCAAAATATATTAAACTTTAAAAATGATTATCCCGATCTAAAAACTTATAAACTTGAACAAAATTACCGTTCTACAAAAACTATTATAAACGTAGCTAATGGAATAATTATTAATAATAAAGATCAGATTTTTAAAGAAATATGGACTGATAATGATGAAGGAAATAAAATACAGTTGCTGAAAGCATCAACAGATGGCGAGGAAGGAACAATGGTTGCACGTTCGATTTTTGAAAACAAAATGAATGAGCAACAAAAAAATGATGCTTTTGTTATTATTTATCGCACTAATGCTCAGTCTCGATCTATTGAAGAAGCATTGCGAAAAATGAATATCCCTTACAGGATTTTTGGCGGATTATCTTTTTACAAAAGAAAAGAAGTTAAAGATTTACTTGGATATTTCAGGTTGGCAATTAACAATAAAGACGAAGAAGCATTAAAAAGAGTAATAAATTATCCAGCAAGGGGAATAGGAAAAACCACTCTGGAAAAAATAATTATTGCCGCTGATAAAAAAGACACAAGTCTTTGGAAAATAGTTGAAAATAGTGATAATTCTGAATTAGACCTCAATGCAGGAACAAAAGCAAAACTTTCTGCTTTCGCAATTATGATTAAAAGTTTTTCAGCTGAATTAAAAAAGAAAAACGCCTATGAACTTGGCAAACAAATTGCATCTTCATCAGGAATTTTAAAAGAATTTTATGACGATAAAACCCCTGAAGGCATAAGTCGTTACGAAAATATTGAGGAATTGCTTAACGCAATAAAAGAATTTTCTGAAAAAGAAATTACTACAAGCGAAAGCAAGGAAGAAATATCAATTCATACTTTGGATGAGTTTATGCAAGATGTTGCTCTGTTAACAGATGCTGACGAAAAAGATAAAAACGATACCGATTATGTTTCATTAATGACAATTCATGCAGCAAAAGGACTTGAATTTCCCTATGTTTATGTTGTCGGTTTAGAAGAAAATCTTTTTCCATCAATACAATCAATAAATTCGAGAACTGACCTTGAAGAGGAAAGACGATTATTTTATGTTGCTATAACAAGAGCAGAAAAAAAGCTTATACTTTCGTATGCCGAAAACCGCTATAAATGGGGGAATCTTACAACTTGTGAACCAAGTCGTTTTCTTGAGGAAGTTGATGAAAAATTTATCGAACAACCGCAAAGAACAATAGTCAAAGGCAGAGATAAATTTTCTGAAAATGGACATTTTTCAAAACCATCATCTAAAAATATTTCAGAATTTCAAAAGAAAAATCTTAAGAAAATATCAAATTTATCAACAACTTCTGATAGTCAATTTGAAAGTGATGATAGTGAAAGCTTACAAACTGGAATGGTTGTTGAACACAGTAAATTTGGTAAAGGAAAAATAATCAACATCGAAGGAAACGGACCAAATAAAAAAGCAACAGTTTTTTTTAAGGGAATTGGAAATAAACAGTTACTTTTAAAATTTGCAAAGTTGAAGATAATCGCTTAAGAATTTGAGATTTTTAACCATAAACTCCAAATTCTCAAACAATAAAAAAAATAAATTTGTACATCAAATAAAGTTTTATTATCTTTGCAGTCAAATTCTGGGAAAAACTATATTAATAATCCTCCCATTGAGAATGGAGAGAAAACTACTAAAAAAGTAAATTTTGAATATTTACAAAAAATAATTAACTATCTAATAGGATATTACAAACAATTAAACTAATGGAATATAATACCACACGCAAAAAATTACTCATTCCTGAGTATGGAAGAAATGTTCAAAAAATGATTAAATGGGCAATGGAAGAAAATGATAAAGATGAACGCTCAAAAATTGCACATCTTATTGTTGACATTATGGCAAGATTAAACCCTAATGTATATGACACAGGAGATTACAGACACAAATTATGGGATCATCTATTTTTAATTTCAGAGTTTAAACTTGATGTTGATTCTCCTTACCCAATGCCTGAAACTAAATTACTTAAAGAAAGACCCGAAAGACTTAAATATTCTGAAAACAGTATACGATTTAAACATTACGGAAATAATATTGTAAGAATGCTTGAGAAAGCTACTGAATTTGAAGACGGTCCTGAAAAAGTTGCGCTAATCAATTATCTGGCTAATCATCTAAAAAAATCTTACTTACTTTGGAATAGAAATTCGGTTAATGATGAATTGATAAAAGACCATATTTTTCTTTTGTCAAAAGACCAAATTAAATCCGATCAATACGAATTAAGTTCAACCAGCGATATTCTTGCAAAAACAAGAAAAAGAAGAATGTCTACTACCAATACAAAAAATTATACTTCTAATACTAATTACAAACCCAGAAGAAGAACAATATAAAATATTAATTCATTTTCTTACCTTTGAAGAAAAAACAAAACCATGGGTATTTTTGAAATCACTGGTAGGAAAAAATTGAAGGGTGAAATTACACCTCAAGGTGCTAAAAACGAAGCTCTTCAAGTTCTTTGTGCTACACTTCTCACTTCTCAAAAAATAAATATCTCTAACATTCCTAACATTAGAGACGTCAATAAGTTAATTGATATTTTGATAGGTATAGGTGTTAAAGTTAATAAAGTCAGAGAACATGAATACGATTTTCAGGCTGATGATATTGACCTTGAATATTTAAAATCGTCAGATTTTAAAGAAAAAGGAGCTTCACTTAGAGGATCAATAATGATTTTAGGTCCACTTCTTGCAAGATTTGGTAAAGGTTATATCCCTCATCCCGGTGGCGATAAAATTGGAAGACGCCGTTTAGACACACACTTCATAGGATTACAAAAACTTGGCGCAATATTTAATTCCGACAAAAACAACACTTTTTATAAAGTTGATGCATCCAATTTAAAAGGTGCATATATGCTCTTGGATGAAGCCTCAGTTACCGGAACAGCCAATATTTTAATGGCTGCAACAATGGCAAAAGGCAGAACTACAATTTTTAATGCTGCTTGCGAACCATATCTGGTTCAACTGTGTAAAATGCTCACAAATATGGGAGCAAAAATTAATGGCATTGGTTCAAATTTATTAACTATTGATGGAGTTAATGAACTCAGCGGATGTAATCACAGATTAATGGCAGATATGATTGAAGTAGGTAGTTTTATTGGAATGGCTGCTATGACTCAGTCGGAGATTACAATAAAAAATATTGATTATAATGGATTGGGAGTAATTCCTGATGTATTTAAAAAGATGGGAATAAAAATAGAGAAAATTGGAAATGACCTTTTTATTCCCGAACAAGAAGAATACGAAGTTGAAACATTTATGGATGGTTCAATTATGACTGTTGCTGACGCACCATGGCCGGGCTTTACACCCGATTTAATAAGTATAGTTTTGGTTGTTGCTACTCAGGCAAAAGGCAGTGTTCTAATTCATCAGAAGATGTTTGAAAGCCGCTTGTTTTTTGTTGATAAATTAATTGACATGGGTGCTCAAATAATTCTTTGTGATCCACACAGAGCGACTGTTATAGGTGTAAATCGTAAATATCCTCTAAAGGGAATCGAAATGGTTTCGCCTGATATTCGTGCAGGTGTTGCATTACTTATCGCAGCTCTTTCTGCAGAAGGAAAAAGCCGTATTCACAATATAGAACAAATAGACCGTGGATATCAAAATATTGACGAAAGACTAAGAAATATTGGTGCCGAAATTTATAGAAAATAAAAATTAAATAATAAATTCTCAATTAATATACTCTGACAATTTGTCTTAATATCTCAATTGGCAAATTATTTGTTTACCTCTTTTTGTTTCCAAAGAAGATTTTGAATTTGTTAAGAAAAAGCAAATTCAAAATTTCTTTTTTCAAAAGAAATCAAAAAATAATCATTAATAAAGCATTTATTTTAATAGGTACAAAAATGGCAGAAGAAATAAAAAAAACAGATGAAAGCTTAGAAAAAGAAATAAAAGCTGAAGAAACCACATCGAAAAAGGAAGAAGAAAAAAGCGAAACTCCTGAAAAAACAGGAAAGAAGACTTCTTCAAAAAAAACAAAAGCAAAAAAACCTGCTAAGAAAAAAGAAACAAAAGAAGAAAAATTAAAGAAAGAAGTTGAGGAATTAAAAGAAAAAAATGTTGAGCTAAACAACAAATTCATTCGTTTATATTCTGAATTTGATAATTTTAGAAAAAGATCTCTCAAAGAAAAAAACGATTTAAGAAAAACAGCTTCTAAAGAGGTTATTATTTCGTTACTTCCTGTTGTTGATGACTTTGAAAGAGCAATGAATTCAATGGATAAAAACGACGATAACAAAACTTTAATTGATGGAGTTAATCTAATTTACAAAAAACTCTTGACTACCTTAAAAAACAGAGGCATGGAAGCAATTAAAGCAATAGGTAAGAATTTTGATACAGATTTTCACGAAGCAATTACTCAAATTCCTGCTCCAAAAAAGAGTATGAAAGGAAAAGTTGTTGATGAAATTGAAAAAGGATATTTACTTGAAGGTAAAGTTATCAGGTACTCAAAAGTAATTATTGGGAAATAAAAATAGAAGAAAAAAATTGTTTGACTTAAAATACAAACACTAAATACTTTGACATGTCAAAAAGAGATTACTACGAAGTACTGGAAGTATCAAAAAATGCAAGTGAAGCGGACATAAAAAAAGCCTATCGTAAGAAAGCATTAAAATACCACCCTGATAAAAATCAGGATGACTCTTCAGCAGAAGATAAATTTAAAGAAGCGGCAGAAGCATACGAAGTACTTAGCAATTCTAATAAAAAAAGCAGATACGATCAGTTTGGTCATGCCGGAATGAAAGGTGCTTCTGATGGTGGTAGCTATGGTGGTGGCATGTCTATGGATGATATTTTCAGTCAATTTGGTGACATTTTTGGTGGAGCATTTGGTGGCGGATTTGGAGGTTTTGGAGGCTCTCAAAGAAGCAGTAGAAGAAGAGTAAACAGAGGATCTAACCTCAGAGTAAAAGTAAAACTCACGCTTAAAGAGATTGCAAAAGGCGCAGAGAAAAAAATTAAAGTAAAAAAATATGTTGAATGTACAAGTTGTCATGGTTCAGGTGCCAAAGCAGGTTCCTCATACAGCACTTGCCCAACATGCCATGGCACAGGCCAGGTAACCCGAATCTCAAATACTTTTCTTGGGCAGATGCAAACCTCCTCAACTTGTCCGAGTTGTGGTGGCGAAGGTCAAATGATTACAGAAAAGTGTCAAAAATGTGCCGGAAATGGTATCATTAAAGACGAAGAAGTAATCACATTAAAAATTCCCGCAGGAGTAGCTGAAGGAATGCAGCTTTCTGTTAGCGGTAAAGGAAATGCCGGTGCACGTGGTGGAGTTCCCGGGGACTTAATTGTACTCATTGAAGAAGAAAATCATCATGATCTTGTTCGTGACGGATCTAATTTATTACATAGTATTTTTGTGAGTTTTACTGATGCTGCACTTGGATCAACTTTAGAAATTCCAACTATAGAAGGTAAAGCACGGATAAAAATTTCAGCAGGTACACAGGGAGGAAAAGTTTTAAGATTAAAAGGAAAAGGCTTACCGGATATTAATTCTTATGGAAGAGGTGATCTGCTTGTAAGCATTAATGTATGGACTCCAAAAAATATTTCGAAAGAAGAAAAACTAATTCTCGAACGCTTAAGTAAATCTGAAAATTTTATTCCAAATCCCACGAGTAATGATAAAAGTTTCTTCGACAGAATGAGAGAATATTTTAGTTAAGCACCCCAATCCCTAACCCTTTCCCCATAAGGGAAAGGGAACTTCATAGCAGATATTCGACAGATTTATTTAACTACAACTTCCTTTGTAATTGATTTTTAGCCAATAAGCTGAGTTCGATTATTAATATTTTTTCTTATGCTGTAAATCAAGGAAATACAATGATTGTTCTTAGTGTGTCTTAGAGTTTTTGGGACTTAGTGGCTACTTTTTTTGCCGCAAAGGCTCAAAGACACGAAGAATCACAAAGAAAAAAACACATGTTGACATAAGTTACTCAAAATCAATTAGTTTATAATCGAACTCAGGTTTGTGTTACCATTATTTGTTTTTTTATTACATGTAATTCAGTCTCCCCTGAACGAAATATTTATAATTCCTTAACATTTTACTTCTATTTGATATTTACCTTTTTGTTATTTTTGTAAACATCTTTTCAATATCTGTATAAAAAATTATTATTGAATTATGAATCTATTTGAAGCAATTAATATTAACAAGCAATTTGCTAACCACAAAGCTCTTAGTGATGTGAGTATTTCAGTTCCCGAGAAAAGTATTTTCGGATTACTTGGTCCAAATGGAGCAGGTAAAACAACTCTCATAAGGATAATAAATCAGATTACTGCACCGGATTCCGGTCAAATTTATTTTTCCGGTAAAAAACTTTCTTCTTCACATATAAAAGATATCGGATACCTTCCTGAAGAAAGAGGTTTATACAAAAAAATGAAAGTAGGAGAACAAACTTTATACCTTGCACAATTAAAAGGACTTGGAAAACAAGAAGCAACAAAAAAAATAAAATACTGGTTCGAGAAATTTGACATCCTCCCGTGGTGGGACAGAAAAGTAGAGGAGCTCTCAAAGGGAATGCAGCAAAAAATACAGTTTATCATCACTGTTTTGCACGAACCCAAACTACTAATTTTTGATGAACCTTTTAGCGGATTCGACCCTATAAATGTTAATCTCCTAAAGGATGAAATTCTGAAACTCAGAAATAATGGAGCTACAATTATATTCTCCACTCACAATATGGCTTCGGTAGAAGAACTTTGCGATCATATCGCTCTTCTCAATAACTCAAAAAAAATCCTTGACGGGAAAGTTTTTGATATAAAAAATCATTATAAATCAAATACTTTTGAAGTAAATTATTCGGGATTCTCAGGACATATTTCTTCATTATTGAATAATAATTTTGAATTGAAAGATCAGGTTTCTGAAAATGGTTTCACGAAAGTGAAAATAAAAATAGCTGAAAATTCAAGCTCAAACGATTTGCTAAAAGATCTTATACCACATTTAAAGATCAATTCAATTAACGAAATTATCCCATCGATGAATGATATTTTTATAACAAAAGTTAATGAAAATGTAGGAAATTAGAATTGTATGTTGAATGTTGAACAGATATGTTTTCCAAAAAAAAACACTCAATAAACAACAATCAATAAACAATAAACAAGTAAAAAAATATAAATAATTAATATTGAGTGTTGAATTTTGAACAGATATGTTTTCCAAATAAAAAAAACACTCAATAAGCAACACTCAATAAGCAATAAACAAGTAAAAAAAATATAAATAATTAAAATTGAAAATTGTTATAAATTAGTATTTTAGCATCTAACAAATAGAACATGAATAAAGTCATCCTCATAATAAAACGCGAGTATCTTACAAGAGTAAAAAAACGATCATTTATTGTAATGACTATTTTGGGGCCAATACTAATGGCTGCTCTGATGATTGTTCCCGTTTATCTTGCCGAACAATCTTTTAGTGATGCGAAATCGATTTCTGTTCTTGATGAAACCGGTTGGTTTCTCGATAAATTCCAAAACTCCGAAAACATGACTTTTCATCATACTTTTTCGAGTTTGGAAAAAGCAAAAGAAGACTTTTTTAAAAGTGACGATTATGCCTTATTATATATTCCAAAATCTAAAGATACTATACCAACTTCTGTTGTAATTTATTCCGAAAAGCAACCCAATGTCGATGTAAAAACATATATAAAAAACACCGTAAAAAACGAAGTTGAGAGTCGAAAACTTGTTAGTTCAGGTATTGATGAAAATATCTTAAAATCAATTAAAACAAAAATTGATGTTTCGACAATTAAAATAAGTGAAAGTGGCGAAGAACAAAAAACTTATACCGAAATAAGTATGATAATCGGGATTTTTTCAGGTATCCTGATTTACTTTTTTATTTTCCTTTTCGGATCGCAGGTAATGCGTGGAGTGATTGAAGAAAAGACCAGTCGAATTATCGAAGTTATTGTTTCGTCGGTGAAACCTTTTCAGTTGATGATGGGAAAAATTATTGGCATTGCATTTGTTGGCCTTACTCAGCTTTTGCTTTGGGTTATTCTTACTTTTTCGATTGTCAGCGTTTTCCAGGTTTCTTTTGCCGACAAACTCCCGACAAATAATTCTGAGATATTATCATCATCAAATCCAATGCAACAAATTGATGCAAGCAAAAATATTAATTTTGATGATAATAAAATCAACCAAGTTTTTGAAGCAATTTTTTCGATTAACTTTACGGAAATTATTCTTTCATTCGTTTTTTTCTTCCTTTTCGGATATTTAATTTACGCAGCCTTGTTTGCAGCAATTGGCTCGGCTGTTGACAGCGAAGCCGACACACAACAATTTATGCTTCCGATTACAATTCCGTTAATATTTGCAATAGTTATGGCTCAAACAATAATTCAAAATCCTGACGGCTCTCTGGCATTTTGGTTATCAATTATCCCGCTTACATCACCAATAATTATGATGGTAAGAATTCCTTTTGGTGTTCCAGCTTTCGATCTTATTCTTTCAATGGTTTTGCTCGTTCTCGGATTTATAGGAACAACCTGGATAGCAGGAAAAATCTACCGCACAGGAATTTTAATGTATGGCAAAAAAGTGAATTATAAAGAATTGTGGAAGTGGTTGAGATATAAGTCTTAGATAAAATTCATGAATTTTCTTTACAATATTTCGGATCAGTATTATATCTAAATACAAAACTGTATTAGTTTATTCAAATGTTGTTGTTTTTAATGTACCAACGGATGGCAATATAATAAGTTGGGCATTTTGGAACACCAATCTTTCAAATTATTACTATGTATATTTATCGCTACTACTTTCATTTTTAGCACCATCTGCCAAATGCACTATATTTTTTATTAGCTGCTGTTGTGTATTAATTTCTTTTTAAAAAAATTTCATTTCATTACAATGATAATCAGGCAAATCTCAGCAAGTAGTTGATAAATGCTTGAAAAGATACTATTGCTTAATAAAGGAGACTTTTCCTAAAGTGGAGTTGTACATATGATTTATTTCCCACAGAGTTCCTCCATTGGTAGTTCTTAGAAGGGGCCCATGCAATGGCCATGATATTGGTGTTCCTACTACCAATGCCAGCTCGCTGTCCCAGGCATCAATTCCAATCAGATAGAAACCTCCCATGCCTGTTTGCTGTAAAGTCCAGGTTGATCCTCCATCTGTGGTAAGACAAATATGACCCTCATCAAACGCTCCCCACCATGTTTGCGAATTGAGCATGATTAGATGATTGATATCGGCTGGGCGACCACCTCCTACGACACCAAGAACTGAATCATTCTTCCATGTTGTTCCACCATCGGTGCTGACCACGTAGTGTGACTGCCCACCATAAACAACAATGGTATTCCCGGAAGCGGTTACACCGATCCATTCGCTTTTGTTGTAGTTGTTTGTAGGAACGACTGAATCCCAAGTAGTACCACCATCCAGAGTAAAAGCAATATAACCTCTTTCACCTCTAGCTTTAACTCCTCCAACTACATATACTTTATTAGGGCTAATTGCCCAAATTCCTTGCATTCCCCCACTGTGAAAAAAAGCTGTATCAAACATGGTCCATGTACTTCCATCATCGACCGAGTTATAGATTGTTCCGTTACCGCCACTGATCCATATATTGGTATTATTCACGATAGATATAGACACAAGTTCCGAGTTTGCGTTATTTACTGGTGCTTGTACCCGTGACCACGTCTGGCCACCATTTATGGTTCGTAAGATCACATTATTGGTTCCGGTTGCCCATACATTATTTTCATCCACCGCCCAAATATCCTCCACATCAATGCCTTGCAGGGCAGTCGAACCTTGTCCTTGCCTTACCCAAGTTTCCCCGGCATCAGCCGAATAGAGAATCATGCCATATCCTGTACTGTCCTCCGCACCAGCAATCCAGGCGCATTTACTCCTTTCAACAGGATCAGGGTCATCATTTTTTTTACAACTACTTATGAGGATGAGAATACCCAACATCACTACCGAAAATAAAACTGTTACTTTTTTCATATCATCTTAATATTAAGTTAATATCTTGTTAGCTTGCGTAATTTTTTTTATAAATAGTTCAAAGATCTCAGTCATGTCTTTGTTCTCCTTTTTTCTAAGTCTACGAAGTGTCAAACCTGCCACTTTGAAAATTTCGTCCTTCTTCTTGTCATTTTTCTTATTTCCTGGTTTATCATGCCAACTGCTATCAAGTTCAATAAATAGTGCAGGGTGATATGAGTTTGGATTAACGACACAAAGGTCTAGGGTTGATTTTAAAAAGAATGTAGAAGTTGCATAATCCAACAATTCTAGAACCTTTGAATCTATAATTGTGCTCAGTGCTATATTTGGAAGTAAAATGAACTTTGGAAGAATTTTTCTTGCTGCAAGGAAAAGTTCTTTCTCTTGTGGAGAATTAAAAATTTCTTTATCAAAAACAAGTTTTCCATGTTCACCTACTTTTATGTTAAGATTTGCGCTTAGTCTATTTGTGTCAATCTTAGATTGAACATCTTTTTTGTGATCTTCCAGAAAAATCTGAGCTTTTGGGTCATCTGCAAGTACTTTTGCATAACTTTCTTGAGGATTTTTGTCAAATAGATATTTTGCAACTTCCAATAATGCTCTTTGAGAAAGAATAAATGCAGAATCCTTATGTTGATGAATTTGAAAAATTCTAGCAGCTACAATAAGTAAGTCTCCATCTGAATCGTACTCATATCTCTTTAGTTCGTCAATTAAGAAACTTTCAAAAATTGAGAAAGTAGGTGATTCAGCTAAATCCCTAGCATTTTTGTTATCAGATAGAATATTACTAAGATTATTCCAATCCTGATTCTGCAAACATTTTAAGCATTCTTCAGCTGCGTTCATGTTCTATTTTTTATGCAAGCTAACGGTTTAGTGTATATGGAGTGCGGGATTAAAAGTACAAAACTTTCAATTACGCACGAAGCCAATTCGTTTATTGATAGTTTCAAATTTTCCGTCAAGTCATCAAAGACGAATTGGCGGTGTTGCAACGAAGAACTGCGGTTGAATTACCTGCTGAAACCCGCATTAAATTTACATTTTGTTAGCACCAGTATTTTTCATCCTGACATTAAATCCTTTTCGTTTTCGTTTAATAAGTCGATAAGAATATTTCTGCTTGCATGGGGAAATCTATTAAAATCTGCTTTGAAAAAAAGTAAAAACAATTTATTTAAATAGTAAACATTCTTTTCAAAATTACTTTTCCAAATTCCAAAATCTTTTCTCGAAAACGAATTAGTTTTTCTTATATCTTTTTCACATTGAAAAAATATTGGAGATTCACCATGAATATGTTTTGAGAAATGTTTCCAATTTTTAAAAATACATTGAAGAATATTTGATACATCTGTTTTGAAGAAAGGGTGTTTAAGTAAGTACTCGTTGAGTTTATCAATTTTAATTACAAAATCACCGGCTTTCCACTTCTGATATTCTATCGGATGATGCAAAAAATAAAGTAATTGTGAAGCTAATTCAATACTACTTCTCATATGCATATGAGCAGATCGATATTGCCCATATAGGGCTAAGAAAAATGCAGAATTAATATCTTCAAATAGTTCGTTTAAAAGCAAATCGTATTCCTTAATTCCAATAGTGTTTAATGAAAGCTTCCAATTTTTAAAGACTAGAGTTGCTCTGTAAGTTTTATACAAATCATCGTCTGAAATTTCTTTAATTGAAGAGTCCCAAAAATCTTTGAAATCATTGAAATACAATGGCAAGTCTGCTTTTGCTCTTTGTATTACTTTGTTTTTCATAAGCTTCGAAGTATTTCAGCCCATTTAGAAAATGATTCTACACTCTCAATATCTCGCTTTGTACTTTTTGAGGATGAATGCGCTTTTTGGTTTCTAATATTTAGAACAGCCACTTTAACTTTCTCTTTTAATTCAGGTGTTTTTTCAATTGATTGATAAAGTAGTTTTTTTCATTAAAAAGATCTTTAAATTCTAGAAAGTCAGGAAACCAATCATCCCTTATATCTTGTTTAAGTCTTTTTAGTGCAACTTCCAAGTTGTATTCAATTCCACCTATTCTAATTTTTGATAGGTCAATTTTATCTATTTCGATTTCCTTATTCAATTGTTCAATGTTTCTTTACCTTGCGCATAACTAATAAATAACCACCACATAATAGCGTTTATCCTTCCAATTTGGAATAATATACGCAGTAGTATGCTTTATATTTCTTTAATAACCGAGGTTTGAACTTTTACTCTTTAAAGAAAAATAATTAGTCGTTTTATTCCACATCCAAAGATATAAAAAAGAAATGAAATTGGAAATTGGAAATTAGGAAGAAAAATAAATTTCCAATTTTAGTCACTTTTTATTATCGAACAAGCTTTTTGTATTTTAAACGAGTAGGAACAATCTCGCCACCCATACGTTTTCTATGATTTTCTTCGTATTCGCTGTACGATCCTTCGAAGAAATAAACTGATGAGTTGCCTTCAAAGGCAAGGATATGAGTACATATTCTGTCTAAAAACCATCTGTCGTGAGATACAACAACTGCGCAACCTGCAAAGCTTTCAATACCCTCTTCAAGAGCACGTAAAGTATTTACATCTATATCGTTGGTAGGCTCATCCAAAAGTAAAACATTAGCTTCTGTTTTAAGTGTCATGGCAAGATGCAGACGGTTTCTCTCTCCACCGGAAAGAATACCAACTTTCTTTTGCTGATTAGAACCACTGAAATTAAATCTGTTTACGTAGGCTCTTGAGTTGATGTCTTTCCCACCAACATTCATAACATCATGTCCGCCACTAATTACTTCATAAACGGTTTTTTCAGGATCAATCTCTGCATGTGTTTGGTCAACGTATCCAATTTTAACTGTCTCACCAATTTTAAAGTCACCCGAATTAGGAGACTCCTCTCCCATTATCATCCTGAACAAAGTAGTTTTACCGGATCCATTAGGACCAATAACCCCGACAATACCAGCCTGAGGAAGATTAAAATTCAGCTTTTCGAATAATAATCTGTCATCATATCCTTTTGAAACATCAACAGCTTCGATAACATTTGTTCCCAAACGAGGACCGTTTGGGATAGGCATTTCAATTTTCTCTTCTTTAGCTTTAATGTCTTCTGCCATAAGGTTCTCGTAATTATTCAAACGAGCTTTACCTTTACTTTGCCGCCCTTTTGGTCCTTTACGAACCCACTCCAATTCATGTTTCAGAGCTTTTTGGCGTTTTGTCTCATGTTTTTCTTCCTGCGATAAACGAGTAATCTTTTGGTCGAGCCACGAAGAATAATTTCCTTTGTAAGGAATGCCTTCGCCACGGTCGAGTTCCAGAATCCATCCAGCTACATTATCTAAGAAATAACGGTCGTGAGTTACTGCAATAATAGTTCCTTTATATTGATTAAGATGTTGTTCCAACCATTGAACAGATTCTGCATCCAAATGGTTAGTAGGCTCATCAAGAAGTAAAATATCCGGTTGTTGAAGTAATAAACGGCAAAGTGCAACACGACGACGCTCACCACCCGATAAATGTTTTATTGAAGAATCGCCCGGAGGAGTTCTTAATGCATCCATTGCAAGATTAAGTTTTGAATCCAAATCCCAGGCATCCATCTGATCAATTTTTTCCTGCACTTTTCCCTGGCGTTCAATCAAATCATTCATCTTGTCGGGATCATTCAGTATCTCTTCATCCATGAATTTTTCATTTATTTTTTCATATTCTGCCATAATATCAACAGATTCCTGAACACCTTGCTGAACAATTTCCTTTACTGTTTTTGTGTCGTCAAGAGTTGGTTCCTGAGGTAAATATCCCACAGAATATCCGGGAGAAAATGCTACATCACCCTGAAACTTATCATCAAGGCCTGCAATAATTTTCAATACTGTTGATTTACCGGCACCATTCAATCCTAGTACGCCAATCTTAGCACCGTAAAAAAATGAAAGATAAATATTTTTTATTATTTGTTTTCCTTGTGGAGTAGTTTTACTCACATTCACCATCGAAAAAATTATTTTCCTATCGTCTGCCATATCTGTTTGTATGTTTTTATTAAATCAATTTCAAAAGTATAAAACGAAATTATAATAATATGATTTTAGTCATTTTTAAATTTAGTCATTTTAGCTCATTTTAACCCAAATACTAAACATCCCGAAAAGATGACAGAAATCTTTAAATATAAAATTGTTAATTAAAAAATAATATACTATTTTTGCACCCTTAAAAAATTAGAAGAAAATTAATTATTAAAACCTTATCACATGCAAAACAGAGGAGCTATTAAATTTTTTGCAATTACCTTTGCCATAGTATGTTTATTTCAATTGTCGTTTACATTTCTTACTTCTAAAACAGAAAAAAAAGCAGATAATTATTCAACAAGCGAAATAACAAGTATTCAGGCAGAAGAACTTTCAAAAGGACATGAGTTATTAAAAGCATATTTATATGACTCTATAGCACAAGCAAGAAGAAATTACTATCTTGATTCAATATCTAATAAAGTAATTTATAACATCTTGTTAAGAAAATACACTTATCAAGAATGTAAAGAAAGAGAAATTAACCTGGGACTTGATCTTAAGGGAGGAATGAATGTAACACTTGAGGTTAAAGTTGGAGATATTGTAAAAGCATTATCAGGCAACAACCAAAACCCTGTTTTTCAGGAAGCTCTTCGTTTAACATACCAAAAACAAAAATCCAGTCAGAGTGATTTTGTAACATTATTTGGAGAATCTTTCGAAGAAGTTGACCCTAATGCACAAATGGCTTCAATTTTTAGTACTGTTGAATTAAAAGATAAAATCACTTACAATTCAACAAACTCAGAAGTACTTCAGGTTATTCGTGATGAAACTGACGGCGCTATCGACAGAGCTTTCAATATTCTCAACACACGTATCAACCGTTTTGGAGTTGCACAACCAAATATTCAAAAATTAGCAACTTCAGGAAGAATACTTGTTGAACTACCGGGTATTAAAGATCCACAACGTGTTAGAAAACTTTTACAAGGAACAGCAAAACTCGAATTCTGGGAAACATATAGCTTTTCAGAGGTTCAAAATTACTTTAATGAAGCTAATAAAAACCTGAGAAAAACTCTTGCAGCTGATGAAATTCTCGAAGGTGAAGAAAAAGAAAAAGTAAAAGATTCTGAAGGTGAAGAAAAAGAAACTACTGAAGTTAAAGAAACTACTGAGCCTAAAACAGGAGAAAAAACTGTTGAAGAAGAAGTTTCACTTCTCGACCAAATAGAAGGTGATAGTAGCACTATAGATCTTGGTGACAAAGAAAAATCTTTTGAAGAATACGCAAAAGAAAATCCATTATTTGCATACTTAACTCCTGCATATTATCAAAACGAACAAGGACAATATGTAGCAGGAAAAGGTGCAACAATTGGCTGGGCAGCAATAAAAGATACTGCTATGGTCAACAATATGCTAAGAAAATCAAAGAAAATCCTTCCAAGAAATTTAAAATTAGTTTGGTCAGTTAAACCGGAGGCAAACCGCCCTGATGTTCTCGAACTTGTTGCTTTAAAAGTAACTTCACGTGATGGAGAATGTGCTCTTGGTGGTGATGTTATTGTAAATGCACGACAAGATTATTCTCAGAATGGTGAAGTTGCAGTAACTATTAATATGAATTCTGATGGAGCTCGTATTTGGAAAAGGCTTACAGGTGAGGCAGCCCAAGATGGAAATAAACAAATTGCAATTGTTCTTGACGATTATGTTTATTCTCATCCAAATGTAAACTCTGAAATCCCAACAGGACGTTCAGAAATTTCAGGTGGAAGTATGAGCATTGAAGAAGCGAAAGACCTTGCAAATATTCTTAAAGCCGGTAAATTACCTGCTCCTGCAAGAATCGTTGAAGAAGCTGTTGTTGGTCCATCACTTGGACATGAAGCTGTTAGCGCAGGATTATGGTCATTTGTAATAGCTTTTATATTGGTACTTATTTATATGGTATTTTATTACAATAAAGCAGGTTTGGTTTCCGACCTTGCATTATTAACCAATATTTTCTTCCTTTTTGGTGTTCTTGCTTCCTTACAAGCTGTACTTACCTTACCGGGAATAGCTGGTATCGTACTTACACTTGGTATGGCTGTGGATGCTAACGTAATTATCTACGAACGTATTAAAGAGGAGATAAGAGCAGGTAAAGGTATACGTCTTGCGATTGCAGATGGATACAAAAATGCTTATTCTGCAATTATTGATGGTAACGTAACTACATTACTTACAGGTATTGTATTATTTATATTTGGCTCAGGACCTGTTCAGGGTTTTGCTACTACACTTATTATTGGTATCCTTTCATCACTATTTTCTGCGATATTTATTTCTCGAATGGTATTTACTGCTTTGTTAAACAAAAACAAAAAAATCAGCTTCGATAATAAATTCACAAAAAATATTCTTGCAAACGCAAAATACAACTTCCTTAATATGCGTAAAACAGCATACATTATCTCTACAATAATCATCATTATTGGTATTGGTTCGTTGGCAACAAGAGGACTAAATTTTGGAGTTGACTTTTCCGGAGGTAGAACTTATGTTGTAAGGTTCGACCAAGATGTGTCAACAAAAGATATAAGAAAATCATTAGAAGTTGAATTTGCAGAAGCTCCACCGGAAATAAAAACTTTTGGTCCAAGTAAACAAATCAAGATCACAACAAAATATATGATCGACAATGAGGCAAAAGAAGTTGATTCAATAGTCCAAAGTAAACTTTATAATGGTCTTAAAGACTATTTTAAAGATGAATCTATCGAATACAAAGACTTTGTTTCTGATTCGGACATGGAAGATAAACTTATTGGAATTTTAAGTTCACAAAAAGTAGGACCGACTATTGCCGATGACATCAGGAATAAAGCCGTAATGGCAATTGTTTTTGCACTTATCGTGATATTTATTTATATCGCAATACGATTTAAAAAATGGCAATATGGTCTTTCAGGTGTTATTGCATTATTTCACGATTCATTGATAACTATTTCGTTGTTCTCGTTATTCTATACAATAATGCCGTTTAACCTTGAGATTGACCAAGCCTTTATTGCTGCTATCTTAACAATTATTGGATACTCAATTAACGATACAGTAATTATCTTTGACCGTATTAGGGAATATATCAATCTTTATCCAAAGAAAGAGCTTAAAGTTAATATGAACAATGCTTTGAACAGCACATTAGCTCGTACTATTAATACTTCAGGTACTACATTAGTTGTATTGCTTACAATATTTATTTTTGGTGGTGAGATAATTCGTGGATTTACATTTGCATTATTAGTTGGTGTTTTAGTGGGAACTTATTCATCACTATTTGTAGCAAGTCCAATTGCTTACGATCTTATTGGTGAAAAGAAAATAAAAATCAAAGAAGTTGGTAAATTCAAAAAAAAACACTAAAAAGAAATAATAAATAAAATCTATTTTTCATTAAAAGTCCCGGAAATTCCGGGACTTTTTTTATTTTTGCTAATCAAGTAATTAATTAGCTATGCTAAATACATTATTATTTTTCAATATAAGTGGTGGTGAGATATTTATTATTCTCATTGTAGTCTTTATAGTTTTTGGGCCACAAAAAATTCCAGAAATAGCGAGAAAACTTGGAAAAGGACTACATGAAATGAAAAAAGCCACTAGTGATATTAAAAGAGAGATAAATAATGAAGTCAATAAAGTTAAAACTGATGTTGACGATGCAAAAGCGGAAATTGATGATACTTTAAAGAATATTGACAAAAAAGAAAAATCTGATAAAACAAATAATTGAGAATATTATTCGTTAATTAGTTTAGTTAAAATAATTGAAAAAAATTGCCAAAGATTTAATTTTAAATAATCTGTGAATCTGTTGCTATATTTATAAAAATATGAAAAATATAATTTTTATCTTCACAATTCTCTTGATATTTTCAGGATTAAAATCTTTTTCACAGAAAGATTATGCCGCTCCGGCAGACGCAGCTTTCGATAACCTGAGATATACAGTTGCTATCGAAAAGTATAAAAAAGCCTACTCAAAAGTAAAAGGCAATGAAATAGAAAAAGATAGAATATCATACCAAATGGCAGAATGTTACCGTATGACAAATAATCTACGACGTGCAGAATCACGATACAAAAGATTGGTGAAAAAAAATTATCAGGACACAAAGCCAATGATTTTGCTGCATTATGCTGACATTCTGAAATCAAACGAAAAATACGATCTTGCCCTTGAACAATATAAAACCTATAATGAGATTGTTCCTGATGACCCGCGTGGACAAAATGGTATAACATCATGTGAAATGATAAACGAATGGATTGAAAATCCAACAAAACATGAGATTGAAAAAATTAAAAAACTTAATTCCCGTGAATCGGATTTTACTCCGGCATGGGGAAGCGACAATTACAATTCATTAATTTTTACATCTACGAGAGAAGGATCCACAGGAAAAAATACTGACGAATGGACAGACCAAAATTTTAGTGACCTGTTTTACACAAAGCAAGACAGAAAAGGAGAATGGAGCACTCCGGTATTAATTGAAACTCAGGAAGAAGGAATTAACACCGAATCTAATGAAGGAACTCCGATTCTTAATTCTAAATTTAATTCGATGTATTTTACCAGATGCCCTGATAAAGATAAAACATCAGCCGGATGCCAGATTTATAAAGCAGGAAGAAAGGGTAGAAATTGGGGTGAGCCTGAATTAATCTTGTTAGGACATGATACAAATGCAACTATCGGTCATCCTGCAATTAGTGATGACGAATTAAAAATTTATTTTTCTTCAAACCGTGCCGGTGGTGCCGGTGGAAAAGATTTATGGTTTGCTGAACGAGCAACTAAAACTGAAGAATTTGGACGGCCACATAACCTGGGACTTGAAATAAATACTCCCGGCGATGAAATGTTCCCATACTTTCGTAGCGATACAGTCTTATACTTTTCATCAAATGGTCATCCGGGTATGGGTGGACTGGATTTATTCAAATCAACAATAAACGAAGAAGGAAAGTGGGGAAAACCCGAAAATCTTAAATCTCCCCTTAACTCAGATGGTGATGATTTTGGAGTCATTTTTCATCCTGAAAAAGAATTTGGATATTTCTCTTCAAACAGAAACAGCAGTAATGGTTACGACAATTTGTATTCATTTAATATTCCTCCGGTAGAATTCACAATTAGCGGAGTGGTTAAGGACGACAGAACACTTCAGTTTATTGAAGAAGCAGTTGTAGAACTTATTGATTCAGATGGAATTTCCGTATCAACAAAAACAACTTATGAAGGGAAATATTACTTTGGAAAAAATCAGGTCAAAGGCGACAAAATCTTCGATATAATAATTACTAAAGACGATTATTTTACTGTTGAAGGAAGCGAAACAACAATAGGCATTGAAAAAAGTAATGACTTTAAACGCAATTTTATGATGCAACCAATTCCTGATGAACCAATTGTTCTTCCTGAAATTTTATACGACCTTGCAAAATGGGATCTCAAACCACAATATCAAGATTCCCTGCAAGGTTTGATTGAAACTCTTGATGCAAATGAAAATATCATTGTGGAATTAGCAGCTCATACAGATGCCAGAGATTCGTATGAAAGAAATGATATTCTTTCTCAAAAACGTGCCCAGTCAGCAGTTGATTATCTTATTATGAGAGGTATCGATCCTGTACGTCTAATGGCAAAAGGTTATGGCGAAAGAGTGCCGATAACTCTTTTAAAAGATGTTACCCGTGATGGATTTAAGTTTATTAAAGGAACAAAAATGACTGAAGATTTTATTGCTTCAATAGATTCTGATGAGGAAAAAGAAGCTGCACATCAACTAAATCGTAGAACCGAATTTATGGTTATCAGCAAAGATTTTGTTCCAAAACCTCAAAATAGAAACGTTGAACCAACTGTTGATATAATTGTAAACCCTGCACAAAAAGTACTAAAATATAATTCTAGTGCAAGAACCGGAGAAATGCAGGCTTTATGTATTCTTAACGGATTTACACTTGAATTTACTTACGATAAAAACGGAAGAGCAATGATCTCTTTGGAAAAAGCTCTTGAACTTTTAAAGAATGGTGCTATAAGTAAATCTGATTTTGTTGGTGATATTAATAAAGTTCTTGCTGAAGGAACAATTGCAAATAAAGCAGTTTTCAAAATCAAGGATTTGCGAATAGCCGGACAAACAATTCATGATATTAATATTATTGTCAGAAACGATCTTAGAAAATCATTAATATTAGGACTAAAAGTATTATCCGAAATAGGTGAGGTAAGTATTGATGAAAAGAAAAAAGAAATTATATTTAAGTAAATCACTTAAAAATAATTGAAGATTTGAACAATTGAACAATTGAACAACTGAACATTTGAACATTTGAACAACTGAACATTTGAACCTTTGAACCTTTGAACCTTTGAACCAAGTGAACAACTAACAAATATAATGTCAGAAAAATCAAGATACGCACAAAGAGGTGTTTCAGCATCAAAAGAAGATGTTCACAATGCAATTAAAAATGTTGACAAAGGTCTTTTCCCAAGTGCTTTTTGTAAGATAATTCCTGATTTTTTGGGAAACGACAAAGAATATTGCAACATAATGCATGCTGATGGTGCAGGGACAAAATCGTCGCTTGCTTACATGTACTGGAAACAAACCGGCGATATTTCTGTATGGAAAGGAATAGCACAAGATGCAATAATTATGAATCTTGATGATTTGCTTTGTATCGGAGCAACTGACAATATTTTACTTTCTTCAACGATAGGCAGAAACAAAAAACTTATTCCCGGCGAAGTAATTTCAGCAATCATTAACGGAACCGAGGAAATTCTTGAAGAACTGCGCCAAATGGGAGTTGGAATTTATTCTACAGGCGGTGAAACAGCTGATGTTGGCGATTTGGTTCGAACAATTATTGTTGACTCAACAGTTATTGCCCGCATGAAACGTGAGGACGTAATTTCAAATTCAAATATTTGTGATGGTGATGTTATTGTTGGTTTATCCTCTTCAGGACAGGCAACTTACGAAAAAGAATATAATGGTGGAATGGGAAGCAACGGACTAACCTCAGCCCGCCACGATGTATTTAATAAAAATGCCGGCAATACTTACCCCGAAAGTTACGATCAGTCAATTCCCGAAGATTTGGTTTACACCGGAAAAATGGATCTTACAGCACCGACAGAAATCCCAGGAATAGATGCAGGAAAACTTGTCCTCTCTCCTACCCGAACTTATGCCCCTGTTATTAGTAAAATTTTGAAGAAATTCAGAAAAGAAATTCATGGAATGGTGCATTGCAGCGGCGGAGCTCAAACCAAAGTTTTGCATTTTGTTGAAAATTTACACATCATTAAAGATAATATGTTCCCTCTACCTCCTTTATTTAAAATGATTCAGGAACAATCAGGTACCGAATGGCAGGAAATGTATAAGGTTTTTAATATGGGTCATCGAATGGAAATTTATCTTCCTGAAGAATTTGCTGCTGAAATAATTAATATCTCAAAAGAATTTAATATTGATGCTCAGATTGTTGGAAGATGCGATAAAGCTGATAAAAAATCTTTGACTATTTGCTCAGAGTTTGGGGAGTTTGAATATTAATAACCTAAGTTCGATTATAATATTTTTTCTTATGCTGTAAATCAAGGAAATACAATGATTGTTCTTAGTGTGTCTTAGAGTTTTTGTGACTTAGTGGCTACTTTTTTTGCCACAAAGACTCAAAGACACAAAGAATCACAAATAAAACACACATGTTGACATAAGTTGCACAAATTCAATTAGTTTACAATCGAAGTCAGGTTAATACTCTACGTGATTTTTAAATCACTATTAACTTTTTTGTAAATATACTATCACCCTCAATTTTTAAAATATAAGTTCCTTTTTCAAGATGTGAAATATCAATTTTAGGCTTAATAGACAAATTGGTTGCTCAGATGCTCTACAATCCTTTATATTTATAGTTTTACAGCAAATCAAATGTTATGAATAAAAAAAATGCTTTTATTGCTGTAGTACAATTACACGAA
>Ga0307992_1000146_pt1 | contig 45653 bp, 34 predicted proteins | sample EllFjometagen133_FD_203162 | JGI IMG/M metagenome (GOLD analysis project Ga0307992, IMG submission 203162) | Marine microbial communities from Ellis Fjord, Antarctic Ocean - #133 | ecosystem: Environmental > Aquatic > Marine > Unclassified | place: Southern Ocean | collected 2014-10-08
TTCAGAAGTGTATTTCAATATACACAAAAAGGCACAACGTGTGCCTTTTTTGTTTGATTTCAAAGAAAGAACCTGTAGTTCTTAAAAATCTTCTCAGATTCTTAATTCTTTACAGGCCCTATTCTTTGATATAGAATTTGTCGATAATACTAAGGTAATCTACCGGTTTTCTGTAACCTTCAACAATTAGATGAGCATTCTCTTCAAATTCTTCAAGTGCTATAGATTTTTTACCAGTTTTAGATCTTTCGTAATAGAAAGTAACAAATTTAGAATCCAAGAAATAGATTTTCTCAAGTGATGAAAAATAGACAATTATAAAGCTGATAGCTCCGTGTTCATTAACTCTCCTAAGATGGGATACTTGATGTTCATGTATATTCTTAATTGGAAATGAAGTCTTAGATTTTGTTTCTTTTGCTTCAAAATCAATATATTGGCTTTTATAAATACCATTATAATCAGTTGTAGAAGGAAGCTTATAATAGGCTTCGGTAATTCTAGCAGCTGAACGTCTTTTATAATCAACTCCAACGATTTGGATTGGGATTGGCTTTTTATATATAATCGCTATATCATTATCACGGTAAAACTCATTAGTACGATTTATCATTGACTCAAAATTCATACCGCGATTAGCTGTTGATGTGATTTTAGTTTCTTTATATTGTTTTTTATTTGGATAATTTATCATATTATTCACCATTTATATTTTACCATAGAAAATTAGCTTTGTCATTGAGATAAAGAATTTTTCAAATTTGAAAAAAATGGCGAATTTTAGAAGAAATCATCAAAAAACTTGATAAATGTTGTATAATTAAATATGAAAAAACATACTAGGAGGAAATATGGCACAAATCAAATTCTACGCACTAGGCGGTTTAGGGGATAACGGAAAAAACCTATACGTACTAGAAATCAACAAAAAAATTCTAATACTTGACGCAGGTCTCCAGCATCCTTCTGGAGATTTATTAGGTGTGGATGCTATTGTTCCTTACATGGGTTACTTAGAGTCTAGATCAGATGACATTATTGGTGTTTTCCTTTCACATGCTCATGATAAACACATCGGCGCACTACCTATGTTATTGTCACATATAAAGACAAAAGTGTATGGGACAAGTTTTACAATTGAAGTTGCTAGAGACTTTCTAGCGGATAATAAAATGAATCACTATGACTATGATTTTGAAGTAGTTAAATATAATACTATAATAAAATTTGATGATTTCGCAGTTGAGTACTATGCAACAACGCACTCTGTGCCTCTAAGTGCTGGTATCGTTGTTTATACAGAAGATGGTGCGATAGTCTACGCAACTGATTTTACATTTGATCAAAATGTACCTACTTATTATAAGACAGATTACAGGAAAATAGCTAAAATTGCAGATTATGGGATTCTAGCATTACTCTGTGAATCATCTGGAGCTTCCAATATAGGACATTCTAATACAAATATTAATATTAAAAGAATCATCAGACAAACATTTGCACGAGCTGAGGGCAGAATTATAGTTGGGATGTATTCAACTGAACTATTAAATATTCAATTGGTTATTAATGAAGCGATTCAAGCTGGAAAACGAATATCTATCATAGGGCGTAAAGCTCAAAGGATGGTTAATATCGGTGAAAGAATGGGTTACATTGAAATACCGGCTGAAAATTTAGTTAATCTTAAGTTTATCGACAGCGAGAACAAGAATGAATTTAATGATGTTGTATATTTGGTAACTGGCGAAAGACATGAGCCTTTCTTTATGTTACAAAGAATGGCTAAAGCCTACGATAGACTTATTCATCTAATTGAAAGTGATACGATTATCTTTATGTGTCCACCGGTTATTGGAACTGAAAAAATAGCCGCCAAGACCTATGATGTATTATGTAAAACCGGAGTTAAGATGATAAAATTAGATAAAACATTGTTATCTAAATTCCATGCATCATCAGAAGATATTAAATTTTTGTACTCAATGCTAAATCCTAAGTTTATTATCCCTGTAAATGGTGAATATCGATACTTATTAGCTCAATATGAGTTAGCTCAAGAATATGGTTATCCAGACAATAAGATTTGTATGCTAGATAATGGTGAAGTTATAACATTTGAAAAAGGCATCAAAGATAAATTCCATGATATGGTAGATAACGGCTCATTAATGGTGGAAGGTACTTTAGAATCAGATATTAATGACAAAGTTATTAAAGAAAGAGAATTATTATCACAAGACGGATTTTTATTAGTTATCGCTAATATTGATACTAAAGAAAGAATAATGCTGAATGATCCTGAGATTGTTAGTCGTGGTTTTATGTTTATGAAAGAAAACGAAGAGATTATCAAAGAAATCGGGATTATATACCAACTTGAAACTAAAAAACAATTCTCTAAGAACAAGATTAATTGGAAAGAGTATAAAGACAATGTTAGATACCAAACTCAAAGGTATCTCTATAATAAAACAAAGAGAAAACCAATTGTCATACCAGTTATTATAGATACTCAAGCTGATTCATTATGTGAAATAATATAAAGGTTAAACCAAAATCGGTTTAACCTTTTTTTTAGTAACTCATTAGTTAGGATAAGACTCGAATTGTAAGGGTAACAAGATTAACTAGTTTTTTAACATTTTTAACAATATTGATAATATCTCCTGAACAGAAGAATAAACCAATATCTAAAATAATATCGAAACTATATTCTCCATCATCCCAAATGCCAGCTAACGCAGTATCAAAGCCAAAACCAGCACCAACAAGAGTTACAATTGCTTCTTTCCAACCTAAACCTAAATCATCATTTAATAAAGTAGTTAAGTAATATACTGAATAGCCAAGGTTTCTCATACAAGATATAGTTATGATTCTTCTTAACATAGTAATACCACCAATAGAATTTACTATACTCGCAATCTCACTATCCGCTATCATATCAACAGCAGCCTGACTTGTTGCTCCACGAATACCCCAATAAACAAAGTCTCTAGGAATTATGTTTGAGATTTTTGTAAAACCTAAAGCTATATCATCTAATTCAATTTCATAACTTAATAATAGTTCGCCAACATCATGAGAAACCATACTTTGGAATTGTGTGTAACTATTTCTAAAGTCCCAGGCTAGTCTAACCATATCGCTTGGATCAGCACCTAAACTAAGCACTGTATCTATAATAAATTCCAAATCAGTTGAACCTGAATCATAACCACCTAAGTACAAATCTTTTGCCAATAAAGTATACCAATTATCCTTAGTGTACATTGGTCTAATATGGTTGCCTATGGTTCCAATATTATAAAGTAGAGTTTTCATACTGTTAACAACACATGGGCCAGTGAATCTAATCCATATATTAGCCATGAAATCATTAATATCATAGCCTTCATTAACAAGTAATTCGAAAACTAATGTTTTAGCAGTTTGATTCCATTCACTAAAGGTTGTGTTCATCAAATATGTTGAAGCTTGAACAGCTGATAATCCAATATCAAGCATTATATTAACTATTGATATATCAATTGCTTCATTCGGATACTCTAACATATCTTCAAAAATTAAGTTAGTTGAATAACTATTTATAAACAATTTATGTATGAAATATCCTGAAGTATATGTAGGATAGGTACTAATTGGGAAAACAGTTTCAAAGCCTGAAACCATTTGAGTAGGGTAGTAATTTAATATATCATCAAATATAGCGTAGTATTCCGCTCCAGAAGTCAATTTTTGTTCGGTATTGTAGATGTAGTCTCTTGTTAAATTTATTAAATCATCAAGATTAGTATTATCATATCCGTAGAAGTTAATCAAAATTTCTATAACTAACTTGTTGTATCTTCCTGAAATATTTGTAAGTGTTAAATTTTCGTTATATGCTTTCATATCAGATATATATGAATAGTCTAGCAACCCATATATCACTTCATCTCTTGTGAAACCAGCATCAATTAATATTTCAGCTAAATCATATGGATCTTTTATGCCAAAGAAGTAAACAAGTTTGTCTACAACAACATGGGATTGCAACATATTCTCATATAGCGCACTACCCATTAGAGGTATATCGGATGGGCCTAATGTTTCACCAGGATAGGATTGGATTAATTTAGCAAATGTTAATGAAGGCTCTTCTCCATAAACTTGCTCAAGTGCGTTTACAAGAGTTGCATTGTCTCTTGGTTTAGAAATATATAGAAGCATTAGATTAAAATTCTCAACTGATGATATTGGATTAAAACTTGGGAAGAAAATATCCCATAGTTGTACAACAATCAAAACGCCAAATTCATCATGTATATATACGTAGATGTCCCAAGGGCTTTCTAAATCTAAAGCTGCAGTGATACTTGTTGCAGCGGCTAAGCCAGTTTCAGCATAGACATCTTCAACAATATCTTTTATTGAGAATCCGGATTCAAATCTTAGCGTTGAATAATATATGTAATATATTGTTGCAGATTTAGTGTAACTAGCATCTCTTAATACCTCAGCAATTAAGGAAGGATCTGTCATTGATAGATTTCCCCTTAACACTCTAATAGAATCACCAGCAGTTCCACCGATGCTTTTCATAGCTATAGCCATCATTAATGCTGAGTTGCCACCAAACGATTCTTCTACAGCTTCCCAATCTATTTCACCTGAACCATAAGCCATTGGAAGCCAAACTATGATTTCAGCTTGTGTGTAACCAGCATCATATAAATGTACTGCTGTTATAGAGCCATCACTAACTCCGTATTTGTTTTTAAATTCATAAATTGCATCCCTTGCTGTCCACGATTCAGAATAAAGATAGTCAGCTAACAGAGGCAATACATCTTCTTGGTAAGTATTGTTAACAGATTCTATTATATCAGCACCTAAAAATGCCGAATTATGAGCAAGGTTATAAGCTGCAGAAACAGAAGAAGCTTCAAAATTGTATTTTAAACTTATTGTAATATCATTTAAGGTAAAGCCATAAGTTATAGCAGCAACTGATATGTACATGTTTATTGAAGGAGTAGCATTTCCTGCATAATATTTAGCAAGGTCAGCAGCTGTAACACCTTGTGTTTTTAAATAAGCAGAATAAACAACTATTGCATTTATTGATTGGTTATCTAAATATATATATTCTAAAGCAAGTTCTATTGGACATGTAGAATCTAGTAGTGGAGGTGTATAATCTCCATACACATTCAATGAGTATTTAACCAATATTTTATCTATTAAAGAAGTGCGAATCCAATTTGAATCTGCAAACAAGGATATTACTTCAGTAACAGTAAGTTCCATATCAACTTTCAAATATGTTAGTAATTCATCAAATCCAGCTGAAGTTTCCCAATCGAACATAAAAGAACTACTATTGTTCAAATCACTCCATCTCGTTAATACTAGAAGAGGATCTGTATCTAAGATTTCTATATAGTATTCCATTAATAAGCTAGTAGAGTAATACCCAGGAATATAGGTATCTTGAACATAAGAGTTAAAGCCTAGGTATGTTAACATCATAATTGTTTCTTTTACGCTATACCCAGCGTAATAAGTGGTACAACAAAGACCATTAACGTCATCAATAGTATAATCACCGAACAACAGTTCCCATACACCTTCGATAACTGTATCTGTAGTTTGAATTCCTAAAACAGCTGCTATTATTGTTTTTGCGTCTAATCCCCATGCTTGCATTGCAATAGCTATTTCAAGTCCGTTAAAACCTTCGGAAACTAAAATATTTAAAGTTAAATCTCGATTAATTGCGTGATCCAAGTATAAATCCAATATATATGTAGCAGTAGGAACGTATAGAGAGAAAAGTGAGGTGGTAATATCATCGAGTTCAAATCCAGATTCATCTCTGTCTTCAGACAAGAAGAAGGCAATGTTACCTACATCACTTTGAGTAGCTAAAAGCGTTGTTTTACAAAGATCCACAATATCAAAAATACCATATCCAGCAGTTTTAAATTGCCAGAGATATGTTGCACTGTATATAAGCCAACCTTTAGTAGTAAATTCAGTAGGACTGTTAACATCAACAACACCACTAGCAAAAGCAGATTCTGTGATAGTAAAGCCTGCATAAGCAAGCGCTATAATCACATCTTCTTCATCGTGCATATACAATCCATCAATTGCAGCTGCTATTTCATTGGCTGAATACTCTGCGTTCTTTAATATAACAGCAATTTCATTGTCGGATTTCAAGTAACTACTACTAAGAATAGAAGTTGGCCAATACAGACTTTTACTTAAATCCTTTATAATGTATATCATATTTTCAGCTGATACACTTAAGTTGAATAATGTAATAGCTATGTCATAACTACTATAACCAAGATTATTCAATAAGTTAGCAAGAACTAGTTCGGCCTCTAAATCAGGTAGCACGTACAATGTTTTCATTATAGATAGTATTTCCGCAAAGGAGTAGCCGTTTGATTGTAACATAGTAGACAATTCCAAAGAAGAAGTGTAATAGGTGTTTTTCATAACTGATGCTATCTGACTCAATGTGTAGCTATTTGTCTTTAGTACCCCTATGATTGAAGAATAGCTATATTCATAAACAACTTCTAACATAACCACAGTTTCAGCAGTTGTATAGCCAGCAGTCTTAGCGATAACTTCCACTTGGGTAGCATTTAATGAGTACACATCTTTAAGAGCAGTACCCAAAGCAACACATAAATAGTGTTCCGATATAAATGCATCTGCTACTTGTTGAGCGGTTTTTGAGTATGTAGTTTTTAAAAGTTCAATAATTTCATTGCTGCTAAATCCAGCATCAAGTAGTATAGGTAATAATTCTAAACTGGTTGAAGCGTATTCAGTTACAATTACATTTGAAGCATTTAGAGTGGTATATTCTCTTAATCTTAAATCAGCTGCTAAATCAACTAAACTCATTTTTGTAAGCGATAGATTAAACAATTGTCCTGATCTAAAAATAGTGAAATCATCTTCTAAATAATAATACGTTAGAAGACGAGTAGAATAATCATAATCATCATTAACTAAACTAAATGATGCAACACCTAATGCATTTGTAAGTTTTGTTTCTTCCCCTATAGTAATTTCGAAATTCTCAATAGGTAAAGAATTATATAATACTGTAAAAACAACATTATAGGTTTTTACTGTATATGTAGCTGTTACTACTATATCTTCAGTTAATGAAGTAAAAGTAACATCCCAACCTGTAAAATCGTAGTCATCTCTTGTAGGATCACTAGGTGCTACTGCACTTGATAGATAATCCACCACGCTAGTTCCTAGAACCCTTTCATCATAATCTTTAAAAGTAGCAGTGACTTCATTTGGGTTGTAAATAGCAGTAACATTAATATTTTCGGTCATCAAATTATAGGAAACATCCCAACTATCAAAAGTATAGCCAACCCTAGTTGGTTCAGCAGGAGCTATAGCGGTTGTTAAATAGTCTACAGTGCTAGTCCCTAATGTATAATTATCATAATCTTTGAAAGTAGCTGTATACTGATTAATTGTATAGGTAGCAGTTACAATGATATCTTCAATAATTGAGTTGAAGTTAATATCCCAACTACTAAACGTGTAACCAACTCTTGTTGGCTCAGTAGGAGCTATAGCACTTGCTAGGTAATCAACAGTGCTTGTACTTAAAACATTATTATTGTAGTCTTTAAAAGTGGCTGTGTACTGAATTGGTATATATGTGGCAGTAACTACAATATCTTCAGTTATTGAATCGTATGCTATGTCCCAACCATTAAAAGTATAATGTTCTCGTGTTGGATTAGCAGGAGCAACTGCACTTGTTAAGTAGTCAACAGTGCTTGTACTTAAAACACTACTATCAAAATCTTTAAAAGTAGCTGTATATTGATTAACTGAATATGTAGCAAACACATCTATGTCTTCACTCAATGTACTGAAGCTTGTATCCCAGCCTGTAAACGTATATCCTGTTTTAATAGGGTCATTAGGTGCAGCAGCACTAGATTGAGATAATACTGTAGATACAGAGATTATTGAATTATCATCATTTCTAAATATAGCAATGAAGTATTCTGAACTACTAAAGTGAACTGGCCAGTTATCTGGATTCCAATTTGAAGTCCAAGTTCCAGGTATTGCAGGAGCTTCAACATATATATTTAGATTAGAGTAAGGTTGTGCAATAATTATTTCTGTAATAGTCACTACAGAATCTGGTATATATATTATTTCTGCATTGGAAAACGCAAAAGCACTCACTCCAATTGAAGTTACTCCGTTTGGAATGATAAAATTATTCAATCTATAGGTATGATGAAAAGCATTTCCACCAATTGATTGCAGCTCAGATAGGTCAGTGAATATTATATCAGTAAGATAATCGCAATCATTAAACGCTCCATAAGGAATTAAGTCAGTATCAGTAAACTCAACTATTTTAAGGCTAGTAGGAATGTAATAAATATGTGTGGTATAAGTATTATCTCTCTGGCCAGTATATGAAGATCCGCTATAGGTTTGACTACCAAATATGTAACCAAACAAACCAAACTCAAGTAGTCCTTCTCTGTTTTCACCAATAAATGGAAGTGACATACTCTCTAATGAACTACATCCATTAAACGCTGAATAGCCAATTGTATTAACAGAGTTTGGCACTTGAATATAAGTTAAGGAAGTGCAGTCTTGAAAAGCATAAGATTCGATATTAGTAACAGGATATCCAAAAATAGTTGAAGGAAGACTTAAATAACTAGCATCGCCGTTATAAGCTAAGACTGAAACTTGATCTAAGTTAAATGAATAAGACAATCCTTCTGCTAAAGGCAGTTCACTATATTTAAAATGTAGTTCACCTAGGTTGTCTTCGTATATCATAAATATTCTTGTATTAAGATCTAAAATATACCTTAAACTTATCAAAAATTCATTAGTAACTTCGTTGATAGATTGAGCTGAGTATTGAGTAATTTCTTCTGTATCTAAAGTAATCTCAGATAATGAAGCGTGGGTAATCAACCCTATATCTATTAAATTGTAATTTAGTGGTAAAAAATATTGTCCTAAATATGAAGTATAGTTTTCACGTAAATCAGGTTTTCCATGTAGCACAACTAATGGGTTGGTAGTTAATGGACTATCGCCAAAAACAGCAGTAATAGTTTCGTTTTCTAAAAGTGTATATGAGAATGTTCTTTGATTACTTACAAATCGTTCATTAAGCATCCAATATTGGAAGTATGAAGTTGGAGTATCTAAATCTGCAGTAATAGTAACTATTTGATTGAATACGTATTCTCCATCCCCAATACCATTCTCAACAGTTAACGTTAAAGAAGTTTCTGGATTCAACAAATCATATTGTAAAACACATATAGTGTCAATTAATACATTTGTAAACTCTGAACTCCATTTAGGATCACGAAATATAAGTCCGGGTTTTGAATACTCAGTTGTAATAGGTTCAACCGCATTTCCACCTAATGTAATATATTGAATATCAATTTTAGTAAGATTTGAATCCATAAATAAAACGACGAATTTATCTACAGGTTTAAATACTGCAGTTAATTCCATCGTACTTGTTATATAAAATTCAAAATCAATAGGCAAATAAGCTACTGCACCATTAATTAACCAAAAAGAAAAAACGTATCCAGAATTACTAGATAGATTTTCATCAAATGAAACTCTTGAACCAAAAGTTAGATCTTCAATAGTTGTTGTTATAGTATTTTCTTCATCGAAATAAGAAATAACAGTGACATCAATTAAGCTATCAGTTATACTAATAGCTTCGATTTGATTTTCTGAATAAACGAAAAATAGGATAAGCACCATAATGGTACTTAAAATCCATTTTTTCATTGACTTCCTCCATTAAATATGTAGTTTAATTTGAATCATTTTGATTCTCTACATATTTCTTAATTGTTGAAATATGTCCATTCTTAATTAAATGAATGACAATAAAAATGAGTTTAACCAAATATCCAAGTAGTTTTTTATGTAATTATTTCGATTAAAATGTAAAAGTAAAATAAAAATATCAATCCGAATACAAGAAAGTAAGAAAGAAATCCACCAATAGCCCATCTTATAGAAGTTCTTGCGGCTTTTGGTTTGGTATCTCTGAGTATTAAGTAGACAATAAAACCAAGTAAAGGTATAAAAAAGCCGAAAAAGCCATAAAAAAATCTGGTACCTGACTCATTGATTTCGTCTTTTTTAATAATCTTCTTACCACATTCAATACAAAAATCTTGGTCACTATTAACAAGTGCACCACAGTTTTGACAAGTTGGCATATAATCAACTCCTATAAATTAATGTATCTTACTTATCTATACTATATCACAATATTAGGAATTTTTAGTTTGAATTTCTAAGAATTTTTAGAATTTTTTCATATTCGTCTGCATATAAATTCTCTAATTTAGTATGTCTTTGAGGTTGGTAATATACAGTTCCCTTTAATTTGTCAGGAAGATATTGCTGTTTAACAATATGCTTATCGTAATCATGTGCATATTTATATGGCGTTTTTTTGTCATAAGTAGGGTTATTTATCAAGTGACTTGGGACTTGATATGTTAAACCTTTATTAACATCTGCCAAAGCTTTATCTATCGCTATATGAGCTGAATTTGATTTGGGTGAAATGCACATTTCGATTACAATAGCGCTTAAAGCATTTCTGGCTTCCGGTAAACCTACTTTTATAGCGATATTACATGCGGCATCTACCTTCACACCCATCATAGGATTAGCTAATCCAATATCTTCATAAACTATAGCTCTAATCCTTCTTACTAGTGAAGCTAAATCCCCAGCAGCTAATAATCTTGCAAGATAATGTAAGGATGCATTAACATCGCTACCTCTAACTGATTTATGAAATGCACTTAATATATCATAGTAGTTATCGCCAGTTTTAAAAGTACTCTTTGCAGCTTCAGGTAAATGTTTAACCATATGTTTAACATCAATTTTTTGTCCATCTTCGGCGGTTAACACAAGCAACTCTAACATATTAATAGCTGTTCGAACTTCGCCATTACAGATTGTACTGATTTCTTCAAATATCTCATTGTCTATTGTGACGTGTCGATCATATCTTGATAAATCAATTTTTTTCAAAAATTCTTTGATTTCTAAACCCCCTGGTCTAATAATCTTAAAAATAGAAACTCGACTTCTAATTGCTGGGTTAACTGCAATGTATGGATTTTCAGTAGTTAGTCCAATCATTGTAATATTACCCTTTTCAACGTACGGTAATAGGTAATCTTGGATATCACGATTCATTCTATGTATCTCATCCACTATTAACAGGGCATTTCCATACATTTTAACAGTCTCTACAATCTGTTTTAGGACTGCTTTAGAATCTGTAGAAGCATTAAACTTGAAGTGATTTAACGGATAGTGATCTGCAATGATTTTGGCTAGTGTTGTTTTGCCAACACCAGTAGGTCCATATAGAATCATAGAAATTAAATTATCTTCCTCAGTTAATTTTTTTAACATATCAATTATTCGTTTGTTACCAAGGACTTCTCCAAAGGTTTTTGGTCTTACATAGTCAGCTAGTGGTTGATACATTATATCACTTCCTTTTATATGAATAATTATATCATATACTTTGCAAAATACAGAAAAAAGCATATAATATTATATAGGGAATAAGAAAGAATGTGATTATATGCTAAAAGAAGAAATCCTTAGATTAAAAAAAGAGAAAAATGCTGTTATATTAGCCCATTTCTACCAAAATGATGAAGTTCAAGATATCGCTGATTTTGTTGGTGATTCACTAGCATTAAGTAAGATGGCTGCTAAAACAGATGCAGATATAATTGTTTTTTGTGGAGTCTATTTTATGGCAGAGACCGCGAAGATACTTTCACCGCAAAAAAAGGTCCTTTTACCAAAAGCAAATTCCTTATGCAGAATGGCCGCAATGATATCCTATGATGATCTATTAAAATATAAACAAGACAATCCAGATAGAATGATAGTTACCTATGTAAATACTAGAGCTGAGATAAAAGCATTATCAGATGTAATAGTAACTAGCTCCAATGCTGAAAAGATTGTTGAAAACTTTAAAGATCGTAAAATCATGTATGTACCAGATAAAAACCTAGGGTTATACCTAAAAGATAAATCTGGTTATGATATTGATGTTTGGCCGGGATATTGTTATATACATGAGTTTTTAACTATTAATGATGTAAAGAAATTAAGAGTTAAACATCCTGATGCTTTACTCTTAATCCATCCTGAAGCACCGTTAGATGTTTTAAAGAAAGCCGACTTTGTAGGTTCAACAAAACAAATACTTGATTATGCAACTAACTCTGATGCTAAAGAATTTATCATCGGTACAGATAAGGGAATAATCCATGCTTTAAAGAAAAGTAATCCAAATAAAGAGTTCCATCTACTATCTAGAGGACTATCATGTGTAAATATGAAAAGAATAAATCTCCAAGATGTATTTGATTCTTTAAATGAAGAAAAACATGAAATTGAAGTAGAACCAGATATAGCAAAAAAAGCTAAAGTAGCTTTAGATTTAATGATGAGGCTGAGCTAATGAAAAATCAATGTGATATCTTAATAATTGGGACTGGCTTAGCCGGTCTTTTTGCCGCAATAAACATTGATCCAAAATATAAAGTTTACCTAATAACGAAAACAAAAATTAAAAATTCAAATTCTCGCCTAGCACAAGGTGGGATTGCATGTGAATATAACGATGATAAAGAATTACATCAAGCACATATTAATGATACTATGCGTGCTGGTGCTTATTTGAATGATGAGAATTCTGTTGAATTCTTAGTGAATAAAGCCTATGGCGCTGTTAAGCACCTGATAGATCTTGGAGTGAACTTTGATTTAGATGATAAACTAAACTTCCTTTTTACTAGAGAGGGTGGACACTCAACTAGAAGGATTTTACATAGTGGAGGAGACGCAACTGGGAACAATGTTGTTAGGGATTTAATAACCATAATTAGGCAAAGAAAAAACATAAAATTTATAACTGATACAATGGCTTTAGATTTAATAAAAAAAGACAATAAAATCATCGGTTGTATCGTCTTAGAAAAAGAAGCAAAACACTACGCAATCTATGCTAAAAAAACTATTATAGCAACAGGAGGTATTGGGTCAGTTTATGGCTCAACTACCAATGACTTAAACGCTACCGGAGATGGTATAGGTATGGCCTACCGTGCTGGTTGTGAATTCCAAAATATGGAATTTGTACAGTTCCATCCTACAGCCCTATATTCAGAGTATGTTACCTCAAGACAAAGGTTCCTAATCTCAGAAGCTGTTAGAGGTGAGGGAGCGTATTTAATAAACGTAGAAAAAGAAAGATTTATGGAGAAGTATGATCCTGAAAGAATGGAGCTTGCACCACGTGATATAGTATCACAATCTATCTACCGAGAAATGTATGATACCTGGACTGACCATGTGTATTTAGACACAACTCATTTGGACCCAAAATTTCTAGAAAAAAGATTTCCTACAATCTCAAACTATTGCAGAAAACAAGGCTATATTTTAGGGCTAGATTTAATACCAGTTGCACCTGCAGAACACTTCCTATGTGGTGGTATCAAAACCGACCTTTTAGGTAGAACAAATATTGAAAATTTATACGCTTCAGGTGAGTGTACGTATACTGGAGTTCATGGAGCGAATAGACTAGCTTCAAACTCATTATTAGAATGTCTAGTTTTTAGCTATTCAGCTGCTATAAACATTAACGAAACTATTGATGAAAATATCCAATACAATGGATTGGTTGTAGAAGAACTTGCTAACTACAATTACAACTATAAACCTATTAGAAAAAAAATGGGTGACTATATGGATGAACATGTATCTATCGTTAGAAATGAACAGGGGTTATCTCTAACTAAAAAAGTATTATCTCATATTGAGAGGAATCTTAAGAAATATCCTAATTTAACCAAATCCTACTATGAAACCTTAAACATGGTACAAACTGCATTATTAATCACTAGTAGCGCTTTAGATAGAAAGGAAAGTCTTGGATGTCATTCAGTAATCAAATAGTAAGAACTAACTATCACACACATATGTATCTGTGTCGACACGCAAGTGGGACAGTAGAAGATTATGTTTTAGAAGCAATCAAAAATAATTTTGATTCTCTTGGAATGTCTGACCATGCACCATGGAATGAACTTATCGATAGGTCAGTAAGAATGAAGATGAGTGATTATCCAATCTACCTAAGAGAGTTAAATAAGGTTTGCAAAAAATATTCTGATAAGATAAATATCTATAAAGGATTAGAAATCGAATATTTTAATGGCAAGAATGATTACTACAAAAATTTACTAGAAGAACTTGACTATCTAGTACTAGGTCAACATTATATCGAAATTGGATCACAATTAGTTAGTACCTATAGAATCTATACAATTAAAGAATTAACAATTTATAAAGATACAATTATAAAAGCAATCGACTCAGGTTACTTTAAATTCATTGCGCACCCTGACTTATTTTTGTTCTCGCAAAAAGAGTTGTCAGAAGAAGTACTTGGCATAGCAGAAGAAATTATTGTTGCTGCTAAGAAAAAAAATGTACCTCTTGAAATTAATGCGAATGGAGTTCGTAGAGGAAAAATAATGGTTCATGGTGAAGAGCGTTACAGGTACCCTCGATTGGAATTTTGGCAATTAGTCAAAAAACATAATGCACCATGCATCATCTCGAGTGATGCACACAAACCAGAATATTTGTATGATGAAGCTGTTTTAGAAACCGTTGAATTTGCAAGGCATCTATCGTTAACAGTAGAAGAAGAATTAAGCTTTGATTAAAAATATTAGCTTAGAATCGAAATATATGAATTCTTTATAGGCTATATTTTAACGTTTACTGGGGTATATTTATACCAGTAGTCAATAAAAGTTAAAAATACGCCCAAATTTTCGGTTATGATTTCTTACAACCACTAAAAGCAATGATGATTAAAACTAATATACTCATTGAACTAATTTGAATATGTTTACATAACAGTAGCAGTAGTTGAATCCCGTGTTTATTACACAATTATATTCATTTGATTATAATTTGGGGAAAGAACTACTGTTTTCTTATAACTCAAATTAGTTCATATAATGTATATTATGTTAACTTGATGTTAATACCTATATAACGCGGTTATATCTTGGCTTGTTGATAGTGTTGAAAACTATTCCTATACTTTTTCCGCTAAAAACAGGCCTCCATTTTTGATGCATTTAAAACCCCTTTGAAAATTACCCTAGACATAGGGTGGTTTTTGATATTGCATATAGCGTTTTATATATAATATGTTATAATTATCTTATGATAAGAGGTGATTATACTTGGGCAAGATATATATGATTTTTACAGGTGGTACAATATCAATGAAGATTGATGATGTGAGCCATACGGTTAAACCAGCTCTCTCAGCCAACCAAATTATGCAGAGTCTATTAGATTCTCAATTATACAACGAACTAGAGGTTATCGAATTTTCTGAAGTTCCTTCTCCTGCAATGACTCCAACAATGATGTTGGAAATTAGTCGTCTAATTAAAAATTTAATCAAGACGAGTGACCCAATGGGTTTTGTAGTGGTTCATGGAACTGATACTTTGGAAGAGACGGCTTTCTTTTTAGATACAGTTATCAACACTGAAATTCCTATCGTTGTAACTGGATCAATGAAGTCTAGTTCTGAGTTGGGATTTGATGGGATTAATAATTTGGTATCTTCAATTTTAGTTGCTAAGTCAACTAAATCTCATAACAGAGGAGTTCTAGTTGTGATGAATGACCAAATTAATTCAGCGTCTGAAGTTACAAAAACTAATACACTAACACTTGATACTTTTAAGTCAATGGATTATGGTCCGCTTGGTATTGTTGATAATCGTGAAGTTATATTTCACCGTGACGTAAGTTATACAAGAAAGAATGTTGAGGTTGATTCTGTAAGTGATGATGTTTATCTGCTCAAAGCTTATTCTGGTTCTGATTCTAGATTGATTGATCACTTACTTACAATAGACGCTAAAGGAATTGTTATTGAAGCTTTGGGCCGTGGTAACTTACCACCGCTTATGATTGATGGTATTAGGAATGCTTTAACTGAAGGTATACCTGTTATAATATGTTCTAGATGTCCTTCAGGAAGAGTTTTAGATACATATGGATATTTAGGTGGAGGAAAATACCTTACTAACATGGGATGTATACTCGCCCCATCATTAAATGGGCAAAAGGCAAGAATACTACTAATGTTGGCAATTCAGAAATCTCGTGATTTTGACTATTTAAAGGAAACATTCACAATATAAAAAAAGCTCTCAAATCAATTATGATTTGAGGCTTTTATTTTTATGTTAATCTTCTTCTTTGGTTTCTGTATTTTCTTTCTCTAAAAGTAAACGATTGAGTTCATTAACTTCAGCCTTATATCTTTTAGATGATACTAATAAAGCAATACCATAGATTACTCCAATAATAGCCATTAAAATATATATGTACCAACTGAATCTAAATAGGTAATTTCCAAACATTGATCTAAGTACAAATAAGACAGGTATAATTAGAATATATCCAAGTATAGAATTAATGATTGCTATTCCCTTTTCAGACTTGAAAACTCGGATTGCTAAACTGATAAATATTGAGATTATTATCCCGCTTATCGTCGCTTTAATATAAGGAACATTAACTTCAAATCTTCTTATGATAATACCAGTTAAAAATATGAATGGAATAGTTGTGAAGAAAAATGTTTTTACAAAGGTTCTAAAGTATTTTTTTAACATTATTTTCCTCCTAACATATTTCTTAATATAGAGACGTATTTTCTTGATATAACGACTCTCTCTTTGTTCTTTAAAACAGCTTCCATTCTACCGTTTATACTTGAAGCAAATGATTGTATTTTACGAGTATTTAAAACTGTGCTTTTATTGATTCTAATAAATGGAGTGTTTTCAAACATATCTTCTAACTGATACAGTTTTAGATTTATATCGAACACTTGTTCTTTGGTATAAGCAAATACTTTGTTGTCAATTGATTCAAAGTAATAAATTTGACTAGGTGTAAGCGTGTAGTTTCGTCCTTCAATTTTGCCAGTTACAACTCTATTCAAGAAGGTTAACGATTTCTCAATTTCTAAGATTTCATCATCTTTCTTTTTGCATTTTATTATAACTTGAGTCTCTTCAATTTCTTTTGATTCAACCACACTTATTTTCATATTAATTCTCCAAATAGTCTAATAGTAAAACATCGATTATATCTAAGTCAAATACAGCTAATTTTAATGTATCTAAACGATATTCGAGGATTTCAATTACCTCTTCAAAAACAATGATAATATCAGGTAAATTCTCTCTTGTATATGTGCCTTTTAATTCATGGATTCTAAGGTAAGCTAATCCTTTAGTTTCTAATAATCCATCTCTATATAATTTCAGATTTTGTATGTGTTCAGTAATTATTGTTTTATCACCATCTAGAACTATATATTGGTTTGTTTTTATTGTCTCTACAGAACTTCTTATTGAGTCTCTGCCATTTACTAGCAGATATCTTTGCTCTAATATTTGTTCATGTAGATTTATTAGTTCTAATCTCAATTCATTGAATATGACTAAATCACTCGTAGACTCTGCTAATTTCTTTACCTCATATTCAGTTTCTGAAAATGCTAATACTTGAACATTATCATCTATTGTTTCAGAATCATATGAGTTTGTAACGTTGTCTATGTTGCTAGTAGCTTTAAGCAGGCTGTCCAGTACTGAATACTCGGTGCAACTTACTGCAGTGAATAAAGTTAAGACTAATAAGGCAGCAACTAAAAATAATTTGTTTGTTTTCATTTTAAAATCTCCCTTCGATTTGATAGTGATATTTTAAAATAATTGCTGAAACTAATCAAATTATTTAATGTAAGTTGCAAAAACTATTAGTCAAGTTGTATATTACCTTAGCATCATAGCTAAAGCGTCTTTAATTAATTCGTTTGTTTTCTTATCTGGATCAAGTTTAGGTAATATCTTCTTGATTTCTTTTGCTTTATATCCAAGAGCTTTAAGTGCTTCCTCAACATCAATCATATTAACTGTTCTAATTGCTTTATCTTCAAATTCAATTTTACCCTTTAAATCAAGAATAATTTGCTGAGACGCTTTTGGCCCAATTCCTGGGAATTTTTGCAGGTATTTTGCATCGCCATCATCAATTGCTTTAGTTATAGATTCAACTGTACCTGATGCTAGTATTGCAGATGCGCTTTTTGGCCCTATTCCATTAACTGTAATTAGTCTTATGAACAATTCCTTAGCTTTTTCGGTTTTAAACCCATAAAGGCTAATATTATCATCAGAGACTTTTTGAAAAAGGTAAACTGTGGATTCAGAATGCAGTACAAAAGAATATGGATTAGGTGTTATAACTTTAAATCCAATACCATTGTTTTCTACAGTTATATACTTAGGACTTATTTCTGTTATTAAACCTTTAATATAGTTATACATAATATTCCTCTTTCATATATTATATTCTTTATCTAATCAATAAACTCAAATTCTAAAGTGTCAATTATTATTGTATTACCAGGTTTAGCTCCAGCTTCACGTAGCAAATCATCTAAACCAGCTTTTCTTAATTTCATTAAGAACATAGTTACTGATTCATCTGTAATAAAATTAGATTTGCTGATTAATTTGCCAACCAAACTACCTGTAACATCAAATGTATCTTCTTTAATTCTATGGACAATAATATCTCTTTCACCTTCATTGAAGTTATATTCTACGTAGTCATCAATAACTTCCTCCCGTTTGTAGAAGAATGGTGTTTCTTCAAGGAGTCTAGCTGCTTCATATATAAGTTCCTTAAGATTGTCATTAGTTAAAGCAGATATAGGGATAACTTTTGTAGATTCATCAAAATTGGATTTGAATGATTCTAAACGTTCATCGGCACCTTCTACATCCATTTTACTAGCAACGATAATTTGTGGTCTTTTAAGTAAATCAAAATCATAGGTTTCTAATTCTTTGTTGATAATTTGATAGTCGTCATATGGATCTCTTAGAGATTCAGGACTCATTTCAACCATATGAATTAGAACTCTTGTTCTTTCAATGTGTTTTAGGAATTGAATACCAAGTCCTAACCCGGAAGATGCTCCTTCGATTAAACCAGGCATATCAGCTAATACGAACGAGTTGATTCCTGGCATATTTACTACACCCAAGTTTGGAATAATTGTTGTAAAAGGATAGTCAGCTATCTTAGGTTTAGAATTTGAAAGAATGGTGATTAATGTAGATTTCCCTACTGAAGGAAATCCTACAATTCCGACATCTGCAAGTAATTTTAATTCTATATGTAAATTGACTTCAATAGATGGCGTACCGTTTTCTTGGAATCTAGGAGCTTTGTTTCTTGCAGTTGCAAATCCTTGATTTCCTCTACCACCTCTACCGCCGCTAGCAACGATTGCATTTTGACCATGTATAACTAAGTCAGCTAAGATTTCATTTGTTTCTTGCCTAAATATAATTGTTCCAACAGGAACCTTAACTATTACATCATCAGCATCTTTGCCTCTCATGTTTTTGATTTTGCCATTTTCTCCGGCTTTAGCATAAACATGTTTTTGGAATTTTAAATCAATCAAAGTCGACATGCCTTCGTCAGCTTGAAAAATTATTGATCCACCTGCTCCACCATCACCACCGGATGGTCCTCCAAGTGGCACATGTTTTTCACGGCGAAAAGCGACGATTCCATCGCCTCCCTTTCCTGATTTTACTAATACATTAACTTCATCTATAAACATATTGCCACCTCTTCATATAAGTATACTATAAAACTAGCTCGTATGCTAGTCTATTGATTCCTGATAGATACCCGATATCTTGGAATTCCATTTTTTTAATTAAACGTTGCATTTTATAATTGTCAGGGTGGGTATCTACCTTGACAGATTCATAACTATTTGTTCTTGCTAGGTTAATTGCGTAGTTAAAAAGTAGTCCGCCAATTCCAGATTTTTGATGTTCGGGATCAACTAATACTCTATGCATTACTATTGATTTATCTTTTAGCCATTTTAGTTCTTTGTAGGCTTCATCATTTTCTGGTAACAAGGACATTGAAGCAATAATTACATTATCTTCCTTATATACATACAGACCTTGATTATTGTAATCAAACAAAAATTGAGCATAGTCTGGATAGCCATCAACCCATTGTTTTAAGCCCAAGTTTTGCATATATTGTCTTGTTTTTTTAGCTAAAGCAGAAATTGTTATTAGTTCGGCTTTTTTAGCTAGTTCAATCATTGTATCTCTCCAGTCCCACTAGTTACTTCAACTGTGTTGATTATAGGTTTGGTTTTATATTTTTCAAAATACATTTTTGTGAAATTCGTCATGAAACTTTCTAAATCATCAGTTTTAACAAGGTTTAGAGTTGAGCCACCAAAACCTCCACCGATCATTTTAGAACCTAAGCTGCCAGATTTCATTGCTATTAAAACTAGGTCATCTAATTTGTCTGATGATATTTCGTAAAGGTCTCTAGCTGACTCATGTGCTAATGATAGTAAATTTCCTAATAATACGAAATCTCTAGACTTTAGAGCATTAGCTGCTTGCTTGACTCTAGCATGTTCATCAACTAAATGTTTAAAACGTCTTTTTAAATATGTAAGATGAATATATTTTTCATATTTATAGTAGTCTTCTGGCTTTAAATCACAAATATGATGAATACTTACATGTTCTTGTAAGATCTTTAGAACCTCTTGAGTTTCACTATATCTAACATTATATTTTGATTCAGTAAGCTTTCTAGTTACATTTGAATTTACCAAAACGAATTTATGACTATTCATTTCACATGGAATGTATTCATATTCTAATGTATTAGATTCTAAATATATTGCTTTTTTAGTTTTCCCATTAGCTATGATGAACTGATCCATGATTCCACAGTTTACACCAATGTAATTATTTTCTACGTTCTTAGATATTAAAGCCATTTCTGTGCCAGTTAATCCTAGGTTATTAAAATCATTAATAACGTTACTAATCAATAAAAGTAATGCTGCACTTGATGATAATCCACCACCTCTTGGTAAATTTCCCACCATAGCTAGATTGAAACCTTTTTTAAGCTTATGGCCCCTGACTTTAAGTTCATTAAATAGACCACTTGCATAATTAGCAAAACCACGTTGTTCGTGATATTTAAGGTTATCTAGTTTAAAAGAAATAATTCCTTTCTTAGGTAGGTTATCAGAGTAAATATTGACTTGGTTGTCATTCCGAGGGGAAGCAGCTGCATAAATGCCAAGGTTAATACAAAACGGTAAAACAGCGCCGCCATTATAATCAGTATGACCTCCAATTATGTTTACTCTACCTGGAGAAAAATATATTTTATCAGGGTTTTTATCGAATCTATTTTTATACAATTCATTAACCTGCATTTTCATAGCAATCCTCCTACTAAGTTTACATAAAAATTATATCTTAAATCTTTAGGTTTTTCAATCGTTCTTGCAATGTAAAGCGCTTAAAAGTCATGTTATAAAGTATATAAAAGAATTTTATAATAAGTCATCACAAAAAAAACCGAAAAAAAAACAGGAAAATCCTGTTTTTATACTTGTGCGTATACGCTTGCTTGTTTTCTATCTTTTCCAACTCTTTCATATTTAACAATACCATCGATCTTAGCGAATAAAGTATCATCTCTACCGATTCCTACATTTTCACCAGGATGAACTTTAGTTCCTCTTTGACGATATATAATAGAACCTGCTGTACAGAATTGTCCATCAGATAACTTAGCTCCTAAACGGCGTCCTACAGAATCACGACCATTTCTAGTCGACCCCACACCTTTTTTGGAAGCCATGCATTCAAGTATATTTAAATTAAGTATCATTTAAAACACCTCCAATTTGTATTTTATTTATTTATTCGACATTAATATCAGTTATTGCCAATTTTGTGTAAGCTTGTCTATGTCCATTTTTCTTGTGGTAATGTTTTTTCGCTTCGTATTTGAATACGATTATTTTAGGACCTCTACCATGTTTAACTACTGAAGCTTTAACAGTAGCATTCTTTACGTATGGTTTCCCAATTTTTGTTTTTGAACCACCGATCATTAATACTTTATCAAAAGTATATACAGATTCAGCTTCGACTTCTAATTTTTCAATATAGATTTCTTGTCCAACTTCAACTTTTACTTGTTTGCCACCAGTCTCGATTACTGCGTACATTTAGTGCACCTCCTCTTATTTTAAGACTCGCCATGTTTTGGTAACTTTTTCAAGTGTTTAAGACCAATCCTGAGCGGTATGCAATTCATACGAAATAATTATACACAAATTATCATTTTATGTCAACAAAAATATTCTGAAAATACAGTAAAATTAGCATAATATGTAGATTCTAAATATAATTCAACAATTTCCTTAATTTATGATACAATTATCATAAAGGGAGTGATCAATTTGCCGTTAATTTTCTTAGGTATAAAACCATCTTTAATTATATCATTAATAGTGCTATTAATACTAGTGATTTATTTTGGGATTTCATATTATGTTTATGTAATGATTATGTTAAAGTACAATACTCCTCCAGTTGATCTAGTCAATCATGAAGAAGATTTTTATAAAGAATCTTTTGAATGGTTCCAAGAAATTCCGAAAGAGGATGTCTATATTACTTCATATGATAGTTTTAAACTACATGGAGTTTACATTCCTTCATACAATAAAAAATCAAATAATGTTGCCTTGATTGTTCATGGATACCAATCGAAAGCAACAGATATGATAATTATTGGAAAAATGTACTCTGAGATGGGATTTCAAGTAGTATTAACTGATTTACGTGGTCATGGTGAATCTGAAGGGTTTTTCACCTCGTTTGGACACTATGAAAAATATGATCTAAAAAAATGGTTAAATTTCATTTTAAGAACCTATGGTAATGACTCAAATATATTGATTCATGGAGTTTCAATGGGTGCTAGTGCTACAATGTTATCTACAAGTTTAGACATACCTGAAAACAATGTTAAGTTCTTATTGCTTGATTCAGGGTTTACCTACGTAAAAAAAACATTTTTAAATACTAAAAGATCTCAAGGATTGAAGATATTCTTCTTCGGATTAAACATAGTTTCTTACTTCAAACATAAATTCTTTTTCTACCAAATTAAACCAATTAAAGCTATGAGGAAAAACACTATACCATTTCTTATCGTACAAGGAGATCAGGATACAGCCGTAACGCTAGATATGGCAGAAGCTTTATACAGTGCATCACCAGCAACTCAAAAGGAAATTTTGATAGTTAAAAACTCTAAACATGCTTTAGGATTTAGGGATGATTATCAATTATGTTATGATACTCTTTTTAAAGAGATTAAGAAGATATTTAATATCAAAAAAATTTATGATACAAAAAAATAACTTATCATTATCACCATAAATACTAACAACACCTTCTTTTAGGTGTTTTTTTTGTTTTTGGTTAAAGTATTATTGACATATGTTAATGATAGAGTTATTATATACTTGATTAATTAGAAGTTAAATATATATACACAAAAGGAGAGTTATATGAAAAAGTATGATATCATCGTTATCGGTGGTAGTGCAGCTGGAATACCTGCTGCAACAACTGCAAGAAAATATTACCCGGAAAAATCAATTTTATTAGTTAGGGATGTTGAATATGTACCGATTCCTTGTGGAATTCCTTACATTTATGGAACTATAATGGACCCAATGAAAAACCTAATACCAGTAACAAAAATTGGTGCTGGAAATAAAATAGATTTAGAAGTTTCAAAAGTTACTTCTATAAATAAAGATAAAAAATTTGTTACAACTGAAAAAGGTGATGCATTCGGTTATGAAAAATTAGTTGTGGCTACAGGATCAAAACCAATTGTTCCACCAATACCAGGACGTGAACTTAAGAATGTATTCACTATCAAAAAGAATTCAGTATACCTACAACAATTACAAGATCAATTAGATGTTGCTAAAAATGTAGTTGTAATCGGTGGTGGGTTCATTGGTGCAGAAATGGCTGAGCAATGTAAAAAACATAACCCAATTATTAATGTAACAATTGTTGAAATGCAAGATCATCTACTAAAACTTGTTTATGATGAAGAATTCTGTATATTAGCTGAGGAAGCTTTAACTGAACTTGGAGTTAACCTTATTCTAAGCGAACAAGTAAAAGAAATATCTGGTGAAAATAAAGTTTCTGGAGTTAAATTAGCGTCTGGCAAAACATTAGATGCTGATACGGTTATTTTAGGAATTGGTGCCGCAGCTAATACAGAACTAGCTGTTGCTGCAGGTCTTGAAATAGGAGCTTCAAGAGGCATTAAAGTAAACAAATATATGCAAACTACTGATGAAAATATTTATGCTTGTGGTGACTGTGCAGGTAAATTCTCATTCTTTGATGGAAGCCCTTCAGGATTGAAGTTAGCATCAATAGCTACAATGGAAGCTAGAATCGCTGGTATAAATTTATTTAAAACTAGAAGAGTTAATACTGGAGTTGTAGGTTGTTTTTCAACTGTTCTTAACGAACATGCATTCGCAGCTGCTGGCTTAACAGAAAACGCAGCTATTGCTAAATGTTGTGAAGTAGTTACCGGATCAGCTCAAGCTGTAAATAGACATCCAGGATTAATGCCTGGTGCAGCTGATTTAAAAGTAAAACTTATTTTTGAAAAAGCATCTCAAAAAATTATAGGTGGAGAACTATATGGTGCCTATTCAGCTGGTGAATTGATTAACGCTATTAGTGCATTTATCTCAAAAGGTATGACTGCTGAAGAAATTGCTATGTTCCAAGCTGGTACTCATCCAGCACTAACAGCTTCACCAATTGCTTATCAATTAGTTAATGCGGCTGAAATGGCTTGTGTTAAACTAGACAGAGAATAAGTTATAGTATAAAAATAAAACACTAAGCCAACTTAATGACTTAGTGTTTTTTATAGTATACTCTTGATTCATAAGGTTCCAAAGTAAGCTTAATTGATTTTTTATAGTTGCATAATATCAACTTGTAATCATCGTAATTATTCTTTTTAAGTTCATACGCTTTGTCTGTAAAGTTACATATGATAACTAACTCCTCTTTAGAAGTGCAGCGTCTATAACTATATAGTTTTTTGTTTCTAAAAGCTATGTCCTTATAATTTCCATAACTAATAACATCAAATTGTTTTCTCAGGGCAATAATCTTTTTGTAGTAATTATAAATTGAGTCTGGATTAGCCTTAGATTCTTTAACGTTAATATCCTTATAATTTGGATTAACTTTAATCCAAGGACTTTGTTTTGAGAAACCTGCGTGGGTTTCAGAACTCCATTGCATAGGGGTTCTTGCATTGTCTCTTGACATCATTTTAATTTTCTTCATCATTCGCTTATGACTCATTAATAGTTTGCGGCCTAATTTATAGATATTATGTGTTTCGATATCCTTATAATCATTAAGCTTTTCAAAACTAACATTGGTCATACCTATCTCTTGACCTTGATAGATAAAAGGGGTTCCTTGTTGGAAATATAGCATGGTTGCTAGCATAGTAGCTGATTCATATCTATGGTCTAAAGAACCGAATCTATTTATACTTCTAGATTGATCATGATTTTCCAAATATAGCGTGTTCCAGCCTTTTCCATTTAATTGGTTCTGCCATTTAGATAGAGGCTTCTTTAAGTTCATTGGTTTGAATTTTTTCATGAACCATTTGACATAATGGTTATCAGCTGCCATGTGGTCAAATTGAAATACCATATCCAATTCTTTACGTTTTGGCGAAGTTAATAACACAGCATCTTCAGGTGAAACGAAAGCAGTTTCTCCTACGGTAAAACAGTCATACTTTGATAGAACATCCCTATTAATCTCATGAAGATATTTGTGTAGATTAGGATGGCTAAGGTAATGCTCTTTACCTCTTAAAATAAATGAAAACTTTCCTCTAGGATGACTATTATCTTTGGCTATAATATTTATGACATCACATCTAAATCCATTGACACCTAAATCTAACCAATATTTAATAATTGCTTTTACTTCATCTCTAACATTTTTGTTGTCCCAGTTTAAATCTGGTTGCCCCTTTGCAAAAAGATGTAAATAATACTGACCTCTTTCTTCATTATAGGTCCATGCTTCACCACCGAAAAATGAAGACCAATTAATTTTCTTATCTTCCCAATGATAATAATCTGTATATTTACCTTCTCTTTTACAAGATTTCTTAAACCACTCATGTTCATTCGAAGTATGGTTTACAACTAAATCCATTACTAATTTGATTTTAGCTTTATGAAGTTCTTTAATTAGCAGTTTCATATCTGCTAATTTCCCGAAGTCTTCAGCGATATCTCTATAGTCTGATATATCATAACCATTGTCTTCCATAGGTGATTTATATACGGGTGATAACCAGATAATACTCACTCCTAAATCCTTAAGATAAGGGATTTTTTTTATTATCCCTTGTAAATCACCAATTCCATCATTATTGTGATCATAGAAACTTCGAGGATATATTTGATATACAAAACCTTCTTTGTACCAATTTTTATTCATATTAGTCCTTCCCAAACAAGTGTTTAATAGCTCTAATGTATTGTCTATTGATTAGTGCTAGTAAGAATTTCATTGTATGCATTTTGATTTGACCACCTGAGAAAAGAACCAAAGATCTAACTGGGTGTTCTTTAATACCCGTGGTTACCATCAATTTGAAATCCTCTGTTTGATTTTTCAAACTATTCTCAATTTCCTTAATAACTCTGTTTATGATGATTTTACCGATAAAAGTATGCTCAATATCTTCTAAATTGTTGTTTATTGTAAACGGCCTTTTATGTTGAATATGCTCAGCTTTAATTTCTTGTGAAACTAACTTCTCATAATCATTATTGTTGAATTCTAAGCCATTCTCAGCGTTATAAGAGCCTATTTCATTCCAAATGTTTGGAACAATTTCATTTCCTTGTTTAACTACTATAGGTGATTCAACTAAAATGTCTCTGGAATTTTTACAGATTTGTAGATTATAGGTTCCATCATCAGTAATAAAGCCATTTATACTTGGGTTATAGAAACCAAGGTCATCTAATTTAACTTTAAAACTAACAGTTTTAGTTTCAGATTTTTTAATCATTATTTTGTCGAATGCTAATAATTCTCTTTTTGGTCTAGGAGTAGCCGGATTTTTTGATTCGAAGAAAAGCAAAACAACTTCTTTACCAGAATACTTACTGTTATTAGTGACATCAACAGATAGTGTAATTGTATCTTTATTCGTCTTTAATGTTTTTTTGCTTAGTTTTAAGTTTGAGTATTCAAAATGAGAATAACTTAAACCATATCCAAATGGGAATAGTACTTCCTTATTAACTGTTTGATAGTATCTATATCCAACATAAATGCTTTCTTGATAAAAGACATTATTATTTCCTTTTGCAAAATAATTATTAACTGGTATATCACTCACTCTTTTTGGAAAAGATTCCGCTAGTCTACCACTTGGATTAGCTTTACCAAACAATACCTTATCTACAGCTTGGCCAATGGCTTCTCCACCTAGGTAACAGTTTAATATAGCTTTAACATTACGTATGAAAGGCATAACTATTGGTGACCCAGTTTGAATTAGTAAAACAATGTTAGGATTAACTTTAGAGATTTGACTTATAAGAAACTCTTGATTTTTAGGCATAGATAGATGTTTTCTATCAAAACCTTCAGATTCAAATTCATTAGTCAGCCCACAAACTATTACTATTTTGTCATATGATTCTGTTTTATTAATGGCTTCTTTAAGTAACTCACTGTTATTTTCTTTTAGTTTAGATTCATAGCCTTTAACATAATCAAGCTTTGGATGTTTGATTAGAGTTTCAAATATCGAATCAACCTTGAAGGAGTTTATATGACTAGATCCTCCACCTTGATATCTAGTTATTTCAGCCATTTCACCAATTAACAATACTTTGTCTTTTGATTTTAGAGGTAGTAAATCATCATCATTCTTTAGTAAAACTATAGATTCAACAGCGATGTCTCTAGCAATTAGATGATGTTTGTTTAAATCGACAGGTATTTCCTTTTGATTTCTAAATTTATTTACCATTTCTAGAATACGCCTACATGAAGCATCTAATACTTCCATGGTTAATTTACCTTGTTTATAGTCCTTAATTAAAGTATTAATCCCATAAATGTATCCAGGCATCTCTAAATCAAGTGTTGCGATCAATGCGTCAGTACGATTATTTACAGCGGTCCAGTCAGATACAATCACATTGTTAAAACCAAACTCATCTCTTAACATTTCTTTTAGGTGGTTGTGGTTTTCTGAAGCATATACTCCATCTATTTTATTGTATGAGCACATTACCATTTCTGGATCTAGTTTAATTAATTCTATAAAACTTTTGTAATATATCTCATATTTAGCGCGTATATCTACTATTGAGCTTGAGGTCATACGATAGGACTCTTGTGAGTTTAAAGCGTAGTGTTTTAAACAAACACCGATATTCTCTGCTTTCGCGCCTTTAATAAAACCTTCAGCCATTTTTGTTGTTAGTAATGGGTCTTCAGAGAAATACTCGAAATTACGTCCACAAAATGGATGTCTCTTAATATTAATCCCTGGCCCTAGAATTAGATTGACACCTTTTGATTTATACTCTTTTGCTATAGCATTACCCATTAGATATGAAACTTTAGGGTCAAATGAAGAAGCTAGAGTAACTAAGGAAGGATAACAGACAGATACTTCAGCTGGCTCGCTAATATCGTGACCTTCTCCAATAACTTTTCTTAAACCGTGAGGTCCATCTGCCATAAATAAAGAAGGAATATCTAATCTTTCGATATTCTTGGTTCTCCAAGCGTCTCTACCTACTAAAAGCGAACATTTTTCTTCAATAGTAAGTTTTTCAATTAATTTATCTATATTCATAAATACACCTCACTACTAATTATATCAAAAATACAATTAAGATACTTATATAAAATAAAAATAGCCAAATATATTGGCTATTTGGCGACTCGGAGAGGACTTGAACCCCCGACCTAAAGCTCCGGAAGCTTTTGCTCTATCCAGTTGAGCTACCGAGTCAGTAAATAAAAAAAGGAGTAAACTCCTTATGGCGACCCGGAAGGGATTCGAACCCCCGACCGACGGCTTAGGAAGCCGTTGCTCTATCCTGCTGAGCTACCGGGTCAAAATAAAAAGCCAGAGTAAACTGACTTTAGAAATCAAATGGCGACCCGGAAGGGATTCGAACCCCCGACCGACGGCTTAGAAAGCCGTTGCTCTATCCTGCTGAGCTACCGGGTCACACGCACATAATATTATAATATGTGATAGCCAGTTTGTAAAGAAGAAAATAACAAAATTTGAAAATAATTTTGTTTTTTTTACTTAGTTACAATATATATCTATTTTTTAAATTTTTTATTTATTGCATCTTTAACGACTTCTGGAACGAATGGTGTTACATCTCCGCCAAATTCAGCCAATTCTCTTACTGACGATGACGATAGAAAAGAGTATTTTCCTTGGGTCATCAAGAAGACTGTATCAATGTCCTTACTTATCTGACGATTGAAGTTTGTTAACTGAAATTCATAGTCATAATCAGTTACAGCTCTTAAACCTCTTAAAATATGAGCAGCTCCAAGTATTTTGCAATGCTCAACTGTCAACATGTCTGATTGAACAACTTCAATATTTGAGAATTCTTTGGTTACTTTTTTGACTAACTCAACTCTTTCTTCAGTAGTAAAGAGTGTATTTTTGTTTTTATTAACAGATACTGAGACATAGAGCTTATCAAATAATTGAGCTCCTCTAGTCATGATATCTACATGACCAAATGTAATAGGGTCAAAACTTCCTGGGTAATATCCAATTTTCATAATCATTCCTCCGTACTATAGAAAGCAAATTTTGTATTACCAAATACCTTTTCTTTGTACTTAATAATATTCCTTTTTCCTTCTAGTAATTCTGTATTTTTATTAGCTTCAAATACAATTATACCATCATTATTGAGTAATTGTCTAGATACAATTAATTCTAGTAGTTTATCATACTGATTTAATGTATATGGTGGGTCTGCAATTATTAAGTCATAGTTCTTAGTAGTTGTATTTAGATAATCAAAGACATCTTGTTTTATAACAAACACATTTTCAATAATTTTTAATGTGTTTAGATTATCTTTGATAGTTTTTATTGCTAAACTGTTACTCTCTATAAAATCAACCTCATCAATTCCTCGACTAATTGCCTCAATTCCTAATGCTCCACTACCAGCGAATAGATCAAGCATAACCCCTCCATCAAAATACTGACCTAGGATATTAAAGATAGCCTCTTTATTCCGGTCAGTAGTTGGTCTGGTTAATTCTGAATTAACTTCTTTTATTTTTCTGGATTTGTGAAATCCACCTATTATTCTTAACATTTTTAGCTCCAAACATAAAAATAATACTTAATTACTTGGAAATCACCCTGGCAGACTTCTCTACCTCTAAGTGGGCATCTCTTATCCAATCGTTAGGATTCCTAAACTAATAGGTATTCAACACAGAAAGAACATCAATTCCCTATAATACATTGGAGCCGCGGATGAGTGATTTCCAACTAACTAAGTATACCTTTATTATATATACAAAAGGAAAACTTGTCAACAAGGCTACCTATATTTCTTAATAAAAAATATACGTGAATATACATTTTGCTTTTCATTCATAAAATAAAAAAATGAGTCTGAAAATTCAGGCTCATTTTTATTGTTTTTATGTTATTATCTTGGGTTTTTGATATTTGCTTGTGCCGCAGCAAGTTTAGCTATTGGCACTCTAAATGGTGAACAAGAAACATAAGATAAACCAATGTTATGACAGAAATCTACAGATATAGGATCTCCACCGTGTTCTCCACAGATACCACATTTTAATCCAGGTCTAGTAGCTCTACCTAAATCAACAGCGATTTTCATAAGTTTACCAACACCTTTTTCATCAACGTGAGCAAATGGATCAGATTCAAATATTTTTTTAGCATAATAATCAGCTAAGAATGTACCAGCATCATCTCTAGAGAATCCGAAAGTCATTTGAGTTAAATCATTAGTACCAAAACTAAAGAATTCAGCTTCTTCAGCGATTTCGTCAGCTAATAAAGCAGCACGAGGAATTTCAATCATAGTACCAACAGAGTAATCTAATTTAACTCCAGCTTCTTTAATGATTGAATCAGCTGTAGCTACAACGATTTCTTTAACATATTTTAACTCTTTGATTTCACCAACAAGTGGAATCATGATTTCAGGTGCTATTTTCATACCTCTTTTGTTAACAATAATAGCAGCTTCGATTACAGCTCTTGTTTGCATTCTAGCAATTTCAGGATATGTAATTGATAAACGAACACCACGATGACCTAACATAGGGTTAGTTTCATGTAATGATTCAACTTTAGCTTTTAATGTAGCGAATGTAATATTCATTTCTTTTGCTAAAGCAGCGATGTCATCATCTTCAGATGGTAAGAATTCATGTAAAGGTGGGTCCAAGTATCTAATAGTTACTGGATAACCTTGCATAGCTTCATATAAACCAACGAAGTCTTCTCTTTGCATTGGAAGAATTTTATCTAAAGCGTTAGCTCTTTCTTCTTCTGTATCAGAAACAATCATTTCTCTCATAGCCATGATTCTTTCGCTATCAAAGAACATGTGTTCAGTACGGCATAAACCAATACCTTCAGCTCCAAATTCGTATGCAACTTTAGCATCTTTTGGATTGTCAGCGTTAGTTCTTACTTTTAATGATCTGTATTTGTCAGCCCAAGCCATCAATGTAGCGAAATCTCCACTAACTGTAGCGTCTTGAGTTTTAATTTTTGCTCCATAAATATTTCCTGATGTTCCATCTAATGAGATATAATCACCTTCATTAAATTTAACTCCTTCAACTTCGAAGTATTTTTTGTCTTCGTATACTTTTACAGTTCCAGCACCAGCAACACAGCAAGTACCCATACCTCTAGCAACAACTGCAGCATGACTTGTCATACCACCACGGCTAGTTAATACACCAGCAGCAACTGCCATACCTTCGATATCTTCAGGGCTAGTTTCTTGTCTAACAAGAATTACTGGTAATCCATCAGCAACCATTTCAGCAGCTCTTTCAGCAGTAAATACTGTTCTACCTGTTGCTGCACCTGGAGATGCATTTAATCCTGAAGCAATAATTTTAGCTTCTGCTAAAGCTTTAGGGTCAAATGTAGGATGTAGTAAAGCATCTAATTGAGCAGGATCTACTTTTAATAAAGCTTCTTTCTCAGTTAATAATCCTTCGCTAACCATATCAATAGCTATTTTTAAAGCTGCTTGAGCGGTTCTTTTACCATTTCTTGTTTGTAACATGAATAATTCACCTTTTTCAATTGTGAATTCCATATCTTGCATATCATGGTAATGTTGTTCTAATTTATCACTAATTTCTCTAAATTGTTTGTAAATTGCAGGATTGTCTTTTTGTAATTCAGAAATAGGTTTTGGAGTTCTAATACCAGCAACTACATCTTCACCTTGAGCATTGAATAGGTATTCACCATAAAATTCATTTTCTCCAGTTGAAGGGTTTCTAGTAAATGCAACACCAGTACCTGATGTCTCTCCCATGTTACCAAATACCATAGATTGAATATTAACTGCAGTACCCCATTCGTAAGGGATATTATTCATTCTTCTGTAATAATTAGCTCTTGTGTTATCCCATGATCTAAATACAGCTTGAACAGATAAGATAAGTTGTTCCTTAGGATCTTGAGGGAATGGTTTTCCAGAAAGTTCTTTAAATTTAGCTAAGAATCCAGCAACGATTTCTTTTAGGTCATCAGCTGTTAAATCAGTATCTAATTCAATACCTTTTTCTTCTTTTTTCGCATCGAAGATTGCTTCGTAATTACTTTTTGATATTTCCATAACAACATCCGAGAACATTGTAATGAAACGGCGGTATGAATCGTAAGCAAAACGTGGGTTATTAGTTAATTTAGCTAATCCCTCCACAGCTACATCATTTAAACCTAAGTTTAAGATTGTGTCCATCATACCAGGCATTGAAGCCCTTGCTCCAGATCTAACTGATACTAAAAACGGATTTTCGTTGTCTCCGAAAGTTTTTCCTACTATTTTTTCAGTTTCCTGAAGTGCATCGTAAATTTGTGCAATAATTTCATCATTGATACGTTGTCCATCATCATAAAACTTTGTACAAGCTTCTGTAGATACAGTAAACCCTTGAGGGACTGGCATACCAAGATTTGTCATTTCAGCAAGGTTAGCACCCTTGCCTCCGAGAAGATTCTTCATTGATTGGTTGGCTTCTCTAAATAAATAAACATACTTTGTCATTTTAAGTTTCCTTCCTAAAATATAATATATATTAAAAATATCACTAAAATTATATCATAATTATTGAAAAATTAAAACAAAAATGACCATAAAAAAGAGGTGTTTTACACCTCGAATTTTATGAAAAGGCTTTCTGTCTTCTTATTTACTAAAATCAATAATCCTGAAAACAATAGGATATTAAAGATTGAAGCTAGTATTAGAGCGATTTCCACACTCATTGATTTAGTAACTAGATAATATATCAACCCATTTAATATTAGTATTATAAAAGAACCAAATAATCCTAATAAAGTTCCCGCACTTTGTTTAACAACTTCAGCTGGATTTCTGTATTCAAATTTTGGCACAAATAGATTTACTATAGATCCATAAACTGTAATTGCAAAAGAGAAGGTAATTATTAATAATAACATTATAAATATCACTAGAGTATTTACTTCAATGCTATATGAAAACAGTAATAAAGCAAATATAGCTGGAGGTAAACCTAATAGTACATTAAACATCATCTTTCCATGCATAATTGTTTTGGGCTTAATAGGAAGAGACTTCAAAATCCAAAAGTTTTTCCCTTCTAACGACAATGAAATAGCTGTTGTATAGGTCATTGTTAAACTGAATCCAATTATAATTAATATCAGCATTTCATAACCGATATTAATACCACTTGTTTGGAAGGTTAATATATAACTCTTAATCTCATCACCATAGAATAAACTAGCAATACCTAAAACAAGTAAAAGAACTGGTCCTAAGCCCATATTTAGCGCATAAATTGGGGTGCTGAAAAACCTTCTAGATTCTTTAACACAAATACTTGTTATAATACTTCTTTGTTTACTTACAACTTTTTTATTATTTTTTCTAGTTATTTTAGTTAATCCTCTTTGGTTAGTTGAAACTACTAGTTTTTGAATGCCAATTGTAAAAGCAGCAAATAAGGCTCCATTACTTAGAATTAACCAAACAAAACTTAGAATATTATGGTCATTAACAGCTTCAACAAACCATTTTACAGGTGGGTAATACTTACCCAAAGCATTCATGAACTCCTGTTGATTAACAAGTGGATTAGCATCACCAACCGTATTCATAGAAAATGATAGGTACATAATCCCTATAAAAACAATAAATAGAAATATTATGTTTAACAAATTACTTTTTCTAAATTTAGATGTAATTCTAGAAATAAGTAAAGAAATGAATGAAAAAATAATTACTGGAATTAAAGGTATAGTAAGACAACCCAGTAAGAATATTAGTAAACTTAAAATATTAAATCCTGAATGGTAAAAATATGAAAAAGCGATTGGAGCTAAAAAGACTAGTATACCTAAATATATAAAAACTAACATTACTGTAGTTTTTGCTAAAACTACAGTTTTAGTCTTAAGCGGTAACGGTTCTAATATTTCGTAGTCTTTGTAATTAAATATATATCCGTTTGCTCTAAATAAAACAAACATTATTGATAAAAAAGTAGCGTAAATAAAGGCATAAATTAGTAATAAATTAATTAGACCTACTTGATTGAATATATCTCCTAGATCAAAGAACAATAGGCCGAAAGCCGCTTCTATACTGACTAATCCATATAGGATAGCTACACCAATTAGAATTGCTTTTCCTTTGTTATTCTTAATGTCAAGTCCAAATAGACGTCTTAGAGAGAAGTTTTCTTTGAAAAAGACTTTTAATAATTTAAAGTACATTTTCTTCATTCAGTAGTTCTAGGAATATATGTTCTAGAGACTGATCCTTTATAACGTTTTCAGTAGATCCATTTGCGACAATTTTACCTTTTTGAATTATAGCTACTTTAGTACATAGTTTTTCCGCTACTTCTAATACATGAGTTGAAAAGAATATTAATGATCCTTTATCACAGAGTTTCTTAAAGACTTCCTTTAATAAGTAACTTGCTTTTGGGTCTAAGCCAACAAAAGGCTCATCTAGCAACAAGACTTTAGGTTCGTGGATTAAAGCACCCATAATAACTATTTTTTGTTTCATCCCATGAGAATAGGATGAAATTAGATTATTAAGTACTTCGTTCATTTCAAACATAACAGAGTACTTATCAATTATGATTTTTCTTATGTTCGTTTCAATATTAAAAACATCAGATATGAAGTCCAAATATTGTATCCCAGTAAGTGATTCATAGATATCTGGGTTATCAGGTATGTAAGCAATTAGCTTTTTAGCTTCTAAGGCATTTGTTTTAATAGAATGACCAAAAATATTAATTTCACCTGAGTCGAAATTAATAATTCCAGCTATAGATTTTAATAGAGTTGTTTTCCCTGCCCCATTATGGCCAATAAATCCATAAATATCACCTGGCATAATTTCTAGACTAATATCGTTGCAAGCTTTTATTTTGTTGTTGTATGTCTTAGACATATTTTTAATTTCTAACATTTTAATACCCCCATATTCATATTATAACATAATCATATATAATATTCAATAATCTAAAATAATTAAAAGTAATTACTTGGTTATGTATTGCTTTTTTGATTAAGATAAAATATAATATTATATATTGCTCCTATAGTTTAATGGTAAAACACAGCAATGGTAATGCTGAAATTCAAGTTCGATTCTCGGTAGGAGCACCAGATTATAAAAAAACGGGTTTTTAACCCGTTTTTATTTTAATGTAGTACCTGAATAAACTAAATTCTCTTTTACTTCATCTAATTTAGCTGACCTAAAGATACGGCAGTTTCTACCTATCACCATGTTTTTAGGAATATTAAGTGATTTCCCTAATACTGTTATTCCATTTGATAGTAAATCTGGTCGTTCTTCATTTGGAGTATAATCTTCTCCAAAACCAATCATTGCGTTTTCACCAATAACTGTGTGTTTGTCAATGATACAGTTATCAATGATTGCACCTGACTTAACTTCAACATCATTTAATAATATTGAGTTAGTTACTTTGGCAAACGGATGGATTACAACGCCAGGGCTCAATACACACCTCTCTGCGTGTCCGGCAACTATTGATCCATTAGATAATAGCGCTTGTTTTATAAATGCTTTAGAACCGATTTTAACCGCTGGTTTTTCTTCGGATCTTGTATATACTTTCCAATCATCATCATACATATCTAATTGAATTTTATCTACTGTTTCAATTAATTCTAAATTTGTTTCTAGATATGATTCATAGGTACCAACATCTTTCCAATAGCCAAAGAACTTGTAGGCATAAACTGGGCTATTTTTAATCATGCTAGGAATTATATGTTTACCAAAATCTAAATCATCAATACTATCGTCTTTTAATAGTTTCAACAGAATATCTGTATTAAACACATAGATACCCATAGAAGCTAAAGTTAAATTAGTTTCTTTTGGTTTTTCTACAAATTCAGTAACTCTTAATTCTGAATCAGTTGCTAACATACCAAAACGAAAAGCTTCTTTTGGTGGTATTACATTACAACCAACTGTTAATTCTGCATTTTTTTTGATGTGGTGATTAATCATTTTTTGATAATCCATTTTGTAAATATGGTCTCCAGATAATATTAGAACTACATCAGGATTAACCTGTTCAATATAATGGATGTTTTTTCTAACAGCGTCAGCTGTACCATTGTACCACTGGCTATGCGGTTGTAATAAAGTAACTTTAGTATCTCTTCTATCTAAATCCCATGGTTTTCCTGAACCGATATGATCGTTTAAAGAAAACGGTAAATATTGAGTTAAGATAGCTATGTCATATATGTTTGAATTGCAACAGTTACTTAGTGTAAAATCAATGATGCGATACTTGCCTGCAAAAGGTACTGAAGGTTTAACTCGATTTTCTGATAGTATATCTAACCTAGATCCTCTTCCGCCAGCTAAAATTAGCGCTAATACTTTCATAAATTCCTCCTATTTTTTTAATAAATCCTTATAAGCTTTACGATAAGTCTTGGCAGATTGAGCCCAAGAGAAATCTGCATTCATTGCGTGTTGCATTAAAATGTTCCAAGAAACAGGATTGTGATAGAATAAATGCATTGCATATCTAATAACATGCATCATATCATGAGCATTAAAATTAGTAAAACTAAAGCCGTTACCTGCTTTTTCATACTCATTGTATGGATCAACAGTGTCAACTAAACCACCAGTTTCTCTAACAATCGGAATCGTTCCGTATTTTAGAGCTATAATTTGTCCCAAACCACAAGGTTCAAACTTAGAAGGCATTAAGAACATATCAGCTCCGCTGTAAATCATATGAGCAATTTTATTAGAATACCCTATATATGCTTTTACTTTTTTAGGATAACGTTTTTCTAGAGTTTCAAAATATTCTTCATATTCCGTTGTTCCAGATCCAAGGATTATAAAATAGAAATCATCCATTTCTAACATTTCATCAAATACTCTTTTTATTAGGTCGATTCCTTTTTGACTTACTAGTCTAGAAATAATTGCTAGAACTGGTTTGTCTAAACCAAAATCTACTTTAAGCTCTTTAAATAGGGCTTTTTTATTTTCAAGTTTTCCTTCTACTACATTCTCTAAACTGTAATTATAAGAAATAAGTTTGTCTGTTTCAGGACTAAACTCTTTGTAATCAATACCATTTAAGATTCCACAAAGGTCTTTACTTCTCTGTTTTAATAGATTCTGCATACCATAGCCAAAATAATCAGTTAGAATTTCAGCTGCGTAGGTATTTGATACGGTAGTAACTAAGTCCGCTGATATAATTCCGGCTTTTAAGAAATTTAAGAAACCTTCGAATTCTAGTTTTGAATTGTATTTAATATTAAATAAATTGAAGTCTTCTAAAGGAAAGATTCCTTGATAGGCTAAATTATGTATTGTTAAAACTGATTTAGCATTCAAATTTTTATATTTAGTTTTTAATAGAAAAGGTATCATACCTGTATGCCAATCATGAGCATGTATGATATCAGGCTTAAAATCCATTTTTTTTAATGATTCTAATACTGCTTTTTGGTAAAACGCAAATCTTTTTGATTCATCTGCATAACCATATACATTTTTTCTAGAGCCAAAAAAGAACTCATTATCAATAAAATAATATTGAATATTTGCTTTTTTTAAGGTTTTAACACCTACATAGACTGCTTTTTCATCACCTAAGGTTATGGTGAAGTCCAAAACATCCGTAGCTTTTTTTCTAAATTTGTTTGGTATCGCTTTATAGAAAGGTAAAAAGACTCTAACATCTGACCCTCTTAGTCTTTTTATTTCGCTAGGTAATGATCCTACAACATCTGCCAATCCACCAATCTTAATGAACGGTGTACATTCTGCACTTACATGTAAAATATTTATCATAACATGCCTCCTAATGATAATTATATCAAAATTAACACTTTAATACTATAAAATCAGAAATATTACAAAATTCTACCATGAAATACAGCTAAAATTATATAAGTAGATTCCATCAGCAGCAACATTAGCAAGACTGCTGGTATAGATAGTGGTGAAATCATAAATATGCCACTAAACAGTGTGAAACAAATGGCCGCTGTAGTAAATGAAAAGACCAGAAGTATCCGTTTTAGTTTAGTTAATGGGAAACAAGAATAGGCTAGAATAAGCCAATAAGCGAATGTAGCTGCTGAAATACCTACTGTTGATATCTCAGTATCACTTAATCCATAAAAAGCACCTGAGAAGATATATACACCCAATAGGTTAGCTATAATAATCAAAGCCCCTGGAACAACATCCTTCATAACGTTTTTAAAGAAATTACCTTTAAACATCTTGTTGTTTGGTTCTATTGCGAGGAAGAATGTAGGAATACCTACGATAAATGTTTCAATAACAAACATTTGAATTGGTTCGAATGGGTAGATTCTTGAAGTAAGTAATAGTATGAATGTTAACAGAATAGTATATAGCGTTTTTACTAGATACAATACCGAAGCTTTTTCCATATTACATACAATTTGTCTACCTTCCTTCACTACGTGAGGGAGGTTAGCGAAATCGTCATCAAGTAAAACAATATGACTGATATTTCTCGTCGCATCTGTAGCACTTGCAAGTGATACAGATACATCTGCTTGTTTTAAAGCTAAGATATCATTTACACCATCACCAATCATACAAACCTTATGCTTGTTAGCTTGGAGATAGATAACTAGTTGTTTCTTTTGTTCAGGAGTTACTCGACCAAAAACATTGTATTCTTTAGCAACTCTCTCTAAGTCTTCATCAGCTACTGTATCTAATGATATATATTTGTCAGCGTCTAGGACACCAGCTCTTTTTGAAACCTCGGATACGGTTAAAGCATTATCACCACTGATAACTTTAATGTTTACACCAGCTTCAATAAATTGCGCAATTGTGCTAGGAGCGCTTTTTCTAATGTGATCATTGATGATTATTAGCGCTATTGCTCTTGGCTTTCCAGAGAATTTTCCTTTTACAATGCCGTCAACTTCTGCTAATAATAATACCCTTTTACCTTTACTAGCATAGGCATCTACTCGTTTTTTAATTTCTTTATATTGTCCACGATAGATAACTTCAGGGGCACCTATTGTAAAGGTACCATTTTCGAGTTCACAAACTGAATATTTATTTTTAGAGTTAAAATCAACTGTTTTAATTGCCTTAAATTTATCTTGTTTTTTGAAGAAGTCATTTAAAGCTTTTGCTGTTTGATTATTGTCTTTTAAAGCATAATTCATCGATGTCATTACGTCTTTAATGTCTATATTTGAATAGGTTTTTTCAGTTAATCCTTTGAAACTAACGAATTTATCAATTTTCATAGTTCCATCAGTTATTGTTCCGGTTTTATCTAGGCAAAGTATGTCAACTCTGGCTAAGGTTTCTATTGAATAGATTTCTTGTACTAGCGTGTTTTTCTTTGAGAGTCTGATTACGGATATTGAGAAGGTCATCGTTGTTAGTAAGACTAGCCCAGATGGAACCATCGCAACCATGGCGCCAGCCATGCTCTTTACAGCCACTTCAAAGATAGCTTGATTAGCTATAAAATCAGGTAAGTAATCATAGCTTGATCCCCTAAAAACATTAAAAAATGTCATTAACCCTAATGGGATAATTAAAATACCAATTACTTTAAGTATTGATCTTAATGTATTTAAAATAACTGATTGCGGTTTATTAAGCGTTTTAGCTTGGTTTTGTAAAGATGCTATGTAGTTGTCATTACCAACAGCTATAACTTTGGAATAGGCTTCTCCAGAAATTACAAAACTACCTGAATACAACTTGTCTCCAGATTTTTTAATTATACTTCTTGATTCACCGCTAATATTGGCTTCATTAACGTTTAATTCACCATTCTCAATTATAGAGTCAGATACAATCTGTTTTCCAGATTTGAATATTACTAGGTCATCTATTACAATTGATTCAATATCGATTTCTATAAACAAACCTTCTCTAATTACAGTTATTTTGTTCTCTGTAATTAATGAAAGTTTTTTTACGGTCGCTCTTGCTCTAAATTCTTGAAAGATACCAATTGAAGTATTGATAATCGCAATTACCATAAACCAAAGATTCTTATAACTTTCGATAGATATCAGAAGCACACCCAAAAGAAGCAGAATTAAATTAAAAAATGTAAATAGGTTACTGCTTATAATTTCCCAGCCGGTCTTTAAGTTTGATTGTTTTTTTATATTGCTTTTACCCAATGAATATCTGTCGTTAACTTGCTCGATATTTAAACCATATGGGGCATATTTTTTTCTCGCCATTTTTAATCACCATTAACATTATATCAAATTAGCATTTCCTTTACAATAAGCCATTTCCACAAAAAAAGAACACTTTATCAGTGTTCAAATATGCTTCCGCCAATGAATTCTCTAAGTAAAGAATTTTGTGGTACGAAAGATGCGTCTATTTCATCAAAATATTTAAGGAACTTCAACAATCTATTTGCTTGAACAAAATATTCTGATTCAGCTTTAATATGTTTTAATGCGTTTTCAGCGAATTTTTTCAATACTGAGAACTCATAGGTTAATTCAGAATTAAAAATGTAGTCTGAATTTTCTAGATAAGGATAGATCCACTTGTATTCACCTCTTCTTACTGAAGGCCACATTGAAAGTGTTCTTTCAGGTGAAGTGTTTCTAAACTGTAAATCTCTAACAATACGTCTCAATAACCTTAAATCAGTTAAATTGATAGGATTATTATTATCAATATTTATTTGTGCGAATGGTGAAATATAGACTTTATACTTATTATCTGCAGGAATGATTTCTGTTAACTGATTATTTAAAGCATGGATTCCTTCTACAATGATAAGCGTTTTAGAGTCGATTTTAATCGGTTCTTTCCAAGTTCTATCTTTAGTTGTGAAGTCAAATATAGGAAGAGATACTTCCTTACCATTGATTAAATCTAAGATGTTTTGATTAAACAAGTCAATATCAAGGGATTCAATATGTTCTAGGTCAGCTTTTCCATATTCATCTTTAGGAGCTAAATCTGGATGAAGATAATAATTGTCAATTGAAATCATTATCGGATGGATACCTAAATCATTTAAAGTTATACTTAATCTGTTTGAGAAAGTTGTTTTTCCTGAACTACTCGGCCCAGCAATAGCGATCAAACGCGTTTTTTCTCTTGATATAATATCATGAGCTAATTCATTTAGTTGTTGATTATGTCTGGCTTCACATTTATAAACAAAATCTTCGGCGTCTCCAGATTCGATCATTTGATTAATCTTATAAATCATATCAGCATTTAATTTACCAGCAAAATTTTCTGATTCGTTTAAAACATCAAAGAATTTAGGTGAGTCTTCAAATTCAGGAATTTCACCCTTTTCTTCTCGTCTTGGGTATTGAACTAAAAAGCCATTTTCTAAATAATGGATTTCGTATTCTTGCAAATATTGGGTTGATGGGATCATATAACCATACATATAGTTACGATATCCATAACATTCGTACACATTAACTCTTTCTTTACGGTACTTTAATGTATTTACTTTATCTAGTATATTAAGCTTTCTATAATAGTTGATTGCGTCATGAATAGATATTTGTCTTCTTACTATAGGATAGTCTTGACCAATTATTCTTTCCATCTCTACTACTACTTTTTCTAACATCGATCTTGTTATGGGATGTTTAATACCTCTACCATAAATTCCCATTGAAATGCTATTTGTGAATTTTATTTGGATATCTGGATATACTCTTCTAAAAGCCATACAAATCAAATATCTCATACTTGTTGCATATATTCTTGTTGAATCATAAAAAGAATAATCTAAGAATTCTACTTCTGCATCACAGTTTACTCTATATGTTAGTTCTCTTAATCTATTATTAACTAGAGCCGCGTAAAAAACTCCCTCGTAGTTTTTAGAGAGATCTTCTAGTCTTATGTATGAGTCAAAATTATATACATCTTTACCTACTTTTACTATAATAATATCACCTTTCCTTTTTTTTAGTGTATTTCTATTTTACTACAAAATCCCATAAATACAAGCGTTTTCATGTTTCTGCGAACTATTTATTTCGAAAAAAACTAAAAAACGAAAGAAATATAGTATAATTAATTCGACACAAAAAAAGGAGGATTATATGTTACTAGCAAGTTTTTTCTCGACTGCAGGCATGGATGAGCAACCAGGTAACTATTTTTTTAATACCCCACATCTTATCTACCTATTGTTTAACATAGTACTGTTCATAGTTTTATGGAAAATATTAAAAAGCAGAACGAAACGCACTCAAGATATTATTATAACAGCATTTTTAATCCTTATTTTAGTTTTGAAATACGCAGGAGATATTTTGTTTATATATGAATATTATAATGTTATACCACACGTATCAAGTTATCCTCATGCTTTTTGGGATGTAGATACATTTATTTCTTTTCAAATGTGTGGAGTCACCAATATACTCTTACCGTTGACTATCTGGTTTAAATTAAAAGGCTTAAGGGAGTTTGTCTTTCTATCATCAATCCTTGGCGGTATTGCTGTTATTCTTTATCCAGTAACAGTTTTATATGGACATCCATACGTTTTAACCTTGCCAATCATTAGAAGTACATTTGTTCACTTCTTCTTGCTGTTTATACCAATATTCTTAATCAACCGTGGTGATTTCAAGCCTAATCCTAAACATTGGTGGCACATAGCTCTTGGAATATTCTTCTTAACAATGTGGGCAACATTTGGTAATTTAGTCATAGATAAAGGTAATAACAATCTTTACCTAATGGACAATCCATTCTTTGGTGGACCTATACCATTACTTAATCAAGTTTCAAATGGATGGCATATTCTATTAATGTTAGCATTAATAACTATAGGATATTCTCTTATCTATATATTAACTAGTCTAATAGCACCTGGTGGATTCAAAAAATTTATCAGCAAATTTAAAAAAGCCTAAAATGGATTTTTTTGTCCATAATAGGCTTTTCTTTTTTTACAATTTACTTGATACTATTATATTCGTTCATCAATTCTTCAATGGGTAGATTAGCTAAATCATCTAGTTGTTCTATGGTGTTATACTCGCTATTTGAATTAAATACTTCAATAGCTATAATTAATCTAGCCTGAGAAACTCCTAGTTCATCAGCGTAGGAAGCTAATTGAATATTTGATGTAAAGTCTATCCTATAACTATCTTCTATCATTTCAGGTAGTATATCTACTGAATCAACTTCTCCTAGGACAGCATTTTCAGCGCTACTTCCTGAAGAATATGTAGCGTCAGAAATTCTTGCTTCCGAAGGAGATAAATATACCTGTTCCAATTCTAAATGTTGGAAAACAGTTAGAAAAGTTACTTCAGTGAAATCAGCTAATAAATCGCCTATTTTGAGTTCTGACTCATAATCGGAACTAAATACCCCAACTAACATAAAAGCTTCATTTTCAGCGAAATACCCCTTTTCAATACCCTTTTCATAGATTACATCAACTAAATTCCCAACTTTTTTGTTTTTAACGTTGATTTCTTTTAAAAATGTATCAGCTTCGGTATTTGAACCTGTAATACTAACAACTCGATCAAAAGCATTTAGTTCAACTACAAATGAAGGATTAATATCAATGGTTAGAGTAGTAACTGGTGTCATTCTTAGAAAGATATAAAATGATAATAGGAAAACAAGAACTAAAGACACCATTGAATAGGCAATCTTGCCTAAATAACTTTTCCTAGTTATAGTTTCCTTTTGCATTATAAAATCATTAACAGGAATGTTTCCACTATGATTTCTAATATTAAATTGTGCAGAATCTTTTAAGATTCCGTTAAATTCTTTAATTTTCATATTGATCATCCCTTAAATGCTTGCGCATTTTTCTTATTGCCTGTTGGTAGGTCCAGGTAACTGTACCAAGAGGTATATTTAGAATCAAAGCTATCTCTCTATGAGTCAAATTTTCGATGTTATGTAATAGAAAGATGTTTCTTTCCTTTTTCTTTAGTATTTTCAAAGCTGACTTGATAAGCTCTTCGTTAGCAGCGCTGATCTCTAAATATTCATCATAGGAGAACGCATCCATATCGGAGTCGACAACCTTAACTTCTCTTTTCCTTTTGTTATATTCATTAATCGCTAGGTTTTTGGCTATTGTAAGTATATACGCAAGAGAATTCTTGGTTTTATAGTCATAGAGTTTTTCTAAAAACTTCAGATAAGTATCTTGCATAATATCTTCGGTTAATGCTTTATCTCTAAGTATTGGTAATACAATAAAGAAGATTTTTCGATAGGTTAATTCATAAATCTTATCGAAGGCTTCATTGTCACCAGATTTTAGCTTTTGAATATAGTTTTCAAGATTAAAATCCAAGTTGCTCACCCCTTTTATAATATTTTAACATTTTAAAAGGGTTTTACAAATGGTTTCATTAATATAAACAATTTAGCCCTTGTTTTTATTGGAAAAAAAAAGGGCCTGTAAAGAATTAAGAATCTGAGAAGATTTTTAAGAACTACAGGTTCTTTCTTTGAAATCAAACAAAAAAGGCACACGTTGTGCCTTTTTGTGTATATTGAAATACACTTCTGAAAA
>Ga0307992_1000148_pt1 | contig 44976 bp, 32 predicted proteins | sample EllFjometagen133_FD_203162 | JGI IMG/M metagenome (GOLD analysis project Ga0307992, IMG submission 203162) | Marine microbial communities from Ellis Fjord, Antarctic Ocean - #133 | ecosystem: Environmental > Aquatic > Marine > Unclassified | place: Southern Ocean | collected 2014-10-08
ACACAACATCAGCTTCCCGCTGGTGTTGTTTTGCGTTCAATACATTATGTGGAATTCCCGCCCGCTTAAGATTTTTACTCAACATTTCAGAAATTTCAACAGAGATCGTTCCAACCAATACAGGTTGCCCTTTTTTAAAACAGGAAGTGATCTCTTCAACAATAGCGTGGTGTTTGGCCTGGCGACTTTTAAATATCTGGTCGTCAGTGTCTATGCGGACAACCGGCTTATTTGTCGGGATAGTCACAACTTTCAAGCTGTAAATCTCTTCAAATTCATTGGCTTCGGTAGCGGCGGTACCGGTCATACCTGCCAACTTATCATACATTCGAAAATAATTCTGTAAGGTAATGGTTGCCAGTGTCTGATTTTCACCTTCTATGCGAACCCTTTCTTTAGCTTCAATAGCTTGATGCAGACCATCGGAATAACGGCGACCGGGAAGTATACGACCAGTGAACTCATCCACGATAAGAACTTTACCATCTTTAACAACATATTCAACATCTTTTTCATAAAGAGCATATGCACGTAAAAGCTGAGTGATATTATGGATCATCTCACTTTTTTGACCATGATTTTTCTGTACTTCGGCTTTGGCTTTTTGTTTTTCTTCATGGGTGGTTTCTTCGTCTTCATCGATTATCACAAATTCCTCACCGATATCAGGAATCACAAAATATTCGGGGTCTTCCGGGTTCATGATCTTTCGACCTTCATCCGAGATCACAATAGTATGGCTTTTCTCATCACTGGCATAATAAAGCATGTCATCGATCTCATGCAGGCGTTTTTCCTGCATATAATAACTTTCGGTACGGAATATTTTATCTTGTATATCCGCTTGCTGCATCAACTTCAGAAAACGTGGGTTTTTAGGTTCTCCGTGCTGAACTTCCAGAAGCAGGGTTCCAAGCTCAAGTTCATGTTCTTTATCGTCGGATATTTGACTGATTTCATCAAGCAGTCTATTAACTTTTTGTTTTTGTACCCGAACAAGTTTTTCAACCTGTGGGCGTAATTTTTTATAGCGTTCATTTGAATTAGATTGAACCGGACCGGAAATGATCAGCGGCGTTCTTGCCTCATCAACCAAAACGGAGTCAACCTCATCAACGATAGCGTAATAATGTCCACGTTGGACCATGTTCTCGTGGCGAATCGCCATATTGTCACGCAAATAATCAAAACCAAATTCATTGTTCGTACCATAAACAATGTCACAAGCGTATTGTTCTTTTCGATGTGTGGGAGGCATGGTATTCAGGATCTTCCCAACGGTCAATCCAAGAAATTTATATATGGCACCCATCCATTCGGCATCACGTTCGGCAAGGTAATCATTCACGGTCACAACATGTACACCGCGTTTAGTCAGCGCATTAAGAAAGATTGGCATCGTAGCAACAAGAGTTTTACCTTCACCTGTCTTCATTTCAGCAATATTGCCGTTATGAAGTACGTCAGCACCCAGTAGCTGGACATCAAAGGGAACCATGTTCCATTCAACTTCATTGCCCAGAAGTCTGACCTTAGTTCCAACCAGTCGCTTACATGTTTGTTTAACAACAGCAAAGGCTTCTGCTTTTAGTTCATTAAGTGTATCTTGTTCTGCTTTAAAAATTGCCGTATCAATAGCTTCCGAAGAAAGATCGCTTTCTTCGGATTTTTGTTTAGCTTCTTTGCGACGTTCATCGATCAGACTTATCATGCCTAGAGTACTAACACGCAAATCATCATCGCTTACATCATTCATAGAATCATATTTTGCGTTGATCTCATCAACGACAGGGGTGACCTGTTTCAGGTAGCGGTCTGAAGGAGTTCCGAACAATTTTATAAGTATTTTATCAAAAATCATTTTGTGCTTAACCTTTTTTAACGCGGCTTATTTCTGGAAGTAAGATCTTTTCTTCTATTAAATCTTTATAGATACGGTCCAGCATGCCATTAACAAATATATGACTTTCTTCGGTGGAGAACTCTTTTGCCAATTCAATGGCTTCGGATATCGTCACGCGGGGCGGCACATCTTCAATAAACATCATTTCCGCGATGGATTGACGCAATATGATCTTGTCCATGAGCGTGATCCGCGAAAAGGCCCAGTTTTTTGAGCGTTTTTTTATACGCTCATCAATTTGATCGATCTCATTGATGGTTTTATGGATCAGGGCCCTGAAGAATTCTTCATCAAATTCTGGTTCTTCGTTCAACAAGAGACTTCGTTCGATCACATTGTCGAGGATCTCATTCTCTTGTTGTAAATATGCATACAAATGTTGGATACAAAGCATGCGTGCATTACGGCGTAATTTTTTCATATATGGCAAATCCTTTGAATATTATCTAAGAAAAGAAAACGATTTTTCAATGACAGTCTCATAGCGCATTAATATAATATGATTTCCCTGCGAAACACAAAGGAATATGTGTAAAGTTTGGACGTTTAATGCATTTATAGTTTAGCGGTTTAGCGTATCTGTGACATCGGTTTTATAATCAGAGCTTTTAATTTCTTACTTTTTCACCACAGTTAATTTTTGTATCTTTTTTTTGTTAAATTATTTGATCTTACTAAGGAGAAATTCAAATGAAAAAATATTTTGTTTTATTGTTATGTATTATATCTATCATGCCATTAATGGCTCAAAAAGAAACAATAGAGGACATATATTGCTCATGGAGTGATATTACACAATTTTTAGACAAAGAAAATATTTATAAGGAAATTTTTAAGGACAAGGATCATCCCAATACCGAGAAAGCGGAAACCTCAGCTTGGAATGCTTTTAATTTTGCTTTTTCTCTAGAAGGTTTACCACATGGTTTAATAAATGAAATATTTGAACCTGCCGCATTAAAAAATATTAATAAAACCATGGGAATGGTCGGAAACAGTCTGGCAGCACTTCAGATCATTAAAGATTATAGTAGCGGCAATACTCTTGGCGCGGTAAGCAATGCCACAAAAACCAGCATGTATTATGCCGTTGGAAAATGGGGCTGGAAATCTCTAAAGATCGCTGGTGTAGGTTTACAGGTCTTTGATTACATGCTGACCTCTCTCGGCGAGATGACTGTCGACGCCATACATGCAGCCCTAAGAGATGCATATTTTACATACTATCGGGGTTCTGGACATCGGGATTTGAAAACATGGAAAGCCATTATAGAAAAACTTGATGGACCTATTGCGGTTCAGAAGGAAATTGATGGTTATCTTGATAACTATTTCCAACTTACTGCAGATGAAATTAATAAACTATATTCCGGCGGAAGTTGGACAAAGGCAGACGCTCAAGCGGTTAAAAATGAATATCTTAACGAAGAACTTTTGCCTTACATGAAGCCCTTGTTTTTACGCTTAGAAGAGGAAGCTCGTCAAAACACACTGAATAAGATCGGCAACGAATACAATAAGATATATGACAAGATCACAACAGAACTAAACAGCAAACAACGATATAAGGTCTATCTTGAGGCTCCTGAAGATAAAATCCCACTTTGCAAAGCAGGCATTCAGGTAAAATCAGGTGGAGAATGGAAACTATATGTTAAAGGTTCTTTTAAAGACAATGGCCAACGCAAACTTTCGTTTACAAAATATTCTCTTATAGTAAACAAGGTTGATTCTGCCCGTGCTATACTTCGCTATGAAGCAGCGAAGGGAAGACAAACATATTATCAAGCAATTGATTTGAATAAAGACAAAATGGATATCTATTTCAAATTAGCCGAAAATGATGCGCCGGAAGAAAAAGCGCCGGAATCGGAAGAAGCTCCTGAAAGCGAAGCGCCTTCACGTCCCGATCAAGCTCCCAAAGAAGTTCCTGGAAACGAGGTGTCCTCAAGTCCCAATCGGGCTCCTGAAGAAGCTCCGCAAGAAATTGCCGAACAAGTTGAATTATCCAAAGAAATGAAAGCACTCTTTATTACAAATGGCCTGCCTTTGGATGTTGTGATCAAAAAACAAAAAGAAACAGCATCTGTATTTGTCGGCACCGTAATCCATAAACGCATCCCAAAAGGTAATGTACTGACCATCAACAAAGCTACCCGGGAAATGACTCTTGTTTATAAATTAAAAGGCCCGTTCGCACCTGAGTTGTTATGCAAAGGGTTACCGATTGCACCTAATTCATATTCTGGAATTATTGTAACCAATGATGCAAATGCGGTGAATGTGGGGAATTTTTCTTTTGTGTTGCTAGCTAAATAATAAAGGATATGTATGAAATTAGTAATCCTTCTTCTCGTCATTTGTTCTTTTGTCTCAGCCAGACCCAATCAAGAGTTCTTTGATGATTTTAATTATACAAACTCTCAAGATACCCTCTTGTCGCAACATGGCTGGACTGCTGTGCACGGCACCAATGCACCCCCTTCGGGCGCGATATATTCCCGTGATCTTATTTCTTTTGGATTGGCTCAGCCAAGCTCGGATAACCGGCTCATGATTCTCAAAGCAAGAACCAATGGAAAAATAGCCAATATCGAACTCAGTCGGTTGGAAACTCCTCCGGTTTTTCGCGAAGGCACCTATGCCGCACAGTTATTTTTTGATCATGCACTTCGTAAAACCCAGGATGGGAACATTCAGACTTTTTATCTTATCTCCCCGCTTCGTTTCCCTTCGGATACTTTGTATTCTGAGTGTGATATTGAATATTTACCTTACGACGTATGGGGACAATCGGAGTATACTCACAGTTCCGTATATTTCTCTACCTGGGAAACATATCAACCTGAACCTTTTATATCGGACTATGCTTTAAATTCTCAGCAGCTCAATTTATCGGGGTGGCATATTTTAATCATCCGAATATTTGATGGCAAGGTAAGTTACTCGCTTGATAAATCCAATGAACCACTTTTTGTTCACGAATTTTCCCCCATCGGCTCCACAGTTTATCCTGAATCTTTGATACAGCTGGCTTTCGCCAATTGGATCACTTCCACGGCAGGTGAATTTTCCATCTGGCGAAAAAGTGAATTTAAAGTCGACTGGGTTTACCATGCGGCAGATACGACCCTTGATTTTATTGGGATCAGGCGACGCGTCAATGAATTGCGAAAAAGCAACATCTCATTTTTAAATGATCTTAAGAAATGATCTATATGGTTTAATTATTCTCTGGTTTCTTTTCTCTCGTATTCTTTGCCCAATTCAACAAGATGACAATAGTCAGAATCCCAACTTTTCAAAAAGATCTGTGAAACTCTTTCAGCTAGCATATCATTTTCAACAATGACACCCAGATTTCGTCCGTTATGAAAATAACTCTTCGACCAATTGGATGTCCCCAACCAAAATTCCTTGTCATCCACGACCATATATTTGCAATGCTCCACACGTGCAAAGCCGACATAGCCTTCGCTGGCTTCTGGGATAGTTGAGAATTTTATATTAATGTTGGGAATAGCATGAAGTGATTTAATGTAATCTATTCTGGGTGAATAGAAATTCCAGTCGGATAAGATCATCTCCACTTTCACACCACGAGCAGCTGCTTTGCGCAAAGCGTAATCCAACCTTCCGTACAACTCTCCCCGCGACAAAGGCGAGTAACTCAAGAGTTGTATTCTAATGCTTTCTTTTGCGGAGTTAATCAATTTTACTACCCGGATTTCATCCCAATTCTGTGCGTGGTAGATGATCTTTATATTGCTGGCAGTAGGTATAATGTTGACCTTCCCATATTCTGCATCCTTTATTTGATACATTATTAAATCCTTTGAGAGCACGATATTACTTTTCAAAGCCCCAGTATCTGCGTCCTTAGCGGACAGCGACCAATCCAACTCAAACAATTCATTGTAAAATGAAACGAGTTTTTTATTTTCAATTCTTATTCCCAATTCATGGATATGCTCCATGGCTCGCCAGTCGAAATTCTGCGACCCAATGAATATCTCTTTCCCATCGACGATGAAATACTTTGCATGCAAAACACCACCGGTAATCTCGTTTAATTTATAAACATGGACGTCAATATTAGGATACTCGTTTAAAATATCGGCAGTTTCAGGATAAGTTTTATACATATTACCGTCAACAATAAATCTTACTTTAACCCCGCGATCTGCCGCATCATAAATTGCCGCTAAAATCGGTTCGAGCACATCGCCCTCTTTATGGGAAATATAAAATTCACCGAAATCAAGTGAGTGCTTTGCAGAAGATATCATCTCAACCCATACCTCGGATGTATTGCGAATATCTTCATTATTCAGTGTGGTTTCAATGGGGATGCTTTCGACTAATTCGATCATGTCTTTGCCTTGCAGTGAGATTGATAAAAATATTAGAATTAACACACATATTTTTTTCATAATATTGCCTTTATTTATTTTCTCATTGCAGTATAAAACATTTTTTGGGGAAATAAAAGTAGAGACGCAGCAATGCTGCGTCTCTACCCATATGCGTTATTATTTATGTAATATTAATTTATTTACCTCACCAAAACCATCTTCTTTGTATCTGAATATTCACCGGCCATTATCTTGATTAGATAAACACCGGATGCAACTTGATTTCCGTTTGCATTCGATCCATCCCAGACCAAGTTGTAAAAACCCGATTCCATGTGAGAGCTCATTAATGTTTTCACTAATGCTCCTCGGATATCGTATATCTTTACACTAGCATCACAGGCTTCGGGGATCTGAAATGGGATCGTCGTGGTCGGATTGAAAGGATTGGGATAATTCTGGCTTAATTTAAATTCCGTTGGAATATCCGCAATTGCGGTCAACGGTGATTTTTCACCGATTAGTCGAATGTAAAGGGTTTTATCGCTGATCGACCATTCACTGCCATTATAGAGCCACGATGCACCGCAGTCATAGGTGTCGTAACTAATGGATACCAAGGTGTCCTGTGGTAAAAATTCCACAAGATATGAATTTGAAGCATCCAGTGTTAAAGGCACGTCAACTATATACCAGTTTTCCTGCGTTGCCGTTATGGCACTACTGGTGAAGAGCCCGGTGAGACTTTTGTCACTGGCCATAGATGATAAGCGCATTTTAAAAGTCCCGGGTTTTGCTACGTGAACTTTTATCTTTTCCACTTGCAGTACGGAGTCACTAAAATAGAATTCGTTTGCAAATGCATTTCCCGGATACCACCAATAAGAATAGTATAGAATACCCGTGTCATATGCATACTCGTTGGCCTTCAGTGATTCTCCACCTTTGATGAATACTTTTTCTGAGGGTTGACTGTTGCCCATATTATAAACTGCTTCAACATAGTACTCGCATTCGTATCCCAAATAGGTGCCCCAATCAATAAATTCTGGCGTGGTGACATAACCTAAATAATCAAAGTAGCTATCCCCTGAGAAACGACCATAAACCGCATAACCTTCCAATCTTGGTAAGACTGGAGTAAGGCTCGAAGGTGCAGGTTCACTCAGTACTTTATCAAGCTTAATTGCAACTTCGGGCTTTTCTTTTGGTAAATCCAATGATCCCTGGGGCACTTCCGATGCCAGCAATTCCTTTCCGAGATCCTTCGAGTCAACCATTATGAAGTCATCTTTTCGAATAGGTTTTCCATTGGGGGATGATGCGAATTTAAGCGGCTTCTCGTTTGGTTTTGCATCAGGATTTATGACCATCTCCGGAGCATTCTCAAAAAGATACATATCATCGATATACCAGGTCTCGCCATACCAGTCGGACCAGTCAAGCCCGTTCCATAACCAGCCTGCATAGGAATGATACCGGAACGCTATCTTAACTGTTTGACCGATATATGCGCTCAGATCCACTGTAACCCATTGCCAACCTTCCGGTACGGGATAAATACTTCTAACGACAGTTGACATTGATTCAACCGTTGAAACACTTCCCGCCACCCTGATTTCGTTAGGCGCATTATCCATAGCGGACCACCAGCCCATTTGCCAAAATCCCAGCAAGTGGTGACTTTCACTGATCGTGATAGAGGGAGAGAACATCCAGGAATCTTCTTCCTGATAGGTATCTGGAGCAATATCATAGCTGTCAACCCCAATACATTCATCACCCTCTAATGATATTATTCCAAATCCCGAAGGCATGGGTGCTTTAGTCCATTGTGTCCAAAAATCATTATCAAAAGTAAAATCTTCGTAGTAGCCATCTATCTGCCAATCCATATATATATTATCGATCGCCCAAGTTTCTCCGTTGGTACTTTCATATACAAAAGCCAGATAAAATGTTTTGCCGTAATTACTCGAATAGTTTAGATTTATTTGAGCTAATGACCAATCATCAGGCAAATTTTGACTTGACCAAATGCTTGTAAAATCTTCCGGATCCGTACCACTCCACGAAATCATAACCTTATTTGGTGCGTTATCATAATCATTATAATAACCGATATGCCAGAAATTAAGCACGCCACCAGTTGTCCCGTCAATAGTGATAGGATTGGTGACCAGCCATTCTTCCTGGCGTTCTCCTTCTTTGCCATAATCACAATATGCGACAGGATTATCTCCGATATAGCCGGAGGTCCAGCTTGTACCTTTCTGATTATCTCCACGATTATATATCTTCCAATCGACGGGGATGCCGTGATTGAAGGTTTCTTTTGTGATCGTGGAATCCAATCGCGGTGGTTCCCATGTCATATAAGCAGCACCCCAAAGAGTACTGTCACTGGTAGCAAGACCCGTTACTACAGGCAATGGATTACTTGTTCTGAACGTGTAATCTCCGGAGAAAAAAGGGCCATTGCCGTAACGGTCATACCCGCCAACTTGATAGTGATAAGTCGTGTCTTTAATAAGTTCATACATGCGGACCGCGTTTGTAATATCCGTGCTTCCGCTAAATGAAAGTGTGTCGGTATAAGTTGTTGTCAAGCCCCAGCGAATGATCGCAGTTGATGGCTCATTGGTCGTCCACCACACCGATGCTTCGTTGTCATGAATCCGGTAAGCCTCGGGCGACCCGACAAGTGCGGGCGCTGTATTGTCAACACCTGTATCAAAAGCCAGCGTATCACTATGAACTGTATCAACACCTTCAATGATTGAAATTGCGCTATAATAATATGTCTTCTGAGCTTCCAAACCTTCGATCAAAACACGGTGATCTTTGGTCGGCTCAAGCGTGTCTTTTTCAATGATCTCGTAATATCCATCAACTCCCCATACCAATCGTGTATCGGAGTATTTGTTTGTTTTCCAGGTAAGCTCAACAGCCCAGGAGCTTTGAACATTAATATTCGGCCCTTCGGTAAATTCAAATTCATTAATGATCTCGGTTCGGGGCGGATAGAAATAATGAGTTGTTGTTTGACTGCCGTAATACATGGAAGCTGCAATAGCATAATCTGTGACATGAATTTCATCCAGTCTTCCAGGTCTTGAATCCCAGTTTGTTTCGGTACTAAAAATGATCTGGAACTCATGACCATCCCAAGCAAAAGCAGATGTTGGAGTTGTATAGTATCCTTCAAGTTCATAGCTATTCATAAAGCTTGTCGTACTCCATTTATTCAAGAACGGAGAGAACATATGAACTTTGGCATAATTATCCAGATTCGACCCATCTTCTATCACCATCATGATGCGATCATCCAAGCGAATCCCACCCGATTTTGCGCTGTACATATTGATCACATCTTCAGACCACTTACCTTCTATGCTATTATAGGCATGGATATATTTTGTGTTGGTATTATACCAATGATCATAGGATAACAACCCGCAAAAATCGGATGTAAAAATGCCATCGACATTGTTTGACTTGAAGTCCAAAATATCCCACTCATCTTTTAATACCGAATAACCATAGGCCTTCAATTCGGCAGTTCCGTTCATACTACTCACCTGTTGCAAAAATATCCCGGTATGACCGGTGGCTTCGATCATAAATTGGGAAGTATTATATACCTCCATTGGTTCTTTCCATTCACCTTTGAGTCCATTGAACACAAAGAGATTGTTTTTTGTGTAGTTATTGGAAGCCGCTAAAACATATCCGGCTTTTGCGGCGCCTTTAACAGTAAATTGACTACCGGGATAAGGAATGCTCAACTGTTGAATGCCATCGGCATGTGAACTATAAGCCCATAGCGTTGCATTATAAGGATCGTTCTTATACCATGCCAGCATCATATCCTCATAGGTTAGCAAGTTGTCAATACCTTGCCGACTTTCAATATAATCGGGCAACCATTCATTTGTACAACCGTTATAAATATGTCCCTGCCAAACATCTCCGGATCGTGCACCTTGAACAATAAAATTCTCTCCAAGAAAGGACTTGTCAAAGGTAAATCCCGATAATGTGGGTAGCACTTTCCATTCATTCTCGCCAATGCCATAAGTGTAAATATAATCATTATAATTATTGATATATTCTTGTGTTGCCACAGCAAAATGAGCATTGGCATCCATTTGTATCGTCTTTTCCCATTCGTGTATATTAATTGTATTCAGCCTACTGATCCCCGCCTGCATATATACCCAGTCATGAAGCTCAAGATCATAAACCTCAATTTGAGTATGATTACAAATTGTATCACCTCCTGCGTGTAACAACAAAGCAAGACTATCGGAAAATTCCGTTGCAATCACATGCCATGGATCATTTGTTGTCCCTGATCTTCCAGACCAGCTATCCAAGTCTGCATCATAGGTTCTAACCCAATGTGATGTCGAGGCATCTCCCCAGACAAACGATATATTTTTACCCGTGGCAAAACCCGTTGGTTTAGGAATATTGCTGTCCGTGGCAGAAAAGGTGCTACTACTTCCGTTGAAAGTATAGGCAAGATATCCGCTTGAGGTCTTACCCAGCACAAGCCCATTGTCTCCGTCAATCATCAAAGTATAGTTATCCGCTTCTGCTGTCAGGATATCCGTATTCCATTCTCCGGTGACTGCACTGTAGGACAATGCCACATCATTACCAACTCCATCTGAAATAAACAAAGCACACAAAGGTCCTTTAGTTGCCATAACAATATTACCAAAATAAAATGGTGATGTGCTTGCGTTTCCTGTCAGCAAACTATGTGCCATAGGGGGAACATCCATGGTAACATCAATCCAATAGTAATCCGATTCAATACGACCGTTGATATTCGACATAAAAATGTCGGCATCTGAAGCCGGTGCATCCCAGTCGTGAAAATTCATTACCACTCGCCCGCGATTAAAATCACAAACGATCAGCGAGTCCGTATTGGACGTAGAACGGAATTCAGTACCATTCGCAATATCATATCCGTACACATCTTTGGGGGCTTCCATATCTGTACTGGGAGCGTTTCGCCAGTCTTCCCAGATCACGATCCCGTCATGTACTCTCGGATGTTTTTGGACGCTGGCATTATCGCAGATAGTGAAGACCGTACCATCATCTGCTGTTCCATATAGCATATCTTCACCGAGATCATATCCCTTAATATTCTTGTCGACTTCTCCTTCGCGCCATACGATGTAACGGCCATAAATATCATAACTTCCGTAATCGCCATCTATACCAAGAACACTCACTGTATCATCTGCCGTACCCTGTTCACCGTCTTCTCCTAAACTATACACTCTTAGGTCTGTCGTCCATGGACTTGCATGCGTATAGGTAAATACCATAGTATTACCGTCAGTTACGGGTGCCCCAAAATAATCGTATTGCCCTAATTCGGGAAGTGAATCGGCAAGCATTTCAAAGCGAGCCCCTGTTTCAACATTATGGGCAAAGATCTGGTTGTTCCATCCGTTACCTTTGCTGCCCACTCTTGTGACCCAGGTATCGGAAACCCCAAATCCCTCATATCCATATCCGAAATTTTCAATCTCTGTTTCAATATCGCTTTCTGTATCATAGCAATAATAGCGCATGTTCGTATTGCTTATTTCGGGACTATCATAATGAAAAGCATAATATATGTTTTTATCTCCGCTGGCAATATAAAGGGGGATGTCACCAGCCAAATCCGTATCGATATAATGATTCCATGTAGAATCGCTATTGAGGTCTTTGAACGTAAACCCCGGAAGCTGTCCGTTAACATTGGTTTCAACATATCCGATCACATTTTCTGTTAACGCAACGGCCGGATGGAAGCTCCATAAATTTGTACTTCCCTGGTTGCCTGGTTTAACAACAACCCCCAACGGAATACCACCACTAGGTTTAGGTGGAAGATCTTCACCGCTAAGTTGATCATAAAACTGGATCTGTTCAAAGCTGATGCCCTCATCGTTTAACAGATCTGCCGCGGATGCATCACAGCGTGTCAACATGACTCCTTCTTCCTCGGCAATAATCTCCATTTCATTTCTCAAGCGAAGTGTGGCCTTTTGGTAGTCGTCCGCCTGAATCCGGAGAAATACATCCCCGGCAATAAGCCCGGAAATTGAAAATGCGATGAGAAGTACAACAATAAATGATCGTTTTAGGATGATGTGATAATTAGACATTGGGTATCCTTTTCATTATTAATTTTCCAACAATAACAAACAGTACAGGCATTTCCCCATCCACCTTATTGTTATGTTTTAGTCTACAAATACGCAAATCCTATTATATCGTTGCGTTATTATTTAATTACTTATTATAGTTTACAAATTTTTACAAAAAATCCAAATATAAATATTTGATGAAGTAATTGTGCTTAAGCTAAAATTGAGATCAAGATACAACATACTTCACGCCTCTTTTTCTATACCTTTCTTGCTTGCAAATATGAACAAATTCTCCATAAATTCCCTATCATTAACAAGGAGCTATTATGCAGGAAATATGGAAAGCACTACCCGGCAAGGGAATTGGAAATATACTTTTTGGTATCAGCAAAAAACGCTTAGTTGAATTGCTGGACGAACCGGATAGCTTGGATACTACAGACGAAGAGGGCGATCTGTGTGAACATTATTATTATGACGATTTGGATATCGCTTTTACTTTTTCCGCAGAAGAGGGCGATCATTTGCTTGTGATCACCATTGGAAATCCGGAATGCTTTGTTTCTGAAGTACTACAAACAGGCATGGAAATGGAAGACGCTCTGGCTGAAATTGAAAAGCTTAAATGGGAAGCTCCCGATATTGAAGAGATCGCAGATGATGATCTGATTTTCAGCTATGGAGATACCGGTGTGGATGTCTGGTTTGAAGACGGTGTATTGACCGGATTTCAGATGAGTCCGCAATGGAAAGATGATGATACCATAGCGTGGCCAATATAAATGTCATCTCGACTGGAATCCGTCACTTGACGGATGAAGCGGAGAGATCTCAAATTACTCAAAACTTTTAAGGAGTTTGAGATTTCTCCACTACGCCCCGATTCTTCGGGACTTCGGTCGAAATGACAGTTCAAAATTTATGCAAAACAAAAACAACAAAATTGCTCTCCTCTCAGCCGGAATCGTCCTCCTGCTTTGGTCCTCTGTGGCCACAGCCTTTAAAATAGCTCTTCAATATTTGAAGCCTTTTGAATTATTATTCCTTTCAACCCTGTTTTCATTTTTTGCTTTAAGCTTGATCATGCTGTTTTCCGGTCGTTTTGCCAGATTTAAAAAGGTAAGGGCAAAAAACAGAAATAAACTCCTTATCGCCGGAATTTTAAATCCTGTTATATATTATTTGTTGCTATTCAAAGCCTATGATATGCTACCTGCTCAATTTGCCCAAGCCGTTAATTTTACTTGGCCCTTGGTTTTGGCTGTTTTTGCCATGATCTTGAAACATGAAAAATTTCACGTTTTACGATTATTGATGCTTTGCATCTCGTTCTGCGGAGCTTTGGTCGTTGTACTGGGCGGTAATGCTATGCCCGGTGGAATCAGTATTATAGGGATATTGATCGCCTTTGCAACAACGATCTTCTGGGTGATTTACTGGTTAATTACAAAAACAATTGACGAAGATCCGGTGATATCTTTATGGATCCCCTTTATGGTTGGAGCGGTTATTTTATCTGTTGCCGCACTCTTTTTCTTTCGACCCGAATCGCTTAGCTTATCGGCCTGGCTCTCCGCAGGGTATGTTGGATTATTTGAGATGAGCTTAACCTTCCTGCTCTGGCTGAACGCGCTCAGAAAAACTACATCCACGGCACTCATCAGCAATTTTATTTATGCAGTACCATTTCTGTCGTTGATCTTTATTCGCTTTATATTGAATGAACCTATTCAATCCACAACCTTGATCGGATTATTCATGATCGCTGCGGGAATAGTTGGGCAGGTATTTATTCATTCAAAAAATAAATTGTCATCTCGACCGAAATCCCGATAATAATCGGGATAAAGCGGAGAGATCTAAAATTACTCAATATTTATTTTTGTCTTGAGATTTCTCTACTGCGCCCCACCTTTTGGGGTTTCAGTTTTAATGACAAATATATTATTTTACCAACACCAATTTCTGCGATGCGGTCTGTGTGCCATCAATTTTCAACACACAAAGATATATCCCTGAAGGTTGATCTGTAGCATTCCAATGAAACGTATATTTCCCGGCTTCTTTTTTTCCATTGAACAAGGTTTGGATCTTTTGCCCTTTTAAATTATAAATATCCAAATCTAATTCGCTGACAGTTGATAATTGAACGTTAATAGCTGTACTTGGATTGAAAGGGTTGGGATATGGTGCCAGTAATAGCGTTGTTTGTGGAATATCATAAGATAATATTTCAACTCCACAATTTTGCATAAAGTTAATGATCTTTCCCATTACAAGTATGCGAGCCGTATCACCTACAATAGTCTCAAAAGGGATGGTCATTGCGAATACTTTTCCGGGTTCTGTTCCGCCCGGGAAGTTACCCGAATAAGCAATTCCTCCACAAGAGATTGAGGGATCATAGCCGTTAAATATTACCGAGCGATAACTTCCATTTATTGGTTGAATACCATCGGGATCACTGACGTTATAAGATCCATGGTTGCCATTATCAAATTCAAAAGTCAGGGTCGTATCAAAAAAATCAAAGCCACTAAAGTGTGCATTATAATAGATTCCGCTTAATTCATTTGGTTTATCACTGACGCCTCGGAATTTTAAATAATCATGGCAAAATTCTTGATTTGATGAGTCGCCCTTAATATCAAGATCATAGGCGAATTCAAGTCCCGATATAAATAAATTTCCACCTTGTTTCAGATAGTCTTTCACAATATCAATTTCATTACCGGTTAGAGTATAATTTCGGCGATCCTCATTTCCCAACACATAATTTACCATATTAAAATTATTTGCATTCATTCGCTCCTCGATAAGAATATTATTCGTACAAGAAGCAAGTTTTGTGTTATACGCATCTGCCGCCATTCCGTGTCGAAGCAGATAATCATTCCCCTTTGAACGATTAACACCGTTAATTAATAACATTGATTCTGAATTGTTTCCCGGTGTTACTGCAAGCCATTCGCTTTTTTCGCTTTCACCCCATTTATTAATTGCAGAAATTTTGATATATTTTGTTTCATTGTTTATCAACCCTGAAAGTATAGCTTGGCAAGAATCGATCTTAGCCGTATCGTTATAAGTAATACCATCTTCTGAGAAGTAAACACGATATGCCGTGGCGTCTACCGGAGGCAATACTTCAATTTGTATCGCTCCATCGCCTGCCGGAGCCGCGCCCACACCCTCAGGGCGTTGTGGAGGGTTTCCTTGGATGTACTCCAGATATGCGGGTTCACCATAGTATTGATAACCGACATTCTCATATTCCGTGCCGCTAAGCATGGTATGAATAAAACCGTTCCGATAAACTTGTACTGTGTGGAGAATGGCCTGTGTTGGATTTTTTTTCATTAGAATTTTAAATCTTTTATCCAAAGCAATATAACGATAGAAACTAACATCATGGCTGTCAACAAATGTGAAGTAAGGATCAAGTCTTTCTTTCATGAATTTTGCCGTACACCACGTTCCGCCGCTACCAATAAAATGGGATCCATTTAACAATGCTGTACTGTCATTATAAACTAAGAAACACAAATTTGTTGAATCTCTTTCATTTAAGAATTGTTTAAACATTCCATCATATCGAACGGGATTTAACCTGTAATTATAGTTACTGTCTATAAAACCTAATCGATCAATCCAGGTGGGCAATTCGCTTACACCTTCCATGTAGCGCAGAATCCACGAACCCCCAGCACTGTGACTGTTGAGTGTTACTTTATAATCAAATTCAGAAAACTGTGATAGAATACTGGTTACCATTTGCTGGATTAAATTAATATAATCACTTGGGTGATTATTGTCATATAGCTGCCAGGCGTTGTTTGTGGGCTGTACATAAATTGTAATAACATTCTTATCCTTCAATGTATTTCTTACAAATCGTGTTTGTGCACCGATATGTTGAATATCATAATGCCAGTCATCTCCGTCTTCCAATTGTTTACCGATCGTACAGAGAATCGTATTGCCTGCGGGCAGGGCATAAAACACAATAATTGTTTCTTTTTCTAATTTTAGCGAGTCTTCCCCGGGGGCATTAATATGCACATTGACATCACCGCCCCAAATATAGGACCGGGTTTGTTCTTGCATCATCTCATTTTGTGTAAAATTCGGAAGAGCTGCTCCGTATAGAACCGTGACACAGGCAAAAAGCAGCATTGCTGCTATTCGATAGAATATTTTCACATGAGCTCCATCTGTTTATTTATTAACAAATAAATATAATGCCCATAAGAGGATAATCACGAAGAAATTATTATTAAAGATAAGCAAAACCGCCCCTTGGAGGAGGGGCGGTTAGATAGGATATAGCTTAAGGAGGTTGCTATTTTGCTTTTGTGGTTATGAAACGTTTTGTACCGTTTTTTGTTTCAATCAAAATCAAAACGGTTTGATTTTTTTCGATCTTATTGAAGACATTTTTAAAATCATCTATGTCACTGACTATCTTGCCCTCAAGCGTAACGATACGATCTCCGACACGAAGTCCTTTTTGATATGCCTCGGAATTTGGAACTACTTTAACGATCACGACACCTTTCTTTGAGTCAAGTCCATATTCTTGAGCGATCTCAGCGTTGTTTGCCAGCACAGAAAAGCCAAGATCAATATCAATGTTCTCATCAACATTTTCTATTATGGTTTTTTCACCCGGCAATTCATCCAATTTGACAGAGATCGTTTTTGTTTTTTTATCGCGGACAATAGTTAATTTTACATTTTCTCCCGGTGAACGCGATGAAATATTGATCTGTAGCTCAGAGGGATTGTTGACTTTATCATCATTAACTTTGGTTATCACATCACCGGCTTGAAGTTTTGCCGCTTCTGCGGGACTGTCTTCGACAACATCGGAGATAAGAATGCCTTCAATATCATCAATTCCAAGGGACTCCGAAAGATCCTGGTTCAGCTCTTGAATACTTACACCCAACCAGGCGCGGATGACCCGACCTTCTTTGATAATATCGTTCATAACTTTTTTTGCAAGATCAATTGGAATTGCAAAACCAATTCCATTTGAACCGCCGCTTCGACTTAAAATAGCAGAGTTAATACCAATGACTTCGCCGTCGAGATTGACAAGTGCACCTCCGGAATTTCCCGGGTTGATCGGTGCATCGGTTTGAATATAACTCTCGTAGGTACTGAGTTGCATCCCGGATCGTCCTAATCCAGAAATAATACCGTGGGTAACTGTATTGCCTAATCTTGCCGAGTATGGTGAGCCGATTGCCAGAACCCATTCGCCGACACGTAATTCGTTTGAATTTCCAAGTTTAGCCGCAGGAAGTTTCTTTTCTTCAATTTTTAAAATGGCAATATCGGTTTTTGAGTCGCCGCCAATAAGCTTGGCCTTATATTCGCGTTTATCGGACAGTACTACTTTGATCTCTTCGGCATCTTTGATCACGTGGTTGTTCGTGATCACGTATCCGTCTTTTACGATCACACCGGAACCCAGCGCAGATGATCGATATTCTTGTTCTTTTTTGGGTGAGTTAAATCCAAAAAATTCAAAAGGGAGATCAAGATCCCCAAAAGGATTTTTAATTTTAGTTACTTTTTGAGCCGTTATGGTTACAACAGAAGGGCTAACTTTTTCCGTTACTTCAATAAATTGGTTGCTGATATTTTTAAGATCCTGGGCCCCAAGAGGAGCTAACATCACAACGATCAAGGCAAATGATATCCATTTTTTCATATTGATTCTCCTATTCAATCGTTGTCGTATATGAATGGGAGAGGGCAATTGTTCCAATGAATTTTTAAATACTACTGCAGTAGAGACAAGGCAATGCCTTGTCTCTACATTTATTTTTCATCGACTTATTGATTATTTAATTATTTATCTCTTCAATCTCTGCGGCAATCTCTTCTCTGCCGCATCGATCAAGTCAGCTGATATTTTTTGATGTCTCTTAACAAGTTCAAGTTCATTCAGGTCTACAATCTGACCATTTTCAACGATATGTTTTCCATTCACGATCACATGGTCAACAGGACTCATGGCTACATTAAAAACAATCGCGGCAGCAGGATCGTGAAGTGCTCCCGAATATTCCAATTTGTCCATATTGATCAAATTGATATCAGCACATTTACCCGCCTTGATCTGTCCAATATCATCCCGACCTAAGGCTTTGGCGCCTCCTACTGTTGCCATCCAAAGTACTTCTTCGGTATTTAACCAATATTTTTGTTCGCGTAATCTTGAAAGCAACATGGCATTCCTGACCTCAACAAGCATGTTTGATGAGTCATTTGAGGCAGAACCATCAACAGCAACACTGACATGAACGCCGGCTTCAAGCATTTCTTTGATGCGCGCAATTCCGGAACCCAAACGCATGTTGGATGAAGGGCAATGAGATACTCCTATTTTTACACGACCAGCGTCTTTGATTTCTTCATCATTTAAAAATATAGAATGTGCAAACCAGGCATTGGGTCTAATCCAACCTAATGTCTTCATAAATTCAAAGGGTCGTTCACCCGAGCGTTCAATGCAAAAGCTCTCTTCGTCTTTTGTTTCGGCAAGATGGGTGTGAATTTGTAAATTATGTTTCTTGGCTACATCAACTGTTTTTCGCATGGATTCAGCTGTAACTGAAAAAGGAGAACAAGGCGCCAGTGATATTTTTAACATCGAACCGAAAGAGGCATCATGATAATCCTTGACCAAGCGTTCAATATCTTCAAAAATCATCTCTTCGCTCTGAACGACATCTTTCGGTGGTAAGCCGCCGTCTTTTTTGCTCAGCGACATAAAACCGCGTGTCGGCTGAAATCTCATGCCCAATTCTTGTGCGGCATTTATCTCACTATCAATTAACGTGGATTCCGTCGTGTTCGGGAAAAGATATAAATGATCTGATGTGGTCGTACATCCGGATTTTAGCAGTTCCGCCATGGCAACTTTTGCACTGACATAAAAAGCTTCTTTGCTGATACCGCGCCAGATCTCATAGTTGGTAACTAACCAATCAAACAATTTGGCTTTTTGGGTCGAAAATATGTTTCGTGTCAGCGTTTGGAAGAAATGATGATGTGTATTTACAAAACCCGGCAATACCAACATACGACTAGCATCGATCACCTTGTCTGCTTTTCCATTAAACTCCTCCGGTCCCGCAGACACAATGATATTATCTTCTATGTAAATGTGCCCACCGTGGAATGTATCAAGTGCGTCCTTTTCATTCACATTATTTTTCATGCGACAGCAAAGTAGCGGATTGCTAATAAGTATTGATGATGTCATATCTGTTCCAAAACCTTTCTTCAATAATTTATTTTAATGCTTCTTCGTTAAAAGCGTTGATCAAATCGTCGATCTTGGGCACTAATTTATGAATTGCCGGCCAATATTCTTCATGATCATACCACTGTGCATTTAGTTCTTTAAGATCCTTGCCTTGCTGTTCGATCCAGGTATAGTATTTTAAATTGTGAATACGTTTCTTGGCGTAATAATCCAATTCTAACATGTTATCGATCGTAATATTGTTGATCAATTCATAATCCTTAACGGCATTATCGTAAACATATGCACCGCGCTCTTCTCTTAATTCTTTGATACGTGATCCATAAAGCTCCATGGAATCTGTAAAGATCGTTGTCACAATATCATCTTCGGTCAATTCATAATATTTAGCAAATTTAATAGCTCCCACAAGATTCCCAATAGATGATATTCCAAGAAGCTCTAACTGATCGATCAATTCTTGCTTTACACCTTGCTTGCGTAAATACTCATGCCCCACCTCTTCGTTGAAGAGACGACACATTCTCATCGTTGCTTCATCATCAACCGCGATCACCATATCCGTCGCGCGTACATTATGGATCCAAGGAACGTGTTTATCCCCTATACCTTCAATCCTGTGACCGCCAAAGCCGTTGTTTAAAAGCGTTGGGCACTGTAGTGCCTCGGCGGCGGCTACTTTTAAATTCTTGAATTTCTTCTTGAGAAAATCACCAGCCCCTAGGGTTCCGGCAGAACCCGAGCTTAAAACGATGCCGGCAAATCTGTCTTTGTCTTTCATGACATCTTGCATCATTTCCCACACAGCATTACCGGTGACGTCATAATGCCAGAGATGATTTCCAAATTCATCAAATTGGTTAAAGATCATAATATCGTCACCGCGCGTGTTGTGCAGTTCCCAACATTTGTCAAAGATCTCTTTTACATTGCTCTCGCAACCCGGCGTGGAAATAACCTCTCCTGCGACCTTGGAAAGCCACTCAAAACGTTCTTTTGACATTTGTTCCGGCAGGATAGCAATGGAATCACAGCCTAGTAATGCCGAATTATAGGCGCCACCGCGACAGTAGTTGCCGGTAGAAGGCCACACAGCTTTTTGATGGATCGGATCATACTGCCCTGTAACCAAACGAGGAGCAATACAACCATAAGTTGCGCCAACTTTGTGCGCACCGGTCGGAAACCATTTACCAACCAAAGCAACAATCCGTGCTTTTACGCCGGTGATCTCGGGCGGTAATTCAATATAGTTCGGACCGCCAAAGCCCCCACCACTGTGAATTGGTTCGTTTTTCCATGTGATACGAAACAGGTTTCTGGGATGTACATCCCAAAGTCCAATAGACTTTAATTCTTCTTTGTATTTATCAGGAATTAAATTTGGGTCTTTCATTTGCGCAAATGTTGGATAAATTATGTTTCTTTCTTTAGCACGTTGCGCGTTTATTTTTATCTGTTTAGGGTTAAGGGTTAAGTCGATCATGTTTTCCTCATTTATTTAAGTGTTATAATTTTTGTTTTTCCCAAGAGTTCAAATTCATCATGAAAGTCATTGATCAATGAACCTCTCAGCGTTAGGAATAGATCATCATGATTTTTGACCAATTCCCTTAATCTTTTATAGAATCCTTTTTTATACCATATTTCAATCGGGCCTATTTCATCGATATATATAGGTCCTGTTTCAATTTTACTCAATACTTTTTCGGCAAGAATAAATCCCTGCTCCGAAAATGAAAATCGTCCGATCTCATTCTGCTCTTTCCAGTCTTTGGGCAGATCGGTTTTCAATCTAATAAATGCTGTTTGCTCCCCGCTTTTTAAATGAAAAAGGTCATAGCCAAGAAAGCGACCTTCTTTATAGCATTTCAAAGACAGAATGCCATCTCCCTTACCATCTTTTTCGTAGAGCTCTTTCAAATAGCGTGTTTTTCCGGAATCAATATCTCCGGTGACGATTGTGATCATATTAATCCCGCAGGTGTTTTACTTTTTTATTATTTGCAACCGCTTGTATTTCTGAAATAATCGCTACGGCAATTTCATGAGGAAACGTACCGCCAATATTCAATCCGGCAGGTGTGTAATACCCTTTCAAATCGACATTGGGATAAAGTTTAAGAAGCTCCTCTGTCATTCTTTTTTTCTTGGTACGAGATGACACTAATCCAACATATTTAGGCCGCCAATCGGAGCCATAAATTTTGTGTAAAACCACAGCATCATATTTATGTTGATACGTTGCAATTACAAAAAATGCGTTCTTCTCAACAGATTTATTATTTAAAGCATCAACAAAGGGTGAATGGATTTTTTCATCTGCATCCGGAACCTCCGCCAACACATCTTCTCTATCATCAATCAGACATATATGATAGTTCAATTGTTTCAAATGGTAGGTTAATGCCCTGCCGATATGACCGGCACCAAAAATATATACATATTTTTTGGGCGCAAAATATTCAAAAAACAAGGTCGCTGTTCCTCCGCACATCATACCTGTATCAGTGCCTTTCCCGGCATTATCCATGTGGTATTTTTCTGTCGTATTTTGCCGTGTTTCAAAAAGACTCAAGGCTTTTTCTATCGCCAATTTTTCTATGCCGCCACCACCCACAGTACCGGAGATTTTCCCATCGGAATAAACAATCATTTTAGTTCCGGTTGCGGCGGGACCGGAGCCTTCCTTGGCTATTACCGTTACTAGAACGCCGCTAATGCCGCCTTTTGCTAAATCTAGCAATTCCATGTATAAACTTTTCACTGATAATCCTCTTTAAATAAACTGATCATTTCAACACCTTTTAAGTGACGCGTTGGTGTCGCCTGTAGTACATATGATTTCGCACATTTGTAATCACGAACCAAGGTTCCCGAGACCATATTCATTTCATATTCAAATAATATGGGAGAGAGCGGAGTGCTTGGACCGAGAATAATGTTATAACTATTTTCCGGTAAATTTTCTCTTATACCATCAAAAGTATGATTTGTAATGGATGTACCAGTGATCGCCGCAACATCTACTTTGGGCAAATATTCAGGAATTTCTGATTCTTTGAAATCACCTTCATGCGGTTGTTTTTCAAAAATGTAACAATCCTTATAATGGTTTTTCTGATCATCTAAAAAAGGGAAATGGCCAATAATGCCCAACACCTTATTTTTACCTTTTTCCATGATAATCTTTTTGGCATTGACAACTCTATATTTTTTGACTGTTTGGCTTAGTCCACAATTGATCGCGGCCATACCAATTGAGGCCTCGAGTAAATTATCAGATAAAGCATATGCCGCTAATTCTTTGAGATTTAAATCTTCTAAATTTCCGGCTTTATCAACATTTATATTACGTCCACAATATTTAATGGTACTAGCAATTCCGCAATAGTCTTTTGTTTTTACCAAAACCGAATGAACGCCTACAATGACTTCTTCGACTACAAGTTCTTCAATGTCTGAAATTAACCTATCCAATAATTTCATTAGAAAATCAAAGAATTTGTAATTTCAAGACTCAATGCCAATAGAATAGAAAATACCGGTATTACCACTGAGATCTTTTCAGGATTTATTTTCCATTCAAAAGTATGTTCATTCTTGAGATAAATAGCAATAAAGGTACCACTTACCAAAGCATTTGCTAATATAAACAAAACGAATTGTGCAAAAGGAAGTGTGTAAAGTCCAATCTCAGGTCTAAATACCAAAGTTTGAACAAGTGTAAATAACACAATCCAGCTTAAACCAATTACATAAGATGCAACAACAGTTCTCTTAGCCTTATATACTTTAACAAAAGCAAAGACAACCAGTGACTCAAGAAGAATGGATACTGCCGGATTAATAACGCTCACAGGTGATCTTGTCGGTAAAAGAAGATCAACAAATTTGATCATAGCAGCAATCATACCTACCCAAAGAACTGCATTCTTGTTGTCGCTTTTCTTGTATGCGTTATACATAAAATACATTCCAATTGGGAACATAAACATGCCCGATAACCCATAGGGCAAGAAATGCAAACCATAACCAATCGTTGCTTCACAAATTCCCCAAAGTGCCCCCATGAGGATGATCATTTTAATACTTTCTGCTTTGTTCTTCATATTATTCCTCTCCATATTATTCTTTATCTAGTGTTTCCAAAAACTGTTTTATCATTCCTAAACTTGCTTTCTTACGATAAATCGCTGTTGATCTTGCATCATCGATCGGCCGAATTAAATTACCATATTGAGCCAAGATCATATCAGGGTCATTCAGAATAGTTTCTATCTTTTTATTTTTCATGCTTTCTTCGATCTCTGTAGAATGTACAATGCTAGCAGCAACCGAACCTAAAGCAATTCGAACATTTAAAATTGTATGGTCTTGTATATCGGCCATTCCCAGCAAAGAGGCTTTGGTTAAACTCATACCTTTCCGTTGTCCCAATTTGCGATAATAATTAACGGTGAATTCCTTATTGGGGATCATGATATCCGTAAGCATTTCATTAGTTCTTAAACACGTTTTTTTCGGCGATAAAATAAAATCATTAATGTGTATTATTCTTGTGCTGTCAATACTCTGTAATTTAATTTTTGCATTCACGGCATATAAGTAAGGAAGTGTATCTCCTGCAGGGGAAGCATTGCAGATATTTCCGGCTATCGTTGCCATATTACGCGTGGGTGGAGATGCCATTTGTCCGATCATCTCTTTGAAAATCGAGGGTACGATCTTGCTCTCCATTATATCAGTTAATATAGCACAAGCACCGATATGGATCTCATTATTTTCAACAGTGATCTTTTTAAGCTCACTTAAGTGTTCAATAAATAAAAGCGGTTTTTTAAAGTCGGGGGCAAGCGCGAAGCCTCGTGCACGCTGGACCATTAGATCCGTTCCACCAGCCATGATCATACATTGTTGATCCGATAATATTTTCAATGCTTCTTTTAAGTTCTTTGGGCGAATTCCGTCTACCATAATCCGCCTCCCATTTCTATCGCCAGTCGGACACCTTCAATGATCATATTATATCCCGTACAACGGCATAGATTCCCTGACAATCCTTCTTTAATTTCCTCATCCGTTGGATTGGGATTTTGATTAAGCAAAGATTCGGTTGAAATAATAAATCCCGGCGTGCAAAAACCGCACTGCACAGATCCTGCTTTGAGAAATCCTGCTTCAATGGCTTTATACCGCTCAGTGTGTTTAAAACTTTCCATTGTAACAACAGATTTGCCCATGATCGCACCCGCTGGAAGCATACAGGAGTTCATAGCTCTACTGTTGACCAGAACAACACAGGCACCGCATTCGCCTTCGCCACACCCTTCTTTGACACTTTTTAAGCCAAGATCGTCGCGAAGCACATCAAGAAGTCGCGCACTTGCTTGAACATCAATATTTATTTTCTCATTATTTAAAGTGAATTCAATCTTCATGATCGATCTCCATTAAAGCTTCTGGTGTAATGGGTAGGTGATTTATAGGTTTATTCAGTGCATTTGCAACAGCTTCGGCAACGGCAGGCGGTGAACCGACAAAGGATAATTCTCCAGCACATTTTGCACCAAAAGGACCATATTCGTATGGATTCAAGACAAAGTCACAATCAATTTCAGGGACATCCATAGATGTTGGGATCTTATAATCTGTAAGATTGGCTTGTTTTAATTTTCCATTTTCCGTTCGCATAACTTCAATAGTTGCCCAACCAATTCCCTGGACCATTCCGCCTTCCATTTGACCGATAAGTGCCCGTTCATCAATGGGTACACCCACATCAAATACACCATGAAGTTTCCTAATCGTTAACTCATAAGTGACAGGATCAATTTCAACTTCGGCAATATTTGCGCCCCAGGAATGGACAGGGTAAGCGTCACCTTGAAAATGCTCATCATCCCATGACAAGTATTTAGGGTGTTTATATTTTTTGCTTAATTCTAAATCTTCGGATTTATTCCATCGCTTTTTCATTTCCAACGCGGTATCTCTCAGCAAGCCGCCTACGATCATGGTCGTTCTCGACGCAACGGTCGGACCGGAGTCAGGAATTAATCCTGTATCGACTTTTCCGTAAAGGACTTGCTCAATCGGGATCTTCAGAGTCTCGGCAACGATTTTGCGCAAGACCGTTTCGGCCCCTTGCCCCATTTCAACACTGGAAACTTTGAGCGTAACAATATCTTTCTTTTTCTCTAAGATGATCTCACCATTAATCATGTTTTCACCCTTGCCGGTAAAGCCACAGCCATGCAGAAAAAGTGATATGCCAATGCCTTGATATTTTTGATTTTTCTTTAACTTATTATAATAATCGGAGCTTTTTACAATTTTTTGAATGATCTCGTGCATTTTAACTTCTTCGCGCACCCGTCCTCCCGTACAAGTTGGATCGCCCTGTTTCAACAAATGCCGCATTTTATATTCAAGTGGATCAATTCCAAGTTTAACAGCAATATTATAGAACAGCATTTCAATAGCAAAAATAGTCTGCGGTGCCCCAAATCCTCGGTAAGCTCCCGAGGGCACAAGATTCGTCATATAATTTCTACCGCGAACATTTAAGTGTTTAATATTATATACGTTTGTTGCGGAAAACAGTGCTCGCTGAAGCACGACCGGTGATAAGCCATTGTAAGCTCCGGCATTTAACAAGACATCAATATCCAATGCGATTACATGATCATTCTCGTCAAGTGCAGCCTTATAGCGTACTTCAGATGGATGACGTTTTGTCGAGCACAAGATATCTTCATCGCGGTCATATATCATCATGACCGCTTGTTTGCTTTTATTTGCCGCAATGGCAACGTGACAACCATTTAGTGCGGGGAACTCTTCCTTGCCACCAAATGCTCCACCGGTTACTGTTTGGACAACCCGAATTTTATCTTCAGGAAGAACCATAGCTTCCAACAAGGCGTTCTTTACATAAAAAGGACATTGCATAGAGCCGTAGACAAAAAGTGTATCATCTTTAAATTCTGCAGCGATACCTTGCGGCTCCAGATACACATGTTCTTGATATCCTGTGCTAAAATTATCTTCAATAATCCGGGCAGCAGATTTAAAAGCATTTTCAGGATTCTCTTTTTTAAAATGATAATCCGTGAAAAAGGTGGATTTTTTTTCGGCTTCTTCAAGTGTAAATAATCCCTGTTCTTCTTTATAAGTAATTTTAATTTGAGATATGATCGAGTATATCGTTTCTCTTTGAGGTCCCACGACCAAAAGAATGGGCTGTCCAATATATTGAACATCGTCTTCGGCAAAAAGCGGATGATCGGATACAACAGTTCGCATTCTATTTGCACCCGGCACATCATTTTTATCAACCACAAAATATCCGTCTGGTATCTCGGGAAATTCTACAGATAATATCTTAGCCTTCGCTTTTGTGCTTCGGAATGTTTTGGCAAATAACATGTTATCAAATTTCCAATCGGAAATGTATTCGGCTTCGCCCCGACATTTTTTTCGGGAATCCACACGCACGATCGATTTACTAATTGCCTGCTTCAAGTCATAACCTCTATTTTTCAAATACGTCTTTATAGTATTTTTTTATCATTTCATAATCATCGGCTGTATCTACATCTAGCCCTATACCGGGATCATCCACATCAACAATAATTACTTGCTTTTTGCTATGAATATAATTTCGTAAAATTTCCGTATCTACCCAAGATAATATTTCCACGGCAAGCTTTGAATCAAAAAGCACCGGATGACCTTTTTTGCCCTTGTATCTTGGAATAATAATATCGCCCTCATGATCAAGGAGTTCTTTGAATGTTTCCTTTTTTACTACCGGTTGATCTCCCGGAATTATAAAAAATCGATTGGATGTCACTTCTTTTATCCCGCTTCTTACCGAAGAAAACATGCCCAATTTAAAGTGCTCATTCTTGACTGTTTTCACCTTTGGTATATCCCGGACAATATCACAAATAACATCATATTGATGGCCACCCACGACAATAATATTTTCACAAAAATCACTCATGCTTTCAATGCACCGTTGTAAAATGCTTTTACCATAAAGATTTAAAGCAGGTTTAAAATCACCCACTCGAGAAGAATATCCGGCAGCTAAAATGACAGCATCTACGCTCATTTAATTTCCTCAATACTTTTGATCGACTTTTTAGGAAAAGTGATCTTCTTTGTAGCGGCATCAATATCTTTTAAGCCAAAACCCGTGATCAACAATGCGATCTTAGCATTTGGATCTATACCTTTTTGCGTCTTCTTATATCCGGCATAGCTCGCTGCTGCTGCTGGTTCGGCAAAGAGTCCAGCTTTTTCGGACAGTTCCTTTTGTGCGATAAGAATTTCATCGTCACTTACCAAGACAGACTGTCCCTTAAATTTCTGTAAATTTTTCAAAGCATAATAACCACAGCGCGGAATATCGACAGCAATGGAATCTGCCACTGTATTTGAGGAGCATTTGGTAAAATGACCATCCCTTAAAGCATTATGAATTGCCGCAGATCCTTCTGCCTGTACGGCTACCACAGTGGGCATTTTTTCTATCAATTCAAATTGTAATAAATCTTTAAATCCTTTATAAACACCACTCAAAATCACACCATCGCCAACAGGGACAAAGACATAATCCGGGGCATTACCAAACTGACGGAATAATTCAATGGCCACAGATTTTTTACCCTCTATGGTCAGGGGATTATAAGCCGTATTTCGACTCAGTAATTTATGTTTTTTCGAGTATCCCAAAGAAAGGTCAAAAGCCATGTCGTAGTTCCCATCAACCGAGATAACATGTGCGCCATATTGTAAAGCTTGGATCATTTTAGCTTTGGGAGCGGTCTTGGGTAAAAAGATTGTCGCTTTAATTCCACATGCTGCGGCAATGCCTGCCATCGAAGAACCCGCATTCCCTGTAGATGCCAGAACGACCTCATTGATCTGATGCTTTTTTGCAAAAGCAGCAACAAGTATCGAAGCTCTATCTTTAAATGATCCGGTTAAATTTCCAGTATCGTCTTTTAAGTAAAGATGTTTATGGGCGCCCAAATGTTCGGCTTTCCAAAGTGGGGTATTTCCAACGGGTAAGTCAGGTATATCTTCCAAATCTAATGGTAGCAATTCTTCGACATTAAAGGGTCCATCCGCAGAATATTTGATCTCTAAAATTCCTCTTAATGGTTCAGTGTCTTTTTGCTTTTGACTGCAAAATGGACAAACCATTAACTCTGGCGTGATCTCAAATTCTTTTCCGCATTCAGAACAGACATATTTACTTTGAATACTCATACTCATCCTTACATGGTTAAGCCCATGACGGCCTTGGCTGTATGCAGTCTATTTTCTGCTTCATCATATATAATAGCAGCTTTGCTATCTATAACCCCAGGCGTTACTTCATTACCGCGATCAGCAGGAAGTGCATGCATGTACCTCACATTTTTCTTGGCTAAACCCATGCGGCGTTCGTCGCAAATCCAGCTTTTATGCTTTTCAAGATTTGCTTTCATTTCTTTTATGCAAGCGTCTTCGTTGGCATTGTATTCGTCAAAAGTATAATTACCAAATCCACCCCAATTTTTGGGAATAACAATATTGGCATCTTCAAATGCGGCATCCATGTCATCAACAAAATTAAGCTTTCCGCCATTTTCTATCGCATTATTTTGTGCAGTATCGACAATATTCTTCAGCAATGGAAATTCCTTAGGAGCCGCAACGGTAACATCCATGCCATAACGAGGAAAAAGTAAGATCTGTGAAAGTGGAACCGACAAAGGTTTTGCGTGAGATGTTGCATATGCCCAGGAAATTGTGATCTTAATATCTTTCAATTCTTTACCGAAATATTCTTGGATGGTCATCAAATCCGCAAGTCCTTGCATAGGATGATAAAGATCGTCCTGTAATGACATGATAGGAATTCTTGAGTTGGCAGCCAATTCGTTCAAATATTTATTTCCAATACCATAAAAGCAATTTCGGCAAGCAATACCATGACCCATTCTTGACAAAACCATAGCTGTATCTTTTGCGGATTCTCCATGGGATAATTGCATTTTATCGGGAGTCAGATCATGCGCATGACCACCCAATTGTGTCATGCCGGCTTCCATGGAATTTCGGGTACGTGTAGATTGCTCAAAGAACATCATAAACAAAGTCTTATCACGAAGCATGCGATGAGGTGTCCACTTGTAATATTTTTTCTTCAGTGAACCCGCAAGGTTCAAAGTATGATCGATCTCTTGTCTGCTCCAATTCTGGAGAGTAATAAAATGCTTGCCTTTAAAATCTTTGTTCTTCATCAAATATCCTTTTATCTACAAAATTATTTTTCTTCCAATGCATACGGCAAAGCGGCATAAAATGCAGTGGCCTTTTCCAGATGTTCGATCGGTACCTTTTCGTTGGGTGCGTGAGCATAGATCTCATTGCCCGGTCCAAAGCCAATACAGGGGATCTTATGCTTTCCACAAATTGCAACACCATTGGTCGAAAATGTCCATTTATCGATACGTGCAGGTTCGTTAAACAACCCCAAATGCGCCTTTACACCAGCCTGTACCAACGGATGATCTTCTGGGATCTTCCATGTGGGAAAATACTTTTCTTGTTTGAAAATTTTACCGGTATAGCTTTCGCGAGCATAGATAGGAACACTGACTTCACTATTATCACTCAAAATATTCTGAACTTCTGCCACAGCTGATTCTTTAGTTTCGCCCCAAGTTAAGCGACGATCAATATGCATAAATGCTTTATCTGGAATAGCACACAAGGAAGGAGTTTCTGTGGTTAATACGGTCGGGGCAATACTGCCCTTTCCAAGAAATTCATCGTCCTTTAAAACTTCGTGTAGTTCTTGAATTTTAAGTGCTGTTTTTGCAGAGGAATAGATCACATTTTTTCCGCGTTCCGGTGCCGAGCCATGAGCAGATAATCCGGTGACATGAACTTCCATTTCCATGCGACCACGATGACCGCGATATAAACCAAGATTGGTCGGCTCGGTGATAACAGCAAAATCGGGGATCAATTTTTCTTCCTCAATTAAGTATAACCAGCACATGCCATCGCAATCTTCTTCCATTACGGTAAAAGTGAAATAGATAGAGTAATCGCCATCGTAATTCATTTCTGTTAAAATACGAGCAGCGGTCACCATGGAGGCTGCACCACCTTCTTGGTCCACAGTACCTCTTCCATGAACATGATCATCTTTGATCAATCCGGAAAATGGGGATAAATCCCACTGCTCAACATCACCCGTATCAACGGTATCGATATGAGCATCAAAAGCCAATATTTTTGGGCCCCTTCCAACTCGCGCGATGAGATTTCCAAGTCCGTCAATACGGACATCCTTAACACCTGCGGCTTTCAGTTGTTCTTTTATTTTAAGTACGACTTTTTCTTCCCCAGCACTTAATGAGGGAATTTTTACCATATCAGACAGGCATTCCGCTGAATATTGGCGGTATTGTTTTGCCATGTCTCTGATCTTTTTGATCTTGTCCAATCTTTGCCTCAACAATCTGTTATTAGTTTATCACGCTTTCTATAGCATCTTTGATCACTTTCATATTCATTGCAATATGTAATGAAATTTCACCGATCCATTTTTGTTTAAGTTCAACATTCAATACTTTAAATTCTTTGTCCAATTCTACTTTGAAATCTTTTGAAGAAAATTCAAATGTGTTATCATTTTCATCTAAGCGATAAATGCATTCGTTTAATTTATATAGGATATGGTTACCCTTATTCCAATAACCTCTCTCTAGAGAATCAAAACTCTCTTTGCATAAAGCAATATTGGGCTTATCGGTAAATGGACGTCCGTTGGTCGGACAAAAACTCGTACAGTTCCCGCATTCATTACAAAGATCTGCAATGTTCAATATTTGATATACCTGTTCAATAACAAAATTGTCATCTTGTACCAAAGAATAGTTACCATTTCCAACCATGATCTTGTCAATTTTCATATCATAGGTTTGAGTTGTATAACCCACATTTGCACGATTGGGACACACGGTAATACATATATCACAGATCTCATCGCAATTCACACAACGTGCAGATTCGATCATAACATCCATTTCACTCATAGATTGATCAACCAAAGCGTCCAGTGTACGATCTCCAAGATCTAAGGTTTCAAGTTGTACACCCGGAATAACGCGAGATAGTTTTTGGTGATGCTTTTCTCGGGAAGTCTTTGATCGTTTAATGGTATTTTCGTTTTCCATCTTTAGGCCAAATCTCGACAAGATCTCAATCGCGACATCTTTTCCATCTGCCACCGCTTTGATCAAAAATGACGCGCCACGATATGCATCGCCACCAACGAATACATTTTCCAATTGTGTTTCCAGGCCCTTCTTTGTCTGTAATAATTTCTCGTCTAAAAAATCTATATCCAGACTTTGTCCAAATGCCGGAATCAGCGTATCAACGGGAAGCTCGAATTCTTCATCGGGAATGATCACCGGTTTTGGTCTAGCGTTTTTCTCTGCTTTTTCCAATTGCATTTTATGACATTCTAGCGCCTTGATCTTTCCGTTCTCACTGATGATCTTTGCGGGTGCCGCCAATTCCAATAGTTGAATATTTTCTTCCAAAGCAGCCAATATTTCGTCCTTATCAGCTGGCATTTCATGCTGTGTGCGTCGGTAAACAATGGAAACAGTACTGTTTGGCGAACAAACCCGTCGTGCTGTCCTAGCAACATCAATGGCCGTATTCCCTCCGCCAAGAACAATAATATTATCACCAAGATCCGTGATCTTTCTATTCTTAACGTCCAGTAAAAATGCCAGAGGATTTATATATCCTGCCACACCTTCACCACCCGGGATGTTGGCTTCCATTGCATTTTGTGCGCCGATGGCAACATAAACGTAATCAGAATCTTTGCGTAATTTTTCAAAATTCTTTTTATCGACCTTGCTGTTCGTGTGGATCTTTACACCGACTTCTTTGATCACGTCGATATCTCTTTTTAGTGCCTCTTCCGATAATCTGAATTCCGGAATCACATCCGCCAGCATCCCACCGGGGACCGCTTTCGTTTCATAAACATCTACATCACATCCTGATAATGCAAGATAGTAGGCACAGCTTAATCCCGACGGTCCCGCTCCAATAACGGCAACTTTTTTACCTTTCGCCTTATCTGAAATATGTGCGGCAATGGACCTTGTGTTTTCTGTAATATATCGTTTTATGTCCCTTATTCTAATCACATCATCATAATTAATGCGGGTACATTTTGTTTGGCAGGAATGATCGCAGATCATACCGGTAGCGGAAGGAAAAGGATTCGTGTTCAAAATTGTTTGAAGTGCCTTTTCATTCTCGCCTCGATTTATAAATGCCAGATATGCCGGAATATTTTGGTGTGTAGGACAGGTGTCCACACAGGGCGCAGAAATGCAATCATATGCGTTTAATTGGCGGTCTGTTTTAATGCTTTTATTTGTATGCTTGTAAATCGGATCTTTTTTAACCGATTCTGCATAATCTCTCAGGTGCTCATTATAGTCGACTTTGGGTTGATTTTGAATGTTTTCCAGATATTGCAATAAACGCGAATAACCACCGGGAAGCAATATATCTGAACAGACAGTTACGGGACTTAAACCACAAGATAGAATATCCGAGATATTATTGGCATTTGCACCACCGCAAAAGGAAATAGCCAGTTCAGGAAATACACCACGGAGTTTTGCTGCGACATTGATACTGATGGGATGAAGTGCTTTCCCGCTCATATACATGGACTCTTCCGAAAAAATATCTTTGTGATTCTTGGCTTCGAGTGTGTTTGTTAGTTTTATACCAAAAAACAATCCTTCATCTTTTCCGGTTTTTTGTAAAGATGTGATCAACTCGCATGCTGCATCAAAATGAATATCGTGCTCAAAAGCCACATCCGGGACATGGGTTTCGTAATCCATGGTTTTATTCAGGATAGAATTAATCTCTTCTTGACCCAAAAGAGTAGGGTTGAGTTTAATAAAAGTATGGAGCTTTTTCTCGGTGAGCAAATAATGACCAATGGTTTCTATCTCATCAGCCGGACAGCCGTGCATGGTGGATAAAGTGATATTGTTCGAGATCATATCGGGAATATCGATCTTGTCGATGTCGGGATAAATTTTTCGGATCTCTTTGATCATGCTTACTTTTTCGGCTGAGCAATTGTTCATTTTATCAAAGAACCACTGCACATTATCTTGGAGTATGCCTTTCATATCATAACCAACACTCATATTAAAGACGGTACCACATTCTTTCGGGTATTTAAATTCATGACGTAAAATATGAATAATGATCCAAGCCTTAAGATACTCTTCGTATGATTGTTTGATCTTGAGTTCTTGCGACCACTCACAGTTATAACCTTCATCGCTGATATCAATACAAGGTTTTGAGACGTCAATTTCATCCAATGTTTGGATGGTTTTTAATTCTATATAACGTGCCCCACATAACCATCCGGTAATAATATTTTGCGCCATCTGCGTGTGCGGTCCCGCAGCCAAGCCGATGGGTGTTTCGAGATCTTGCCCAAATATGGCCGTCTTGAAAACATCCTCGTTATTTGGCACAAAGAACGAAGAAATATAAACACCAAAAATACTGCCGTTTTTTAACGACTTAAGGATCATTGACAAAAGTTGTCCCATTGGAATAGGGTATAGTGTATCACGCATAATATGTCTCGTGTAGTTTTCTGACCGCAATTACGATCTCTTTGTTCATTTGTTCTTCATCTACAGAATGAATTGTATTATCCGAAAAGATGATCTTGCCTTCAGAGATCGTCATGTGCATTTCTTTTCCCTGCACACCAAACATCAAATGGTAAAATAAATTATCCATTGAAATGGGCGTAACCGGGCGATAGTTGGTGATAGCAAGATCGGCGATCCCATCGACCTTTAATGTGCCGCTGTTCGGAAAATATCCGTTCATCATATCTGCGGTGTTTTTAAACAAAACCTTAAGTGGTATTGGAATATTTCCATTTCGTTGCAAGAAATGAGAGCGCATTGTGCCTAATATATTTCCTGTCATACCATCTGTTCCCAAAACATATTTTTTGATCTTTTCCATATTCATCATACCAACATTATTGTTGGCATTGGATTCGGGGTTAGAAATAATATGCGGCTGAATTTCATTCAGCAAAGCGTAATCTTTTTCTGATAAATGGATGCAATGCGCCAAGAGCGAATCCCGTGAAAGAAGCCCGAATTCGTCTAGGCGATGAACAGGTCCTTCATATCCAATATCTTTACAATATTGGAAATCTGCTATATCCTCTCCACAATGAATGTGGATCGGTAAGGCATCAAATTTTTGTTTCGCAATGCTTTCCATACTTTTTTCACTTAAGGTAAAATTCGCATGCAGTCCCAACAAACCCTGAATGCGTTCGTTGGCTTGGTTCGCTCTCCAAAAGTCAATATTCTCTTTTATCTGTTCCTGAAGTGAGGCTTCGCCCATCCTGTCTGAAATTTCATAACACAGAACGCCCTTTATTCCGGTTTGTTCAAATGCGTTTTTAATAATATTTAAACTTCCACTTATCTCGTTCATGGATGCATGATGATCAATAACGGTCGTTACACCATATCGGATCGATTGCATAAGCCCGTTGATAGCCGAATAATAAATAGACTCTTCATCCAATGTTTTATCCAAATGCCACCAGAGATTATCAAGAATCTGCTGAAAATTATTGGTCGGACCAATTGGCGCAAGTCCGGTCGCCAAAGCAGAATATAAATGATGATGCGGATTGAGAAGTCCGGGTAAAACCAGCCGACCGCCAAGATCGATTTTATTGACCGTATTATCTGACCCAAGTGATGGGCCGATCTTCAAGATTTTATTCCCTTTGATCTCTATGTCGCAATTTTCTTTAAGGTAAGAATGACCATCGGTGACAATGGCATTGGTTAAAATATAATGATCCAACATCTCTATTCTCCACCCTTTTGGGGTTTAATAAATTTTCCGTAACCGGGTTCAATCGTAATACCCTTATCACATTCATAAATAAATTTTCCGCGCAACAGGGTCTTAACAACTTGTCCGGTGAACTTCCTATCTTCAAATGGGGTCGTCTTACCTTTAGATAAAAATTCAGCGCCTTTTACTCTCCAATTTCTCTTAGGATCTACAAAGATCAGATCGGCATCTTTACCCACTTCGATGGATCCTTTTCTATCCCAGAAACCATATCGTTTTGCAGCGTTTTCAGACGTCACTTGCAAGAAACGAGATAATGGCATTTTGCGTTTGATCAATCCCTCGGAATATAGATAGGGAAAAATCGTTCCGCTTCCGGGGATACCCGAATAATCAGTCCAGGCTGAGCCGGTGTTTTTTTGTTCAATGGGTGCCGGCGCATGATCGGAGGCAATAAAATCTAATGTGCCGTCCAAAAACGCCTCCCATAAGATTTCAGAATTCCCCTTTGATTTCACAACGGGAACCGTTTTTAAAGCCGCACCAATTTTATCAAGATCTTCATTGTTAAATTCCAAATAATGTGGGGCTGTTTCACCGCTGATATTTTTCTCGTTCTTCAGTAAAAGAGCCGCGTCACCCGTGCCTATATGCACAATATGAAGCTGCGCACCGGTCGCCCTAGCTACGGCAATAGCTTTTACAAGAGCAAAAGTCTCTGCAGATTCAGGGCGAGATCGATAGAAATTATCCCAACCTTTGCCTTTGGCTTTCTCGATCTTTGTAAGTTCATTTACGATCCCGGGATCTTCGGCATGTAAAAGGACAGGGCGGTTTAACTTTTTAGCTTCATTTAGGACAGTTTGTATTTGTCCCAAGTCAAGTGCCCCAAAGCTTTCCATGCCCGAAATAAAATAAGTTTTAAAACCCATGACAAATTCAGCTAACTCAGCCATATTTTTGCGATAGTTTTTTTCCATGACTTGTCGGGATACGCCGCCAAAAAAACCAAAATCTACCACAGCGCGTTTTGAGACAATGTCCAATTTGTGTTTCAAATTTCCCAAATTGGTCACAGGCGGGATTGAGGTACACGGCATATCAATGATCGTAGTAACACCACCCGATGCCGCACAGGCAGTGCCATGGTAAAAATCTTCTCTATCGGTAAAACCGGGCTCGTCAAAATGAACATGCGGATCTATAGCTCCGGGAAAAACTTGCAGTCCAGAAGCATCAAATACATCCGGGCCTTCTAGATTTTCACCTATAGAAACAAGTTTCCCCTGATCTATTTCTATATCAAGGGAAATTAGTTCATTGCTGTTAGGCAATGCGATTTCGCTGTTTTTTATTATCATGTTTCTTTTTGTTTTTGCATGGCTCTATAAACTTTTTCGGGAGTAAAAGGTGCTGCAAACATTCGCACACCTATTGCATCATAAATGGCATTGGCAATCGCCGGCATGGGTCCGTTAATACCAATCTCGGACACCGATTTAGCACCAAAGGGACCTGAGTTCTCGTGAGATTCCACGATAAAGCTTTTCATCTTGGGAATATCTGCAGCTGTCGGGATCTTGTAAGATTTAAAACCTTTATTCAGCAAATTTCCCTTCGCCGAGAAAATATATTCTTCTGTCATAGCGTAAGAAATTCCATTCACTGTGGCACCCTCTACTTGTCCCTCCGCTAATTGCGGATTAATTGCTTGGCCACAATCCACAGCCGATACCATTTCCAATACTTTCACAGCACCGGTCTTGGTATCCACTTCCACCTCGGCAGCTTGTGCCATAAAAGGTGGTGGTGATTGCTCAACAATTTCCGAAGCTTCAGCCTGGATTTGGAATTGATTGTGTGTATATAAAGCGTGACAGCAAATATCGCCATAACTTGTTGAATTTTTTTGTTTCTTGTCAAATATTTCAGACGCTTCTGCATAAAGATCGTCAAGATCCGATTCCATCATTTCAGCAGCAACCTTTAATATCTGATCCTTGACCTTTAATGCACATTTCTTGACTGCGCGTCCGGATAAATAAGTCGTAGATGAAGCATAAGCACCTACATCAAAAGGTGTGCGATCTGTATCAGATGAAAATGGGATAATCTTTGCCAGCGGTACACATAAAGCTTCCGCGGCTATTTGAGATAAAACTGTATCCGAACCGGTCCCAATATCAGTGGCACCGATATTCAAATTAAAAGAACCGTCTTCATTCATTTTCATATAAGCGGCTGCCATATCAATCAACGGAATGGCCGAACCCTGCATAGAGACGGCTAGACCAACACCACGAACCTTATCACCCTTCGTGATCTTCTTGTCGCGTTTATTAACCCAGTCAATTTCTTTAATACAAATGTCTATACATTCATCAAGTTTACATGAATTGATGATTTGTGGTACACCATCTTTTCCCTCGCCCAGTGCTTCAAAAACACCCGAGGTTTCACCCACTTGAATGTGATATTTTTTAATATATTCCGGCAGGTCAATATTTAGCTTTCTGGTTAGAATATCCAGATGCTGGTTCAATGCAAAGTAACCCTGAGTCGCACCATAACCACGGTATGCGCCACCAATGGGTAAATTAGTATAGACAGATCGACCCAAGAAATGCATGTTCTCTATCTTGTTAAATAGGGGTAATACCTTTGATCCGCAATTAGATAAAACCGTCAAAGCATGCGAACCGTAAGCACCTGAATTCAAGAGTGAATCCATTTCAAGAAAGGTAATCTCGCCATTATTTTTTACACCCGTTCTTAAGCGAACACGAATAGGGTGGCGCGTACGACTGGATTGAAAAACTTCTGCTCGCGATATAACTAATCGAGCCGGTCGTTTATGTCTGATCGTCACCAAAGCCGCCAAAGGTTCAAGGAAGACTTCCTGCTTGGAGCCAAAACCGCCACCAATACGTGGTTTGATCACACGAATTTTGGACAAAGGATAATCGCAAGCTTGGGCAACAATGCGACGCACATGAAAAGGCACCTGAGTCGAGGAAATAATAACCAGTCGACCCATTTCATCAAACATAGTTTTTACGGAATGAGGTTCTATAGTGCAATGCTGTCCATAGTGCGCATTATAAGTTTCATCAATAACAAAATCAGCTTCTTTTTCACCTTTTTTCATATCACCAAAACCGATTTCAACCTCGGCAGCTAAGTTCTTTTCAGGCACATATTTTGCGTCGATAGGATAAGCATGTGAAGCATCGTGCAATTTTGGAGATTCCGAATCCATGGCTTTTTCTGGATCGAAAAGAGGTTCCATAATTTTATATTTAACATCTAATAATTTTGCTGCCTTGTGAGCAATCTTGCGATTTTCGGCAACGACCATGGCAACACGATCACCAACAAAACGCATAGTGCTACCAAAGATCAAACAATCATAGGGCGAAGGCTCCGGAAATCCCTGTCCAGCCGATGTATGTAAGATCTGCTTCACATTTTTGTAATGCAGCACATCAACCACACCCTCTACAGCCAATACTTTTGAATCATCAATATCCAAAATTTCCGCATAGGCATGTGGGGAATAAACCAGTTTGCAGTATAGACCATCTTTCAATGCAAAATCATCGACAAACATGGAGCTTCCGGTTGCAAGCGAAAGAGCATCAACCTTTTTTTCCGATTTACCGACTGTTGTATATTTTTTCATCATATTCTACTTTTTTTGAAGTCGTTTGGCCGCCAGTTGTACCGCCTCAATTATTTTAACGTATCCTGTACAGCGGCAGAGATTACCATCCATGGCCTTCTTGACCTCTTCTTCGGTGGGCGTGGGATTTTCTTGCAAAAGGGCATAAGCCGCAAGCACAATACCCGGTGTGCAAAAACCGCACTGTATAGCACCCGAATCCACAAAAGCCTCTTGAATAACATGAGGTTCATGAAGATCACCAATACCTTTTACCGTTAGGAGCTTATCTTCTTCCGTTACCGATGCGGTGAACATCAAACATGAATTGACCGGTTTCCCGTTCAGCAAAACCAAACAAGCTCCGCACTCACCTTCTTTGCATCCGCTTTTTACTTCCGTAAAACCGTTTTGACGAAGCGTATAGAGAAGATGTTCTTCCGGGGTAAAAGTAAGCTTGACCGTTTTCCCGTTTATATTAAATTGTGTTTTCATTAATCGTTCTCCAATGCTCTAACAATCGTCCGTGCCGTTTCAACTTTTGCCTTATAGCTCATATATTCGGGATCTGTAATTCGACTGCCCACAATGCTGACATTCACAAGATCCTGCACAGTGGACTCATCAATTTCGTCTTTTCTTTTTCCAATAAGATAGTTTTCTACATCCGACAATTTTGTAATGCGTTCTTTAGTGCCGACAATATAGGCTTTAGCTGTCTTGATCGATGTGCCATCAAGTTCCAGCAAAACTGTTACAGTAAATAGGGACATATCATTGACCGTTTTAACATCACGATAATGAGCTGATCTATGGACTGTATTTTTAACACGCACAGAGCAAATAAGCGTTTGCTCCCGTAGTTCTTTTTGTTCTAGATAATCCGCGACTTTAAATTCTCCGCTTTTTTTACCGATAAGCACAAGGGTGGCATCAAGTACCAGCAAGGCGCCGATCAGATCGGACCACTTAGGCACATAAGCTATGCTTCCACCGATGGTGATCCTGTTTCGGCAGGGTGTATTGGCGGCATCTTTAAGTGCCTTAACAAGAATATGCTCGGGAGAAATAGAGCTCAAGGCCTTTACCGTCTCCGCATAGCTTGTCATCGCGCCAATTTCAATTATGTTGTTGTCTTTTTTTACATAGTTCAAACCAAGTTTCTTGAGGCAAATAATTCCCTCAACGCCGGAAAGATCGCGACCACTCAGATTGGTTCCGCCACCATGGAGGACATTGCTTTTTTTCTCTAGCAGAGAAGACGTCTCAGCGAGAGAAACCGGATAGGTCCATTTAATATTTATCATAGTACGGAATTTCCCATAATACGGGGTAAATGTCAAGAAATTAATTAAGGGAAAAACCTCACACGGAGACACGAAGGTTAATAAAGACACAAAGAAAAATTGTAATTAAGGAACCATTGAATATTATTACCTTACCCCAACGTATGGGGATAGGTAAAACAACAATAACCCGGGGTGAAACCCCGGGGGCATAAATTCCCTAACAACTACAACCCTGACGGACTTGTCGGGCGAAGCTCAGAGAGCGAAGTCTGATGGAAGGGTTGAACATCTTGACCCCGTTAGGGGTCCAATATCGTAGAAAATACATTCTTAAAAAAATTGAACTACAGCGTAGTTCAATATATTTGTTATGTTCAACCCCTTAACTCCGTTCGGGGTTGTTTTATATTGAATACTAATAACCCGGGATTTCATCCCGGGTTATTATTGATCAACCCTTCGTCTTCGCTCAGAGTTAATATTGTATTCTTTGTGCCTTACTACCCTTCGTGCCAAGCCCTAAATTCTCTTCTTCGTGCCTTTGTGTGAGGTATTCCTTCTTCGCCAAGGCTACGAAGGGCAGACGACAAGCTCAGGGTTAATATTGAATTTTTGTGACTTAATTACCTTAGTGGCAAAGCCTTAAACTCTCTTCTTGGTGTCTTTGTGGTACTTCGTGCTCTTGTGAAATGTATTATATTCTTAATGTCTTGATAATATTTGTGTCTTTCCGTCTTCGCTAAAGCTTCGGTGGATCGGCGACAAGCTCAGGGTTAATATTGTATTCTTTGTGCCTTACTAGCCTTTGTGAGAGAAAATTGTTGATAATTGATGGTCGATAGTTGATATTTTTATAAAATACTATCTGTGTAATCTGCGCCTGCTGGGCGTAGCTCGAAGAGCGTAGACTGGAAATCTGTGGTTGTTTCTTTTTGGTGCCTTACTACCCTTCGTCCAAGCACTAAATTCTCTTCTTGGTGGCTCTGTGGTACTTCGTGTCTTTGTGAGAAGTATTATATTCTTTGTGTCTTATGATACTTTGTGCCTCGGTGTGAGGTCCTATACTATATCATAAAAACTGCCATAATCGGGGTCGAATAGGCGTTTATAAATCTTCGGTAATGAAATATCCGTCTGCTCGGAAAAATGATCGCAGACCATACGGGCAACGGCAACATAATTATTCTTATCAATATGTTTTAGCTTTTCTCTGAGAACATTCGGAAGGATCTTTTCGTTCAGATCAAAGTTTCCGGGACCACCCTGGAGAAAAGTTTCAAAAAGACGCTTTAGAATATAACGTCCCTTGAATTCCAATTGCTCCAACTGGGGTGATCGGAAAATAATATCAACCGCCAGGCGCTTATATAGATTGTTCTCGATCTCAACCTCGGGCTCTATCTCAATAGCATATTTATAACGATTACTTTTTATGGTCAAGGGATGTGTTCGCTCAACGATCTTTGCGCCCTCGATAAATCGTCCCGTACGTAAGGCTAAATATCGATCAAAATCTTCGCGATGATCCAGTTTTTTGATGACCGTTTCAAGATAATGTGCTTCTTCTTTACTTAGTTCGTGACCATCTGCCCATTTTTCTATCTCTTTACGGGTCACGAACCTGGCAAGATAGCCATCCGAAAGATCGTGCAAAGAATAAGCCACATCGTCCGCCCAATTCATGATCTGACATTCCAGACTTTGTTCGGGATAATGCTTACTTCCATCGCTGACAAAATCCAAATATTTGGATTGGTTGTCGTAGAGGAATTTGCTTTCTTTTTTTCTATCGGACCAAAGCACTTTGTATTTCAGAATACCATCAATGAATGCACGACTTGGTTTCATTCCCTCGTCACCTTCAGGATCTTCATGCAATTGTTCGGTGATAATCTGTAAGGTTTGAGCATTGCCTTCAAAACCACCGGCCTTCTTCATAAGATCATTTAGCATGGCTTCACCGGGATGTCCATAAGGTGGATTCCCAAGATCGTGTGCCAGGCAAATTCCCTCAACCAGATCCACATCAATCGCAGCTTCATTGAAAACCGTTTTATTAAGGAAATTAACAATGGACCGTCCAATTTGAGCAACTTCTAAAGAGTGGGTCAATCGTGTACGGTAAAAATCATGTGCTCCGGATTTGAAGACTTGAGTTTTGTTCTGCAAACGACGAAAGGCGCCGCTATAGAGTACGCGGTCGCGATCGACTTGGAACACGGTACGATAATGATCATCGTGCCGCGCTCCGAGAGTTTCGGTATCGAAACGATTATAAAAATCAGACATTATTGAACAGAAACGACTTCCACAATTTCAGGAATTTCGTTTTTGAGTACGCGTTCAATGCCGGCTTTTAATGTCATGGTTGACATCGGGCAGCCTTTGCAAGCACCCGTCAATCTAACTTCAACGACATTATCTTCACGGACATTAACCAATTCACAATCACCGCCATCCATTTGTAATGAAGGACGTACTTTATCTAAAACTTCTTGAACTTTTACTTTATCTAACATGATGTTTCCTTTAAAGTTGGTTTACATTTTTTCAAGACTGAATTATATATATTTTTTATATATAATCAAAGGAAATACGATATGTAGAGATGCGATTAATCGCGTCTTTACATCACCGTTATTTTTTACTTCCTCCATCATACGCCTCAATGATTTTCTTCACCAACGGATGTCTTACCACATCAATGATTGTCAATTTACAGATCGCTATACCTTCAATATCTTTCAAAATTTCAATCGCAGTACAAAGACCGGAACATTGGTGTTTGGGTAGATCTATTTGTGTTATATCACCGTTAATGAAAGCTTTTGAATTTACGCCGATACGGGTGAGGAACATTTTCATTTGCAGATCGGTAGTGTTTTGTGCTTCATCAAGAATAAGATATGCGTCGTCCAGAGTTCGTCCGCGCATATAGGCCAGCGGGACAATTTCGATCACATGTTGTTCAATATAAGATTTAAATTTTTCAGGGGCGATCATGGATCTCATGGCATCATAAAGTGGGGCCAAATAGGGATCGATCTTCTCTTTCATATCTCCCGGAAGAAAGCCAAGGCGCTCACCGGCTTCCACAGCAGGACGCGTTAGGACGATCCGGGATATTTCATGATTTTTTAAAGCAGCAACGGCAACGGCAACAGCCTGATATGTTTTACCCGTTCCAGCCGGGCCGATGGCGAAGGTAATATCGTTTTCCATGCTGGCGCGAAAGTACGTCTCTTGTCCGGGTGTCCGTGGTTTAATTATACCCTTATGAGTAAAAAGAATGATCGATTCATCCGGTCCCGAATAAACTTTCTCATGATGATCGGTTTCCATGTTGATCACGGTATTAATATCGGTTGCATCCAATTGTTTACGTTTTGGAATGAGATGGATGAGTTCATTTAAAACATGGTGGATCTGTTCAACGACTTCAAACTGACCGTCAATGATAAGTCGTTCTCCCCGCGCGGTGATCGTCGCATTGAAATGCTGTCGCAGCAGTTTGAGATTCTCGTCCCTTACGCCAAACAAGGCCATAGGATCGAAACCTTTCATGATGATCTCGCGTTTGGTATTCGTCATTTATCCTCCCGATCTTATCCGATCAGTTTTTTATAATTTTCTTTTAAAAGAACCAGTGTTTCTTCGTAACCCGCAAGTTTTTTGCGTTCATGGTCAACGACCTGTTCCGGCGCGCGGGAAACAAAATTTGGATTGTTCAATTTTCCGTTAACCGCTTTTATACGACCCTCAAAACTTGAGATATTTTTTTCAAGGCGTTCTTTTTCTTTGTCTACATCGATCAATCCCGCTAATGACACATAGATCTCAAGATCACCCACAACGGCTGATGATGAAAGATCCGGTTGTTCTACTTTTTCTTCCAGGGTCAATTGACTGACTTTTCCCAATGTTTCAATGTAGGCATGTTGGGCTTTTAAAATATCGCGAGATTTGGGTGTTCCACCGCCAATTAAAACATCGACTTTCTTTGAAGGTGGTACCGTCATCTCTGAACGAATGGTTCGGATCGCTGTAATCACATCCATGACCAGACTTATTTCTTTTACTGCTTTTTTTGAAGCTGGTAAAACATCTGTTTTCGGCCAATCTGCAATCATTATATCAGGTTCTTTATCTGTCTTGACTGACTGCCATATTTCTTCTGTAATAAATGGTGCAAAGGGATGAAGCAATTTAACGATATCTCGCAGAACATAAGCTGCGGTTTTTATTGCAATGGCTTTTTTGTTTTCGTCATTTCCATATAGGCGCGACTTGATCAGTTCAATATACCAATCGCAAAAATTATTCCATGTAAAA
>Ga0307992_1000149_pt1 | contig 44933 bp, 38 predicted proteins | sample EllFjometagen133_FD_203162 | JGI IMG/M metagenome (GOLD analysis project Ga0307992, IMG submission 203162) | Marine microbial communities from Ellis Fjord, Antarctic Ocean - #133 | ecosystem: Environmental > Aquatic > Marine > Unclassified | place: Southern Ocean | collected 2014-10-08
CGAAAGGTTCTTATAATTTTTGTCCGTAAATATCCCCGTAAAAATCTTAACGCAGTACAGAATTTCTAACGGGGTTCATACTATTTTTCAGTTGGGGCCGAAGAATCTTCCTCTTTCTTTTGGCCTCCTTCTCCCTTCCCCTCACCATCTGAAGCAATACTTTCCTCTTCTTTTTTTTCTTCTTCCTCTTCTTCCACTACTTCCTCTTCTTCCACTACCTTAGGCTCTTCAACTGCTACTACTGAACTCTTAATATCAGAAAGAATTTTAATGTTTTCTGGCACTTTTAAGTCGCCAACTCTTATAACATCATTAAGCTCAGCCAATCCGCTTAAATCAACTTCAATGCTTCTTATTAAATCTTTAGGAAGACATTCTACTTCTATTTTGTCTAATTCGTGAATTAAAATACCGTTAAAATCTTTGACTGCTCTTGAGACTCCAGTAAACTCCAATTCTACCTCAACTACAATTTTCTCTCCTTCTTTAATCTGATAAAAATCAATATGCTCAACCTTGTCAGTTAAGGGGTGATATTGAATGACATGAACTAAAACTTTTCTGTCATTTTGACCCTCAACTTTTAAATCTATTAAACTGCTTTCTCCTGCTTGTTTAAAGGCTTTTTCAAAATCAGAAAGCAAAACCTGAATGGAAAGCGACTCTAAACCATGACCATAGACAACAGCAGGAATGATGTTTTCTTTTCTTAAATCTTTTGTTTTTCTGCCCTTTATTTCTCGGACACTTGCTTTTAATTCTAACATAAATATCTTGTTATTATTATTTATAAGCGTAGCAAATAACAAGGTTCTTCTGAGCGTAGCCTCGCTTAGCGGGGCGTAGCGAAGAATGGTTCTTATTATTTATTAACGATTGTTGAAACGGTTGTTGGGGTCTGACCTCAACAGACATTTCATTTTCCAATAAAAATAAAATCCTCAGTATCCTTAATAGTCGAGGCCTTAGTGAATGGCTGATGACCCAAAACACTTTGCACCAACCCCAAGCCAATCAAGGTAATCATCAAAGAACTTCCTCCATAACTTACTAAAGGCAAAGGCAAGCCAATAACAGGAGCTAAGCCGATATTCATCCCTACATTTATAATCATTTGAAAGAAAAGATAAATAGTCACTCCGCAGATTAAAACTAAACTAAAATTTCCATAAACTTGGCGGGCAATGCGCATTAATCTCAAAAGCAACAATAAATAAACCCCCAAAAGCAACAGACATCCCATAAGGCCAAATTCTTCAGCTAAAACCGCAAAAGCAAAATCTGTTTCCGAATCTGGCAAAAATTTTAACTGGCTTTGCGGGCCTAAACCAAATCCGCGGCCAAAAAATTGGCCAGAACCAACCGCAATTATTGACTGATTAATCTGATAACCACTTTTCAAAGGTTCTTTAGCGGGATTCAAATAAATTGAAACGCGGTCTTTTTGATAATCCTGAAGTAAAAAAAACCAAGAAAAAGCACCAACTAAAATAATAATTAAGAGTAATGATAACAGATGTTTTTTATTGCTGTCCACCAAAAAAACCACTCCCAACCAAATAAGAATAATTGTTAAGGCCGAACCTAAATCCGGCTGTTTAATGATTAAAAAAAATAAAGGCAAGATTAGAACTAAACTAAAGAATAAATGTTTGGGCTTAATTGGGAAACGCGCCACTTGCCAAAATTTAGCTAAAATAATAATCGCTGCTAATTTTGCCAATTCCGCGGGCTGAAAATTAAAAAAACCAAAATCCAGCCATCCCCTAGTCCCCCTTAAGTCTTTCCCGAAAATCAAAACCGCTCCTAATAATAAAATTGATAATAAATAAATTAAAAAGGCGGTAGCTTTGATAAAACGAAAATCAATAAAGAATATGGTCCAAAAAAATAAAAAACCGATTGCAACAAAAATGCATTGTTTAGAAAAAAAATTAACACCCGGAACCGATAAAGACAAGCTGTACTGTAAAACCAAACCAATAATTACCAGCAAAAATATTAAAACAAATAATGTCCAATCAAAAGATTTAAGTTTAAAGAAATTAATCATAATAAAGGAGAAATAAAAATCTCGGGATTAAAAACATTAATTTCCGGCTTAATTTCAATATGAGCAAATCTGGGGATTAATGGCCAAACAAAAGTAATGTTCTTTTCCTCATTAGCCCGCCAACTATCTACGGAAAAAATATTTAAGCCAACCAAGCTTAAATCACGCTCTAACGCAATGACAAAGCGAGTTTCATAAAAATCATAGATAGAATTATTTTTAGCTTTAAAAAAAATCTGTGGCAAAATCATAGATTCATTTTCTGCTTGCAAATATTTCAAACCAACATCTTCTATTGTTAATTGGTCCAAGATAGACAAAAAATCCTTTTGGGGTGAACGCACTCGTCGCCAAGAAATACTGGAAATCAAAAATTGAACATCACTTATTTCCGAATCCATCTGCGCGCCTAAAACAAAAAAGTATTTCTTTTCTCCCGGATTTATAAAACCCGATTGTAATGAAGTTTCTGATTCATTAACAGAAAAATAATATTCTATGGCAACTCGCCAACCAGAGTTAGGATTAAAAACAGTAATAATAAAATCATATTGAGATTTCTTTGGGTCAGGACGAATAACAGTTAAAGAATCTGTGACTACTGACTGAGGAGCAAAGCGTTGATTGAGGGCCAAAAAATCTATTTTGTTTTCTGTCAATTCTCGCATATTCTTCAAATGTTCCTCCTTTAAATTAAAATAAAGAACTGTTTGAAAAACAACAATAGCTATCAATATAATATCCAAAAGGATTAAAGCCAAAACAAAAGCATTACGAATCCTATTTTTGTGCCTTAGATACCATTTGGCATATCGCAATTGTTTGTCGGTTAAATCTGTCATTTGATATTTTTAATATATTTGTTAGAATGTATTATACAATATTTAATCAAATAAGCAAAGCTTGAAATTAAACCCTATTACATTATACGTCAAGGTAATTTAATTAGAAGCAAAGCTTGAAATTAAACCCTATTACATTATACGTCAAGGTAATTTAATTAAATAAGCAATCAAGTAATCAATAAAAATATGGATTTTCAAAATTTTTTTTATGTTGTGGCTAGCATTTCTATTGTTTTAATAGGAATTTTTTCTCTAATCCTTCTTATTATAGCAATTCTTGTTGTTTTGCGTTTATTTAAATTTTCTAAAAGTTTAACCAATATTTCCAAAAAAAGCGAAGAAATTTTAGAAAAAATAAAAAACAAATCAAACCTCATCGCATTTCTTGCCCTTACTAAACGCGTAATAAAAGAATTTTTTAAAAAAAACACTAAAAGTAAGAAATAAAGATAGAGCAAAAACGTCAAAATTCAAAGCTCAAATGGACGCGTCTGTGGACGTTGGACGTCCACAGTCTTAAATTCTAATATTTTTTATATTAAATAAAACTACTATGTCTTTCATTCATCTTCATGTTCATAGCCATTATTCTTTATTAGATGGTTTGCCTAAAATTGACCAGCTTATTGAAGAAGTCAAAAGACAAAAAATGAAAGCAGTTGCTTTGACTGACCACGGAGTAATGTATGGAATCATTGAGTTCTACCAAAAAGCTAAGGCTGCTGGCATTAAACCTATTATTGGCGTAGAGGCTTATATTGCTCCCAATAGGCTTTCAGATAAAAGGGTTAAAATAGATGAAAAACCTTTTCATCTAGTATTGCTTGCAAAAAATGAGGAAGGATATAAAAATTTAATAAAATTAACAAGCATCGCCCATTTACAGGGCTTTTATTATAAACCGCGAATAGACAAAGAAGCCTTAAAGCAACATTCTAGCGGAATAATTGCTTTAAGCGCTTGTCTGCAGGGAGAAATACCAAGATTAATCGTCAATAACCAAACAAAAAAAGCTGAAGAGGTTTTACGGGAATATAAAAAAATATTTGGCAAAGATTTCTATTTAGAAATCCAAGACCATCCCAATTTACGTGAACAGAAAATAGTCAATAAGACGATTCTTAAATTAGCTAAAAAATATAAAGTTCCTTTAGTCGCCACCAACGATGTCCATTATCTAAAACCAGAAGATGCCGAAATCCAAGATATTTTGCTTTGCGTTCAGACTAAGAGAAAAAAAGACGACTCTGGTCGTCTTTCTATGCTTGTAGACGATTTTTCTTTTCGTTCCGCAAAAAAAATGGAAGAAAGCTTTAAAGACAATCCAGAAGCTATTTCCAATACTCAAAAAATTGCTGACCAATGCAATGTGGAAATAAAATTTGGAGAAAATAAACTCCCCTTTTTCCCATTACCTGCAGGAGAAGATGCTAATCAATATTTAAGGCAACTCTGCGAAAAAGAAATAACTGGACGTTATGGGAAAAAAACCAAAGCAGTATCTGAGCGACTAGAAAAAGAATTATCAGTTATTGAAAAAACTGGATTTGCTGGCTATTTCCTAATTGTCCAAGATTTTGTTCATTGGTCTAAAAAAAATAATATTGTTGTCGGTCCTGGCCGTGGCTCAGCTGCGGGCTCTATTGTTTCATATCTTTTAAACATTACTAATATTGACCCCTTAAAATATGAATTATTATTTGAGCGATTCTTGAACGAGGATAGAATAAATATGCCAGATATTGATTTAGATTTTACCGATAAAAGGCGTGATGAAGTGATTCAATATATTGAAAAAAAATATGGAAATGACCATGTGTCGCAAATTATAACTTTCGGAACTATGGCCGCCCGAGCCGCCATCAGAGACGTAGGACGAGCGTTAGATTACCCATATATGTTCTGCGATAAATTAGCCAAAGCAATTCCCTTTGGGTCCACCCTTGAACAAGCATTAACACACAACCAAGAACTAAAAAACATTTATTCTGAGGAGTCCAAAGCTAAAGAAATTATTAGAATAGCCCAAAAATTAGAAGGAGTGATAAGACACGCCTCTAAACATGCTTGCGGACTATTAATTACACCACTACCCCTAACTGAATATGTTCCCGTTCAATACGATAATTCCGGTCAAGAAAAAACCATCATGTCTCAATACGATATGCATGCAGTAGAAAAGTTGGGTCTGTTAAAAGTGGACCTTCTGGGCTTAAAAAATTTAACGATTATAGAGAAAACGCTAGACATTGTTGAGCATATATATGATAAAAAAATTGACATAAACAATATCCCACTGGATGATAAAAAAACTTTTCAGATATTTCGAAAAGCTCAAACACAAGGCGTTTTTCAACTGGAATCACAGGGGATGCAGAAATATCTTAAAAAATTAAAACCAACCACCTTTGAAGACATTATTGCTATGGTAGCTCTTTATCGCCCAGGTCCCATAGAACTAATTCCAGATTATATTGATAGAAAACATGGACTAAAAGAAATAAAATATTTGCATCCCAAATTAAAACCAATATTAAAAAAAACATACGGAATTGCTGTTTATCAAGAACAAATATTACAAATTGTGAGAAGTCTAGCCGGCTTCTCCCTCGCAGAAGCTGATGTTTTGCGCAAGGCGGTAGGGAAAAAAATTGCAAAATTATTACAAAAACAAAAAGAAAAATTTATTAATGGCTGTATTGAAAACAAAATTTCCAAGGAAACCGCTCAAAAGGTCTTCGCCTTTATTGAACCTTTCGCTCAATATGGATTCAATCGTAGCCACGCCGCTTGTTATGCCACAATTGCTTACCAAACTGCCTATTTAAAAGCGTATTATCCTACTGAATTTATAGCAGCCCTGCTCTGTTCAGACCAAAATAATATAGACAAAATTACGATTGAAATTAAAGCCGCAGAAGAAATGGGTATTGAAATTCTACCTCCCGATGTAAACGAAAGTTTCAAAGATTTTGCCGCAGTTGGTAAGAACAAAATTAGGTTTGGTTTATTAGCTATTAAAAATGTAGGGCGAGGAATATCAGAAACAATTATTAGAGAACGTAAAAGTAGCGGAAATTTTCAAAATTTAGAAGATTTTTTAACCCGCATCCAATCTAAAGATTTAAATAAGAAATCATTAGAAAGTTTAATTAAAAGTGGAGCGCTTGACCATCTTAAAGAACGCAATCAAATGCTAGAAAATATAGAAACCCTCTTAGATTTTGCCCGCAAAAAACAAAAAGACAAAGAAAACGGACAAACTACGCTTTTGGCCATCATTCCAAATATCACCAAAACTAACGGCTTAACTTTAAAAAAATCCGACCCCGCCAAAAGACAACAAAAGCTTATTTGGGAGAAAGAACTCTTGGGCCTTTTTGTGTCTGAACATCCCCTAAAAGAGTATGAAGAAATATTAAAGAAATATGCCAAACCAATTAACGAAGTTGGCTCACAACGCTACCAGTCGCCAATAAAAGTGGTTGGAATTATAACAAAAATAAAAAAAATTCTAACATCCAGCAAAGAGATTATGGCATTTATTAAAATAGAAGACCCTTCTGGCGAGATTGAAATCATTGTTTTCCCCAAATTATTAAAAGTTAATGCCGAAATTTTAGAAGAAAATAAAACAATTTCAGTTGCTGGCAAAATCTCTCGCAAAGACGAATCCTTAAAAATTATTGCGGAAACAATCCGAGAAGTTAAAAAAGAAGTGCTAGACGATTTATTGCTGGAAAAAAGATAAAGTGATATAATATTAGAACATAAGATAAAAGATACAATAACCAAGAAACAAGAAACAAATAATAACCAATAAGAGCCCTTTGCTTCGCTCATAATAACTAATAATCAAATGTTTGGTTATTCGGTCATTGGAATTTGGAATTTGTTTGTATCTTGCATCTTGTATCTTGGTTATTTAAATTAATTAACCAATCCATATGCCTAAAATCTATATTTCTCCGCACCAAAAAATTGGCTATTTATTTTTAGCATTAACAGTTCTGATTATGATCGGAATAATTTTGGGATTTTTTAGTCTTCTCTATGGAGCAGAAATTATAATTACTCCTCAAGCTCAAGAAATAGATACCAATTTTACAATTCAAATAAAAGAAAATTCAAATGAGGAAGAATCAATTACTAATCCTAAAATTCTAGCTGGAAAATTTGTAGAAACCATAGAGCAAGGTGAATTTAATTTTTCACCCAAAGGAAGCGTGTCAACTGAAGATTACGCCGAAGGAACAATAACACTTTCCAATAATACTTGGAATACAGTTACTTTTGTCGCTAGCACTCGCTTTGCCTCTCCTCCTGGTCTAATTTTTCGAGCAATTAACAGAATAAGAATTCCGGCCAGAGGAGAAACAGATGTTTTGGTTAGAGCTGACAAAATTGGAAATGAATACGATATCGAACCTTGCTTATTTACTATTCCCAATTTACGTAATGCTAATTTAAAAGAAAATATATCAGCGCAAAGTCAAGAACCTATGACCGGGGGTCTCAAAAAAACGGGTATCATTATGCAGACTGATTTAGACCAAGCTCAGAAAGAGGTTCAAGAAAAACTATATACTCGGTCTTTAGAAAAAATAAAACAAGAGCTTGACGTGCCAACTAATTTTAAAATATCCCTAAAATCAGATATTTTGGAAGAAAAAATAGATGCTAAGGCTGGTGACGAAAAGGGTGAATTCACAGTATCAACCAAGGTTAAAACGCAAGCAGTAAGTTTTAGCGAAAAACAACTCTTAAATCTAGCTATAGAATCATTAACTGAAAAAATAACAACAGGAAAACAATTGGCTGGTTACGAACCAGATAGCTTGTCTTATCGTTTAACTGAATATAATTTAGAAGAAAAAACAGCCAATATGGAAGTTCAACTGCGCGGTTATATGACTTTAACCCTTAAAAATAAAATTTTAAACAAAGAGTTATTTTCTGGTTTAGATGAAGAAAAAATTTATGAATACTTTGATCAATTTCCTGAAATTCAAGGGGTAAAAATTAAATTTTGGCCGTCTTGGTTCCTAAAAAAAGTCCCAGAAAACAACAACAAAATAAAAATAAAAATAAAATATGAAAATATCTAACCAATCAAAAATATCTATAGAAATATTACGACATTCTTGTAGTCATCTAATGGCTGCTGCCATATTATCTTTATTTCCCGAAACCAAATTCGGTGTTGGTCCCACAATTGAAAACGGTTTTTATTATGATTTAGGATTAAAGAAAAAATTGAGCCCTAATGACCTTCCCAAGATAGAAAAACGAATGAAAAAATTAATTTCTCAAAATTTAAAATTTGAAAAAAAAGAAATTACAATTGAGGAATCCATAAAATTATTCAAAAAAATAAAACAACCATATAAAATAGAACTTTTGAATGATATTAAAAAACGCGGAACAACCAAAATCAAAAAGTACCCAAGCACCCAAGCGCCCAAGCGCCCAAGCACCCAAGTAACTATTTATCAATTGGGCGATTTTATTGATCTTTGCCGTGGACCTCATGTTAAATCTACCAAAGAGCTATCTAAAATTGCCTTCAAATTAACTAAAATTGCTGGCGCTTATTGGCGTGGCAATGAAAAAAATAAAATGCTAACAAGGATTTATGGTATAGGATTTAAGAAAAAAGAAAAGCTTAACGAATATCTAAAAAATTTAGCCGAAGCAGAAAAAAGAGACCATAGAAAATTAGGTAAAGAATTGGACCTCTTTAGCACCAATGATGATATGGGTCCAGGATTAATACTCTGGCATCCAAAGGGCGCTATTATCAAAAAAATTATTGAAGACTATGCCATAAACGAATACACAAACAATGGATATCAATTAGTAAACACGCCCCATATAGCTAAATTGAATCTTTGGAAAACCTCGGGTCATAACGATTTCTATAAAGAAAATATGTTTCCAATTATGCGCATGGAAGAACTATCTAAGAATGAAAAAGAGGATTACCAACTTAAACCAATGAATTGTCCATTTCATATTGCTATTTATAAAAATAGCGCGAGGAGTTATCGTGACCTGCCAATAAGATACACTGAATTGGGTACTGTTTACAGATACGAGAAATCTGGCGTTTTACATGGACTAACAAGAGTAAGGGGGCTCACGCAAGATGATGCTCACATCTTCTGTACCTTAGAACAACTCGATAAAGAAATAGAAAATACTGTTAAATTTGCAATAAAAATATTAAAAACCTTTGGATTTAAAAATTATGATATTTATCTCTCCACTCAACCTCAAAAATTTGTTGGAACAGCAACTAATTGGAAAAAATCAATCAAAGCACTAAAAAATGCTTTAGAAAAATTAAAGATTAAATATCAAATTGATCCTGCTGGTGGCGTTTTTTATGGACCAAAAATTGATATCAAAATAAAAGATAACATGGGGCGAGCGTGGCAATGCACGACCATACAGGTTGATTTTAATTTACCGAAGAAATTTGAAATGACATATACTGACAATAATGGCAAGAAAAAACAACCTATTATGATTCACAGAGCTCTTTTGGGCTCATTAGAAAGATTTATGGGCGTATTAATAGAACACTACGCTGGCGCTTTTCCTGTTTGGCTCTCCCCTGTTCAGGTATACATAATGCCTGTTGGGAAAACTCACCACTTGACAACAAAAAAAATCGCGCAAGAATTAAAAAAACGTGACATTAGAACAGAAACTGATTTATCAAACGAAACTATTTCTTATAAAATTCGCAAAGCAGAAAAACAAAAGATACCATATATTTTGGTTATTGGAGATAAAGAGATGAAAGGAAAATATTTGAATGTGCGAATGCGGGGAAATCAAATAATAAAATTAACCAAAAAACAATTTATAGAAAAAGTTCTCAAAGAAATTGAAAACAAAAAATAACCGAGCTTCCAATAAAATAATCCAATCTAATTATTCGCAAATTATTAATTTATTAACCAAATTATTATGAAAATTATGAAAGCAAAAAACAAAATTTTAATTTTAATGCTCATCGGAATATTGCTTCTACCTTTCGCTATAGTAAAAGCGCAAGACTCTAATGAAGATGAACAACCAACCCTTATAAGCATATCAATTTCTAAAGAAAATGGTTTTGTGCCACAACAATTTGAAGCGCAAGCAGGAAAAACTATAACAATTGAATTAACTAGTGACGACAATTCTGTCCATGGATTAAGATTCTCGGAAAAAAACTTAAGAAACCTAACAATGGGCGTCAATCCAGGGCAAACAACAAGCATTACTTTTGATGTCCCCAAAAAACTCAAGAGCTATCCCTTCTACTGTACTGCTCCAGGGCACAAACGAAAAGGCGAAACAGGAACAATGATTGTGATTAAACCGATTCTGACTGACCCCGTGGAAATAGATGAAGATATTACTGCTACAGACTTAGGTATTGAAGAACCAAAAATGACATCAATTAACATTTTCTATCCCTTAAAAAATTTATTCAATAATATAAAAATAGCCTTAACTGCTGACCCCGTAAAAAAAGCTGAAATGCGCCTTGATATTGCTAACGAAAAATTAATTGAAGCAAAAAAATTAACAGAAGAAATTAATAAACCAGAAGAAGCAATTAAAGCTATTAACTCTTACCAAAGGGAAATTTCTAAAAGCGTCAAAGGAATAGAAAATATAGCCCAAAAGGACCAAGCTAAAGCTCAAGCTCTAAGCGACAAAATTATTGATAACTCCTTTAAGCAACAAAAGTTAATAGATAGTTTGGAGAAAAAATTGGATGTGAAATATTCTAATGATTTATATGAGGCCAAAGAAGAAAGCTCAAAATATATGAGTGTAGTAATTGACAAAATAATTCCCGTTGAAAATATAGAATCAAAAATGACTGAAATTGTAGAAAAACAAAAAGGAAGTGAATTTAAAGATTTTAAAAATTTAGAAATTCTTAAAACAATTGAAGAAAAGGTGCCGGAGCAGGCCAAGCAAGCTATTCAAAAAGCTCAAGAAAATACTATCCAACGTTTAGAAAATAAAATAGAAACAATGGACGAAACGCAAAAGGAAGAATTCAAAAATTACGTTGAAACTATCGGAGGAAATGAAATTCGTCATTTAAAAATAGTTGAAGATATGGTAAAAAAAGAAATTTCCGAAGATGTATATCAAACAATCGCCAGCATCAAAAAAATAACAATAGATAAAATTAGTGATAGAATAGAAAAATTCTCTGATGAGAAAGAAAATAATTTCTTTGATAATATCAAAACAGACAAAATAGAAGACCTACGAATTATGAAAGAATTAGAGAATAATGTTTCAACGCAAGCAAAAAATAGCATTACAGAAATCAAAGAAGAGGCACTTCAAAAAATAAGCAAAAATATTATAGAAAACACCGATACCCAAGAAAAAGAAGAAGAATATTTGGTTAAAATGAGCGCGAAGAATGACATTAAACAATTAGAAATTCTTGAAGAAATTAAAGATTTAATTCCAGAAAACAAAAAAGAATTTGTCCAAAAAGCAACAAACAAAACTATTGAAGGGATTAGAAATGATATTGAAAAAGCAAAAGATAGCGTACAAAAATCAAGAATCTTAAACAAAATAGCAGGAGATAACCCCGAACAAATTAAAATTATTGAAAGAATGAGTAGTATGGCTCCAGTAATGAGTGATATTATGGAAAAACAAACAGAAAAAATACAGAATAAAATCCGAATCACTGAAAACACCGCTACTCTGGAACAGCTTCGAGAAAGAATCCAAGAAGAAGAAACAAGGGGCAGCGGAGAAATCAAGCAAATTAAAGAAGGAATTCAAACTAGAATGGAAGCAATAAAGACAGAAAACATTAAAAAGGCGCAGGGGATAAAGGACAGAACAAAAAGACCCGAAGAGTTTGAATCTTACGAAGCGATGCAACCTTTATCTAAATTAAAAAGATCAACAAATTGTATTCAGGTTATTACTCCGGCTAAAAGCCCTGATGGCAGAACTTGTATTAATTTTCCAACACCTTGCGATGTGCCTTCGGGATGGCAAAAAGTAGAAAACTGTGTCCAAGCCGATAAAGAAGAAGATATAGAAACATTAACTTGCACTGAATTATGCCTATCATTGGGCCATGAAATGGGAATCTGCAGAAAATGGGCAGTAGTCCCTTCAGCCAAAATGGGCTGTAGGAACAACGAAACAATGGTTAGTGCAACCTCGGATTGTTTTGTGCCAACAAACCTGATGGGTTTAGGTAAAGCCTGTTGTTGCTCAAACCTTTTAATTTTGATTCCCAACGAACAAGGGGAAAGACAAATAGAAATGCCTATCACTAATTCACAAAATAAAATAAAATCATCTCAAGGAGAAGCTCCAGCATTATTAAACATATCCCCTTCTGATCAATCAGACGAGGAGGGAGAAACTCCTACTGAGTCAACATTAAACACAAATTCAACTATAGAAAAAGGTGAAAAATCTACCAAGGGCAACAGATAAAAAATAATATGAAATATCATATTATCACTTATGGCTGTCAAATGAATGAAAGTGATTCAGAAAGGATAGCCCATATGTTAAAATCAGCAAATTACAAATCAGCCCCTAATATTGACGGGGCTGATTTAATTGTGGTTAATATGTGTTCTGTTAGACAATCAGCGGTAAACAGAGTTTATGGATTAAACAAAAAATTAGTTAACCTTAAAAAGAATAATCCCAAGCTAAAAACAATCCTTACTGGCTGCGTTTTGAATTCGGATAAACAAAAAATGAAAAAGATTTTTGATCAAATCGTCAACATCCAAAATATTGATAAGTTAATCAATGCTCATCAAGTAAATAAATCTTATCTCTCTTGTCCCGCCCTCTTTTCTTCTTCATTCTCTGCTTATGTCCCAATTATGACTGGCTGTAATAATTTTTGTTCTTATTGTGTGGTTCCTTATACGCGAGGACGAGAATATTCTCGTCCAATTTCAGAAATAATTTCTGAAATTCAAGGAATTATCAAAAAGGGTTATCTTGAGATTATATTATTAGGCCAAAATGTTAATTCTTATAAAAACAAAAATGGGCAACATTTCCCGGAATTACTAAAAACTATTCATAACATCCCAGGTAATTTTTGGCTAAGTTTTTTAACATCTCATCCCAAAGACTTTTCCGATGAATTGATTGAAATAATGGCTAATTCGCCAAAAATTTGCCCTTACCTTCATTTAGCTGTTCAATCTGGAGACAACCAAATTCTTAAAAAAATGAACCGAAATTATACGGCAAAACAATATGAAAAAATAATATCTAAGGTTCGTAAAAAAATACCCCAAATTAATATTTCCACTGATATTATCGTGGGTTTCCCGGGAGAAACAAAAAAACAATTCGCCAACACCAAAAAATTAATGAAAAATATTAAATTTGATATGGCATATATCGCCCAATACTCACCCAGACCCAATACTGATGCAGCCAAATTAAAAAATAATGTATCTTTAAAAGAAAAGAAAAGAAGAGCTCTTATCTTAAATCAAATCTTAAAAAAAACCGCCCTACGAAACAACCAAAAATATATTGGACGAAAGGTAGAGGCTTTAGTAATTAGCCCGAATCAAGCCAAGACAAAAAGCTTTAAAAAAATTAGACTAAATAAGCCAGCTATTCCTGGAACATTTATTTCTTGTCTAATTAGTGACGCTCAAGCTTGGAGATTAATCGGGCATCCTCTTGATGCGACGCAAAATGACAATATAAACTCCGACCAACAAAATGCCAAGAGGGATAATATTCCAGTGTAAATTAAACCTGACAATACTATTATAAAAACCATGAAGCAAAAAAGCCCAGAAAAAGCCAATTAATGGAAAATATCTGGAATGCCTACGGTCAAACTTAAGCAATCCCCAATAATACCCAATAATTCCTCCTGTTAAAAAATGAATTAAAGTAGTAGTCAATCCTCTAAGCAAAATAAGACTGGTGCCAGACCATATATTTGGGGACAAAATAGCATAAAGGATATTTTCACTAAAAGCAAAGCCCAAGCCAAGTGTCATGCCATAGATAAAACCGTCTCTAATTTGATTAAAATGTCGGGATCGATAAACTCCTAAGCGAAAAACGACATATTTCGCTAATTCTTCAAACAAACCGTCAATCAGGAAAGAGCAAAATAATATCATCAGGATTGGAGTTAAAATCAAATTCTTTTCACCCCAAATAGTTAAATTCCCAGTAATCAGCATTAAAGGAATAGTGACCAAAACTCCTAATAAAAAAACTCTAAAAATTTGTCTTGCTGGCTCGGGGGCAGAACGATCTAATCGTAAACAAACCAAGAGCCATATTCCAACTGGCAAGGCACTACAGAATAAATAAATTAAAAAATTTTGATAATTCATAATATTTTAATTATAACTCAAAGATGAAAACAAACAAACCCCCATTAATCATAATTTGTGGACCAACTGGTTGCGGGAAGAGCTTGCTTGCCTTAAGATTGGCAAAAAAATATTCAACAAAAACGCGAAGTGTTGAAATTATATCTGCGGACAGTAGAGCTATTTACAAAGGAATGGATATTGGCACTGCTAAAACATTACCCCAAAACAGAGACGGCATTTATCATCATATGATTAATATTATTAACCCAAATCAAAAATTTACCGTAGCCTTATTTAAAAAACAAACCTTAAAAATTATTAAAAAAATCCATCAACAAAACGGAATCCCCTTTCTTGTCGGTGGGACTGGTCTATACATTAGTTCTATTGTTGATAATTTAAAAATCCCTAAAGTCAAACCAGACGAAAAAATTAGAACCGAATTAGAAAAAGAAATCAACGAAAAGGGGTTGGATTTCGTTTGGCAAAAATTATTAAAAATAGACCCGCAATCTAAAAACTTTGTGCAAAAAGAAAATCCTCGGCGAGTAATTAGAGCTTTGGAGGTCTGTTTAAAAACTGACCAGTTATTTTCTCAATTACGAGTCAAGACTCAACCAGAATTTGAGATACTACAAATAGGGATTAAAACCGAAAGAACCAAATTATATTCTAAAATCAACAAAAGAGTGGAACAAATGATTAAAGATGGATTAGTAAGAGAAGTTCAAGAATTAATTAAAAAATATTCCCCTTCTAGCCCTGGACTAACTAGTATTGCCTATCAAGAAATCATTCTTTATCTTCAAAACAAAATCACATTACAAGAAGCAATTGATTTAATCAAAAAAAACACACGCCATTACGCGCGTCGCCAAATATCCTGGTTTAAAAGAGACAAAAGCATTCGTTGGGTTACCACATATTCGCAAGCAAACCATTTAATCAAAAACTTCCTAATGTTTGGACACTCGGTGTCCAAACATTCTAGTGCTCTAACAAAAAATTTTTAATTTGTTTGTTCTCTTCTATTCTCTCTAGGGAATCTTTAGCAAATTCTTTATAGTCATCTCTGTTGCCAAATTGATCTAATACAATATTTTTTTCGCAAAAAAATACTTTTTTTTCTTGAATATATTCTCCCCAGCTAGATTTAAAAAGTTTGGACACTCGGTGTCCAAACTTTTCCAAATTATGAACTTTATCATTTAGATTAATATATGCACTTAAATGCAATAAATATCTATTAGAATTCACATGAATTGCTTTATATTTACTTTGAAACAAAGAACCACTCCTTTTGTTTTTAGCATTAAAATATTTTGCATAACCCATGCCCAGTTTATGCATAAATTTTTGGATCCCATTATCAACTAATTGTTGTAAAACAAAATGATAATGATTTGGAAGTAAATTATAACAAATAAAATTAACTAATTTCTCTTTTTTGGGTTTGGACACTCGGTGTCCAAATTTATTTTTATTCAAAGAATTTTCATAAATACTGCCAATTGGGTCAACAACATTAAATTCTTTCATACTCAAAAAGAATCTATCTAAGTCTTCTTGACAGTCAAAAATTGTACGTTTATCTACGCCACGATTATAAATATGATAATATTCATCATTAATAAACTTAATTCTCCTCATGTACATTATTTACTTTTGAAAACTACTTTTGGACACCGAGTGTCCAAATCTTTTATTTCAAAAATTTTGTTAATAATTTTTTAATTAAGTCTGGGCTCACTTGCCCTTTGGTTTTTTTAATTGTCTGGCCTATCAAAAATTGAATGGCATGAGGATGGCCTTTTTGGATTTTAGCCACTATCTCAGGATTATTTTTAATAATATCTTGAATGATAATTTCCGTCTTATCTGATTCAATAAATTCCTGAGAATCAAATTCTACTAACAAAGAATTAGCGTCTTGTTCGGTTTGAAACATCTTTTTCAGAATTTTTCGACCCAAAATATTAGATAACTTATTTCCATATATTAAAATAATAAACTCAGTAAAATCCTTCGAAGAAATACTAAGTTCCTTTTTGTTTAACTCTTGCGAAAAAACCAAATAATAATTAATGAACCAATTAACAATTAGTTTAATTATTTTTTTCTTATTTCTTTGCCATATCTCTGACTCACTAGCGTCCATTCCTTCACGAGAAGTAATCCAATCTTCCATTCTTTTAATCACATTTTCTATAAAACATGATTGAGCTGAAGAAATGGTTAATATTCTAATTTCATTTTCTGAAAAGCCGTATTTTTTTTGCCAACGCTTCCTTCGTTGAGCAGGCAATTCAGGCAGAGATTTATTTAATTCTTTAATATCAAACGGAAACCCTTTGGATTTGGTAAAAAAAACTGGTAAATCTGGCTCCTTAAAATATCTATAATCTTTGGTTTTTTCCTTGCTTCTTTGCTCAACTGTAACACCTTTTAGGGCATCCCAACCGCGCGTCATTTCTATTTTCGGAACCTTGCTATCACGCCACAGTTCAGTCTGTCTCTTGATTTCATATTTTAATGCATATTCTACTGCCTTAAATGAATTAAGATTTTTTATTTCTGTTTTGGAATAAAGTTTTCGTTCATCATTTTCTGGCCTTAAGGAAATATTGACATCGCACCTCATCTGTCCATTTTCCATTTCAGCATGTGAAATATCTAAAACTCTGGCGATTTCCTGCAATTCCTGTAGAAAAATTTTAGCGTTGGAAGGACTCTCTATATCGGGTTTAGTTACTATTTCGGCTAAAGGCACTCCGGCGCGATTAAAATCTAACAAGCTATAACCTTCTTTCATGTGCAATAACTTTGCAGTATCTTCTTCAATATGTATTCTTTCTAAATTAACTCTTTGCCCTTTAGTGTCTAAATGCCCGCCAATAATTAAGGGAGAATAATATTGACTAACCTGATATCCTTTTGGTAAATCTGGATAAAAATAGTTCTTACGGTCAAACCAAAAATTTTCCGCAACCTTTCCTTTTAAAGCTAACCCTAAAAGCAAAACCTTTTCTATTACTTTTTTGTTCAAAACTGGTAAAACTCCAGGATGACCCAAACAAACAGGACAAATATTAACATTGGGCAAAATATCTTGAACTTTATTAGGACAAGAACAGAATAATTTGCTCTTTGTATTAAGCTCTAAATGTATTTCTAGGCCAATAATGGGTTTTAAATTAAGATGCATTTTTGGTGGTTAAAATTACTGGAACAGTCATCAATATAATTTGCAAATCAAATAATAAGGACCAATTCTCAATATAATAAATGTCTAACTTTGCTTCTTCTTCAAAAGATAATTTAGAACGACCAGAAATTTGGGGCAAACCAGTTAGCCCCGGTTTAATGGTTAATAACCTCTTATGATGCAAAGCATAATTGGCTATTTCTTGTGGTTCATGAGGGCGCGGACCCACCAAGCTCATTTCTCCCTTAATAATATTAAATAGTTGAGGCAATTCATCTAAACTTGTTTTGCGCAAAAAATGACCAAAGCGAGTTATGCGCGGATCATTTTTCATTTTGAATAAAGGCCCCTCTCTCTCATTATTTTTCAATAATTCTTTCTTAAATTTTTGGGCATTAGGGATCATAGAACGGAACTTATAAAGCTTAAAGGGCTGATTCTTTTGTCCAATCCTCTTTAGTCTAACAAAGACTGGACCATGAGAATCAATCTTAACAATAATAGCCAAAATCAAAAAGAGAGGAGAAAAAAATATTAGAGCCAAAAAAGCGCCCACTAAATCAACAAAACGCTTTACAATCCTCCCCCAACCGCAAAGAGCTGTTTCCCCTAAAGTAATAATCGGAATACCATTGATTGCTTCCATTTGCACATTGCTCGCTAAAGAATCAAAAATATCAGCCGCATATCTAAAAACAATTTGATGTTCCTGACAAAAACTAATAATTTTTAATACTTCTGACCGCTCTAACAAAGAATCTGTCTGAATGATTTGATTTATCTCTCTTGTCCTCCCTAACCACTTTTCTTCCAACCCAGAAAAAGACTTAGGATTATCCAAAACTTGATATCCGACTCCAGGATTATTTTTCAGATAACTAATAATTTGTTCTGTAGTTCTATCTCTTCCTAATATCAAAATTGGTTCTAAATTTTTCCCCTTTTTATAAGCTGATAATTCAGAAATATGAATCAACGCTCTTCCTATGCTGACAAAAACAATGGAAACTAACCAAGCAGCCAAAATAATGAAACGAGAAGAAAAATACTCTCCTTTGAAAAAAATAAAAGCCACAATAAACATTATCCCCATAGAGCAAGCCAAAAATATCTTAGGAACTTCTTTGGAAAACCTGCGTTTCAGCCCTAAATTATAAAGCCCCGACAAAGCAAAAATGCCCAGCCAAAGCAGAGCAATCAAAAAAATTGAAATTAAATATTCCTTAAGTGGAATTTCGTAAATAACTGGCCGTAAGCTGGCAAAAGCAGTGAAACGCAAAAAATAAACAAAAAATCCCGACAAAATCAACATAAAATAATCCATAGGCACCAAAAATGTGGCAAAGAATAAATCATTTTTTTTCATATCTTTTAGTATAACAAAAAATAACACAAAATCCCAGAGCCTAAACTCGGGGATTAAGTATGATAGATAAACCTATAAGCCGAATTCTGTTCCGTTAATTTTGCAAAAAACGGGATGACTATTTATCTAGATTTAATGTTGCCATTAAACTCTAACGACCTACCGAAATTTGGTCTTGCACTCAAATAAGGATTTAGCCGTTTCACCATGGTCTTCATTTTATAACCACGCTCGCCCTCTTGAGCTTAAAGCTGAAAAGGGTGCCTTAACTCTTGCGAGCCTCGGCGTCTCTGTTCGCACCTCTACATCAATACAGAGTATTGACGCGACGGGCATTACCCGCTATCCTTCTCCTTGTTTCCAAGGGAGTGTTCGGACTTTCCTCTTAATAGCCTAATGGCTATCAAGCAGCCATCTAGCTTATCTATTTAAAACAATAACATAATTTCTCTAAAAAATCAAGGTTAGGAAAATAAATTTTGGTCAATAACTTGATTGACAAGACTATCAGCTTTCTTGTTTTTTTCTCGTGGAATATGATAAAAATTAATTTGTTTAAAAGACTGAGATAAATTCCAAACCTTTAAGAATAAAATACCCAATTCTTGATTTTTCACTTTGTATCTTCGGTTTAACTGCTCTACTATTAATTTGCTATCTAAATAGCAATCCACAATGCTTGCTTTCATTTTTTTTGCTTTTTCTAATCCTAAAATAAGGGATTCATATTCAGCCTTGTTATTTGTCGTATGCCCTAAAAAACGAGAACATTCTTGAATAATTTTATGATGAACATCATAAATAACTGCTCCAGCTCCTCCGGGACCAGGGTTACCACGAGCTCCTCCATCAGAATAAATTATTAATTTCGTCATTTTATCAATTTGTTAATTTGATTTTCTAATATCTATTACTTTCATCTGTAATTCTTGTGTCCCATTCCATTGATTAACGTCTATTTTAAAAACTACATCTATTTTTTGTCCAGGTTTAAAATTTGTCATTATAGAAGCCGAATTAAAATAAATCATCTTACGACCTCCTTCTACAAAAAGACGATAGTGTTTATTATTTTTGCCTACTGCTTGAATTTTTTCTAAAATTATATTCTTCATTAAAAAATTAGGCTGAGAATTTTCACAACCAAATGGTTCAAACTTAATTAATTCTTCGTACAATTCCCAATTAATATCAGCAAGGTTAATTTCTGTCTCAACTGATAATTTAGGAATTATTACTTCTGAGCCCAATATTTTTTCTGCTCTTTCTAATATTTTATTTTTAAACTGACTAAAAGGAACAGTTGCTTTTAGGGTAAAACCTACCGCTCCTTTATGTCCTCCAAAAGCTTCAAAATATTTACTCTCTTTCTTTAAAAGAGAGAATAAGTCAAAGCTTCCTGCGGAACGTCCAGACCCAATCAAATTTTTACCCTCTCTCCTTAAAACCAAAGCTGGTCTATAAAAAGCGTCAACTAATTTATTAGCAACTAAACCCAAAACACCGCCAGGCCAATCTTCCCCTAAAGCTACAATAATTTTATCTTTCTCATTTATCTTAACTGACTTAAAAACTTTCTCAGTTATCTTCTGTCTCTGTGTGTTTAATAAATTTAAATGTTGGGCGTGTTCGTCAGCCTCCTTTTCGCTAATAGACAAAAATAAACCCAAAGCATCCGTGGCATGATTAATACGACCAGCGGCATTAATTCGTGGGCTCAATTGGTAACCCACGTTGCCCGCTCCCAAAGACCCTGTCTCTAAGGAAGAATACTTTATTAATGATTTCAGCCCCAAATTGCGAGTTTTATTCAAGACAACTAAACCATATTTGGTTAAAACCCTATTTTCCCCCAATAAAGGCATAAAATCAGCAATTGTGCCAAGAGCCACAAGGTCTAAAAGCCATTTTTCTGTTGCCTCCCTATCTGTCAGAGGACAATCTTTATCTTTTAATAATCCCTGAATTAGTTTAAACGCTACACCAACTCCAGCCAAAAATTTAAAAGGATATTTCTCTCGTTCTAATTGAGGATTAATTATAGCCAAAGAATTAGGCAACTTGGGTGGTTCGCGATGATGGTCAGTTACAATCACGTCAATATTTGACTTATTAGCTAAATCAATTTCTTCAACATTAGAAACCCCGCAATCACAAGTAACAATCAAATTCATTTTCTGTTTCACAAAATCTTTAATAGCCTTTTTGTTGAGTCCATAACCATCTTTCTGTCTGTCTGGGATATAAACCTGCAAATCTTCCATTCCTATTTTTTTAAATACCTCAAACAAAACAGTCGAAGACGTTACTCCGTCTGTATCATAATCTCCGCAAATGACCACTTTTTCCTTGTTTTTGATTGCTTTATATATGCGGCGAACAGATTTTCTCATATCTTTCAACAAAAAAGGGTCGTGAATATCTTGAGAATAATCAGGATGCAAAAATTCATCAATCTTTTTTTGACTTTTAAGCCCTCTATTTGCAAGCAATTGTAAAACAATCTGATTAATCTCCGGAAATTTATTCTGAAAATTTTTAGAAATTGAAGGAAAAGCTTCCCAAATCTTTTGCATAATTTTTACTCTTTACTTTTATTATTTTTTTGGGAATCCGATTCCCAAACTTTTTTATTTATAAATTCTTGGTATATCTGAATTAATTCTGGTAACGACTTCATAATTAATTGTCCCGATTTTTTTTGCCATATCATCGGCGCTGATAATACGATTATTCTGCTTACCAATTAAAATTGCCTCATCTCCTACTTTAACTTTAGCTACACGCGAAACGTCAACCATCATCATGTTCATACAAATGCGCCCTCTAATTGGACAAGAAATCCCGCGAATTAACACTGAACCACAATTAGAAAGACGGCGGTCATAACCATCAGCATAGCCAACAGGTAAAACAGCCAACTTAGTTTTAAAACGAGTTGTAAAAGTGCAATCATAACCTATAGAAACCCCTACAGGCAAAGATTTAACTTGAATAACTTTGGTTTTCCAAGATAGGACTGGTTGCAAATTTGTTAAAAAAGATTTTCTATCAGCTATCTTTTTAGTATCTTTTGAGGGCCATAATCCATAAAGACCAATCCCTATCCTAACCATATTAAAAAAAGTGCGAGAATTGTTAATGACTGCCGCTGAGCAAGCGGCATGAGCCAAAGGTATTTGTTTTTGTTTTATAATATTTTGAAATTTTTGCGTTTGTTGATTGGTATAAAATTGACTCTTTGATTCTGAATCAGCATAATGTGTAAAAATGCCACGAAGGTTTAAATATTTAAATTTTTTAATTTTTGGAATAAAACCATCAGCTTGTTCGGGTAAAATCCCAATCCTACTAGCACCAGTATCAATTTTGATATGAATATTAACAATTTTATTTGCCCTCTTCCCCTCTTGAGCCAAAAAATTAGCTTGGGGTAAAGTATAAACCGGAAAATCAATATTCTGACGGATTGCCTCTTTTATATCAGAAGAAAAAGGATAATAACTCAAAATAAAAATAGGAGCTTTAATTTTAGCTCGACGCAATAACAATGCTTCTCTCAGATTAACTACTCCTAACCAATCAGCTCCCGCCGACAAGCAAAGCTTTGCTACTGCTGTCATACCATGGCCATAAGCATTTGATTTTACTACGGCCATAATTTGTTTTTGCGACCCAACTATTTTTCGAAATTGTTTTAAATTATTTTGAAGACACGATTTTTTAATTTCAACCCAAGTTAACATAAAAATATCAAATTGATTTATTTTTTCGGTTTTAAAATCGGGAACAAAATAACCTCTCTAATATTCTGGGTATTCGTTAGAATGTTGACCAAACGGTCAATACCTATTCCCTCTCCTGCTGTAGGTGGCATACCATATTTTAGGGCAGTTACAAAATCTTTACCCCCGCTTTGCGCTTCTTCATCGCCTTTTTCGCGTAACTTTTTCTGATCTTCAAATCTTAATTCCTGATCTAATGGGTCATTCAACTCAGAAAAAGCATTACACATTTCCATACCATAAACCAACAGCTGAAATCTTTCTACATAATCGGGTCTATCTGGAAACTTCTTAGCTAAAGGAGATAATTCTAAAGGATGATTAATAATAAATGTAGGTTGAATAATTTTAGACAAAACAAATTCTTTATATAACTCGTCTAATATCTTACCTCGTCCCCATGTTTTATCTATTTTTATGCCCAAAGGTTTTACTTGCAATATTAAATCTTCAATTTTTTTATACTTATCAATGTCAATTTTTGTTTCTTTAATTATGGCTTGCCGAAAATCTAAACGAGGATAAGGTGGGTTAAAGTCAATAACCTTTCCTTGATATTCTGCCTTTAAATCGGGAAAACCTAAATTTTTTAACAAGAAAACTATTAATTTCTCGGTCAAAATCATCAAATCATTATAATCAGCATAAGCTTGATAAAATTCTATTTGAGTAAATTCAGGATTATGAGTCCTATCTATGCCCTCATTACGAAAACAACGAGCAATTTCATATACTCTTTCTATCCCGCCAATAATTAACCTTTTTAAATAAAGCTCGGGAGCAATTCTCAAATAAAGCTCAGTATTCAAGGCCTGGTGATGAGTTACAAACGGTTTAGCGGCTGCTCCGCCAGCCAAAGTTTGTAGAATTGGTGTTTCTACTTCCAAAAAATGTCTCTGGTCAAAAAATTCTCTAATCAGTTTAATTATTTTACTACGAACAGTAAAAATTTTGCGTACCTTAGGGTTAGAAATTAAATCTAAGTAACGTTGCCTAAATCTGGTTTCAATATTTGACAAGCCATGCCATTTTTCGGGCAAAGGCAGAAGAGATTTTGATAAAAGTGAATAATTTTCTATACGAAGAGTATTCTCCCCCTTCTTGGTTTGAAAAAGTCTTCCTTTAATTTGTAAAAAATCACCAATATCAATATTATCTATGAAAAAATTATAATCCTTTTTGCCTAAGTCATCCTGATTTAAAAAAAACTGAAAACGACCAGAAAAATCTTCTAAGTTAGCAAAACAAGCCTTACCATGCACTCTTAAAAGAACCAAACGACCCGCTAAGGTTACACATTTTTTGGTCTTTGCTATTTGATTGAAATCAGAATCCACATCTTGGCAACTATGGGTACGCTTTGCTTTAGATGGATATGGATTAACGCCTTGTTCAATAATATTTCTAATTTTTTTTAATCTATCAGATTCAACGCCCATAAGACTAATGCTTTAAAAAATACTTTAACTTAAGTTTAGCATTTATAAAAAAAGAAACAAGAAATTGGATTAGACCTAAGCTAAGCTGAAAAAATTTGGGGGGGATTTGACCAAAATATGTAAATTGCAGTAGTAAAATTATTATGCAATGGGTCTATTATCCAATCTGAATAATTTTAACATCTATGACCCCCGCAGGAGCTTGCAATTTAACTTGTTTATTTTTCTTTTGCCCAATCAAAGCACGACCAAGTGGAGATTCGCAAGAAATAGAACCTTTGCTCGGATCTGCTTCATTGCTTCCCACCACTAAATATTCTTTAGTTTGTGATTTAATCTCTAAAACTACCCTGGAACCCACTGAAACAATCTCTTTGTTTATTGTATTTTTATCAATAATTTTAGCGTCTTTTAATAATTTTTCTAAACCTTTTACCTTCATCTCTGCAAGAGCTTGATCTTCTTTGGCAATTTCGAACTCAGCATTTTCAGACAAATCACCCATTTCAATAGCTAAACTAATCCTCTTAATAATTTGAGGAATTTTGATTGTTTTTAAAAATTCTAATTCTTTTAGAATTTTTTCCTTACCGTTAAGCGTTAAAAATTCGGTCATAATAAATAGTTAAAACTTGTTGTATAATAAATTGCAGTAGTAAAATTATTATGTAACAGGTCTGTTAAGAAAAACAAAAAATGACCCCTAATAAAAGGTGTTAATTGGGTTATATACAAAATAACCAATAAAATTTACTTCTGCAGAGTGAGCATTATGTCGTCAGGGATAGGTATCTCTTGTTTCTTGCTCACTCCCGGATAACGCCATGCTGTAATAATCTTCACCCTCTTGCCTTCAACTAACTGATACATTAACCATATCTCTGTAGGGCGCTTAGAAGAGCCCGCTGTATTCATAAGGGCTATGGTAGTAGGGGCAATCCCTTCTTCTTCTCGTTCATGATTATAAAATAACTTTCTTATTTTCTGTTCAGAAAGTCCATAATACTTCATTTTCTCTATCGCGTGCTTAGTCCAGACAAAATGTTCATCATCCCGAGGATATTTAAAAAACATAAAGCATGTCAATATGAAAATAAATTCTTTAACAAACTCTTGAGACCCTTGCCACGAGAAGAAAAATCACGTCCCTTGCTTTCTCTCTGATTTGGCCTTTTCATTCCCCAAATGACTAAACCTACTGCTGTAGCAAAACTAATATCTAAAGCCTTATTATTACCGCTAACAAAGCCACGAGAAGAACCTAAAGAAGCAGGGACTTTAAAAACACTTTTAGCCACATCAGTCAATCCTTCTAATTTAGACCCAGCGCCAGTTAGAACAATGCCCGCAGGCAATTTTCCTTTGCGCCCTATACTAACTAATTCTTCGTCAATAAGTTTAAACATTTTCTCGCATCGTCCTCTAATAATCTTAGAAACTTCTTTTTTGGAAACCGTTCCTCTCTCTCTCTGGTCTAAATCTGCAAAATCAATTTTTTCGCTTTTAATCATATTAAGCGGCAAAGCTGTTCCATAATTAATCTTAATCATCTCTGCTAAATCTATTGGCACTCTTAATCCAATAGCCACATCAGTGGTAATATAACGGGAACCGAGGGGAATAATCTTAACACTTAAAATATTCCCTTCTTCAAACACAGCAATATTGGTAGTAGTATTGCCAATATTTATCAATAAAACCCCTAATTCTTTCTGTCTTTTATCCAACACTGCTTCAGCAGTAGCTAAGGGATTAACAACCAATTCATTAAGTTTAATACCAGTACGAGCAAAACATTTAGTTAAATTTTTGATTTGGTTAGTTAGCCCTAAAATAACTTGCGCATCTACCTCTAAGCGAGTGCCGGTCATACCAACTGGATCAATAATACCTGGTTGATTATCAATGGAAAAACTGCGTGGCAAAATATGTAGAATTTCATAATTAGCAGGAGTGGCTACGGTCTGAGCAGCTTCCAAAACTCTACTCACATCATCATCTTTAACCGCTCCATCTGCCCGGGCAACTGATATCACACCCCTGCTTTCTTGAGAAACTATATGAGTCCCAGAAACTCCTACAAAAATATCCTGAATAGGCAAACCAACAATTTTCTCAATCTGTTCCAAACAAGCCGAAATACTAGAAACAGCATCTTCAATGTTAGTAATTTCCCCTTTACTAATTCCCTCTGAACGGGTTTCAGATACTCCAATTATATCTAAAACTCCCCCTGAGCGAACCTGACCCACAGCTATCCTGATATAATTTGACCCTAGGTCTATTCCACTAATAATTTTTTGCCTGTTACGAGCCATAATATAAAAACTTAAAATCCAAATGACAAAATCCAAATGAATGTCAAATGATTAAATCTCATAATTATCTATATCTTAATCTGCCCTAAAATCTTTTTCGCTTTTCTTTGCATTAGTAATGTTTGCTTCTTTGTTTTGTGGTCATATCCTAAAATATGAAGAAAACCATGCGTTAACAAAATAGCTAATTCTTTTTTTCTACTATGTCCATGTCTTTTAGCTTGGAGAATCAATCGAGGCCAACAAATAATAATTTCGGCTGGGTCTTCAAAAGACAAAACATCTGTTACTCTGTTCTCTTTTCGATATTTCCTGTTCCACTTTCTTATTTCTGAATTACCAACCAAAGCCACCGACAAAACATCTATCTTTTTGCCCTTAACTATATCGGTCGACTTTAACAAAAAATCTCTAATCCATTTCTTGTTAATTAAAGCAGAAATAACATTATTAACCTCAACCAACATAAATAATTATTGTTCTTTTAGAGATTGTTCTTTTGGAGAAGCTGAAGGTTCTACGGTTATAGCCCGATTAGGACAATTCTCCTCTGCTAATTTATTACACCCTAACACTTCAACCGGTGATTTCAAAACTATAGCTTTCCCGTCTTCGCCCATTTCAAAATTAGCAGGACAAACAGCGCTACAAGCGCCACATCCAATACACTTTTCTTTGTCTAAAGAAATTCTAAACATATCTTTTTCAAATTATTTCTTATCTTTTCCTCCCTTTTTATCCTTTGTGTCTTCTAAGGCTTTCTTTATATCTTGGGCTCCATCCTTAACATCATCTTTCATTTCTCTAATTTCATGAGCTGCTTTCTTCGCAATATCTAAAAATTTATCCTTTGCTTCTCCAAATTTCTCTTTTAGTTCTATTCTGGTTTTACTACCTGCCTTCTTGGCAAAAAGCAACCCCAATGTAGCACCAAAAATACTACCCCAAAGACCAGCTTTAAAAATTTTTTTAATAGACATAAAATTTTAAAATTAATTTAACTTATTATCCTTTAATTTTAACACTTTTGGTTTATTTAATAAAGAAGGATATAGATATTTTTTCTTTTTGTCCCTTTTTATTTTATCCCATTTAGAAAGAATAACAATCGCTTCCGAAGCCACTAAACCTAATTTCTTTTCATCTCCTTCCTTAACAACAAATTTATTTTTATTATCCAAAAAGCTATCCACTATCAAACAGATAGCTCCAGCCCTTAAATTATAAAGACCAGCTAAGGTTAAAATTGGAGCAACCTCCATTTCAATATTGCTAACTTTTGCCATTTGTAATTTAGAAATAAGATTTTTGTTTTCTGAATTAGAATAACCCCCAAATCCTTTGCGTCCTTCCCCAACATAAAAAGAATCTTGACTAGCAGTTAATCCTAAATGATATTTAACATTCAATTTTTCGCAGGACTCAATTAAAGCCAACACTATTTCATAATTAGCCAAAGCAGGATATTCCAAAAAAACATAATCTTGACTAACCCCTTCTAATCTAACAGCACCCGTAGAAATTACCAAATCTCCTAATTTGATATCTGACTGTAAAGCGCCAGCTGTTCCTACGCGAATAAATGTATCCGCCCCTAAACGAGCAGCTTCTTCCATAGCAATTGTAGCTGAAGAGCCTCCTATGCCAGTTGAAAGACAAGAAATATCCACTCCTTTAAATTTACCTTTCATAGAAAAAAATTCCCTATTCTCTGCTACTTTTTTCTTTTCCTCCCAAATTTGAGCAATTTTTTTAACTCTTTGAGGGTCACCAGGCAATAGAAGATAATTAGCTAAATCACCAGACCGACAGCCAATATGATATTGTCTTTTTTCTTTGTGACTTATTTTTTTCAACGGCATATGTAGTATTTTACTATTATTCTTTTAATTTGTTAATAGCTTGCCAATTCTATTTCAATCTCTTTTTGAGTTCTTTGACTAACTTGCCAATATCAATTTTTTCCTGGTTGCCTGTTTTCATATCGCGAATAATAATGGTTTCGTCTTTAGTTTCTTGTTGACCTAGAATCAAAGTCAATTTAACGCCCATTTCATCTGCTATTTTCATTTGTGATTTTAGGCTAGTTTTAGCTAAATTTTCAGCTATTTTAATTCCTTCTCCTTGTAAATCGTTAAAAATTCTTAAAGCCTGACGCGCGGCTGATTCCCCGACTTGAGCAAAGAAAACCTGAGGACCTTGATTTCGAGATACTCTTGTCTTTTGAATCTTAATTTCATTAATAATTCTTTCCAAGCCATAAGATAATCCAGCTGCTGGGATTTCACGTCCGCCCAAACTTTCTATCAAAGTGTCATATCTTCCCCCCCCACCCAAAGCTGTCTGTCCCGAATTTAAATCTTCTTTATCTCCAGAAACAACTGGCCATAATTCAAAAACTGTTCTGGTGTAATAATCTAAACCCCTGACCAAATATGGATTCAAAACATAAACCACATTTGCTTCATCTAAACATTCTAAAACTTTAGTAAAGTGGTTCTTACAATTTGGGCACAAAAAATTAATCAATTGCGGAGCTTGACGCGTAATTTCTTGACACTGAGGCACTTTACAATCCAAAACCCTTAAAGGATTTTTGTTTAAACGTTTTTGGCAATCTGGACAAAGAGACCTACTTTTAAGACGCAAATACTTTATTAACTCCTCCCTATATATTGTCCTACAATTCAAGCAACCCAAACTATTAATTTGAATGCTGGTCTGAAGTCCCAAATTTTGAAAAAGAGTTTGAGAAAACAGAATAATCTCAGCATCAATCAAAGGATTTTCCGAACCCAAAACTTCAAGTCCAAATTGATAAAATTGACGAAAACGACCAGCTTGCGGACGTTCATAACGAAATACAGGGCCATGGTAAAAAAATTTCAAGGGCTGAGTAAGGTTAAACATGCCATGTTCAATATAGGCCCTAGCAATAGAGGGGGTAAATTCTGGTCGTAGAACCACCTTTTTTCCTCCACGATCAGTAAATTGATACATCTGTTTCTCTACTATGTCTGTAGCCATTCCTGTTGATTTCTCGAACAAAACTCTTTCCTCTAAAATAGGAGTAATTATTTCTTGAAAGCCGTAAGATTTAGATAATTTAACTAATTTTTTTAGCAAATATTCTCTGACTATTTGGTCTTCTGGTAAAATATCTCTCATTCCGCGTAAAAGTTTAGGAGTATATCCTGACCTTTTGGCCTTAATCACTTCTGTTTTTTTTGACCTTAACTTTTGGGGAATTGGATTCCTCGATTTTTTCTTTAACTTTATCTTTTTGTCTTTCATGATAACCCGTTTCTTCTTAAATTTTTTGAATGCCTTTTTGGGTTTTTTTAACTTGGAATTTTTTAATTTTGACATACATTATACATTAAATTTATGTTCTAAAACATTGGGGCTTCAATTAATCCAAACCTATCAAAGGGCCAACCCCTGAGACTAACTCTACCAACTATTCTGTTTTCTTTAACCGCACCAAAAGACCTAGAGTCCAAACTCATGCTCCGATTATCTCCCAAAACATAATATTCATCATCTTCTAATTGAATTTCTATTTTGCCTGGGGTAGTTAATCCTGGGGCTAAATAATCTTTCTCGTTCAATTCTTCTCCTTTAAAAAACTCTGAACCGGTAATATAAATATGACCTTTTTCTATGAAAATTTTTTCACCAGGCAAGCCAATAACTCTTTTAATCAAAAAAGTCTTATCGTTCTGCGGTGGATGAAAAATAACAACCTGTCCCCTTTCTGGATTATTGAGGCGATAAGTAATTTTACTTACTATTAAATAATCTTTATCATAAAAATTTGGCTCCATAGAAGGTCCAACAACATAAAAAGGCTGAAAAATAAAATAATGAATCGGCCAAACTATTACAAAAGCGATAACTGCTAATTTGACTATATCAAAAAGGAATAATAAAAAAAAAGGAATCTTTCTTTTAATTTTCATCTTTTTCTTCTTTTAAACTTATATTTCTGACTATTTTCGCAATTTTGACATCTATGACATGTAAGCGGACGGTGAAATAAAAAATAAAATAAAAAATAATTGCTAAAGAAAAATAAACAACTACATCTGCTCCTCTACCAATCCCTAAAAAATGGGCTAAATAATTGGTAGATTCAGGATAGATTACTATTGTTCCAGCTATCAACCAAAAAAATAACCAAATTAAAAAATTAGTAACTCTGATTTGTTGGTTCTTTAATCTTCTGCACAAACGAATTAAGATTACTAAAATAAAAAATAAGAATAACGCTTTAAATAAAATCATAATCCAAACAAAATTTATTAAGATTTATTTTATAAATTTGTGTAGAAGAAGATTAAAAAAAGTTTTGGCTCCAGTAGATAAATTTTGAGTTTTGCCTAAATCGGGCTTAGATGAAGAATACTTAGTATAAATCCCCTTAATTGGGATCTCTTCTAAACGTAAATGGTTATTTTTAACTTCTTTAAAAAACTCAGAAGAAACTTCCATTTCTCGGCTTTTGATATCTATTTTCTCTAAAGCTAATGAATTAAGCGCTCTTAATCCTGATTGGCTATCAGTCGTTTTAATTCCGAATAAAAAGAAAGTAAACAAATTAGCAAACCAATTATAAAACCATCTAATGGCGGGAACTGACTCATCTCTTTGGCTAAAAGATTTCCCCAGAAAACGCGAGCCGACAACAAAATCAGCTCTTGAGGATTCCAGGGGCTCAATCAGCGAAGGGATGTCCTGCGCTCTATGTTGTCCATCGGCATCCATTGTGACTACTATTTCTGGATGATATTTACGAGCAACCATCAAGCCAGTGGCTAAAGTAGCTCCTAATCCTAAATTTATAATATGCCGATATATTTTAGCTCCCGCCTCCTGAGCTATTTGTCCCGTTCTATCTGTTGACCCATCATCAACAACAATAACCAAAGAACTTTCCTGCCGTGCAGCGCGCACAACTTGTCTAATAATTTTTTCTTCATTATAAGCTGGAATAATAACTACAATTTTCATTTGTCGTATCTTTCTACTAAAGGTTGTAAAAGTATGCGATTAGCTTTTACATAATCAATCATTCTTTTCAATCCTGCCTCTAAAGTAATAACTGGAAACCATTCTAATTTTTGTTTAATTAAATTTATATCTGGTAAGCCAAGAGACCTCATAAAAGACAAAGGTTCTTCGAATTTAATCTTTGAGCTTGAAGCAGTCAAATCAATAATTTGTTGCGCTAATTCTGCTAAAAAATATTTACGAGAATTTCCTAAATTAAATGGACCCAATTCTTTTGAAGCCATTATTTTAGTTAACCCTTGAATAATATCATCAACATAACAAAGAGAAGTAGCAAATTTTTCATCTCCATAGACAATTAATGGTTTATTATTCAGGGCCTGCAAAACAAAATCAGGAACCATTTGACCATCAAAAAGTTTTTCTCTCGGTCCATAAACTCTAAAAATACGAGCTATTTTAGCGTCTAGATTATATTTCTGACGGTAAGTGGTTATCACTGTCTCGCCAATCCTTTTCCCTTCATCATAACAAGCTTTTGGTCCAGTAAAATCAACCGGTCCCAAATCAGTTTCTTTTAAAAAATTATCTCCACCCGAACCATAGACTACTGACGAAGAAGTAAAAAGTAATTTTGATTGATAAAATTTGGATAATTCTATCATATTGATTGTTCCAAAAATATTGGTATGCAAAATCTGAATCTGAGAATTATCAAAATTTTTAATAGAAGTGGGACATGCTAAATGATAAATCTCTTGTATGCCATGCAGTTTAATCCGAAAATCTTTTAATTCAGGAATTTGAGTCAAATCTATGGATTGATTAATATCATATTTCAATAAGCGAAAATTTGGCTTTTGTAAAAGATGTTTAATGTTTTCAATATGACCACTGCAAAAATTATCCACGCAAATAACATTATCCCCTTCTTTAACCAAATAATCGCAAAGATGAGACCCTATAAAACCAGCTCCACCACTAACTAAAACATTTTTTTTATCTCCTTGATAAAACTTTTGTTTTTTTTCAGAAGACATAATAAATAATTAAATTATTTTGTTATAACTCTGTCTAAACTGATTTTTCCTTGAGGATTAATGTCTGTTATTCTAACCTTGATTTTATCGCCCTCTTTCATAATGTCGCTAGGATGATTAATGCGATGATTACTCATTTTAGAAATATGCAACAACCCATCTTGGCCAGGAACTAATTCTATGAAGGCTCCAAAATCCACGATTTTTACTACTTTACCTTCAAAAATCTCTCCCGCTTCTAACTCTCTCGTAATATCTTTAACCCATTTAACTGCCTCGGATAACGACTCTTTGTTGGGGGAAGAGATAGACACCACGCCAGTTTGTTCAATCTCAATCATGGCCCCCGTTTTGTTAATAATTTCATTAATGATTTTCCCACCAGGTCCAATTACGTCCCTAATCTTTTCGGGATTAATCTGAAGCACCACCACTCTTGGAGCGTATTGTGACAATTCATCTCTTGCTTTACTTAAAACGCTAGCTATTTTATCTAAAATTTGAGAACGCGCTTTTTGAGAAGCCTCAAGGGTTTCTTTAATAACTTCCGGCGTTAACCCTTTTGTTTTTGTGTCTAATTGAATAGCTATAATCCCATCTTTGCTACCAATAACCTTAAAATCCATTCCGCCAGGTCCATCTTCTAAGTCTTGCATATCAGTCAAAACCTTATAACGCTTAAAACCATTAGGGCCTTCTTCTGAAGCTAGGCCAATAGCTATCCCAGCCACTGGTTTCTTAATTGGAATACCAGCATCCATTGCCGCTAGAACTGAGGCGCAAAGCGATGCCATAGAACTAGAACCATTAGAAGAAAGAACCTCTGAAACAATGCGAATAGTGTATGGAAATTTTTCTCTGTCTGGGATTATTGGCAACATACCCTTTTCCCCTAAAGCTCCGTGTCCTATCTCTCTGCGACTTGTTGACCTCATTGGCTTAGTTTCGCCAGTACAAAATGGAGGAAAATTATAATGATGCATAAATGGTTTACGGATATTCTCTTCCATAGTATCCAAATATTGCTCAGAACCTGGTGCCCCCAAAGTTACAACAGAAAGCACTTGAGTTTCACCCCGAGAAAAAAGAGCTGAACCATGAACTCTCGGCAATACTCCAGCCGAACAACTTAATGGACGAATTTCATTAAGCTTGCGACCATCAATGCGTTTATCTTTATCTAAAATTCCCAAGCTAACCTGATGATAAATTAATTTGTTGGCATACTCAATCGCTTTTGCGCGTTTTTCTTTACCAATATTTTTCTCTAAAAGAACTTCCTCTAACTTTTCCCTTGTTTTCTCGGCCGCTCCAATTCTATCTTTTCTACTTTTCAGTGGCTTAGAAAATAAATATTTCGGTGCTTCTTTATTAACAATATCTTCTGTTATCTTTCTTAATTCTTCTCTGCTTGGTGTTTCATCCAAAGAAAGAATTTTAGTTATTAAAGGCACTTTTTCTTTTCCAACTTTCTTTTGAATGTCTTTTATAAAAGCATTAACATCTTCGCAGGCCTTAACTCCATATTGGATGGCTTCAGCCATTATTTCATCGCTGATATCTTTAGCGCCAGCTTCAATCATTAAAACTCGGCCATTAAGCCCACTAACGAATAAATCTAAATCGCTTTTCTCGCGTTCGTCATAACTTGGATTAAGAATCCATCGCTCCTTGCTTTCTGTATTGTCCAAAGATATAGATACACGCACTCCTGCTATCGGTCCTTCCCACTCAATGTCAGAAATAGCTAAAGCAATAGAACTAGCGCAAAACGCTACAACATCTGGATCATTTTCCTGGTCAACAGAAAGCACGGTTAATACAACTTGCACTGCTCTACGACAATCCTGATTAAAAAGGGGCCTAATTGAACGGTCAATCAAACGACCCGTTAGAACTGCTTCATCAGCAGGTCTAGTTTCTCTTTTAATAAAACGCGAACCCTTAATTTTGCCTGCGGCGTAAAATCTTTCTTCATATTCAACAGACAAAGGGAAATAATCAACTCCTTCTCTTTGCGAAGTTCCCAATACTGCTGTAGCTAACACTGTAGTTTCTCCATACTGGACGACACAACTGCCATTAGCTTGATTAGCAACTTCGCCAGTTTTAACAATCATTTTTTTTCCTCCAATTTCTTTTGTAAATTCCATAATCTTTCCTTTTTAATGGGGACTGTCCCCTTTTTCCGCACCATGCAAACTCGCTCTAGTTCTGCATCATATCCACATTTTTTGGATTTAGCACGATTTCGTTTATTTTCTTATAATTTATTTTTTATTTTTTTATCTTGCCTCCACTTATTTTGTTTACGGATTATTGAGGATTTCTTTTTAATTAAAAAATCGCTATCCCTGCCACCTAAATCTAAAAAATTATCTACCTTTTTTATCAACTTTGAAGAGGTTGTTCTCTTAAAAGACAATAATTCAACTCGGCAACCTTTATTTTCTTTCAAATATTGAACCAAAGGAATAAAATCGCCGTCGCCAGTAACTAAAACTACTACATCTAATTTGTCAGCTAATTTAATAGCATCTACTGCCATACCGACGTCCCAATCCCCCTTTTTCATCCCCCCAGGAAATATTTGCAAATCCTTGATTTTTAATTCAAAACCGTATTTGGAAATTGTTTCAAAAAAGGCCTGCTCTTCGGAAGTATTGGAACAAATTACATAAGCAATAGCTCGGATAAGCTGTCTGTCAGCCACCGCCGTGCTTAAAATCCTATCAAAATTTACATTGGCGCTGTATAAATTTTTGCCAGAATGATACATATTCTGAACATCAACAAAAACGCCCACCCTTTGATCTTTGTGTTGTTGGTCATTATGTGTTGGCATATAATTATTTACGTTTTATTTTTTTAATAATTTTTTCGTAGCTAACCATATCATTAATTTTTAAATATTTAATGAATTTACGACGCTCACTGACCTTTTGTACTAAGCTTCTGCGAGCTGAAAAATCATGAATATGTTTTTTTAAATGCTCTGTCAATTCTTTAATTTCCTTTCCCAAAAGACCTATCTGAACCTCTGCCGAACCCGTATCTTGAGGATTTTTTTGGAAATCTTTGACAACCTCCTGTTTTTTTTCTTTTTTCGCCTTATTGACCATAAATCTTATATTTTAATAACAAATTACATACCTTCTTATCATATATTATCTTGATATAAATGTCAAACTTTACTCTGAAAAAAGCGTCGTAAAATCTTGACAAAAACACAATAATGAATAAAATAAAAAGGTATGCTCACAAAAATAAAAAAATTAATCACTGAATTTTTAGAATATTTAGAAATTGAAAAAGGTTGTAGTCCCCTAACTATCAGAAATTATGATTTTTATTTGCAAAGATTTGTCAAACAATCTAAAATCAATTCTCCGAACGAAATTACTAAAGAAGTTGTTAGGCAATTTCGTCTTTGGCTATCACGCTTAAAAAATTATCATCAGGACAATTTGTCCCCTGCAACCCGAAATTATCATTTAATAGCCATTCGTTGTTTCCTGAAATATTTAGCCATTAAAGATATCCCTTCTTTGACTCCGGAAAAAATTGAATTAGCCAAAACAGGAGAAAGACAAATATCCTTTTTAGAGGGAGATGATTTAGAAAAATTACTTAATGCCCCTTTACACGTAAAGCAGAAAAAAAATATTATGTATCGCGATAAAGCTATCTTGGAATTACTTTTTTCAACAGGATTAAGGGTTTCTGAATTAACTAATCTTGAGAGGGAGAGCATAAACCTTAAAAAAAATGAATTCAGCATAAAGGGGAAAGGACAAAAATGGCGTTTAGTCTTTCTGTCTAATCAAGCCAAATATTGGCTAAAAAAATATTTAGATGAAAGAACTGATGTTGACCCAGCGCTTTTTATTCGTTATGATAGAGCCGTTAAAAATAATGAGAAGACATTAGGTATTACTCCTCGCTCTATTCAAAGATTGGTTCAAAAATATTCTAAAGTTGCTGGCCTAACTCGCAAAATTACTGTCCATACACTTAGGCATAGCTTTGCGACTGACCTCTTGTCTAATGGCGCTAATCTAAGAGCAGTTCAGGAATTATTAGGTCATCGGAATATAACTACTACTCAAATTTATACTCATGTCACAAATCAACATTTAAGAGAAATATATCAAAATTTTCACGATCAAAAAAGAAAAAACAAGCCCCTATAGTTCAACGGATAGAACACCAGCCTTCTAAGCTGGATATAGAGGTTCGATTCCTCTTGGGGGTACCACCCATCTTTCATGGCGACTATAGTTCAATGGTAGAACAGCGGATTGTGGTTCCGCTGACGAGAGTTCAATTCTCTCTAGTCGCCCCATAAAAACATCTCTAAAAAAGAGATGTTTTTATGTATAAAAAAACACTTGATGAGGTCGGACCTCATCAAGAAAGAACTGAACATTTTTAATTTGGGAATCGGATTCCCAAAAAATTTTTTAAAAAATGGGATTACCTTCGGCGTAAGAATTAATCTCTTCTGATTTAACTTCTACTACATCTGAAAAATCAAAACTTAATTTTTCTAAAATTTGGGGTGAAGTTATCCATCTCTTTATTTTTTGGTCCAATAAATAAACCTTATGGCCTCCCTCAGTTCGGATTAAATAATTTTGAGGCAGGGCATTTATAATATCTTGACCAACGATAATTATTTCATCAAATTTGCCATAAGCGTCAACCATTGTTTGGCTCAGCATATGCCTAATAGTGCCATTTTTTGAAACCAAATATACCTTTTCCTTTCCTTCGGCTCTAATGAACTTCACTAAAGGCATTTCTTTAATAGTAGCCCCTAAGCTAACAATACCATCCCAAATACCACCAACACCTTCAAAAACATCTGGGGCATTAAGCCATAAACGAAAACCATCTAAATTAAGATAAACCTTTTCGTCTTCTTTTTCTTTAATAAACTGAACGTCACTATCCCCTAAGTCCCCCTCTTCCTCAAAAAAACGAATAATTGGGTCCGGATCATATGGCACAATTGAAGAAAGACAAAAAATAGGAGGCTCACAATTAACATTAAAAGTTTCTTCTTTCCATGAATCATTTAAATACTTGGATTCTGCCTGTTCTAATTTCACCCAAAATAAAAAGTTATTTCCTGATTTATTAGTTAAATATCCATATTGATAATCATCGTCCACTCCTTCTGGCTGATACTTAAATCCATATTTATAATTTGTTCTATAATGCAAAGTTGCTGAATCTAAAATGCTCTCCAAAGTATCCCATTGATTCTCTCTTTCTGATTCCTTGACGCTAACTATTGGATAATGGCCAAAATACTTATAATACTTATCTAAAACTTTCTTCATTCTCTTTAAATCTGACGCCCTCTTCTTGTCTCTATTTTTGGGTCCATTTTCAGAAAGGTCTTTTAATTCTACTTTTAAATATAATTCATTGAGTTCTGGCGATAAATTAGGGTTGGATGTAGCTAAAAATATTCTAAGACGTATTTTTCTGCTAATTACGGGGGGCTCAAAAGCACTGCCCCAAGTTAATGGATATTCTTTAATGTCATCATCAAAACTAACAAAAGCTAAAACATGAGTTCCTGATGGTTGACTATAAATACCTATAAGAGTCAGTGAATAAATATCAGGACTAAAACGAATACTACCTGTCCACAAAACCCCAGAAGAAGTAAAACCATCTTCTCGTTCTTCCAGGGTCACTTTGCCCCTCTCCCAATGAACTGTACTGCGATTTCGATCAATAATTCCAGATGAATTAAAATTATATCTTTTTTCAGCATTCTTAATAGGAATTGGCCCTAAAGCAAAAATCGCCCGACAAGGGATTATTGAAATAAAAAAAATGCTTAAAATTATTATCTTAAATCGTCTCATAACTAACATTAAAGCAAAAAATAGGCCCTTAGTCAACCCCCACACTATAACTGACCCGACGGGTCAGTTATGGTTTAATCTTTAAATTTTTTGATAGCGATTAAAATTATTAAAATTATACCTAAAATTATAGCGCTAATTATAAAATATGGTTTTAGGGATTCAAAATTAATAACGCGAGCATGACTTGAATCCTCTAAAGTCAAAAACCCTAAACTTGCTTCTGGCAAAATATCAGATTTAACTACGACAAATTGAATGTCTTGGTCGCTACGAGGCAAAATCCTCAACTCATCATTGCTTTGGTTTAATATCCCTATAATTTCTAAATCATCCCCTTCTTGAATAATCCCTTTATTGATTTTAGCATGTTCTTTAATATAAATTGTTATCTCTGACTGCTTGTCGCTGATAAAAATCCGCGAACCAGTTCTTTCTATAACCTGACCTTGAATTTTAAGCAATTTGCCAACCAAATTATAATTAATTTCTTTGATTTCAATTACCTGGGGCTCAATTATCAATTGATGCTCCAGAATTTCAATGTCCTCTTTATTCTTAATCTTAATTCTTTTTTCTTCTCGCGCTTGAGAAATAAGTCCCTGAACCGCAATTTTATCGCCCCTTTTTAATTTTGGAAAATCTTTATAATAAGAATAAACCTGGACTCCATTGATATAAAAAAACTGGGCTCCCAAAATCCCAGGTTCAACTATTACTACTCCTTGTGTTTTAACCGCTGTGCCAACATCTAATTCTTTGACATTCTCTGGTGAAACATATTGAAAATCAACAGCAAAAACTTGATTGCAAAATATTAAAAATACCAATAAGAAAACAAAAAAACCAACAGCCTTTATTTTCTTAATATTTATCATCTAATTTCTATTATTTTGTTCTAATATTCTATATCCCGATTACCCAATCCCCAATTTATTCCTCTTCTGTTTCTACTGGCGGGAAACAAATTGTATTACCCCAAGGACAACATGGTGGAGTTACGCCCGCAGGACATGTATGTTCGTCTGGGAGAACGCCCCAATTACAATTTGAGAAAGGTGATTCTCCTGCTTCACTTGTGGCAGTTGTTTTATAGTAATAATTAACATAAGGTAAAATGCGTTTATCTGTATAGCAACAAGCACTTGGGTCAGCTTGTATCTTGTCGCAATTATCATCAGCAACTCCTTCTACATGACAAACAGTACTTAAACTACTCGCTTCATAATCCAATTTAATCTGCTCAGCTGTTTTTGCGACATTATAAATCGCCACATTATCAATTAAACCATCAAAAAAACTTTCAGCTGATTGTAGATGCCTACCTATAGCTAATTGCTGGTTATTGGTATCAATACTGCCTATAGCTATTATAGTGTCTTTCAATGTTCCATCAACATAAATTTTTACATCTATTCCATCATATGTTCCTGCGAGGTGATGCCATTGATCAAATGTTATTGAGTCGTCAGAATCCGCTTCATTGGCAACATCTGACACTGATATTCTAAACCGAGGCTTGCCTAAGTTCAAGTTTAATTCATACATAGCATATGGATCCTCAAAAGATGTATGCCCCTTAGATACAACTCTTGCATCATAAGACATTGTTCCGGTTGTTGGTTTAATCCATGCCTCAACAGTTATAGCATCAGTAATTTCTATACCTGACTTACTTGGCACTGTTATATAATCATCACTCCCGTCAAAGTCCCCGGCATAGCTGAATTTACCACTATCAGTGGTAGTTAACGAAGAATTCTGAGCTGTTGTTCCATGATTTGCTGGGGTCTGATTGGAAGAATCTCTAACTTCTTTATTGGTTCCATCCCAACTGGTTTCATTCATCTTCCATTGTGCCATTAACCCAGTATAATCCATTGCCTCTCCTAAATGACTTATTATTCCAAAATTTTCATTACTTAAAGAGTTATAAATATTATATCCATCAGAATCCGCTGAAAATGTCCAAGAAACTGCAATTTCTCCACAAGTATCATCATCAATTTCCATATCTTCTGGGGCACACAAAGTCGTTTTCCACCATTGAGCCCCATTACTATTGTATGTTGAATCAGTTTCATTATGTGCAACAACGGCATAACAATATCCAGTATTAGGGGTCAAGCTAATATTCGGCAATTGACATTCATCGCCATCTAAAACATTATATTCGTCATAACTATTACTGTCACAGGTAGCGTCATCGCTACACGCTGGACAAGTAATATCAACTTGCTTTCGCCAATAGGTATAGGACTCTGCCCAATTTGAAGAATCCCAATATACGATTAATTGCTCGCATCCGTGAGTATTGTTAATTTCTGTAATCTCAAAATCAAACGGAGCTGGTGGGTCGCCATATTCATGGTCATAATCGTCCCAGCCAACACAATATGGGTCTTTCTTATTATAGTCCGCTAATATTTGCGCACCTGTCCTCGCCATATTATAAATAGATACATTATCAATTAAGCCGTGAAAAAAAACATTAGAACCAGTTATATTACTTTTGCCAATTAACAAATTATTAATTCCCAATGTAGTTATTGTGGTTAATCCAGTATATGATTGCGCGCTTTCGGCTTCTCCGTCAATGTGGAAAGTAATTGTCTTGTCAGTATCATCACGCACAACCGCAATATGATGCCAGCTAGTATCATTGATTGTACCTACACTATATTTATTCACATCAATAGTTCCATCACCAAAAATTATGGCTAATTGATCATCGCTGTTTATCTCAAAACGCAAAAAATGATCTTTGCCTAACGCTGATGTTATGTTATCAGACACAATAACATCGCGAACATCAATTGAATTTCTTTTAATCCATGCTTGTATCGTCGTTGTCGGGACTTCCAAACTATCTCCACTTCCACAATCTATATAATCATCAACTCCATCAAATTCGCCAGCGCTGTTAAATATCCCTTCAGTATTTGGAACTGCTCCATAAGCAGTCCCCGGATTATTAGCCAACGGACTGCTATCTGCCACTAAAATTGGCTCGTCATCACTATCAGTCCAACTCGCTTCATCCATTAACCAATTAGCAACCAATCCTTCTGTGTCCATGCTTGTATCAGCATGTCTATTGGCCATATAACCGCCAATAGTATAAAAAGTACCGTCATCATCCGCATAATCATCTAAATGAAGCCCCCAAACCTTGCCTGCTTTTGTAAAGCCCTGCAGTTTTAACCATCCTCCATCTCCTAAGGCGACAACTTTAGCCCAACCAGAAACCTCCATTTTGGCATCAGCCCAAATATCTTTACCGCTTCTGCCACTCAAAAGACCAGCAGAACCACAAGACCAAATAGCAATATTATCAATAATGCCATTAAAATAAGTATCCATTCCTAAACTGCCCATCTTAGCGCCAATATATAATTTATTATCTTTATCAGATAGAGAAACCGGTGTGGTCTCAGGATATTCTACATTAACTCTCGCTCCGTCAATAAAAAGTCGTAAAGAAGGAGCGTTAGAACTGGCTATATACTTTCCAGCTATATGATGCCATTTGGTGGTATCTGTAATCAATGGATTACGACAAAAGGCTCCCACGCCCTCACATATAGAATCATTTGAACAAAGAGTTCCTTCATTGCTCCCCCCAAAACAAATTCCCTGAGTTTGCGTAATTGTAGCTTCATCATCATTTGCGTCAGCCACACTAAAATTTAACTTATTATTAATATCAAACCATAAACGATAACTTTTTCGCTCACCAATTAATTCGGTTTCGTCCCATTTGCCAATAATTGTTTGTTCACTACCGATTATTCCCCTTTTAATCCACGCTTCTACTGTTAAATTTCCCATGACACTTAAGCTATCACTGTCAGATGCCTGAATATAATCATTATAGCCGTCAAACTGCAAAGCATCGTCAATTTTCCCATTCGCTAAAGTCGGAAGATTACTTCCACTTAATGTATTGCCATAAATAGAAGCATCAACAAGAGCATTTGCTATAATCCCCCCCGGCGCATTCATCTCCCAATGAGCTTTTAGGGTTGCTCTATTCGTAGAATAACAAGGAGTATTCGGTATACTTATATCCAGAAAATCTTCACCACCATCACCAGAACAACTAAATTCACAGGTGCCACCGCCCGGCAAACAAAAAGCGTCATTACTACAAGACCTATTATTATTATCGCCACCATCACATGTCCATGTTGGCCTACCAACACAGGCCCAAGTAAATGGCCAGCCATGAGGGGTCGTGGCAGCGCCACAAGTTTCCCCAAAACAAATCCAACCCACTTTATCTGACCAAGCATAACCACTTAATCTTTGACTACTTGTATCATAATAAACACCATAATCTCCTCCAGCCAAACCACTACAAACACCGCCCAACAAACAATCATCGTCAGTGGAACAAGTTTCCCCATTATTACTACCAGTGCCACCCCCTTGACAAATTGCAACGCTCGTACAATCTGCAATATCTCCCCCAGGACAACAATTTTCAAAAATATAATCATAGTCAAAATCATTATAGCAATTCATAGAAATCCATCCCATATTTTCTCCCCATGCCCAACCACGAACATTATCACTTGTTCCCGCTTTTACACCCTCAAAATTCACCTCCCACCATTTTAAAATTTGAGAATGATTAAAAATAACAAAAACTCCCAGAATAATTAATATCCCGGAAATCAAAAAAATCTTAAAACTCTTTTTTTTATGTAATAATTTCAAACCCATTTTTTCTATTAACACTCCACCTTTAGCCCCTTTATGATGAGGTCCGACCTCATCAAGTAATAAAAGATAATGCTCAATGGAATATTTCCAAGAAAGGGTCGAATTTCAACAAAAAAACTCGACCCTCATAAAAACTTTAATCTAATCAATCTGTAATCAGATTATTTTACATGCATCACGCCAGTTTCACCACGTCCGCGATGACCAGGCACATCACAATAGAAAGTGTAATCACCTTTGACTGGGGCCTTGAAAGTAATTGCTCTGGTTTCATTGCCTGCAACGCCAATTGCTACTCCTTGCAAACTCGCGTCATCAAACTTGAAAACATGCGTTCTATCCGCTGACGTTACAGAAAGAGTCACTACATCACCTGACTTAACGTCAAACTCGTTTGGCACAAAACCACTAGCACTCACAGTTAACTGAATTGCTTTTTCTGGAACTTCTGCATCTGAAAGAGAACGAGATTGTTTAGGCGCATCTGGAGAACCAGGTAAAGCTGTATTATCAACTATCTCGCCTGCAGGTGTTAAAACTTCACCTTCTTCAGAAACAGGACTACCTTCTGGAATTACCGCCTCAGCTTCTTCTAATGCTTCAATGGCTTCTTCACCACCTTCTGGTAAAAATTCACCGCCTTCCTCTTCAGGAATAACAATTTCTTCTCCTCCCTCTGGCAATACGTCTTCTCCTGGAGTTACCTCTGGTTTAGAGCTCAAAAGAATAATGCCTAAAATAACCAAGACAACAATTATAACAACTGTCCAAATTGTGTTATTTTTCATAAATATTTCAAATTACAAATTAATTAATAAAAATTATTGACCTTTTAGAATCTATTAAAATTATATCACAAAGCTAAAATATTCGCTACCTCCGTAACTATACCACTGCTTACACTTTGGGTACTACTATAAAAATTCTCCAAAGATTGTTCATATCCATCCATCAAAACCAATTTTTCATTCTCGCTAATCTCTAAGCTATATACATTATATATATTAGTTAATAAAGTGTCCATACCAGAAAGGTTTGCATCCAAAGAATCTGCCACGGCCGATTCGTAACCATCTAAATTTGCAAGGGCGTTATCCAGGGCAGTAGTATCGCCAGCGTCTAAATATCTCTTTTTACAATCATTATAACATAAATCACCGGGCTCGGCATTGTCACTATTCCCATCATCGCATTCTTCTCCAAAATCCAAAATCCCATTACCACAAGTGCTAGCAAGTACATACTCTTCCAATAATCCATTAGCTGCGCATTTATTATTTTCATAACAATCTTTCAATTTATTATGCCCGGAAATTTCCGCACAGGTTACCGCGTCTCCGTCGCCATTAATAGCCATTTTAGCGCCCAACTGATCATCTCCAACACACTTTTGGAACTCATCCAACCAAAAACAAGCTTGCTTTTGCAAATTATCTTGGGATGCGCAAACCTTAGCGCTAACCCCATCATGTTGACGACAAGTCCAACCTGTACCTGCCGCATAAGCCGCTTTAATAAAATCCCATTTTAAAACAAATTGTCTTTCGCTATTCTTCAAAAGAGAATATTCTCCGCCAGTGGTATAACCAGCCACAAAAGTTCTAGTATCGTTGATAAGCTGATAACCCGTTTGAATATTGCCAGCCACAACATTAGCGTTAGCATAATTAAACATTGATTTAACCAACACCATATAAGGAAGTTGCCAATCGCTATTTATTAAATCAATTATCTCTTGTTCCGTAGTACTGGCATTTATTTGCGTTTCTAAATCAACCAAATAGTTAGTGTTATAGGAATTAAAATTATTCGTTAATTGGGTCTGAGCTGTGGCGTTAATATAGCTCAAACTAGCAATCCTGTCTATCTGAGCCAAAA
>Ga0307992_1000150_pt1 | contig 44920 bp, 40 predicted proteins | sample EllFjometagen133_FD_203162 | JGI IMG/M metagenome (GOLD analysis project Ga0307992, IMG submission 203162) | Marine microbial communities from Ellis Fjord, Antarctic Ocean - #133 | ecosystem: Environmental > Aquatic > Marine > Unclassified | place: Southern Ocean | collected 2014-10-08
TGTCCAGGCTCGACCTGAAGTTTCCATTTCGAACTGGGAGTCAAACTCAACGCGATCTACTTCATAAAAAGTTTCTGGCCGATTGTATAAACGATATCGCGTAAAACCATCTCCATCCTCCAGCAACTCTGGATGAACGACGTAATTTTCATCAATGAAGGTGGAACGACGTTCTTCACGAATGTTTTCAAAAGCGCGATCAATGTTCATTGGACGCAGATTGCCCTCTAAATCCCGACGGAGATAATCATAAATTTTGAATGTAAAGATGTAGGGCGTCGCACTGATCTCAAGAACCATATTTCCTTCGCCGGAGCAGTGAACAGTCCCATTGGGAATTAAAAACATATCGTGGGGTTTTGCGGGAACACTGTGGACATATTTATCAATATCCACCTCCGTTCCATTCAAGTGACTTTGTTCCAATTCTTCTCGAAATTCAGCTAGATCACAATCATCTGTCAGACCCAAATAGACTTTTGCACCCGGTTTGGCGTTTGCTATATAATAGGTCTCGTCCTGAGTATAGGTCTCACCAAAATGGCGACGAATATAATCTGGCCGGGGATGTACTTGAGTCGATAAATGCCCCCCATCTATGGTATCCAAATAATCCAGGCGAATGGGCCATTCATAAATAAACTGACGGGCCGCTTCTTCACCCAGAACGGCTTTGTTCTCTTGAAACATGAGAAAATCAAAAGCACATTCGAATCGTTGTTCACCCGCCTCAAAGACAAGCCCATTTTCAGGAACAATCAACTCAAATGACCAGGCGAAATTGGGTTGTTCGGGATCCAATCCCATGTGACTCTGCATATATTTTCCACCCCATGGGCCAGGGTAAAACCAGGGTCTCACTCGAAATGGACTTTGGGCAAGCGTATGTAAGGCTTCACGGAATGTTGAACCATCCATAGCGGTTGGTTGTTTTGGGTTTTGCATATCGACCATGAGGTGAAGCTGGGGTAATAGTTCACGCTTTTGCCTGTTTAGTGCAGGCCAATCAACAAAATAACTCCGTTTATAAAATTTTCCGAAAGTCTTGGATTGAAGATTACCAAGATTTGTAAGCTCTCCTGCTCTTGCACGCTCCTGAAGATAATCTTTGGGAATATCCATATACCAAAGAGCATCCCAGAGCTCAACCTTCCCAGCACCAGCCCCGTAGACAATGGTGGTACTTTCCCCTGTTCGTCCCCTTGCTGTGGACAATTGAATACGTAATTCAGAGAGAGCAATGGGATCTAGAAAACTTTCAAGGCCCAGAGGGTAATGGGTTCCAAAAATCGGATCATCCCCTCCCAAAAAAGGTTCAACCATTGACTGAATACTTGCTCCCGGTTTATAACATGATTCAATATTTATCCATTGAGTCGAGAGATCACACCGTTGCAATCGTTCCTCTAATTCAGTTCGAAATGTATTCCAATCAACACCATGGAAACCATCAACAACGAGTACCCGTAAGCCCTTGGAGATTGAGCTAAGTAACGTATCAGCCATATATTTATAGCCCGCAAGTATATCACCATCATTTAATGTAAATGCAGGGTGCGTATCAAAGGGACCTCGAGGATAATCATGTGTGTTTTGATCCAGGGGTTGTTGGTAGATATTATTCACAATATTCGATTTTTCCATGTTTGATTTATGAAAGTCTTGTTTCGAGTAATGGGTGAAATGCCATACCAAGAAGAGCAGCCTTATATCCGAGAGCACTATTCACAATTTTTGTTTTACCTCGTGGAGTGGTCCAGGCCATTTCAGCCACCCTATCTTGAACACCAGCTAAGAAATATTTTGAACTCTGAGCGACACCACCGCCAATCACAATCCTGTCCGGACCATAGGCATGTATGATGTTCACCAAACCCAGCGCCAAATTATCTTGGAAAATTGATAGCTCTTCACCCAAAGGGCTATCACCATCCGCACTCGCTTTTCTAAAAAAAGTGTTGACTGGATCTTGACTCATTGAGTAAAACTCAGGGTAATTGAGACTGATAATTTCATGAAGCGCAGTCGCAGAGATGTAGCGTTCTAGACACCCCCGACTTCCACATGTACAGGCTTTACCATGCCGATCAATTGACAGGTGCCCCCCTAATAAACCACCGAGAGGATCACTACTTTGGTAAGCCACGCCCTCTTGTAACAGAGAGCATCCAACACCCGTTCCCAGGGTCATGCAAACCAGGGTCTTGGCCCCTTTTCCTGCTCCGAATTGATACTCACCCAGACCATGAGCCCGGGCATCATTGTCCAGTATGAAGGGTGCTTCAAAATGGGCTTCGAATTTTTTCCTGAGATCATCGCCAACCAGGTAGTCCCCTGCTCCAATATCACTCGTCACTTCGGCCAGCTCCAGGTTAACACCACCTTTCGTTGCCAATCCAATGGCATCGGGATGTCGCCCCGCTAAAAATTGATTTAATTGGTCAAATAAAGCGTCAATAAAACCAACGTGAGGGGGCAATTCAGCCAGGACTAAATTTGCTTCATCAATAAAATTTGCTTGTGTATCTATAAGTCCCAATTTGATATTCGTCCCACCAAAATCAATGGCTAATCTCATGTGTTTCCAGCCTCCCTTTGATGGTTTGAGTATCGAATAGTTTTAATTTCAAATGGCTGAAAATCGAGTTTCACTTTTTGGTCGGATTCTGATATTATCCAAACCTGAATTTCTTCTGTAATCGCACATTCAGCAATGTACTGATAGTCATATCCAGGTAAGCTCAACCGGCCTTGCGTATCACGTCCCATGGTTTCGCGAATCCGAATAATAAGGTCATCTGAATGGGATTCGGCAGGTTTGATGGTACTTATTTCAAGCCCCTCACCCAGTAATTCAACGAGTTGTCTGTCACCACAATCCAATTTACCGATTGTGGAGGTATCAATCTTACTTGCCAAAAGATCAGTTGCTCGTTCAGCTCCATAACGTTGAACCTGTTCGGTGCAACTTGCCAATTCCGATCCCATAAATCCTTCTATCTCAAAATGGAGTTTAAGATTTTGTTCGAGATATCCCATACCCCAGGATCTATTTGACCAACCAGCACTGGGCATAACCCGAAAATATAAAGCATTTGTATCTTTGGGATATTCGCTACGGAATCGCATTAATGCTGGTTCACCGGGGTCTGCAATGAGCGAGCTGGCTGGATAAATAGCAACAGCTGTATCTCTATCGCGCAGAAGTGCCCAACGGTGAATGGCATAAAAGTCGTGATTTGAGCCCTTGAATTGATTCTTACCAGCCTCCAAAGACATACCCGTCGATTCGTAGTTAAACCGAGCTGAATCCAGAGAGAAAGGGAAAGCAATGTAAATCATACTTGGCGTCCCTGAGCTGTGATCCAGGCGATCTAGCAAACCTGAGGAAAACAAACCTTCGTGGTGAAAGGTATACGATAATACGAGTCGTTTACCTCGAGCATCAAATGAGAGATTACGGGTTAGCCAATTTTGCCCCTCTATTGAATAGATAATCTCTATCCCTTCCATTCCACGACTATCGGTATATGACCTAACATTTACATCGCACACTTCAGGAAGTTTTAATTGTACAGGTTGACCGGGAACCCCTTCATAATAGGACCTGATATAGCGCCCCATTTGGACAGAATCTGCCAGCTGTGATTCCCAAAATTGAACCTGCCCCAAAGGATCCGAATGCGTGAAGTTATCTAAAATTTTTCCATCAGATAAATGTTCAAATCGCTCGATTTCACCCGTAGATGAATTGACTTCAATCTCAAGGACACCATTAGTGAGAGTGATTGAATCCTCTGTTTTCACAACGCTCTGTAAGGTTTTTAACTCAGGAGAGTGATTGCAGCCACAGTCCTTTTGGTGCTGCACTGTGAAAGTTCGATATCCAAGGGCGGGTACCGATGAAGCTCTAAATATTATATCTCCATGGGTATTTGCAACAATACCATGGGCCTGACTCTCACCTGAATGATCTTGGATACAATAGCTCTCGCCAGGTTTCCAATCTTCGAGTGCTACCTCACCCCCTCTTTCCCAGGTAAGGCTATTGGCTACAACGAACGAATTCTCGGGAGCAGTCTGGAACGATCTGCCAATTTTTTCTTTTAAGCGTTTCTCTTGAATGTCCAATTCAGCTTGCGCATCATAAATAAATCCATACCCCTCAGCTAGAGCCTGTTTCTCTTTTTCAGGGTCTTCGGCTTCCCAAATTTGTCCATTGCCACTATGCTCATCCCAGGCAAGGAGGTTATGGTATATTTTGCCAAATGCCTCGTTCTGAGAGTCTGCACTCTGATTCCAGGGAGTGAACAAACTTGAAAGTGTTTCGATGGTTGGTATCCGGTCATGTAAATCTTTTGATATGGACGTTTCTACTGGATAATTATTGAAAGTGCTGGTCCACCATTCGTTGAAGTCACCTGAGCGTGTGGGAATGTGTGCCCCACTCGACCTGAGTGCATTGAAAAATCGTCTAGGGGTTGAAAGTTCCAGCTTGGGCCATTCCCACTTCTCGTTCCATTCTCGTACTACCAGGGCAGGTCGAAACTCCAGTCGAAAATTATCAAAAGCATACTGGACATGGAGAAGATTATGGGCGTATCCCGCTTTTTCCTGTTCCAGAAGGCGCAGCGGCAGTTTCTTACGTGCAGCACTCACACTTTCACTGATACCATAGTTCCGGCCTTCGATGTAGGCAAAAAAAGGATGATCCGTGTACCAGGTTGTGATCTCATCACCACTTTGGGATTTCCAGTTAAAGGGGCGCGGTAAATCTGTACGTTTCAATACAGGAGCACAAAAATTGTTGTCAGCGATAATGAAATTTTTAATGCCGGCCTTTGCCATTATCTGCACCAAACCCTCAGTGCTCCCTGGCACATCACACAGCATGGCTGTATCTACAGGAATTTTTAATTCGCGACGGTATTTTGCTGCCAAATAAAAAGCACGGACCGCTTCCTCATGCCCTAGAGCATCCACATGCTCTCCGGCGTACATCGCTGCCAGTTCCATTTGTCCGGAGCGAAGAAATTTCTTGAGTTTATCGATTGCTTCTGGGCCACGTAAGGCGAGGTATTGCTCGAGTTGCCAACTGATCTCCATGGTCCAGCGAAATTGACTCTCAGATGGCCAATGTGCCGTGTCTTCCATAAGAGCCATAGCCTGATCTGTATTGTCTGCGTGGATAGCCGCAATTTCGGAGATAGGGCCTGTAAACCCAAGATCTGTATGAGAATGTAAGCTGATATGTAAATGCCATTGCCGAACGGGGTCTACATCGAGCTTGAAATCTTTTGAGTTGTTGCCAATCTTCAATTGCCAAACCTGTGTTTCAGACGATTCGAGCTCAGGTAGTTTGATCTCCACACTATTTATCCCAGATTTAACCTGAGGCAATTGCAGGGAGAATTTCTCGCTGCTCTCCCCCGATACAAAAAGGATGGCATGCATTCCACTGAGTGTGGCATCTACCTCATAGTTAAGATCAAAGACCCGTTTGGGTCCCTCCTCGTGTCGAGCAACTAAGGGCAAGGGTACAACCTGGAGATTCAGGATTAATTGATGTGCCGGCGTCTGTTTGACAGAGTGGTTCAAGAAAAGGTAACTTCCATAAGATGAGGATAGTATTCTTCAAATTCGATATACGTAATGTAAATCGTTTTACCGCCATCTTTACTCAGCCAGGGATGTTCTTTTCCAGCATACAACAGGTCAGGATACGGTAATGGTTTGGGTCTAGAATGTACTGCTTCAAAGAGTAATTCAGCATCACTCCAGGGACCCCAGGGTGTTGGAGACTTTCGCATAACAACCTTCCCAGTCATGATATGACTATGAACGGCGATGTAGCATCCGAGATATTCATTATAGGAAACACTCAGTTCATTGGGAAAGTCATTAAATATGGGCACGGCATCGTTGAGATCAGTTGACCAGATATCATCACCGGCAAAGTATGAATGAGCGCTCAAGTCTTCAATCTCTTCAGGTTTTACACGTGCAATGAAGCCCTCCTGAACCTGGCTTACTAGATGCTGGCAAATACCGTAAAGATAAATAAAAGGATCGTTCGGAACTTTGAGCACTGCAGAGCCAAAACGAGGGGTATCCACGTTCCAAAAAAGGTCATATCCCTTGCCTGGTAAACGATCAAAGTCCCAATCCTTGATATTTCCTTTGGTTAATCCACTGCCAACTATTTTGAAGTTTACAGGAAAAGGACCCTCGGCTATCATCTCAACTTTTACAAAATATAGATATAAATTTTTGTCAATTTCGACCCCGTGAAGACACCAGATACGGGTATCATCTCGGTGCTCATCAGGTGCTAATGGTAGCAGATTTTTGATCTGGCCAGATTCATCCAATATATATTTAAATTTTCGCATCAAATCTGTAGCATTCTCAGGCTCAATCAGAAGTCCACAATTATTAACCATGAGCTCTACCCCGGCTCTCCCAGTCATATCTTTTGGTCCCACCGGAATACCATCAGGATACCAGATACTCTCATTTTCCCGCCGTGAACCAATGATGGTATCTCCAAAAAAGACAAAGAGTTGCCCATTATTGAGCGGGATAGAAAAAGCACCATCCTGGCCAACCATCCGGTGTTCATTCCGTGTGAATTGAGGACCTAGATCAGATACACTTTTAATAGCTGTCTTTTTCATACACTACTTTCCCAGTCCGAGAAAAACTAGATTCTCAGCCCTTATTGTCAGGATTTGTCTCGGCTGTAGAGAGATTTCATATCCTTTGGTTGAATGAATCAAAAGATCACCTCTCTTTTCGAGAAGATTTGAGGTATATATCTTGGTCTGCGAATCAAAATAAGCACTTCTGAAATGACCTTTATTCTGGCCCGAATCATCTGCGTTTTTGATACGCACGACAAGCGCTTTTCCATCTCGAGATCGTTTCATCGAGAGGATTAACAGCCCATCTCCATCAAGAGTAAAGGAACTTACTTCTGGGTGATTATCTCCCAGCCAAGTGTCCCTTACAATCAGTGGCTCAGCGCTAGCAGATACTAAAGCACCCACATCCATCGGGCCAGCGCGACGCTGCATAGCTTCAAGGTGCAAACGGAAGGTCAGGCTCCCTTTATTTTCTTCATTGCGATTCCAATGTTTCGGAAAATTATTTACCAGATTTAGAACCGGTAGAATTTTGCCAGATGGATCGGCCTCTAACAATAGGACTCTTGCATCCCTGGTTGTTACCGCAACCGAATATTTTTTTTGTTTGAGCAGTATCCCCTGACGCACGGAAAGCGCTTCCGGTGTTACGCCTGGCAACAAGTCTTCTGCTGGATTTATCCAGCCACCTGCCAACTCTGCTCGAATATTTGTCAAGGCATTCACACGGGGTAATGATAGCCCTATTTCTTCCAGACTTTCCGGCGATTCTAATGCTTCCAGGTTAATGGTGGCCTGTACATCCAATACGGATAATCCGGCCCAAATCCCAACCTCAAGACCTTCTGCTAACTCGCCTGGTGCTTCTATCTTCAGGATGATTCCAACGGGACGGAGATCGATGACTTCTGTCTCAGCATCTTCAAAGGTTAACGGGGTAAAAGATTCGCCTAAAAATGGTTTTCGGCTCACAATGCTTAGCGGGTGCTGTCCATTTGTCTCCTGAATAATCTGACGCTTCAGGGTTTTTGAATAAAGGCTCTGAATCAAACTGTTCGAATTGCTGCCAGCGTAGTTTAGGCTAAAATACGCATTCTCAATCTGCTTTGAGGCTCTATCCCATACCAGCTCATCCGTTGACGATGAAGGCGCTGCATAACCGGAACGGAGTAAAAATTTTGTATAGCCCAGCCCCACCAATTCCTTGGCTACAAAGACCAGGGTCTCGTTGTCCTTCCAGGCTGAAGGTAAAATTTCACCTGTTCTGGCATCCACAACATGAAGGGGCTTGCCAGGCATTCGCCCAAAACTGACTTGAATGGCTTCACTCCGACGAACACTACTGGGGTTAAATACCAAGACCCCCTGTCCAGCAAAACTAAAGGTCTCAACGATCAGTCTGTACATTTCACGTTCAGTGAGGCCTCTACTCTTATGCCAAGCCTGAGAGGCATACTGGCCACGGTAGCTACTGGCTAATGCATTATCCTCCCTATTCCCATAACCGGCTTCTAAACCACTTCCATGACCTGAGAAATCCAGCAGAGAATTATAGATATCCTGGACGGCTTCCTCATCAGGCTGATCCAGACGTCCGTCCAACCAATTGATAACGCTTAATTTTTCAGCAACAGGTGCCAAAGCTTGAGCTTCTCTCTGGAGAATCATTCGAGCAGGCTCACCTTGAGAGCGGGTTTCCCAAGCACTGGTCCAATCACCTTGAATAACTGGGAGTTTATCTAGATTCTCAGATTCCAACTTTTGTACATAATCACCTGTCGTGGCCACAATAAACTTGGGCCAGGCATATTCTTTATTCCATGCCCTTATATTCGCCAGTTGTTTTTTAGGGACACTTCCATTATCAAGATACGAAACTGACAATCCGACATGACTGAAGGGCCATGCCCTATCCTCAAGTCGTGCGAGTTGGCCTGCAATAAGCATTGACATAGCATCAGAATCTTTTTCAAGACCATGTGCTAAACCTTCATTGTAGGTTTCAGTGAGATAGGTCAGGACTTCGCCACCATCCCCACCGCGCCAACGAAATAGCTTTGGAAGATTACGCTGGAGTGTGTAATCGTTATATACCTCATTGATTCCGGTAAATATAAATTTGATCCCAAGCTCTTCGAGAAGCCCAGGCCATAACCAGGAAACGCCTGGTGTGTCATTGTATAAAAATGCGGGATATTGAATACCCTCTTCAGCAGCTAGGAGAATCGCTGGCTCCAGACTGCGGATCGCTTCTTCTTCGGATAATTGACCGGTGAACGAGTTGGTCCAACCGGGAGAAAGACTGATGCGTCCCTCAGAAACACGTTTAAAAAACTCATCCCGACGCGTTGCCCCCTGGCGTTTGAATAATTGTTCGACCTGCCAAAGGGTCTCCACCGTCCATTTAAAATCTGGATCTTCGTTCATGTAATCCAGCACATCTTCCAAGTTTTTAGATTGGATTTCTGCTGTCACAGGTTGGGTGTGGGTATAGCCAATATCCTGGTGAGAGAAGGGCATGTAAAATAATTCCCAGCGGCGTTGCGGTCTAAGCTTGAATTGGTTTTTAATGACTTTGCCGTTGAAGGATAGCGAGGTTTTTAGTTTGCCACCTTTTTCCAGTGAAAGCACCCAAAGTTCTAGGTAATTCATCCCTCTAGAGAGTTGATCCAATTCTAAAACGAACTCATTCCCCAGAGTCAAACTTGCGGTCTCTATTGCCCCAATACTGTTTATAGAGATTTGGAGTTTCTGCAGCAAACCACCTGCCTCATCCCATTTAAAAAACGGGGTTGAGACAAGATTGTAATTGTTCTCAGATAGTTCGCCCTGTACCAAAGGCGTGATACCAGCCAGAGTTTTCCCAGGCAGAGCTTCAAGCCTGGCATAAATCCCCCACTGCCATGGGCTGCCCCCAAAAAAGCTGAGACCATAGTTCTGGTGTGACTGGTAAACTTTAAAAATAAGCTGATTATTACCCTGTTTTAGGGATAGTACCAGTGAATCTTCATCAGCAACAGCACCTCTCAAGGCCTGTCCTTGCCATACTTCCTGACCATTTAAAAAGACTTGAGCCTGGGAAGCAGTTCCGAATAAAAGGGTTACATCCTGTTCTCTTTTACTCACCAGATTGATACTGGCAAAAGCCGAGTGGGCATGCCAGATTTTTTCAGGATCACTGCCTGGTCGTAACCAGGTAAAGGGTGGGTGAAAATCGAGATACCCATTGGCATCAATACTCTGTAGGGCCCACTGGGTGGAGCCTGAAGCAATAAGGGGCGTATCCATGCTTTGACCGATAACCGGATTTTGTGCGAATTGTTCTAAATCTTGGTCTAAAACAAGGGTGCCAAAACCCTCCTGGGGTGCTGGGAGAGGACCCGCTACTAGAAAATATGGGATTTCTCCCTTTGGACCCAGTTTCGACTCGATCATCGACGGTGTACCGCTGGCCATGAGATTCCATGCAGAAATTACGGATAGAATGAGTATCACCGTTTTAATTGATTTGTTCATTTACCGCTTACCTCGCCTGTTTCACTTATATGTTCTACTTCAGTAAGACCTTCATGTATGACTGCAATGAGTTCGGTCTTGATGACCCCATTGCCTTCTAACCGGCGATGCCTGCCTCGCTTAACGGCATCGGCAAGACCATTTCCTGGCCAGGAGGTGAATGGTTCCAGGCCAATATTATAGGTTTGTGAATACCAGGGTGCCCCTTGACCTCCACCGAAAACCTGCCAATACCAGATTGAATCAAATACCTGTTTATCGAAGCGTAAGCCAAACCCCAGTTTTTTCTTTGAATGGGTCAATGAAAACCAGGGCTCATCAAGATCAGTGAAATATGCCAAATCCATGTTTTTTGCAGATTTGGGCGGCACGTTGCGAATATCCACCTCTTGACCTGATTTATCTTGAGCGATTGGATACTTAAACTGTGCACCTGTTTCAAATCTTTGGTTTTCACTGTAAGGCGTATCATGAATTTCAATTCTTTTTGCCCCAGTATCCACGCGGCAATTTTCATCGAGGAATGGTTCACCAAACGCCAAATGATGGCCCCACATAAAGTCTACTGCCTCAGGAGAAAGATTCCGAAGTGTTTCAGATATATACAGTTTTACCTCCCCTTTCACCAGGGTCAGGTTGCGTTCTAAGAGAAAGGGTGTTCGTAAGGTGCGGAGGGAAAAACAACAACTGATTCGTTCAGGTGTATTTTCAGTCACGTTAAATTCCCAGGGCAGATGGCAGGCTTCACCGTGCTGACCATAAGAAACACCAGCATGATTATTTTCCACACCACCTGATGGGAATATTTCCTGCCAGGCGCCCGCATAATGATCCATAAAAGTACCGGCGTCTGTGGTATTGCTCGGGGTGTTCGTTGCGGGGTTATGAAGACCTAACGGTGTCCGCCACATAAAATCGGTGTCTGTGGGTTTATGCAAAAATTCGTATACATCAGCACCCTTATCAGCCAAAATAGTAATGCGTAGCAACTCGTTTTCCATCACGACCGTTTTCAACCCCTTCAAGATCCAATTGTCTTGAATTCTACAACCCCAATTACGATCTGGATGATGAAATTCTGGCATGCTCTACCCCTTTATACCACTCATCATAAAACCGCGAATGAAGTAACGCTGAAAAAAGAGAAACAGCAGGATAACCGGCAACATCATAATGACGGATGCCACCATGAGCAACGCCCACTCGGTTTTGTGTTGTCCAACAAACATAACGATACCTAAAGCCATGGTACTTTTGAGTTTGTCAGAGAGATAAATCAGCGGGCCGAGAAAATCGTTCCAGGTAAATAGGAAAGTCATAATACCTACTGTTGCCAGCGCTGGTTTTGCCAGAGGCAACACAATCCGCCAGTAGATCTGAAATTCGTTGCAACCATCAATTCTGGCTGAATCAAAAAGCTCACGCGGAATGGTTAAAAAGAATTGCCGGAGCAAGAAGATGTTGAAGGCTCCCCCACCAAAAAATGCCGGAACAATGAGTGGTTTGAAGGTGTTGAGCCATCCCAAATTTTTATAAAGTACGAAAATAGGGATCATGGTTACCTGCATGGGTAACATCATTGTTGCTAAGACGAGGATAAATACTTTATCACGTCCTGGCCACTGCAATACACTGAAAGCGTAGGCCACCAATGAGGCTGACAGGAGTGTCCCCAGTATGAAAAGCCCGGTCACAAATATCGAATTCTGAAAGTAGGTCCACAAAGGCATGGCTTCAAAGACATTCACGTAATTTTCCCAATGAAAGGTCTCTGGAATCCAGCGCATATCTGTGGTGGCAATTTCCTGTTCAGTCTGTAGAGATGAGGAAACCATCCACAAAAAAGGTATCAGAAAAAGAAGGGCGCTGGCGCTGACAAACAGATAGGATAGCGAACGTTTGGCCATGCGCAGCATTTTGGGAGCAGATGGTAAAGTCATCACTATTTCCCCCCTTCGTAATAAACCATGCGACGGGATAATCGAAATTGAAACCAGGTAACACCCAAGGTAATGACCAGGAGTAGCCAGGCCATTGCGGAGGCATACCCCATCTGAAAATCATTAAAAGATTTGTTGTAAAGATGAAGATTAAAGAAAAGTGTGGAATTGGCAGGCCCACCGTTGGTCATGATATAGGCTTCAACAAAAACCTGCATGGAAAAAATAACTTCCATGACTGTCCACAGAAAAAGGATGGGTGATATGAGAGGTACGGTTACATGACGAAATTTTGTCCACCAGCCACCGCCTTCCAGCTCAACTGCCTCATACAAATGTTTCGGGATACCCTGCAAAGCTGCCAGAAAGACCAGCATTCGGCCCCCTCCCACTGTCCAAAGACTCATCAGTATCAAAGCTGGTTTACTCCAACTGGCACTCTGTAACCAAAGTGGACCAGGAAGACCAAAGAAGGCCAGTCCTGAGTTGATCAGACCATATTCAGGGTTAAACATCCACAACCAGATCACTGAGAGTACAACTCCAGAAATGATGCTGGGGATAAAGAAAATGGTACGAAAAATGGGCATACCCTTGAGCTGTTGATTAAGCATGCTGGCGAGCAGTAAGGAGCCAATAATAGAGAGTGGCGTTCGGAATACGACGTAATAGAGGGTATTCCAGAGTGATTTCCAGAAATAGGGGTCTTCAAAAAGGAGTTGATCATAATTCTGAAGTCCTACGAAACGAGGAACACGAAGTACATCATATTGGCAGAGACTGTAGTATAGGCTCATAATGATGGGATACAGACCGAAAATGAGAAAGCCAATTGCCCAGGGAGCAACAAAAAGCCATGCAATCAATGTATCCTGTTTACGGTGACCCATAATCTTGTTTATTAAGGTTCTCATGGAGCTTCTTCTTCCGTTTCAAAATGCATGACCTGCAAGACAAAATCCTGGTATTCAAGTGCCGAAGAAAGTTCCCGCTGTACTTGGGCATTGGCCAATAGGAGTACTTCTTTAACTGTTTTGGTCTTATCAATAATTAAATCTACAGCATTCATATTCAACTCGCGCCAAAAGACCTCATGTGCCAACGGGACCACGGCAGGACTATGGGCATAGTCCATTTGCTGGGCGAAAATCTTCATACTGGGATCCTTTTGGAAGTAATCATCTCTGGCAGCAATCCGATTGGATGGAAAAAGATTTTCTTCGGTGTGTTGCATCGCTTCAAGTTGAATTTCTGCCTGTGTTGAGAAGACCATAAATTCCCAAGCCGCTTCTGGATGACTGGCATTTCGTGGAATGGCATACCAAAAGACCCCAGCTGGAGAGGCTGTAGGGCCGCCTAATTCATGGACGGGTATCGTTGTAACTCCATAATCCATACTAGGCCTGTAGCGTTTCAGATTATCTATGATAAAGTTGGACCCAATAAACATCCCTACTTTTTCAGATATAAAACAATGCTGGGTGTCATAACCAAAAGTTCCGCGAAAGCCCCGCACGCGCTTGATATCATAGACATCATAATAATCCACAACCCATTGTAAAGATTGCTCCAGGCGTTCATCATCAAGTTGAGCCTCTCGGCCATCTTCTGACAAGAGGGTTGCGCCCTTCTCCCAGGCCATGAGAAGTGATGTTTGCATAATACTGGGCATAAGATTATCCCAGTCAGGTAAATAACCCATACGCTGAATCCGACCATCGGCATCCACGCTATCAATGGCTCGTGCAGCTATAATCAGCTCATCCCAAGTTCTCGGGGGTTGCTCTGGATCGAGTCCTGCTTTACGAAAAAGGTCTTTATTGTAGAAAAGTGCATATGCAGCTGTTGCTTGTGGTAATCCAAACACACGATCCCTATACATCATCTCATCCATTAAGGCCGGATAAAATATTCCTGTATCAAAACTGTCTGTTTCTATGAAGTCATCCAGGGGTCGGAGAGCCATACGACTGGCCCATTTTACAAGTGGAACAAATTGACTAACAAGAGAAGGCGGATCTCCACTGATCACGGCTGTGAGGATTTTCTTTTCACTCTCTTGCCATGGAATCGCTACTGGATGGACTACGATTCTATCCTGAGATTCGTTAAAGGCGATCACCGGCCAGGGAATTACATCTTCCTGCCCAACATTGTACCAATAGTTAAAATGAATCTTGCCATCTTTGTAGACCACTTCTTCTGGGGAACCCCAAAAAATAAGACCAAGGAAGATACTCGCTCCGAGAAAATAAGCTGCTCGTGTAATCCATATTCTCATTCTAGGTTCCTTTTGTAAATAATTGCCTGTTTATATCAGTGACTACCAGCGTTTACGTCCTTCTTCCAGCATGGCGAGATAATTGGAAACGGGTACGTAATTGGCAATAGAATTCCCAGAACCAAGCGCCCAATTCCCCCCTGGGATGCAGGCATCCATAATATTATTTGTATATGCCCGTAACTCTGTATCACCAAGAATACATAACTTATCCATATCCACACCGCCAAGTACACCCACACGATGTGACCATTTGGGTTTCCATTCTGACACTGGAATAATGGCATCTTCAAAAGAGTGCTTAGCATCAATGCCAACTGTATCGATCAGATCATCCATGATATTTTCGAGATAACCACAGGAATGGAGGACAAAGGGCAGGCCCCGTTCATGTGCCAGATCGACAATTTGTTTCTGGTAAGGAAAAATCTCCTGCCTCAACACTTTAGGATCTAACATCGTAGCGGTTTTGTAGCCGAGATCATCACCCATCCGAAGCGCTCCAAATGCATCACCACAGGTATCCAGAACGTTCCGATCAACGGTTAAAATCATCTGAGTGATTTTTTTAACCATGGCTTGAATGAGATCAGGTGTATCATAGAGAGCCAAAGAAAGTGGGACCAGCCCCATCATCCATGATAAATGCTCAAACACACCCCCTGCGACACCACCAATAATTTTCATCCCATCAGGCATAGCTTTCGCAGCGTATTCAAATATACGGTAGTCTATCAACTGGTCATCTTTGGGCCAGGGATATTTCTCAAACTCATCCCAGGTCGTAATAACACCTTCATTTTCATCCTGCCATTCTCTCTCATTACGGGATAAAACGGCTGTGTCATCGCCTTTTACAATATTATTTCTGGGGAGCTCCAGAAAACGCTCCAGAGGTACATAATCATAGCCTTGGGTCAAATAAAACTGAATCTGTATATCCACATACCGCTTGATATCTGATTCATTCGAAAGATCAAGTTTTGTGATGGGTTGACCACTAATACTCTCGATGACTTCATCATCAACATAGTGCTCATAAAAAGGGAGTCGGTCAGGTTCCCCCTGGTGGAGTATTACCTTTTTTAAACGTTCAAAATCCGGACTGGGCTTCATCCCTGAAATATCTCCTCATCAATGGATCATTAGTCTGAAATTTTCTCATCAGCCACACGCTGGATGCGAGGATCTGTAAAGATATCAGCGCCATCCCTACTCGTACTGGAAAACTCTGAAACGACGGCGCCCTCTGGTCCAGCCTGGAACCAATGACGTGTCCCTGGCTCAAGCGTAAATTGCTCACCGGGATTCAAAACTATTTCCTTAAATACGGTATAATGTGCCTCACTACCTAAAGGGATAGTAGCCGTAATTTGATCACTTCTAGCTGGTCCAGGAACATATAGATACACCGTTCCGTATCGACAGCGAAATGTCTCTCGCTTACCGGGTTGCTCCTCAAAAGCTGGATGGCGATGCTCTGGGCAGGTCTGATAGGGAAAAAGCATGAGCTCTTTGGCACAATACCGATCATTATTTTCATAGACAATAATCTCCAGGCCTTCGCTCTCCAAATTCCCCAGTCCAAAATCAGCTAGTTCCAAGGCCTCCCATTCACTTTCTAAAATGGTGATACCCGCCTTCTCTATCAAAGCACGGGTACGCGCTATTATTTGTTTCATTGCGTAATTTCTTCCCTGATAACCCGATTTTCACTCAGAGGCCAACCGGCATCAATACGCTGTTGGGTATCATCCCAGGTCCGCAAACCTGATAATGCGTCATGAGCTTCTACCTTGCAGGCACCTACTGCGGCAGCCATCTGTAGACAAAATTCTGGTTCAGACCCTCGACACAACGCGGCTAAAAATCCAGCAATAGCGCTATCTCCAGCTCCTGTACTGCCTTTTTCTTCAACTTTAAAGCAGGGTTGTATAATTTCCAGGTCAGTCCAGTCCTGTGGACTTTGACCCAGGCGTTCTAGCGATTCCAACTGACTCATTTCAGAAGAAGATCTGAGGTATAAGCCGAATTCCCCTAATTTTAGTACGACGATTCCGGCGCCATAATCGAGAAGTCGTTGCGATATTCTTCTTAAGTATTCAACATCTAGTGTCGTTGATGGCATGGTTTCGCCCAACATGAAGGATATCTCTTCTATGCTGGGCATAAATATATCAATGTGAGGTAAGATATTTTTTAATACAGCAGGCCAATCCACCTGTCCCGCATTGGAACTGGGATCAACCCAGGCCATATCAAGACTGCTGACCATACCGGCAGACTTCACCCGGCGGAACAGACTGATGAGTTCCTTGCCATCATTGGCCACCATTGAGGCTAAGAGTGGTGGATAGCCAAAATGTATGAGATCAGCATCTGTAAATGCACTATCAGGAATATCACGGTTTAGCAAGGTGTCGTTGGCACCAGGATGATGCAGAAAATGTCTGTCTTGCTCAGGAAAATCTAATACAACCGTGTAACTGGTATGGGACGCTGAATCCAGGATCAGACTATCGCCCAGCCCTGATTCTACTGCTTCAAATTTATTGTAAATAAGTTTGCCAAATTCATCGTCGCCCACCTTGGCAACCAGTCTCACCGACTGCCCCAATCGATACAGAGCCAATCCCGTATTGGCCACAACTCCCCCAGTGGCAGTCTCCACAGGACCAATCATGGATAGACTTCCTGGCTTCAAATCATCCAGGGATCCTCCCAGGGAAAGGTCTGGAATAATGTCTAGACAGAGATGCCCGGCAACCAATATCGTATTTTTGCTCGTGGGTTGATTCACGTTAATTCCATTAAGGACAAGCGTATTCGTACACAACACGTGAATATCATCTGTTTAGCCATGATGGATGTTCGACCTTAATTTCATGATGGGATCAATTTGCGATTGGCATGCGGAAATATCAAGTCATTTGATCTATTTTGACTTAGATTCTCAGCGAAACATCCAGATTTATTTGTCATTGGACTTTATTTTCATCATAAACTGATGCCAGGTTGTAAATTCTTAGTGGATATGAAATTTTCGGGACAATAAATGCATGTCTAAATCCTGAAATAGCAATACTGGACAGGACGAGAACTTAGCAGATTTATGAAAAATATCACTAGAGATCAAGCCAACCTCCTCCCCTTATTAAGTCAAATATATCCACCAGGGATAAACCCTATTTTGGAACAAGCGATTGTTGAGCGAATCAATCGAGCGCGTAGGGGAAATGCGGGACAATCACTTAGCAACTTATCAAGTCGTTCAGTCTTGCTTATTACCTATGCCGATACTTTCACTCGGATAGGTCAAGCGCCGCTTCAAACGTTAAAGCAAGTTGTGGATCAATACTTAAAGCCATTCATTGACTCCATCCATATTCTGCCCTTCTATCCCTGGTCCTCTGATGACGGTTTTGCGGTGACGGATCTCCTCGCTGTTAATCCTGAAGTTGGTGATTGGACTGATATTGAAAATTTAGGTCAGGATTACCAGCTTATGTTTGATGGCGTGATCAACCATCTCTCGGCCAAAAGTACCTGGTTCAAAGTCTTCCTTGCCGGGAATCCAGATTTCGACAATTATTTTATTACTGTTGAGCAAAAGGATCTAGAATTGCTTTCCAAAGTAGTTCGCCCCCGAACCCTTCCCCTTGTTCATCCATTTCACAAAGAAGACACAGAATTACTGATTTGGACAACTTTCAGTGAAGATCAAGTGGATCTCAACTATGGTAATCCTCAGGTTTTATTGTCCATTTTGGATGTCTTGTTAGAATACGCCCATAAGGGGGCGAAGTATATCCGTCTGGATGCAATTGCCTATTTGTGGAAAGCCCTTGACAGTCCATCCATTCACTTACCTCAGACACATGCATTGATTCAATTGATGCGGAGTGTGCTCCATCTCGCTGGCAAACCGGTTCGTTTGGTGACAGAAACCAATGTCCCCCATGCTGACAACATCAGTTATTTTGGCGATGGCAATAATGAGGCCCATTTGGTCTACAATTTTGCACTGCCACCTCTACTCCTCCACTCACTTTACTCTGGCGATACAGAGGCCCTACATAAATGGGCGAGCGAATTAAAAACACCTCATCCAGATGCACATTTTTTCAATTTTACGGCAAGTCATGATGGAATTGGGATAACTCCCCTCTCAGGGTTGGTGCCTGAACCTGATATCGAGGCGATTTGTCAGCGGATTAAAACGCTCGGCGGATTTGTGTCTATGAAATCATTGCCAGATGGAAGCGAGATGCCCTACGAGTTGAATATTAATTGGCTGGATGCCATGGGAATCCCTGATGAACCTGGAGAAAACCATACATCTGAACAGATCGATCGATTTTTACTGACTCAGGGAATCATGCTTTGCCTGAAAGGGTTACCTGGTATTTATGTTCACAGTCTCTTTGGTTCCCAGGGATGGATTGGGGGTGTTCAAGAAACTGGATCTTCCCGAAGTATTAATCGTGAAAAGCTGGATGCTGATATTGTTGATACAGAATTGAACGATCCACAGTCGCGTCGATCAATAATCTTCTCTCGCTATACAAGCCTGTTGAAAGTGAGAGCTCGCGAATCAGCCTTTGATCCTGGAGCAGAGCAACGCATACTGACAAGTCCCGCCGGCTGCTTTATTATTGAAAGAAAATCAGTTGGGGGTGTTCGATTGATCTGCATTTTCAATTTCCGCCCGCTAAAATTGCATTATGATTTATCTCAATTATCCAAAAATAATGTCATCTATAAAGATTTGCTCTCAGGAAACATGCTAAAGAGTGAGATACTTCATATCGAGCCATATGCTATGGCGTGGCTCCAAGCCCGAATTTAAAGCCCGGTTTTAGAACAGAATATTGGTTTTCCTAGGGAGGTAGGCGAAAGCTAAATCCTTAGATTTTTTGATTCCTGTAGTACCAATTTTAGTTCCAAGGTACAGTTTAAACACACCCCGAACCCCTCCTAGGAGGGGACTCAATTCGTTATTTTCGTTGTGAATAGCATGGTGCGATATGAAAGTGAAATTGGTATAAACTCTCGGTCGTCAGATATTTTTCCAGTATTTAGCTGTACTTGCTTTCTACACAGGCATCCACAAAGGCTTGAATATTTTCTGGATTTCCTTTAAAGAAGTGATCAGATGGGCTGCAGATATAACCCCCGCTAGGCCGGGCTGCATGACAGGCTTGTACAAGCTCTCGGGCTTTTTCAGGTGTTCCCTGTTCAAAACCGGCATTTTGATCAAAACCACCGACAAAAAACATTTGATCACCAATCCGACGATGTGCTTCAGCAAGATCACAATCCCCTCCCATAGCAGGAGGTGTCATCGTTTCCAATCCATCAGCTCCATTTTGCACCACAATATCCAATAGAGGCATCATTCCCCCACAGAGATGATACACTACCCTGGAGCCAGCCGCATGCACAGCATCTATTTGAACTTTGTCATAAGGTAAGCAGAAGTCACGATGCAGATTGGGGCTAATCACGGTGCTCGATCCAGCGCCACCTCCCATTTCAACTAAATCCTGGGCGAATTCACCCCCCTTTTCGATAACGTCCAACTTTAATTTAAGTAAGGTTCGCATGACCTCATGAACCCAATCAGGTTTATCAAAGGTGAACATGATCGCTTCTTCAGTTCCTACCAGTCGACAGAAATCCTGCCAGGGACTTCCCTGTCCATAACCAAAATATTCACCACGGACAATCCCTCGATTTCCAATTTTTTGTTTCGCATCATTCACAGGCGTCCAATCAACACGATCGGGTTGAGGATAATATTTTCGCCATATTTCAAAATCTTGTTCTGACTTGATGATATATTTTGTGTACCATTCTGTGATAGCGTTACTGCCACCTTCGAGAGTGAGTTCCCCATCAGGTGTGGTTATCAGTTCTTTCCAAACAATGTTCCCCAACTCGTCCCGGTCTCCATAGGTGCGTTTTACGTCCCAATTTGCCTGAGTTTTTGAAGCGTAAGAGAAGGCCGGATTTACATAAACCACCCAATCAATGCCTGGAAAATACTCATAGGCCTGAAATTGATCTCTTCCATTCAGATACGTCTTCAAATAATAGTTCATCCAGCCATGTACCTGGGCAGGCAATCGATCTGGTGTCTGATTGTTAAGAACAGTTAAGAGACGTTCGCGAGAATCCATATTTCAACCTTTCGTGGAAAGAGATTTCAGGGAAAGTGTTTGAGTTGCCATGGCTTCGATATTCTCAGGCTTAACGTTGGGCAATATGGCTTCATGGCTTGGGCTTATGATGATCTGAGGCCCCAACACTGAATATACCTGTTCAACATTTAAAGCAACTTCTTCTGGGGATGCATGGACGAGTAATTCCTGAGTATCGATGCCCCCCATAAAGGTAATTCTATCTTTAAAATGATGTGCAAGATAGGGTGCATCCATGTTGGTAGCGCGTGCCTGGAGAGGATGGAGACAATCAATTCCAATATCGATCAGCCGGTCAATAATCCGATAAATTGATCCACAGGAATGGAAGAATACTTTTAATCCATACTCATGGGCCTGATCCGTAAATTTCTTGAGATGAGGGAGTAGAAATTCATCAAAAGCCTCTGGTGAGAACATGAGATCAATTTGAGTTCCAAAATCATTACCGAAAAAATAGGCATCCAGATCATCACCTGCTGCCTCAAAGAAATATTGATTGGTCGTTAAATAAAACTCGGTGACACGCCTGGTTGCTTCTTTAACCAGATCTGGTTCGAGATGCATGAGCATAAAATAATTTTCAAGACCAAATATTCCGGCGACATCATGGTAAAAGGTGTTCCACATCCCACCGATACGATAAAACTCACCGACTTCAGAGAGTGAAGCTAAACTTTTACCGTAATCCACTAAATGGGGATCAGGCCAGGGATAATTTTCAAGGACCTTCATTTTGTCATCTTCAAGCAGAATATCCTGGTCAAGCGCTGGAAATTTGCGTGAACCCTCTGGACCTTTGTAAATATCTCCCAAAACCCAGCGCACATCATCACCCAGCAAAAGACGTAAGTCTTCTTCGCTTTCACATTTAAAATATTCGAGAAGTAAGGGCCAGGTATCAGCGTGGGGATCACCCAGCCAGAAGCCAGGACGATCGATGTCCTCCCCCTGAATCAATTTCTTGATGCGTTCGCGACTACTTAGCGCCATATCAAAGCCATATTTTGTGACAGGGGTTCCATCATAATTGGAAAGATATCGTCCGACACCACAAATACAACAAGTCATTTGATCTATTGCCAAGAATAAGTCGGATCACAGGGCTTCTTGAAACTCGTTTCTTAGAAAACTTCTAATGAATTATTTTTATATTGAAGGGGATTGCTGGAAACCCCGCACCGTTATAAAAGTTTGGTTGAGCGTTATCTGCCCAGGAAAATCTTGCACCGGTTGGGGCTGGTACTTTTTCTGAACTTAGCAAAAGGGTTAGCCCATCAATCTTAGTTGATGCTGAAAACCATGTTCTGTTTTGATCCATTAATTCAAAATCTAATCCAGGTTCTCCACTAAACTTGAGTCCCCCACTTAAGCTCCAGGGTTCAAAGGTGACCCGAACACATGAACCTTCGCTCACTGCTTTGCTGAGATGTGGTCCTGAGTAGAGAACACTATCCTCTGGATAAGTCCTGGCCAGTGCCCAAAATGCCAAACGATCTCCTACTGGGGCTTTATTTACGGGATGAATATCATCAAGTTGACCAAGATCTGTTGTCACAACCAATCCAGTATTTGGCACAGAATTAAAGACCTGAGTTTGAGCGTCCCTAAGGTGGGACATCTGTTCCGGGAGGTCATACTCAAAGGGTGCGAGCTGGACAAAGTAAAAAGGGATATCTCCTAATCCCCAGAGGGCTCTCCAATCGGCAATCATGGCTGGCAATTGTTGCCGATACGCAGAAGCAAAGGCAATATTGGATTCGCCTTGATACCAGATCATTCCTTTAATCGCATAATGATGGATTGGAAAAATCATTCCATTATATAAGGCACTGGGGCTGGCAGGTTCGAGATCATCTGGAGCTCCATACGGATAGGAGATCCCTAATCGTTGATTACTCTCAGGACGACTCCAACTCTCTATTGCCGTGGCGGACCAGGACGCATTGATAATGCCAATGGGCACCCCTAATGATTCATATAATTGTTTTGCGAAAAAATACCCCACTGCACTAAAGTCCGCCACAGTTTCTGGTGATGCCAGCACCCAATCGCCAGAAACCTGGTCAAGGGCGACATCAGATTTTGTCTTCTCGACAGTGAACATCCGAATCTGTGGATAATTGGCTTCTGCGATGTGCTTCTGGGAATTTTGTATAGGAAAATCAAAATCTTCCCCCACCAGAGGCATCTCCATGTTGGATTGCCCAGATGCCAGCCAAACCTCTCCACAGAGTATATCCTGAATGAGCATCTCAGTCTCTCCCCATTTAATACGGAGTTCGTAGGGACCACCAGGCGGCGGTGCAGGGAGAGAGAGAAACCATCGACCTTCTGGATTAGCGTTCGCCTCGTGGACATCGTCCAACCAATCAGGGATTACTTGTACCAGTACGTCAGGATCTGCATGACCCCATATTTTATTTGGTACCCCTTGCTGTAAAACCATGTGATCCGAAATCAATCTATTGGGTAGAGCAAAGTTAATTTTCGTCGCTTGTTTTTTGGTAGTCTGCATCTGTGTCCCGTTAATAATTGACCATTGTCCTGTGTTGAACACATTTATAATGATCCAGCGGGAGAGCAAGAACAAGTCATTTTTCATGCAAATCTAACGGTTGGTATACCAGTTATACTTCCAATCTAGCCATAACTCACCCACCCCCATGGTCATGTTAGCGGCCAATTCTCTGAATAATAATTTGTTTCTTTGTGTTCCGACATTGATGCAGATATTCATTCTATGATAGCATTTAACGATGCTGATAATGATTTGGAGAGCCAAATACCTTGTATATATTCCGACAGATATTTCCCAATTACCCAGCGGTTTTGAATTGGGTCCAATGATCGGCAAATGTTTTTAATGGTATTGGAGTAACATCGTGCATTTATCTGGAAGAGATTTGATCATCAAATCATTTAATCATGAAACAGTTGAGCGTGTTCCCTGGATTCCCTACACTGGAATTCAAGTTGGGAGCCTTACCCATACGCCAGCGAATGAATTATTATTGAATGAAGATTTGCTTTTTTCAAGTCTCATGGAAGCCCATAAGCTCTATGGCCCTGACGGAATGCCTGTCATTTTTGATTTACAAATTGAAGCTGAAATATTAGGGTGCGAATTATTGTGGGCTGAGAAAGCGCCCCCTTCTGTAATAAATCATCCACTGGAAAGCAGTAAAGAAATACCTACCCAATTGCCGAGTAAAGACGACGGTCGATTGCCTCTGGTTTTGAACGTGATGGAGAGAATGAAAAAAACAGTTGGGGAAACAACAGCACTTTACGGTCTGGTTTGTGGAAAACATGGACAGCCTGTTTCCAACCAGTACGATCAAAGCTCTGGGATTAAATGGATCAATAGCTAAAGATAGTGCCCTGGCAGCATTTAGGCAAATCTATCAAGATGATCGGATTACGAAGTCCAAATTGACCAAGGAGTTACTACTCCATGGTATACGTGTCGGAAAACTCGGTGGGAAGAAAGCGTATCGCTGGGATTAGGGCCGACTTTGGGACGACTAGGGACGACTTAGGGCCGACTTTCAAATCGGCTCTAACCCTTACTGGGCAAGGGCTTAACCCACTTATCGACTTTTCAGTCTCTTTAGATAGAAAATATATTATATACACCAACCATACATGCCACACCCCGTCAGCTCCTAGTTGGTTTAAAAAGTCAAAAGTCGGTCGAGCCCTTATATAGCCCCATTTGGGTCTTTAAAAAGTCGGACCTAAGTAGGCCCGAAGTAGGCCCGAAGTAGGCCCGGGGCCGACTTTCAAATAAAAGTGAGGAGGAAATCACAATGAAGTACTTGAAGTACACAATAAGCCTGGATCAAGGCAAACAAACGCCCGAAGGAAAATGGGCGGTAACAAATAACCAAACTGAGATATTTTTGGAAGAATTAACTGATTCTCAGCATGAGACTTTATCTGCTCTATTTGCTTCACTATTGAAGGACAATAAGGCCAAGATAGATAAAACAGTTGAGACAATACGATGAAATTCTTTAAAAAATATAAACTGGTTCATGGAGGAGTGTTGTACGATGGAGACAACATCTCCCATATGCCAGAGCTAGAAAAACTACAAGCATCACAAAAGATGAATAAAGACAAAAACGGGGCGCATATTTGCAGCCTTTACCAGACCTGAAGAACAGGCTCTGGCACAATTAATCAATAATAAAAGATGAAAACATATAACAATCCACCAGCGGTGGAATTCGAAATTAACAAAATTACATATCGGGTCGAACCCGATTATAAAAGCGGCTCATGTGAATGGTGGGTACTCGGCGATAGTAAACGTAAGCGGAATCGATGCGCGTTAGATGATCCAGCATGGCCAATATTGGCTGCCGAGGAAGATTGGCCATTATCATTTGAGCTGTATATGCTTCTGAGTACGGAAGATACACATGTGCACGGTGAATTCCTGAAAGCTTTAAACAGGGCTGTAAGGCATTTCTTGCCCAAGGGTCATCCTAAGTGGTGCCCAGAGGTCTCAGACCGATATAAACGGCAGCAGATTCAGCGGGAAAAATCGCTAGTATAGTAAATCAGAGGCTGGGTAACCGGCCTCTTCCATTTCTAAAAAGGGGGTTTGTTAAAAGATTGGTAGGACCATAAATCGGCTCTAAGCCATACTGAGTAATAGTCTTGTGTCGAAAGAGGCGGAATACAGTTGGTGTTTCTGTTAAAAGTGCGGTAGTAGGCATTCCAATAATTAATCTTGCCCAAGCCGTCTCAAAAGGAGTCTCTAAAGGGGTTCTCTCAGTCCACCAGGTACCGGAATCCCGAAAGGTCCCTTTCGTTTTTGGTTCCTATACACTTTTGAAATTATTTATTTTTATTTTTTTTGAGAGACCCTATAGGCAAATTTTTATGTTTTATTATAGTCTCTATCACCAGTGTAATGATCCAGTGGGGCGACTGTCTGGAGCATCACATGACCATCAGTAACTTGTCGCATCAGATTTTCCAACTCAGTAGCTGTCAATGGCGTTATGATATCCACCACAACATCCGGAAAAATTGGGTTTGGTCTCATCACCTTTACCGTATGGGAATATTCCTTTGGTAGCAGCTTGATCAATTCATCGACATCAGCTTCGCATTCAGCTCTAAATTTATGGTGGTAAAGTTTCATTGGGTGGCCTCCTCATTTAATCTAGAAAAAAATATCATAAAAAGAAGCACCGAAGCACTCCTTTCCCGTTACTTAAAACGGCTCTACGGAGGTGTCACCAGGATCAGAGTAATCACGTTCAGTGATCTGTCGGGTAACTTCTTCGAATTGATCCCTTGCTTGTTTCGCGAGCATTAACATTTCTTTCGAGGCGATACCATCGATACCAACCTTAACCTCGGCCCAACGATAGGTTCCTCTTTTTACATCTTCCAGACTGAAAGTTGTGTTGGCGGCTACGACGGGCAGGTTAGATCGCTGTAACTTCTTCTTGTGAGCATTCCAGTGTTTTATGCTGGTAGGACTAAGCGCGAAGACCAAGGGCTTAACCTCTCCATTAATCTCAGCTAACAGGAACAGTCTTGCTTTGGGTTTACAAGACTTGCCAATAGCGGAGTGTTCACACTGATTGCATGACGAGGCCAAAGGTTCATTACCTCCAGGAACACCATCAATTGCAGAGCACAAGGGAACATCAGCTCCCTCCTCCCACAGTGCACGTATTCCCTGCTCAGCGAATACAATACCCATAAGCGTATTTCCAGGGATATCTACCTCCTGAGTTTCGCTATCTAGGTAGCTCTCTCCTGTGTCAATATACATGTTGTGCTTTCCTGATTTTTTGTGCTCTATTCGAACACGTGGAAGCTCAAAGCCAGAAGCTTCCGATTGAAGTTCCTCCATTTCATGAGATGCATCCCACCCGGCTACCGCAAGAGCAGCTCGGACATCATCAGGAACGATAATTGATTGTTCCATATTGTTTCCTTTCATTGTTTAATCCATTTCAAGTTCAGCGAGTAGTGCATTTGCCTTTGATGATGTACTTACCGAAACCAAAGAATTCTCACTCTGACACAGATCTGTATACTGACAGAACACACATGCCGTTGAATTATTCCTGAAATACCACGGTTTTAGGAGAGATTTCAGAATGTTGCTGACTTCTTTACGGAAGGCTCTCAGGTCCTCAATAGACTTACTGGTTCGGATCAACGGGAAACCCATTTCAGAGCCCTTTTCACCAAGTGGTGAATTCCTTTTCCTGATCTTGTGCGCCGGTAGATAGTAGATAGAGCTATAATCAGGCAAGATATGAGGCGATATCCACCCGTCTCCAATCTTGAATTGCCCCCAGAGACACGCATACGTGTAAAGATTCAGTTGTATATCGGCACGAACAGCGTGGACGTTTGGCTTGATTGCGTTACTCTTATAATCGAATAGTTCAATCTTCCCGCCTGGCAGTTGTCGAATTCCATCAATCGTTCCTTCGTACAATTCGGAAAGAATTTTTACACGAAACTGTACCTCCTGAAATAGCATAGTGGATTTTTTATTCTCAGGTCTCCGACGATATCCATCCACAATCTCCACAGCAGTTGCGGTGAATGCTTTCAGATCAGCCTCTCTATCCTTCTTAAACCGTACCGGTATATGACCCTCATCATTACTATATTCATAGTGCGCAAACGCCTTCGGATACATGTTTTCAACATCCATGTCCCACTCTCCGTGGTGTAGCCAAAAGAGCAACAAATGCAGAGCCGATCCATTTAGCATCTTCGCCGATCTTGTCTTTGCTTCAATACCATCAAGATGTCTATACTGGAAAAGCTTCGGACAAAGCATGAAGTCCTTAATGGAAGATTGTCTTAGCCTAATCCGGCTCCTTATCTCGGACCGTGTCATCTGGTTTCTCCTTTTCTTTGTCGCCAAATAATTCGGATAGCACTACTTTCAGTAACTTTCCTGTGTGTTTGATAATTTTAGCAATTCTATCGGGGTTCATCACTTACCTCCGACGAGGACTTTCACAACTTCCTTTAATACTTTGATTACGATGTTAGGTATCTTGAACATGAATACAGTTCCTTTCATTTGTTAATATTGTGTGCTTGATGTGACCCAGCTCCTTAATGATCCGCCAAATGCTAGGCATGAGCTGGTCTCACTAAGGTCGAGTGCAACGAAAGATGCCGTTCCATAATGGACTGTGGGGGTGAACTTTTTAAGCTCTCAGTACAGGCATTATAAAACGACCAGACATTCCGGCCTTCAAAAGCATCATGCGAGGGTTTTAACCATTCATTTTTAACAACCGGGATCTGTCTTGGCGTTAGGATCCCGTTTCCATATAGCAAACCGATCATCCGGTATGCATCTTCATCAGAAAGTGGAATCTGTTTCATCTTTTCAGCATCTTGCATAATGTGATTAAATGCTGATCGAGACTTATAGATGGCTGAAAGCGCAAGTCCATCGATATCTGATAACACATTTGCAGTATGCTTACGAAGCACAGTTAGATCGCCGTGTAAGCACAAATTATCACAGACGAAGACCTGGGCCCCTACTGCGATACCGATACTAAGCGAACGGTCATACGAATTTCTAAATCCAATACTTAAGCCCAGAGCAGAGTCACCATTCTGGAATGTGTGTATACCGAACATTTTCTGACCATCTCTGGCCAGTCCAAACTGAGTATTAACTAACTCAAACTCTGGAAGAAGGTTCGCAGCCATCGAACTCAGCATATTTGCCAGGGCAGCATGGGCAACCGGCTTGTAGCTTCTTGTTTCTTGTGGGAGTGGAATATTAGCCAACTGATCCATCGTGGCTTCCTCCGCTCCACAGTGGAGAAGTAAAGTCATCCTTTCACCTCATTTTGTTTGAATGTTTTATGCAGGCCAAGGAGACCTCCATATAGTTCTTATACCACAAAATCTGCCAGAATCTGGAATAAGAATTCTAGAAAGGAGATCCTTACCATGAATTCAAAACTAAAAGATATCTCTGATAATGAGATTAGAGAGTTGTTTCAATCAAGATTCCAACGCAAGAGGGGTGAAAAGCTACAATCTTCAAGAGAGACAGCAGAACACATAAGAGCATTCTTAACTAAATACCCAAGGGACGTTGAACATTTCGGAATTATATATTTAGACACGCAGCTAAATATTATTGAGACCGAAATCATCAGCTCTGGATCCCTCGCTTCAGCCAGTGTGTTTCCGCGAGAAATTATTAAACGTGTATTAGCTCTCGAAAGTGGATCTATTATCTGCTTTCATAATCATCCATCTCAGGAATTATTGCCCAGTAGTAGTGATAAAGCCTTGACCAACAAGCTCAAAATTGCGCTTCAATCTATCGACACTCAATTGATAGATCACTTAGTCGTGAGCCATGAGAATGAAGAATTTTTCTCATTTTCAGATCAAAGGTTGATATGATAAATGAAAGGAATAATAATTATGGATTTTATTGAGATAAGTGGTACAAAATACGGAGGTGATGAGCTTTCCGATTTGACAGCCAGCAGCTTGATAGGATTAGGTATCAACAGCTTTAAAACCATCGATATCTGTGCCATGAGCAATAGTATTCAGATCGATTTTAAGAGCTCTGAAGACGCTCATGTGCTACATGCCATTGCTGGAAGTGTACCCCGATTTAGAACTAAGAGATTCAAATGCCGGGATGCACGGAAATTTCTACTTGAGCTGTATGGCGTTGTCAATTCCTGGGGGTATGATCAATGAGTACCTGGACAATAACCCCAGATAAATTCTTAAAACCACAGGAAGTGAAGGCGCTTCGTCAAGTATTACACGCCGATGCACTTCTGGCAAAGTCAAAAGGTCGCCAGATAGGGTACAGAGATATGGTAATTCTTGAACTGGCTCTCTCAACAGGTCTTCGCGTAGGTGAAATATCAAAATTGCGCATCGATGATCTTCAGCTAACTAGAAAAAGCTCCAGCCTGATAGTCCGTTCTGGAAAAGGTGGAAAAACTCGTACCGTTCAGTTTGGATCTGGACTTCGGAAAATCCTTCGCGAATATCTGGAGTACAGGAGCCCAGCTAGTGATTTTGTATTCAGATCTGAACGACAAGATCAAATGACAACGAACGCGATTCAGAAAGTGTTCAAGAAGAAGGCTAAAAAAGCTGGACTCCCGAAGCGGTACTCGATCCATACGCTTCGCCACACATTTTGCACGATGATCTATAAAGCATCTGGGTATAATCTCAGGATGGTAAGTCAAATGGCGGGTCACGCGTCTCAGAATACTAGTGCATTATACGCGGCGGTCTTGAGCCCAGACGTGGAGAAGGCTGTGGAGAAGCTAGAATCGCAGGAATTCTTGGACTCATTATTGTAAACAGTGTTTTTCTCGCCCCGAAACTGATATTTGGGGCGAGATTGCTCACGATTATCAACCATTATTGGCATTCTTCCGTAACTTAAGTATCCAATTCAAAATATTGAGCCCTTCGGGGCTCAGCTTCCTTCAGGAATCTTTTCTGTTAGCTTTTCCTATGGTAGTGACGGTTAAAGCTGGACAAATCGGACATTTCTGACAGCTTTTTGTATATTTTCTAGCGAGTTATTGCTCCTTATCTAGCCAATTATCAGGTGTTTGCTGCCTAATATTTATGTTTTCATTGACCATAAAAACCTTTATCTTTGGCCATTCAAAATTGAACCTCCTACTGTATCTATGCCGTCGATTGCTCAGTGCTGATTGAAATCTATTTCTTTTTTTATGGGGTCAAGAATGAGAAAATCGTTGTTTTTAATTACTTCTGTATTCAGTCTAGTTCTATGCAATACGGCTTATTGTGAGACAGGCACCTATTACCCAAGTGAAGATTCATATGTTAATTCAAGCAATGAGAATGATGGGACATGGTGTGAAGGATCAACAGTCTCAATTGCGAAAGGTAATGATGAAACTATTGCCTATATAAATTTTAATCTTAGTTCTGTTCCAGCCGAAGTAAATATTACACAAGCTACACTTAGACTATATACAACGACAATCATTAGTAATGGCAATGTGGCATTCGCCCTTGTTTCAAATCCTTGGGCTGAATGTCAACTGACTTGGGCTGACCATCCTGAGTTTGAATCACCAATTACACAATCACAACCATCGATGACTTCCTCGTGGTGGGAAATTGATGTAACGGCTTATGTAGAGAAATGGATAGAAACCGGAGCATCAAATAAAGGGTTTCGACTTGACAAGCTTTCTGACGGTGTTATTACTTTCAGCTCAAACGAATCAGCAAATTCCCCCGAATTACTTGTGGTATATGAGCCAAATACTTGTACTGCTAGTGGCCAAGTTCTATCCGCCACGGATCAAAGTGGACTAGAAAACATACTGATGACATTCAATCGAATAAGTGGGAATGGAGCAATTCCTTCTTCTGTAAATACTGATGTGCATGGTAACTGGTCTCAGGCTGGATTTGAGAGCGATGGTACTGTTTATAGAGTGACGCCCTCTCATTCTAATTTTGAGCCATTTGATCCAGGAAGTCGCGATTTTTCGTGTTCAAATCCCAGTAATCTAGATTTTTCAGTCCCAACAAGCTATTCTGTCACAATTGAATCTACTCCTTCAGGTGCAGCAATACGTTACAACAATCCCGACAACCCCGTTGAATGTTACACACCATGTACACTCACCGATCTTGAGGGCAATGAAATAATTTGGCTGACACTTGATGGGTATGAGTCAGTTGAGCAGGTTATAGGCTGGGGGGACAGTGGAACAACAATCTCAATCTCTTTATTTCAAACTGTATCTATAACACTATCCCCTCCATATGAGATTTCCAATACATCACACACATTTACAGAATATTCCTCGAAGTGGGGAGCCTTTATTGTTAGGGATTCATCTGACCAGGACCCGCATCAAGGATTAGTTAGAAACAGAAGTTGGCTCGATGCCTATTTTGCAGGGGCTAGTTCATTTAGTATAGATAACAGAATCATGATTCCCTTCTCAGTCCCTGAGACAGGACAATATCGCATAACTGCAAATGGAACTCTGAGCGGTGAAATTAATGAAGCAATAGGTCTCTACTATTTATCTATCGATGATTGCAGACACACCATACACGTAGGGTGCCGAGTGTCAAAGACTGGTGGCACATACCAAGAAATCTTTAATAACCTGGATCAACCTTTTCCAGATGAAATCCAATGGATGGCAGAGAATGCATTTGAAGTAATATGGGCTTTTTATAGTATGGTATACAATGGGGATTTGGGTGATATTTTGAGTTTGACGTTTGACGCATTAGCCGAACAAGTAGAATTTATACATGATTTATTCGTCCCTGCACAAGTGTTTTCTGAAATTCCACTTGAACCCTCATTTCTAGTCAACTTACAGGCTAATCAGGAGTACAATATTGAATTGATTGTAAGAGTTGCAACTATCGGTGGAACAAGCGGAGGACTGCTATTTACAGAAGTAGATGTTACTGCGATGTTTGACCAGATCAAGATTGTTCAGGATGGTACTGGTACAAAAGGACCGATACTTTCAGTTGAGCCAACATGGCAAGTTGAATTTCCTTCAATTGAAGCTGGAGAAACAAGCACAATCAATGAGGCATTTGTACTCACAAATATTGGTGATCAGCATTTAAATGGTACTGCAGTTCTTGAAACGGGACCATTTGCAATTACATCTGGGGCAACATTTTCTTTAGATCCAGATGAGCAGAGCACGCTCAACATAAGTTTCCATTCAAATGAAGTTGGGAATTACACAAAATATCTCAGTTTTACTGGCGGTGGATATTCAGAGCGATTGGTGAGCGGTACTGTCTTTGCTACGACACCCCAGTTAAGTGTATTGCCTATCGAAGAAATAAACTTTGGAGAAGTTCTAGTTGGTGAAATGAAAGAACAGATAGCATTTTCTGTGAGCAATACTGGTACAGGAGTCTTATCAGGATCAGTATCAGTAGATTTACCTTTCGAAATCGTCAGCGGTGGAACTTTTAACTTATCGCAAGGAGAATCTCAACCCGTAGATATCAGATTTACTCCATCTGCGGAGGGAGAGTTTTCAAGTAATGTAGGTTTTGATGGGGCTGGAGGAGCAACTAGGACAGTTGCAGGTATTGGAAGCATTCCACAAATAACTACAATCCATGTTCCATACGATTACCCAACAATACAGGAAGCAATAAATGCTGCAGGTGATAGTTCAATCGTATTTGTTTCAAGCGGGGTGTATCACGAGAATATCGTAATTAATAAAGGTATTAACCTAATCGGTGAGGACGTAAACACGACAATCATTGATTCAGATTCATCAGGAATATGTATTGATATAGATGTTGGAACCGCTGTTGAAGGGGTTGTGAGTGGTTTCACTATAATTAATTCTGGGGATGGCGGTGTTGTTGTAGACGCCTATCCAAGTGCAAACTGGACAATCGATAATAACCATATTTACAACCACTTAGGGAATGGAATACTAACATATGGAAAATGTACTATTTCAAACAATTTAATTGCTCTCTCTAAAGGTGGGTTAGCCATCAATAGTGATTCAGATGTTCTTGTGAGCAATAATCTCATTTATAAAAACAATTTATGGGGTATTTCTATACATTGGCAGGCTTATAACTCCAAGATTGTTAACAATATAATAATGGATCATACGGACTTTGGAATTAGTGCCTTTTCCAATTTTTTTGGATTATACAATATTAGCTATAATAATATATTCAACAACTATTGGGGCGCTTACAATGGACCAATAGCTCCAGATACCGGTAATATCTATACAGATCCACTTTTATATGATTTAAATATAAATGACTTCAGATTGTATATGGAATCACCCTGTATTGATGCGGGAGACCCATCTCCTTTGTTTAATGATATTAATAATACAAGAAATGACATCGGAATGTTTGGTGGACCGAAAGGATTCAGTTATGAATACCCTGTTGCCATTGTAGCTTCAAATATTCCAAATGAATATTTCCTCAAACAAGCATACCCCAACCCCTTCAACCCCAGCACCACTATCAGCTACTCACTACCTGAACAATCCACAGTTAAAGTGATAGTCTTCGATATTCGGGGTCAAGAGGTCATGACACTTCAAGAGACTAAGCAATATCCGGGCAATTACGAAATACAGTGGAACGGCTTGGATCAATCAGATAATCCGATGAGTACGGGAGTCTATTTTGCTCGTTTAGAAGCTGGATCATATAGTCAAACTATTAAGATGGTGTATTTGAAATAGCAGCAACTTTTTAGCAACCAAAACCCGCTAGCCCTTACTGTATAAGGGACTGCATACTACTGAAAATCCCCGTGTCGGCGGTTCAATTCCGTCCCTGGCCACCACATAAATCCCTTGTAATTCTTAGACTTACGAGGGTTTTTTGTATCTAGGCCACTTTCGAGTTTCCTATCCAGTAATGGACAATAGTGGACAAATCGGGACATCAATTGCAAATTAATTGCAAAATTTTAGAGGACCGATATAGGGAAGTGGGCGAGGTCTCCCCCGCCCGTCGATGGCTATTTTGACTCTTTGTCCGACTTGTCCGAGTTTACTGAACTCTGCCAAGTGTATTCACGTTTTCTGATTGACCCGTCAGCTCTACCACGTGATTCAATGATACCTCTGGATTTGAGCTCCCGAGTAAGCTTAGTCATCGATAAATCCTCACCGGTAATTTCCTGAGCAAGCTTCAACACCAGCTCCTTGGTAAGTTGATTGCCCATGTCGGACAACTCGGACAATTCACTCTCATCAAACAGTTCTGAATCCACGGCATTTCGAAGATCATTTTTGCGACCTCGCTGTAGTAGATCCACCAGTCGGTCAAGTGGGTTCACGCTGGCTTCAATTACCCGGCGCTTCTCTATATTCATGAGGGTTCTGCGGGCATCAGCTTCAGCGTAGGGATACGCTATGAGGAACCTAGCAAAAGCGCTGAGTTCTCTCTCTAGGGCTCTAATTGTTGCAGCCCCCCTGAACCAGGGTAGCTCAGATAATGGACCACCCGTTCGGACTACATTGAACCGGCGATCATCGGGTTCCAAAACCACTGGGACCTGACTATTTGAGGTAAAAATCAGGTTCAAATAGTTGCGGTTGATACTTGCGCGCACCGTCTTGTCTTCCAACCTGATCCGATCTTCAGTGACCCAGGTCTTAATGCGCTCAGCGGCCTGTTTGGACGAATGTACCTCATTGAAACAGACCAGCTGCTTTCGGTGCAGCAAATGGTTAAACCTGCTACTCAAAGCATCTTGATTCAGCTCTGTACAGTTGTCCATGCCTAGCAGAGGGGTCAAAACCCTCTCAAACAGCATCGTCTTACCCGATCCCTGCGAACCCAGAATTACCCAACCTGTTCCTGTTTTCTTACCTGTATTGAAAACTACCGCGAGCCAATTCAAAAAGGCATCCCTGCTCACCTTTTCAGGGATGACATTCTCGAGAAGAGCTTCAATGATTGGGAATTTTCTAGTGGCCCCATTTCTAGGCTTCTGATTTTGATATTTTGAAGGCTTGTACACATTCAATTCAAAGCCATCGTCCTCATTTAATGGGTTGCCGGTAGATGTTGGATCGTAAATCTCACGATACGGTGTAAAAATAACATCCTCTACACCGTACCATTTCGCTATGTCTTTTGCTTGAATCTTGCTCCGGTATTTTTGCTTCCTCCCTGACGGAAAAATCAGGACATATTCACCTGTGATTTCCTCAAGGAAACATGCTGGAGGTACCATGTACCCGAATGCCTGTTCAGTCTCCTCAGAAGCCTCACTAGACATGTTATCTGTCCTCAAGGAGGCATCGTCCTCAAACACCTCGTCAAGAACCTTAGTGAGCATCTCTGGGGCGAACCATAATTTATTCTTCATGGCACACCCTAGTTCGGCAACTGATCTTGAAAGACCAGCTCAAACATTATCGAAGCGACCTGCTCCCGACTAAAGCCTTCTGCCACAAGCAGCTCAGTCATTGAACGCATATCACGTTCGCTTAATAGGAATTCCCGCTGACGGAAATCATACATGAGAGTTTCCAGCTCGGAAATCTCAACTTTCTCTTTTTTCATGTTTCGTTTTGGTTGAGCCGGGGCGTTAAACCCCGGCTGTGATTATTATTCGCTTTCACCTTCGTCGGTGAATAACGATTCTAAACAACCGATGGTTGTTTCTAGATCATCCTTCAGGATGTCTGCATAGTGTTGCTGTGTAACGATCACACTTGAATGCCCGAGAAGCTTGGACACCCTGAACACATCCACCTTCTGGGCAATCAAGAGACTACCGAAGGTCTTTCGGAGTGTATGGATGTTGGCGTTTTCAATCTCAGCTGCTTCGTAATACTTGGCAATCTTCTTGAACATCCAATGGTAGTTCATCGAAAATGGTACATCTTGCCCAGCTGCTTTTCTCCGTTCCAAGATTTCCCGAAGAATGGCGTTCATAGGGACATACCTAATCTTGTCACCCTTGCCATTGAGACGGATACGACTCAGATCGAATTGAACGTCACTCCAGGCAAAACACTCGGAGAGCAATTCACGCCTCCGAGCACCAGTATTCAAGTAAGCCAGTATCAGATCCTTATAGTTAGGATCATCAACGACCTCGATCAGTCGTTTGACCTCATCAGGATCTAAAAACCTGATTGGCTTTTGCACATGTCTGGGAGGTTTGATCCCTGCTGCAGGGTTGGTTACCAGCACTTTCAATTTGATCTGATAATTGAAGAAGGCCTTGATGGTTCGTAGCTCCAACCCTACACCCGCTGGGCTAACACCTGCATCTAGCCTTGAGTTGAAATATTCTTCCATCTGCTTTGGTTTGATCCGGCTGATCGGGACTTGCCCCAGCTCCAGCTTCAGAGTTTTGTACACCTTCTCCTCTCGGTTAACGGTCTCGGGTGTTTTTGATCGAGTACCATTGATCATGTAGTCATCGATCACTTTCTCGAGTTTTTTCATCGAGGCTGGTTCAGGTTCCAAGCCTGCTTTGATACGCGACTTTTTGACCTCTATTGACATGGCAATTTCGTTTGCCTTTTTACGGCTGACGTAAACAGTTTTGTGTTTCCTGGTTCCGTCCGAGTCGATGTACTGTATTTGGTATCCCGTACCCTTTCTAGTCTTGACCTCTTTTATAGTGGCCATCAATTCTCACCTCCTAGCATCTCATTTGCAATTTCATCTACGCTGTACACCCTTGTTGGCAATTCCACGAGATCCGATTCCCGAACCACGCATGTGTGACCAACCTTGAATAGCGGTATACTGTTAGCAGCTATGAGACGTCTAAGGGTCTTGACTGAGATGCCAAGCTTCTTGGAAGCCATTTTCATGTTATAGTGCTGCTCTAACATTCTTATGCCATGATTTGAGCAGCTTCGTTCTTTTGTTCATATCGTTTATTTGGTTGATATGGGTCCTGCAGATTTGCAGGAATTGCTCTCGAAAGACTCCGAGAGTGATGTAGTCTATACCTATAATGGGTGCCATGGGATGCCATGGCAAGGAGATTTACGCTAAATATCGACTTAAGTGGCTGTTATTTATGGGTTGAAAAAAACTTTACGTTAACCACAAAATAGGGTGATCAACTCTATCGATGTATCTGCAGTAGGCACCAGTTTCAAAACGATTCTCGATTATAGCATGGAGCATGGGCTGCTCCTTCTTTATCTTGGCGAGTGAACGGCGAATTGCCTTGCTCACATAATTGGCGGTATGCTTGATGAGATTTGTTGCTGTGTCGCCGGTTTCATCGCGCATATCCAGTGTCTCAAAAAATTCCTCTTTTAACTGAAGAAGCATGGCTTGGCTTTCCTCAAGTCTAGGTTTGTTGACATGAGGCTCTAGGTCATTGATTTCTTTCACCAGCTTGATAATTTCTCGGTTTAAAGGCTTGAGCTTGGCACGAACATCAGGTTTGACTTTCCTTAAATAAGTATCAATCTCTTTGTCCTTGACCCGTGCGTTGAACATCACATCCTTGAAGCCTTCTACTTCTATATTCTGAACGACCACACCGCGACGCCCGACTGTTAAGTCAAGTGATGTAAAATGAAAATCAGGTTTCTTGAGTAGTTCATGGATGTAGTAAAAGCCATTGTCATCAGGATACACCGAGGTCGCATTCCTAAATGTTATCTCCCAACCATTACCTGTCCAAATGAAGGCTCCCCCCTCCTCAAACTTGTCGATCACTCGTGCCTTAACCGGCCAGTATGTAATTACTCTCTCGTCATGATTTTGAATCTTGCCCTTGGCGTCCAGGTCTGGAAAGGGTGTGACGAATACCATCAGCTCAACAACTGATTCACTATTGTAAGCCGTTACAAGTTGCTCATGTATTTCCCGTTCGCCTGAATAAACAGGTGAGCTTAAATCTAAGGAGCCCAATTCGTCTTTGAACGTTACTTTATACTCATACCTGTCCGGTAATTTAGCTTCCTTGAGCATTTGGGCTCCAAGTGTCAGGTGGCTAAAGCCATCTATCCATCCACGCATTTTAAAGAATTTAAGAAAATGCTGTTTTGAAATTGCATCCTGGCTATTGAGAAAATCCAAACTGTCCCAATCTGGGTAGTCTTCATTAATTAATTGATTAAACGTAGGAGGAATACTCATGTTTTTTACCTAACACGCCGGTTGAACAAACTATTAAAAATGGGGTCTCCGAAATTTGCTATCCTAAACGGGTTTTAATCCCGTCAATTGCTTTTATCAGTCTGCCAGGATCATACATATTTCTTTTTTTCTCATCTTTTCCAATTACCAGTAAATATTCTAATTCTTTCTCTTTGCCAATCTCACCTAAAGAATCAATCGCGGCATTCCGAACAAGCTCATTTTTATCTTTAGTCAATTTCGTTGCTATATTAAGAGTTCCTGCAATCTTCTTCTCTGTCATAGCCTCTAATTTCAGTAACTGAATTGCAAAATTTCCTCTAACAGGGATTTTTGTTAACTTTTCCTTATCAACCCTAGTCCATTTACCCTTCATTATCTTCATAGTTAAATTTTGAACATCGAATTGGGCAGAATTACAAAAGGGAATGATTTTGCTTTTTGCTGCTTTTGTGAACTTTGCTTTACTCTCAGATATTGAAATTACATGTGCCTCAAGGTCATCAATACGGTTCCCTTTCGCCTTAAAAATAGCTTCATAAGTCTGCCACTCTTTTAATATTTGCAAAATATGTGGTATTGTTAGATCAGCTTTTGATTTAAAAAGCTGCCTTATTGCCAAATTTATTTTGTCCTCATCGTCACTTTTTAAATATTTCAATAGTTTTGGTGTTTTTGCTAACTCGCGTTCCTCTTTTTTCCTGTTTATCGTTTCATTATACATAAATAACCCACCGTAGGATACTCTTCCTGCTTTGAACTCACCTTTTGTTGTAATTTTCCCACACAGATCACGATAATACCAAACACTACCGGAGTGAGAGATACAATACTCTTCATCTGGATCAGATTGCACTACAAGATGGATGTAGCCCGGACCTCCTCCATATCCATCAGAGATAAGCTGTCGTTCAAAATGCCAAAACTCATTGTGCAATTTAACCGTGTAATTCGCAGGCATTAACCTTTCAACTTTACTAATTAGTGAATCTACCATATTCTTAAAGGGTTGGAAGTTTTCAGGCTCATCTTTAATTACCATCTCTTCAGGAACAAAAAAGAAATAATTACATTTGGGATTTTCTTTAGCATATTCGATAATACTTTTTAAATCTTTTCGGATTCTAGGATAAATCGTTGATAGGATCTTAATTTCATTTGGTGTTTTCATGTGGATATCCCCTGTTCTAATAGATTAGTTCTATGTAAAGTTTTGCAATTGTGCATTTACCGGTGTGTGACCAATTTAATGAAAAAAATGAGAATGTGGTATTCTCTTATTCTAATTGTCTATTTCAAATTCAAGGGGTTCGCATGTTTACCCCCCATCGCTCCGGAGGGACGGCAAAGTTAAGAAACCTTTTCAGGTTCACGGAAAACTACTTAATACTTATTATAATCAATCAGTTACATCCCCTATTAAAGTGAAGGTATCTGGGCGGGATATGTCCGTATTTATCCCGATTCGGGGCAATTCCAGAAGCCGTTGCGAAACCCATGCCCATAGGTTAACAATTTCCGAGAGACGTGAGCTGGAGAAACGGAAAAAGGAAGCCAGAGTTGAAGAGTATATTCGCCTCCTAGAGCGACATGATTGGTCGAGAGCACAACTAGCAAAATACCTTGGTGTTAGCCGCGTGTGGGTTACAACTGTGCTAAATAATTCTGAAAACCCCACAGTTTAGTTTGTAATTATTCTCAGTTTCTAACAATACGAAAGCCAATGTTGTAGCCAGGAAAGCTTGGTAGCATAGCATGTCTGTCTGAGCTACGTAGATAAGTTTTTGGACTGAACCAAGCAGCACTACGCATAATATTAAAATTACCGAACATCTCTCCCCTAGGATTAGTTTGACTGCCCTTCTGGTATTTTCCTTCAATATCCCAGCACCATTCGAAGACATTACCACTCAAATCAAATAATCCTAGGGCATTGGGTTCTTTTGTTCCTACTGGTTTCGCAGCATCATTCTCATTATTGAAAAACCACCAAGCATATTTATCGAGATGATCATCAGAGTTTGTGCCAGAGTATTTTTGATCAATTCTTCCGCCACTCCTAGCAGCATATTCCCATTCTGCCTCAGTAGGCAAGCGATAACCATTTGCAGTCCAGTCACAGTTTACATAGCCGCCATTACCAAGAGTCGAATAACAGGGATCAAAACCACTGATTTCACTCAGCCAGTTACAATACTCAATTGCTCCTCGCCACGTTATTAGTGTAACGGGACTTTCTTCTGATACTGAGTATTCGTTTCCGCAATAGTAAAATAGACCATTGAAGCCAATTGCGCTATACTCGTCACTCATCTTAATAAGAATCTGTCCATTGAAATATCCGTTGTAAGCAACCTTTCGAGCATTTAAAAACTCAATGAATTGAGCATTCGTTACTTCGTAAGGACTCATAAAAAAACCATCCAGTGTTACATTATGCGCCGGAAGCTCGTCTGCGTCACCATCTCCCCAAATATCTCCCATCGTAAAAGTTCCCCCCGGAACTTCTTTCATACTTTTTAGTATGGTGGCCGCAGCTTTTTTTTGAGAAGTAACTATTGAATAACCAGAGGTTGATGCCAATTGTGATGCAATATTCGCTATGCCAATTACCATAAGATTACTAATATCCCCCTCATTGTCATAGATCCCCGTAGTAAGTACTTGTGCAGTTTCAACGCTTATAAGACGCGCAGAAATTGTATAGACTTGACCCACTTTACTAATACTGCCAGCCACAATCTGTTGAACATTTGCAAGCTGCCCCAATTTCACAAGACATTGATCTGAGTTACAACCCGATAATTGAAATTTTTGCTCTTCTATAATCCTATCGAGCATTTCTCGCTCTAACACCTTGAACCTATTTGTTCTGAATAATTCGACGATTAGTCTATCAGTTAGAGCCGCCGCTTCGTGTATAGAAACTCCTTGTGCCTGGAGATCAACTACTGCAATCTGAGTTTGAGCAAACAATGATGAGAATAGAAACACTGCTATGACCAGATATCGAAAAATCATTACATCCCCTTTGTAAACGAGCACGGTTGAAGTGCGCTTTTTAGAATGGTGGAAAAGTAAACAACATGAACTGTACTGCAAGATATTACGGTTTTACGCTTACCACACACACATAAAGGAGCAAGGGGTGAAACTGAGTGGGGCGTGTATATCTATACCCCTAGGTCCAGGTTCGAGTCCTGGGCGGTGTACTAAGAGAAACCCTTACTGGCTAACGCTTGTATGGGTTTTTTGATTTTGGGTCGAGCTATCCCAGATTAGAAATATACTGTAAATATACTGTTGGTCACAAAAAAGGGGTATATCGGTGTTGCGGAGATTGGATAGAATACTTTTACCGAGCATCTCTAGCCTCAGTGTGATAGTGGAACAGTTTAAGTCTCGTTCTGAAGTTTCTTCCAGACTATCGCAGTAATATCTCCAGAGATATCATCAGGATGGGCTGGATATGCCTCTCCGTCTGTTGGTGGAACCCAATGACCTAGAAGATTTCGAACCCACATGCCAAATCCAAAATGCTCATTAATCAGGTTCTCTTCAAGGGTTTGCCGCAGGTGTTCCTTTTGATCAGATGACATGGCATCAATAACTATGGACACAGCTTCTTCGATATTTTTCGGCATCTCAATTCCCATTATAAGTCTTTAAAACTTTTGCACAACTTTGATCTAAAAATAGGAGAGGCTTGCCTGGCTTCCTAATCAAGTTAGAAACTTGCTGATGTAGTTCTTAAGAGATGTTATGTCGAGCATTGCCCCTTTAATGACTTACTCTACCCTTAGTTTCGCACCGGATTCCATTACACAGCAGAAATCCTTTCCTGGATCGATCTCTTCCGCAAGATTGGAAACCGAATATTCACTTTTGTTGGGAAAGTCCCGGATGATCTTCCACTGCTTGGATCCATCAGTGATTAGACAGACTGTTATTCCGGCAACATTGCCGCTTAGTACACTCTTACTAAGCAATGCCACAATTCTAGGCTCAAGATAGAATCCAGGTATGGTGTTCAGTCTTGGAAAGAAACCGAACTGCGTCCCGATAATCAGGGGCAACCTCTTATCCTCCAATTTCAGGAATATGTCTATATCGACAGACTCTACTGGGATTGATGCAATGTTGTATGGTACATATTGACCTCCATCCAGTTTCTTGAGTCTGATATTCCCATAGACTTCATCGCTTAAAAGGTGTGATTCCCACCAAGTGGTTGAATGTTTCATCGTTCTACTCCTATTATGGGTGGAGATCATGAGGATCAGGGTTTAGCACATGTTTTAAGTGGGTGCAATCCTCACAAATCACCACTGTTGTTACTCCCAGAAACAAAAAATGACACCCGGAGATGTCATCTGCTCCCGGTTTAGCTCTTTATTTAATGTCGCGGCAAGTTGAGTTAAATGACGACAGACGAAATATAACTTCCTCTATCCAGTTCCCAAATATTATTAAACTATCCTGAAGTAGAAATATGTGGCATTTTTGTCAGGGGATATTAGTATACTGGGTACAAATATGACAACATGACATAATGGAGCCCTATGAGACAAGAGTCAAATTTCTTATTCCTGTTGGAGAGAAGTGATTTATCACGAAAAGAGTTTGCTGAAGAATGCGGAAAATCAACACGCACTATTGCCAGGTGGGAAACTGGTGAATCCGAACCTGAGAAGCTAGCCGTTGAGAAGTTAGAAGAAATTATTGCTAAAAGACACCCCTCTGAAGAGTCACCCCATGAATTTACCTTTATTGATTTGTTTGCCGGTATTGGAGGATTCCGAAAAGGCTTTGAATCAATAAGCGGAAAGTGTGTTTTTACCAGTGAGTGGGATAAATATTCAAGACAAACATATTTGGCTAATTATGGCGGTAGTCATACCATAGTTGGTGATATTGAGAAGCAGGAAAATTTAGATCAGATCCCCAAGCATGATGTACTTTTGGCTGGATTCCCATGTCAGCCATTTTCTATAGCAGGTGTCTCAAAGAAACAATCTCTTGGAAGACCTCATGGGTTTGATGATCCTACACAGGGAACACTATTTTTCAGTATTAAAAATATTATTGAAACTCATCAACCAGCAGCATTTCTTCTTGAAAATGTTAAAAATCTTAAGAGTCATGATAAGGGTAATACTTTTAAAGTCATAGCAAAAAGCTTAGATGACCTTGGATATCATTGGGGAGAACGAATTCTAGATGCTAAAGCGCTAGTCCCACAACACCGTGAACGGATATTTATTGCCGGATTTCGTAAGGATACTGGTTTCACCTTTGACGACTTGAAATACCCCAATCCAGCGTCAGGTCCTAAACTTGATTCTATCTTACATCCCCAGTCAGGAGATGAGACAAGCGAGGAGCCCTATACTACCGGCAAAAACGGAAAAATTAATAAGAAATATACACTTACTCCGCACTTATGGAAATATCTAAAGAATTACGCAAAAGTACAAAAAGCAAAAGGAAATGGCTTTGGCTTTGGGTTGGTTGATTCGGATTCAACGGCAAGAACGCTTTCAGCAAGATATTATAAAGATGGGTCAGAGATTCTAATCAAGCAGATTGGCAATCGTCCTCGTAGATTAACACCGAGAGAGTGTGCAAGATTGATGGGTTTTGATAAGCCCGGTGAACAACCAATGAAGATTCCGGTCTCAGATACTCAAGCTTATAAACAATTTGGAAATGGTGTTGTGGTACCGGTTGTTGAAACAGTTGCTAAATTTATGAAGCCACATATCTTGGAGTCTATGAAAAGCTAACCTGGGAATCTTTATACGGGAGATATCGGTATGAATCTGGACCAATTACGTCAAGCGATGATATCTCAAGGTGTTACTCGGTTGTATGTCAAATTTCTCTCTCCCAATGACAACAGTAAAAACCAGCCATATCTTGGTGGCAACTTCTCCGCATTAACTATTCTCCCACACGGTGATCTTACAACAGAGACAGGGGGCAGCGGTACTCGCTTCAAAGCTCCACTTAACTACTACTGGCTTATAGAAAATGGAGACCTTGAATTAGCACAAGGAGCTCAATTAATTCTCTATCCACAATACCCTGAAGTCCGATTTTCCGGTTTTCTTCGTGGCTGTAGAAATGCTCCAAATGATGTGATGTCATCCAGAGACGATGGCAGAGTACTGTTCTTTGGGATTACAAATGACCAAAGAATTATTGGACATGCTGTTTTCAAAGATCACGAGCTTGCACATTCACTCGATGAATACAAAGCGATAAATCAAGTTGGGGTTTTTAACCAGATTCCAATCTCAGGATCTGTTGGACAGCATGATGCTGATCGTGAAGCTCTTCTTACTGAACTAAAAAGAATATATGAGCTTGGCTGGATAAACTCGAAACGTTTGCAATCCGACAGCTCGACAATCCCGTGCAATGCCCCGAACTGTGGTGGATATACACTTGAAGCTGAATTGGGAGTTAAACCAAACAGCTACTCTGAGCCTGATTTCAGAGGCTGGGAGGTTAAACAACATTCTGTAAGGAGTCTTGATAAACCCGAACAGGGAATTATTACACTGTTTACACCTGAGCCAACATCGGGGTATTATAAAGACGAAGGTGTAGAGAACTTTATCAGAGAATATGGATATCCCGATAAGCTAGGAAGAC